>Ga0316222_1002402_pt1 | contig 20104 bp, 28 predicted proteins | sample TBH18011metaG_FD_206008 | JGI IMG/M metagenome (GOLD analysis project Ga0316222, IMG submission 206008) | Freshwater microbial communities from Trout Bog Lake, Wisconsin, USA - TBH18011 | ecosystem: Environmental > Aquatic > Freshwater > Lake > Hypolimnion/Profundal zone | place: USA: Wisconsin...
AGGGGGGAGGGGGGCCTTGCTGCGGGGCAGCCACCGGTCCAAACCGGTCAAGGTGAGTCAAGGCTGGTCAAGGTGGGTGGGGTCGGCCATTTTACCTTTGCGGCACCGGAGGATTTTTGCCAAGTTGACGGATGGGAAGCCACTACGGCACGAGCATTAACCGGTTGTGAAAAACAATAGATATGCGGTATATGTCAAATCCTGGCCGTTGATCGTGGCGCTGGGGGTGGCAATCGGCTTGGTCGGGGCGATCAACATCCTGTGGCGGCTGCTGAACCAGAAAGAGGAGCAGGAAGTGGGGTGGGTGACGCATGCGTATGAGATCAATTCGCTGCTGAACGACATGATGATCCGGGCGGACGAGATGGAGGTGGGCCAGCAGGTGTATGCGATCACGAAGGACCAGCATTTTCTGGGGCCTTACATGCAGGCCACGAACACGTTGCCGGGGATTCTGGTGCGGCTGGATGATCTGACACGGGACGACCGGCTGGAGCATGCGAAGCTGGTGCAGCTGAAGAACCAGATGGCGTATCACATGCGGTTGAACGCGGAGCATCTGGAGGCGCTGGTGAAGGGGAATCCGCTGGCGCCGGACACGGAATTCCGGGAGCGGGTGCAGGAGAGCCTGGCGAGCATCAATTCGCTGCAGCGGAATCTGGGAGGCGAGGAGAACCGGCAGCTGAACGAGCGGCGGAGCAACTTCATGGCGTCGGTTCAGGGGGTGATTCTGGCGAACATGGTCGGGGGGGTGATCGCGGTGGCGATGATTTTCGGGGCGGTGGCGGCGCTGTGGCGTGAGAACCGGCGGCGCCGCACGGTGGAATCGGCGTTGCGATTGTCGCATGCGGAACTGGAGAACCGGGTGCAGCAGCGGACGGCGTCGCTGCGGGAGCAGCAGGCGCGGTTGCAGCTGGCGCAATCGGCGGCGCGATTGGGGATTTTTGACTGGAACCTGCGGACGGGGGGCATTTACCGGACGCCGGAACTGGCGACGATGTACGGGGTGCCGGTGGGTTATCTGCGGCAGGCCCCGGGGGAATGGATGAAGCTGGTGCATCCGGATGACCGGCCGGTGGTGTCGAACTGGATGCAGCAGACGCAGGAGACCGGCCGGCCGACGGAAGGGGAGTGGCGGGTGATCTGGCCGGACGGAAGTGTGCACTGGCTGTTCGGCCGCTGGCAGGCGTTTCTGGATGAGCATGGCCAGCCCCTGAGCATGATCGGGGTGAACCTCGATATCACGGACCGGAAGCGGCTGGAACAGGAATTGCTGGAAGCAAGCGACAATGAAATGCGCCGCATCGGACACGATTTGCACGACGGGGTGGGCCAGCAATTGACGGCGCTGACTTTTTTTCATGCGACGTTGCAGGCGGATGCGGAGCGGCAGCTGCCGCATTTGGCGGAGCAGTTCCGGAAGATGGGGACGGGGCTGCATGAGATCGTGCGGCAGATCCGGCTGCTGTCACACGGGCTGGCGCCGGTGCCGATCCGGGAAGGCGGGCTGGCGGACGCGCTGGAACAGCTGGCGGCGGACACGGCGGCGAGCGCGCGGATCGAATGTGAATTTGTGAGTCCGAGCCCGGTGCATCTGGAGGATCCGCAGCAGGCGGCGCAGATGTTCCGCATCGCGCAGGAAGCGGTGAACAACGCGCTGAAGCACAGCGGGGCGCGCCGGATCAGCATCACGCTGCAGGTGCAGCCGGGCGGCTGGCAGCTGGTCATCGCGGATGACGGCCGGGGGTTCGAAGTGAAGCCGGGGCTGGAGCAGGGCGGGCTGGGGTTGCGGGCCATGCGGCATCGCGCCGGCCTGATGGGGGCTTTTTTCAAGCTCGAGTCGCGGCCGGGCGAAGGCACCCGGGTGATTTGCGCGGCGCGGCGTTAGCAACGGTTTGGATTGGAAAATTGAATTTTAACATGAACACAAAAAACGAGACCGCCGGTTCCGCCGTTCCCCGCCAGAAGATTCTGGTGGTGGACGATCATCCGCTGGTGCGGGCCGGCCTGATGCAGTTGATCAACCGGGAACCCGGGCTGGCCGTGATGGCGGAGGCCGGCAGCCCGCGCGAGGCCATGGCCGAGCTGGCGCGGACCAAGCCGGATCTCATCGTGGTGGACATCACTATGAAAGACGGCGGCGGTCTGGAATTCATCAAGGATGTGCGGGCGGTGCATGGCGAAATCCCCATGCTGGTGGTCTCAATGCACGACGAGATGGTGTATGCCGAGCGGGCGTTGCGGGCGGGGGCCTCCGGCTACATCATGAAGGAGGAGAGCGCCGTCCATCTCATCACGGCCATCCAGCGGGTATTGGGTGGCGGCGTGTATTTGAGCGAGGCGATGTCCGGGCGCCTGCTCCGGAGCGTGTCGAATCCGAAGACGCGGAATACGGACTCACCGTTGCAAACGCTGACCGACCGGGAGTTGGAGGTGTTCCAACTGATCGGCCAGGGCCACACCACGGAGGAGATTGCCCGCCGGCTGAGTCTCAGTCCCAAAACGGTGGATGTGCATCGCGCCCACATCAAGGAGAAGCTCCAGCTCAAGAGCGGCACCGCGCTGATCCATCAGGCCGTGCAATGGTTCCAAAGCCAGACGACCAGCGAGTGAACCGGTCGGTCAGTCCGGGTCCGGCCCGGACTGGGATTGGTCATGGTAGGGCTGGCCGCTCTGGTAAAGCGCGAGCAACTGCCGGTTGAGGGCCGCCATTTGTGCCTGGCCGGCGGTTTCCTGCATCTGCATTGCCCGGCCGGCCGTGACTGCGGCTTCCTCGAACCGGCCGGCTTCGGCCTCGGCCGCCGCCAGGGTGCTGAGGCAGGTGGACGATTGGGAGTGCGCGAACCGGTCCGCCTGCGTGGCGCAGCGCACGGCTTCCGCGCCATCACGCACCTGCGGATCCGGGCAGGTCGCGAGAATCCAGGCCAGGTTGTTCCACGCTTCCACCGAATTGGTTTCCGCAAGAACGGCCAGCCGCAACTGGGCGGTGGCGCGCCGGAAATGGCCGGTCTGATAATAAATTCCCGCCAGCTGCGTCCGGAGCCGGGCCGGCGGAGTCCGCTTTTGAAAGATGATGGCCGCCTGCAATTGCACCATGGCCGGCCGGCTTTGGCCCTGCCGGGCGAGCACCTGGGCGTATTGTTCGTGGAGAACCGGGTCGCCGGGGCGGGCTTTTAGTGCGATCTGATAATGTTCCGTCGCCTCCTTCAGCCGCCCCTGCATGGCGAAGGCCTGGCCGAGATTTTGCTGGATGAACCCGTCGGCGGGCTGATAACCGGCGGCGGTGGTGAAGTGCGCGATCGCTTCCGCGTATTCTTTTCGCCGGGCCAAAATGGTGCCGAGGCCGTTGTGGGCATCCGCCGCCGCCGGATTGCGCGCGAGCGTGTCGCGCATCAATGCTTCTTCCGTGGCGAACACCCCGGCCCGTTGATGCGCCAGCACGAGCCAGCCGCCGATCACAATCCCGGCCGCCACGGGCAAACCTTTTCGCTTCAATCCGGCCGCCAGCCCGGCCGCCACCAGTGAAACCGGAAAGATCAGCGGCAGGTATTGCAAATGGTCGGAAACCTGCCAGCGAACGAGGAACTGCGAATCGAAAAAGCCCAGCACGGGGAACAGGGCCAGCCCGAACCCGCCCAGCGCCAGCCAGCCGGCCCCGTACCGGCGGAAGCGCCAGCACAGCCATGGCACCGGCACCAGTGAAGCCATCGGCAGCCAGGCGGTCAAGGTGGCGGGATTCGTGTGCCAGGCCGGATAAGTCAGGCACAGATGCAGCGGCCACAGGTCTTTGCCGAGATAGAACCAGAACACCTTGCCCGCCGTGGCCAGCCGCACGGCCCAACCCGTCGGCGCCAGCGTCTGCCCGGCTTCCAGCAAGGCCTGGTTCTTCTGGAACCACACGGACATCAGCCCCATCACCCCGGCCAGAATGAAGAACGGCGTCACATGCCAGGCATCTTTCAGCGTCACCCGCCGCCGCTGCCAATACGCCAGCAGCAGCAGCACGGGCGGCAGCATCACCGTGGAGGTCTTGCTCAGCAAGGCCAGCAGAAACGTAAGCAACGCCAGCTGATACCACAGCACCCCCGCCAGCGGATGCGCGGGCTTCCGCCCCGCCGCCGGCTCACGGTAAAGCACCGCAGATTCATACTGCAACCACGCCCGCAGACTCAGCAGAAAGAACGGCAGCGACAGCGTGTTTTTCAGTTCCGCGATCCGCGCCACGGAATTGACCGCCACCGGATGCACCGCGAACAGCGCACCCGCCAGCCAGGCGCCCGGAATCTGCAGCCGGCGCAGCAGCCGCCAGAGCAAAACCGCACTCAGCCCGTGCAGCAGCATGTTCACCGCGTGATAGCCCGCCGGATTCTGCCCCCAGGCCAGCCATTGCAACCAGAACCCGAGGGTGGAGACCGTGAAGTCGGTTTGGAACCAGATGTTGCGCGGCGTGAATTCGCCGTTGTAGAGGGGGTTGTCGCTCGTGACCAGCCGCTGGTCATCCATGATGAAATTCCCCGGCAGCACCGGCAGGTAGGCGCAAAACACCAGCGCGAACAACGCCAGCCCCGGCCCCAGCCACCGGAAAGTTTTCCCGCCCAGGCAACGCGCCGCCCAGCCCGCCGGAACCGGCTGGCCCCCGCCCGTCTCCGCCGCCAAGTTGTTTTCGGTCACAAGCCTGTCTGAATGCCGCCCGCCCGCCGGTGCGGTTGGAAAACTGAATTCAATTCACCGCGCCCTCGCCGCGGATGGCCGCCGCCATGGCCGCCAGATGTTTCTCGAGCGTGAACCGCTGCAGGAACAATTCCCGGAGCGACCCCGCCAGATCTTCCCCCGCCAGTTTCACCAGCGCTTCCGCCACCTGGTCCGGCGCTTTCGGTTCCACCAGCCCCGGATAACCCGGCGGCAGCATCTCCGGGATCGAACGCCACCGCGTCGTCACCAGCGGCAGGCCGAACGCCATCGCCTCGATCAGATTCCCCGGCTGGTTCTCCGCCAGATAATACGTCGGGAAACAGAACAGGTCCGCCTCGTGCAACGCCCGCTGCTTCCGCTCCGCCGGCACAAAACCCAGCCGCTCGATCAAGTCCTCCTGTTTTTGCGCGGCCATGAATTCCTGCAACTCCGCCTCCTCCGCCAGCGATGCCTTGCCCCCGATGATCGTCAGCCGGAACCGCAACCGCTGGCCCGTCTCCGCCATCTTCCGGTTCGCCAGCCCCACGCCCGCCACCGCCTCAAAAACCCCCTTTTCCCGCGTGCACAGCGCCAGGAACAGCACATTCACCGTCTCCGCTCCCGCCACCGGCGAAGGCCGGCCCGCCAGAATCTCCCGCCGCGCCTGCGCCCGCGCGCTCCGCGAGGCGATCAATGCCGCCGCTTCCGCCGCGCACGGGTCCGGAATCCCGATCTTCACGATGGTGATCTGCTTCGCCGTCAGCTTCTCCGCGTCCCGCCGGTTGAAATCCGAGAGGATGATGCTCACATCCGCATCCCGCATCAGCCGGTACGTGATGTCCCGCGTGAGGGTCGTGCCCGAAGTCTCCAGCCACCGGCTCAAGCCCGCCGCATGCCAGTGCAAAATCGTCCGCTTGAAAAACGGCCGGCACAGGAACATCGCCAGCCAGTCCCGATACACCGCCACCCGCTTCCCCGGCGCCGGCACATAGTAAATATTCGTCACCCCGTAGCGGAACCGATACCAGATCGCCAGCAGCGAATACCAGAAAACCAGCAGGATTTTCGTGCCCCGGAACTCCCCCACATCCTCCAAACCCCGGGAAAACCGCGCGTCCACATGATAACATTCGATCCCCAGCGGATGCGCCAGCCCCGCGCCCGCCTGCCGGCAATCCCCGCCCAATCCGTCCAGCATCAGCTTCACCATGTAGCTCTGGCCATGGTGTGGCGGCGGAATATGCGCAAAAACGAGAAGTTTCATCCTTACCGGCCGCCAATATAATCCGCCGCAATCCGGCGGGTAAAGGAATCATTTCACCGGCAACGTTAAAGTGAACCCCTTGACTCACCTTGACTCACCTTGACCAGGTTGGACCGGTGGCCCTGTAGTGGCGGTCTGCGACCGCCGTCTTTCCTCGCGCCTAGACAACAGGCGGGTGATGGTGAAATTCGGTGAAGGGGGGTGAAGATGGCTGAAAATCAAGGGGATGCGCCATGTTTTAATCGGAGACGCGATTTTTCAGAAACGAGGCGGCGGCAGGAAATAATGAAATGGTTCTAAACACCCTTTTCCGGAGGGTTGCACGGCGGCGGCAGCGGGGCTGCATTGACTGCGTCAATGGTCGCCGGAAGCGAATTTTTTGACACTGCGCCGTAAATCTGGATGAAGCAAATCGTGATGACCGAGGCCAAGAAGATCACAGACCAGAAAATCAGGCCGCAAATCTCCTGGCTGATTAGCGCAATGTTGGCCACCGGACCGTCTGCGGTATAGGAGCCGATGGTGTAGTTGAAAGCAAAGTGAACCATGCCAATGACGGACACGACGAACAGCAGCCACAATACCACCAACGCCAGAAAGCTAAACGAGGGGCCGGAATCAACCTCGCCAGGCTTCCAAGCGACCGGTTCTTTGGGCGTTTCGCTCATTGCCGCTTGTTTTGATCAACGTCCGGCATGGCGGCGTGGCTGCCGGCCGTCACGCCGGTGTCTACCGAGTTGCCGCCGTAGGTGCTGAGCAGGTCGCTTACGATGTTGTCAGGGCCAAAGGTGACCATCAGCATTTGATTTTGCACGTTGGCACCGCCGGCGAAGGCTCCCACCACCGGAATGAAGCTGCTGGCCTTGGCACTGGCCCGGCAATAGAGGTACTGGAAAGTGACGTTGCCATTGCCATCGCGGGTGATCTGATCCGGCGAGCCCACGAGCTGCAGAACCTGCTCGCGGGTGGTAGTGCCCTTTTTGATCTGGGCCACTTTGGATTCATCCAGCTTGTGTCCCACGGACGCACAGCCGGTCAACAGGGCCGCGATAACGACGGTCAAAAGACGATTTTTCATAAAGTTATTCACATTATTCACTTGGACAGGCTATGTCCAACCCTCCTTGGGATGCTGCGTGCATGAAACAACCAATCTTGGATCCGGAACTCGAACTGATTGTCGGCGACCTCACTGCCGAGGAACGCATGGAGTTGGCGGAAGCGTTCAAGCGGTTGGCCGATGACCTGGAGGCAGGCAAGCTCATGACTTTTCCCGCTTTGCCCGAATTCGATCTGCCATTACTCCCCCGGCCCGGAGTGCCGTTGTCTTGGAATTAGGGGTTTCTGCTATGACCGCCGCCGGCGGGGGTGCCGGATAGCGTTCACGCGATTCTTTAGTGCGGTTATCGGTGCCGGCGATGATCTCTTCCCAGTTCGGCGGCAGGGAGGCGGTGCCGCGTTTTTCAAAATCATCCAACCAGGTGCCCAGCAATAGCCGGATCAGGCCGGCGCGATTGTTTCCAATGCGCCCGGCGGCTGCGTCCAGCCGCCCGGTGGTTTTTTCATCCAGGCGAACCGGTATGGGTTTCGTTTCGGCCACACTCCATTGATATACGATGTAAAACTTTTTTCAATTTTTATCTTCGTATACCAGTGGTATACAGTCACGCACAGATGAGTTTGAACGTCAAAGTTGAACTGGCTGCTGAGCCGAGAACGAAACCGGTGCCGATCCGGCTCGACAAGGAAACCCGCCGCCGCCTGGACGATGCCGCCAGAAAGCTCTCCAGCAAGCGCGCTGCCGTTGTTCGCCTGGCCATCCACCAACTCCTGCCCGACATCGAAGCGGGAACACTCATTCTCAAACCGTGAAGCTCAACGAAACACCGCGTGAGGCGTTGGCCCGTGTAATCGGCAAAGATTGGGGCCAATGGCATACGAAGTTTTGCTGGCCACCCAAGCAAGCGGAGCTGGTGAAGCTGGTGGTGGAGACGCGGGCGGCGTCAGAGCTGCCTGGCCTGACGCCCTTCACCGGGTTGCTGTGCATCGCCGGCCATGTCGATGAGGGACTGCTGCTGCATGCTTTCGGGGCGAACTGATTTTTATGTCACATAACATTATTCAACGGGAAGTCATTCAAAAGGATACGAAGTCACTGCGGCCGCACAAGTTGCGGCGGCATTTCCCGGCCATCGACAAAGAGGCCGGCGATTGGATCGCGCTGACGGACAGCGTGGGGGCGGGAGGCATTCAGCAGCCGCTTTTGATCACGGCGGACGGGTTCATTGTGGACGGCGTCTGGCGGTGGGAAAGCGCGAAGGACTGGCAGTTTGCCCAGGTGCCGTGCCAGGTGGTGCCGGAGGAGCTGGCGGCGGTGATCATCGCGGAAAGCCTGGTCTGCCGCAAACAGATGACCCGCGGGGCGACGGTTTACCTGATGATGCCGATTATCCAGGAGATCGTGACCAGCGCGGAGTTTCGCCGGCTGGAGAACCTCAAGGCGGGGCGCAAAACCAACGAAATCGAGCTAAAACCCCAGCATTTCTCGATGTCCAGTAACTGGACATCGGGAGCCCCGGCCGAGTCTGTCCGGGGGCTATGTTTCCGTTGGGGTATCGGCAAAACCACCTTTTATTCAGCCCGTCAGGTCTATGCCTGGCTGAACGAGGGGGATTTTGCGGCGTTGCGGAAGCTGCACGCGGATATGGGGCTGGCGATTCCCAGCCCGGCGGCGTTGCGGCAGCTTCAGGAGGATCTGCGCGAGGATTTCGAGCCGGCGCTGCTGACGGGTGAGAAAAACCTCTGGAACGTGGAGAGCGGCATCAAGGGCCGGCTCACGGGCGGGGAGCATCAGCCGCCCCAGCAACAGCTCGAACTGTTTGGCTCCGCGCTGGAGAGCCTAGCCACGCGGGCGGCGCGGTTCAATCATCCGGCCGGGGTGGCGGCGGAGGTGCGGTCCTGGCTGGCGGCGCTGGAGCAGGACATGGTGGAACGCAAGGGCCGCCCGGATGAGTTCCGCGCCAAGCTGGAGAGCCTGGCCTCGGCCACCAAGATGACGCATGACGTGGTGACGGCTCACCTGGCCGGCCTGCTGAAGAAAGCCAAAGCCGGAGCCCAAAACTGACCCCCGCCATGCACCAATCATTTTCCAGTCCCCACGAAGCCGAGCCCGCGCATGTGCGCTTATACCCCGGCAATGCCGGCAACCTGGGTGAGGCAAATTCCCGCGCTACCGATATGGACGCCGAGGGCGCGCCCGAGGCGAGCGGGTTGGGGACTGGAGATTTTCAATTTCCGCCGTGTGCTGCTGATGCCCGATTCCGTCCTTGCACGGGCTCAACCGGTTCTCAGCCGGACAGCGAGGCCGCGGCGGTGGACAGGTCCCGCGCTAACCCGGCGAATGTGTCCGCCGTGGGGACCTGTCCTGAATTTCTCGCGGGGAGTAAGGTTACCGGTGGATCCGCACCGGGGCCGGGACAGTCCCGCGAGACCGTGACCCAAACTGTTCCGGCCACTTCTGACGCTCCCCTGCCTGGGGCGCAAGCGGATCAAGGCGGGCGCGAGTGCGCGGATGGCGCGGGCTGTGTTGTGCCGGGAGATCCGGCGCAGACCACCATAACAAGGTCTTTGAATCACCCGGCCATCCTATCCCTGAGTCCAAAGTCCAAAGTCCAAGGTCCAAAGTGCCGGCGGCTGCTGCAGTGGCAGATCGATGCCGGGGCGCTGTCCCTGGCGCGGCTGGAGGCGGTCATTGCCTGGCGCGAGCGCGAAGAAAACCACGGCAAACCGTGGAAGCTGATCACGAAGGCGACGGGCGTTTCATCCGTGGAGTTTTGCCGCTGGCGCAAACGCATTGCCGCGGCGGGGCTCTCCCTGGAAGTGAGCGATCGTTCGTTGCTGGTCGCGGCGTTGGCGAAGCTGACGCCGCCGGGGCGGCCGGCGAAGCATGCGTTCACGGAGGCCGAGGCGGCGACGATCGCGGGGCATAACCTGCAGAGCAATCGCACGGAGACGGCCGGCTCGCCCCAAGAGGCGCTGCGGCATGCGGTGAAGCAGGGCCAGGTGCGGCCGGAACTGGCGGCCGAACTGGCGCAGCGGGAGAGCGACGGGAAACCGCTGCTGACCGAATCCATGCGCCGCAGCGTGCAGGTGGCAGAGACCACGGTGCGGGCGTATCGCGCCCCGCGCAATGCCTGGCTGGAGAACGTGCAATCCCCCGGCAGCCTGCAGCTCACGGTGGACCAGGCGACGGGCGAGGAACGGATGATCGAACCCGGCGAGGCGCAGACGATGGATGACGCGACGATCAACCTGCCCTTGTGTGTGGACATGGAGGAGCGGTCGAGCAAGTGCTGGCAGAATTTCGGCGTGGTGGTGGGACGGTTCCAATTCATTTTGCCGGTGGATCACAGCAGCTATTTCATCACAGGGTTTTCGTTCACGGCGCGGCCGCGCAGCAGCTACCGGGCGGAGGATCTCACGGCCACGATGCAGATCACGATGATGGAGCATGGCATGCCGCGGCGGATGTTCCTGGAACAGGGCATCAGCAAGAGCAAGCTGGTCCACGAGACGCTGCGCAAGCTGGGGATCGCCTGCCAGCATGTGAAGAGCCCGCATCAGAAGGTGGTGGAGGGGATTTTCAACAAGCTGTGGACGAAGCTGAGCTTTCTGCCGGGCCAGGTGGGCCGGCACATGGGGGATGACGAGGAGACGACGAAGCTGCTGATGCGGTGCCGCGCCGGCCAGGTGGATCCGCGCAAGCATTTTTTGATGCTCAGCGATGTGGTGAAGGCGCTGCGCGAGGTGATCGAGGATCACAATTCCGGCTGGGTGACGGGCAGCCGCTACGGCCGGTGGATCCCCAGGGAGTTCTGGAACGCGAAGGCGCCGGCGCATCTGCGGCCGCTGGATGCGGGCAGCGCGTGGATGTTCAGCCCGGTGGTGACGGAGCCGCTGACGGTGCGGGGATTCACGGTGCGCACGACGGTGCGGCTGATGGACGGAATGAGCCAGGTGTTCCATTTCAGCGCGCAATGGCTGGGGGAATTTTCGCGGGCCAAGGTGAAGCTGTTTTTCAATCCGTTCCTGGACGCGCCGGCGAAGGTGGTTTTGGCGGAGGATTTCCGGGGGTTCAAGGCGGAGGCGATTTTGGGCGATGCGGAGATGATCGACCGCCATGCGCGGTTCAACCTGCGCAAGCTGGGCTACGGGGCCTTCCCCGATATTGGCCTGGCGGCGGCGCGGCAGAATGCCCAGGCGCTGCGCCGCAGCGTGGTGGCGATCCGGCCGGACGGCAAGCCGGGCATCACGGCGCACGAGGCGCGGTCGATGCCGGCGGCGGCCATCAGCACCGCGAACACCGCGCCGGCGCCGGCCAGCGACTTCCTGCGCCGGGCGCGGGGCCTGGGCGTGAGCGAGGACCAGTTCGAGCGCCAGGCGGCGCGGCTGGCGCGGTCCACGCGGCCGGCCGGCACAATTTCCCCGTCCATGGTGGACGCGGAGTAACAACAAAGGGAGAACAGAGATGAAAATGACAACGAAGGAACTGAATCAGGCGGTGCTGAAGTTCAACACCGAATGCCCGGAGGGCACGGAGGTGATCGTGACACTGGATGACGGCAGCACGCGCAAAACCCAGACGACGAGCGAGGCATGGATTCTGGGCGGTCACACGGCCGTGGTGCTGCTGGATGGCATCAGCGGGTGCTACCTGCTGTCCCGCGTGGTGAAAGCCTAACCCTCAACCAACAGGAGAAAAGATGAGCGAACCAACTATCACCATCACCACGGTCTACACGGCTAATAAATTGGCTACCACAGTCAAGATGCCGGATGGGCGGGAAATCACGAAAAGCATGGTGCGGACCAGCTCGTGCAGTTTTCGGCACGATTACAAAAAGGAGTGGGACGAAGAAGGGCTTCCTGAAGAGGTCGCGCATAATGCCGAGCGCACCTCCATTACGGTCTGTGCTGTGATCCGCGATCAGTTTTAACCCCCAACCAACAGGAGAAATCAGATGAGTGATGAAATTCAATCGGTGGATACCAGCGTGATCTATTGGGACGATGCCCGGATCGAACGCGAAATGGCGCTGTTCCCAGCGGCGCTGCAGGAGCCATACCAGTGGCTCAAGGTTTACACCCGCGAGGAGTGCAAGCGGGACGTGGACGTGCTGGTGACGCAGGCCAAGCTGCTGGGCGTGACGATCGACAAAACGAATTGGACCCGCGTGCTGAAGGGCCGCTGGAAGTTGGATGGCCGCGGCCGCGAGATGCCGAATCCCTACGTGTCCGCGCAGAACCTGCTGAACGCGATCACCTCGCTGCGCGAGCAAAAGCGCGTGGAGCTGCTGCAGGGGGCGATGCCGTTCGTGGAGACGTTCATCTTCACCACGATCCACAACTTCATCGCCAAAAAAATGCGGCGGGACCGGGTGAACAAGTACGGCGTGATCGTGGGCCCCACGGGCCTGCAGAAGACGGCGAGCTACAAGGAAATCGCCCGCCGCACGCCGGGCTGCAAATGGATCGAATCCAGCGACAACGCCTCGATGGCGGATTTCGTGAAGCGGCTGGCGCACAAGTGCGGCGCGGCGCGGAACAGCAACGTGCCGGCGGCGCGGGGCAAGATCTTCGACTGTTTCATGCCGGCGAACGGCCAGCCGAAGTGCCTGATCATCGACAACACGCAGGACATGGTGAAGCCGGACAGCAACGTGGTGGGCGGTCCGAAGGGCCGGCAGCCGTTCTATCACTTCATCCGCACGCTCCAGGAGGAGACGGGCTGCGCGGTGATCGAGAGCATCACGCCGGAAGACGAGGAGACGATGTTTGATCCGAAGTCCATTTACCTCGAACAGTTCGAGGGCCGCGCCGGCGGCCGGGACGGTTTTCTGCGGCTGCCGAATCATTCGCCCAAGAGCGACCATGTGCTCTTTGCCCAGGCGTTGTCGATGCGGGACGCCGCGAAACACGCGGACCAGCTCTTCCAGATCGGCCGCGAGCGCGGGCGCATCCGGCGGTACCTGGAAGTGTTGCAGGAGGCCAAGGACATCGCGGACGAGGACGGCAAGCCGTTCACGATCGCGCATGTGAACATGGCGATCGAAGAGATGGCGGCGCCGGCGGCCAAGTGACCTATGAAAAAGTCCAAGGTCCAAAGTCCAAAGTCCAAGGTCGCGGCCGTGCGTGAGCTGGTTTTAAAGTCAGCCACGCAGCATGAGCACTTTGTCCAAATGGCGTTCTTTGCGGCCGCCGCCAAAGATGACAATCAGCGGCTGACCATGCTCGTCGTCAACCAGGGGGTTCTGGGCCTTGCGATTGCCGAAAGCGGTTCACTGCAGATGCCACTGCGCAAGGTGTTCGGCGTCGCCTATGGCTGGCTCACCCAGGCGGGTTATACGGACACGGACCGGATGATCCGGGATGAACGCGATCGGCAGCAGGTGCTGTTGTTCAATGGCGTCATCAATTTGAACTGCGCCTCGGTGGTGGCATCGCCGGAGCGGAAATTGCGCGTGCTGGCGGAAGAGGTCGGTGAAGTGGCCGAGGCCGTGGACTTCATGGAGCGGCAGAACAGCATTCGCAACCGGCATCACCTCATGGTGGAGCTGGTGCAGGTGGCGGCCGTGTGCGTCGCCTGGCTGGAAGCGATCGAGAACCAAAAACAAGAACCCAAAGCGAAAGGCTGATTATGATCCCTGTCATCACTCCCGTCCCCCGCACTGGCTATGACCGCGGCTACGGTGAAGAACACGCCAGTGGCATGGCGAATCTGGGCCGCCCGGTGCTGGCACCGGTGCCGGCAAATGTCTCGCGGGCCCACCGCCGGATGTGCGCCTACGGCCTGCTGGGCTGCGCGATCGTGGTGGTCGCGGTGGTGATGTGCCTGGCGTCTTGCCAGCACGCCCACGCCCAGCTCCTGCCGGGCCCGCTGGGCGGCAACCCGGATGGCACGCCGTACACCGGCCAGCGTCTGCCGCTTTATCCCACCACCTACGCGCCGATCGCGCCGGGCACCTTCTCTGCGGATCCGCAGGTGGCGATGGTGAACACGAACGCGGCCCCGGCTCCGGAGCCGGCCACGTGGGCGTTGCTGGGCGTGTCCGGTGCTGGCGTGCTCTGGATCTGGCACCGCCGCCGGCAGCGGCGGGACGATCTGCGCGAGACCATCGCCCTGTTCGCCGCCGGGCCCGCGCCGGAGCAGGAGCCGCTTTGTCAAAAGGAAGTGGACCTGCTGAACGATGATGTCTGCCCGGACTGCGGCTGCTGCACGCTGGAGACGGCCGGCTCCAGCTCGCATGACGTTACCTTTAAATGCTGTCACTGCGGCAGCCGTTTTCGGCTGCTCACCGACATGAAGGGCACGGACGGAAAATACCGCCTGATCTCCTGATTTTTAACAACAGAACCAAAACACACACATATGAAAGCCAAAACCAATGCCCCCAAACCCCGCCCCGCCGTCACGGAAAACGACAGCCCGGATTTCAAAGAGATGGTCAACCTGCTGGCAGTGTTCAGCCAGGCATCCATCCGGCTCACGGAGATCGAGGCGGATGCCAACAGCGAACTGCTGACACTGATCGACGAACACAAGAAGGAGTATGCCGAGCTGCAGGAAGCCTGCAACAAGTCTCAGGCGGCGCTGGAGACGATCGCCCGGAGTCATCCGGAATGGTTCGCCACCCAGCGCAGCATCAAGACGCCCTACGGCAAGGTGTCCTTCCGCAGTTCGCCCAGCCTGGTGGTGGAGAACGAGGAGGCCACGGTGAAGTTGCTGCGGGCCGAACAGGAGCGGACCAAGGCGCAGCGCCACGTGGACGCACAGACGCCGATCTTCGCCGCCCAGAATTATATCCGGACGGTGGAGCTGCCGAACCTGGAGACGTTGGAGCAGCTCGATGACGCCACGCTGGCGAAGTTTATGGTCAAGCGCGTGGTGAAGGACAGCTTCAGTGTCTCGCCGGCCAACGTGGATTTCGGCAAGGCGGTGAAGGATAACGCGGCCGCCGCCTCCAACTGAGTCACTGCGTGACGGCCACCATTTAACCGAACCAACTATGAGAATCTTCATCGCCGCCTGTCTGATCGCGGGTTATTTCGATTCCGTCATCCTGGGCGTCGCCGTGGGGCTGCTCGCTTGGAAGCTCACGGAAGCCATCGAATCCTGACCAATCAAAACCATATGAAAACTGCAACTGCGGAAAAAATCGGGGGGGGTGACGCCGTGAACGTGCCCGCCACCAACATCAAAGGCACGTCATTCGAGGACGTGCGCTGGGTCTTCTGCCAGGTCACGCCGGAACTGGCGGCGGACTGGCTGAAGCGCAACCGGCGCAACCGCTCGCTGAAGGCGACCACGGTGGCGGCGTATGCCCAGGACATGCGGAATGCCGCCTGGCTGGTGACGCATCAGTGCGTGGCGTTCGACACGGAGGGCAACCTGATCGACGGCCAGCATCGTTTGCACGCGGTGGTGGAGTCCCGCACGCCGGTGATGATGGTGGTGTCCACCGGCTGGCCGGCGGCGGTGCAGAAGCGCCAGACCATGGATGCCGTGGACCGCGGCGTGCAGCGTTCCCTGGCGGATCAGCTCCACCTGCAGCACGGCGTGGAGAAGCGGGATGCCGCCCGCGTGGTGCAGGTCTGCAATGCGATCGCCGCCGGCTGTTTTGGCAATGCCCGCATCAACAAGTCCACCACGGACACCATCCTGGGCATCTACGCGCTGTATCAGAACGATCTGAAATGGCTGCTCGCCCAGCCGCTGAAAGAGAACGGCCTGGGCCAGGCCACCGTGGGCGCGTGCCTGGCCATGGCGCGGGCCGTGTGGGCGGACAAGACGGCCGCCGCCGTGGAGAAGCTGATCACCGGCGAGGGGCTGTTCAAGGAAAACCCCATCCTGCCCCTGCGGAACTGGCTCCTGGGCATCGGCTCGCGGGAGGAAAAGGCGCTGATCCGCAACACGGTGTTCCATCACCTGGCGGCGTTCACGGATGGCAAGAGCTGCAGCGCCGTGGTGTCCGACAATCCCGCCGCCTACCGGCGCATGCTGCGGCTGCACGCCGTGCGGGTGCGGAAGATCTGCGCGCTGTACAACATGCCGGAGCCGGAGGGCCTGGATGACAAGGCGGCGCCGGCGGCCGGCCCGGCGGTCAACGCGCTCTCCCCGGAGGCGCTGAAGCTGACGGCCACGCTGGGCGAGAGTTTCACCGTGCTGGATCTGAAGGCCCGCGTGGATGAGAACGCCGGGCAATGGCTGCTGATCTGGAAAAACAAGGGCTGGATCGAACCCGCGGGCGTGAACACATTCCGCAAGACGGCCAAATTCGGCAAGTGACACCGGAAGCGATGATTATGTGGACGGAATCCAAAGAGCAGCGGCAGGCCCGGTACCGGCGCGCGAAGGCGGCGCTGGCGGCGGCCGGGCTGACCACGCGGGGCCGGCCGCGGCAGACGCATGTGCCGTTCACCTCCGAAACGGAGCGGCGGCAATGGCAGCGGCAGTATGCGAAAGAATACATGGAACGCCGCGCCGCCGGGTTTTATGCGAACGGCCTCACGTCCAGGGGCCGCCCGCGCCGGCGGCCGGCTTTTTTGATGACCACCGCGGAACGCCTCGCGCTGGTGGTGAACATCGATGAGTTCGCCACGAATCTGGGGGTCATCCACGAACTGTTACCCACCACGGTGCGCGCCCAAGCGCTGGCGGTGGCCCATCAACTGGGCGAGATCCGGAAACGGATCAAACTGGAAGGAAAATCATGAGCTGCTGGAAATGTGGAAAAGAACTGCCGGAGGGCGTGGTGGAATGTGAATACGGTTGTGACGCGCCGCCGGCGGCACCGAATCTGCCGCAGTATGAGGCGCAAGGGGATGCCGCGGTAACACCGGAACAAAGAGCGGAGACCAAGCGGCTGTTCAAGGCGCTGGCCACCCATGCGGCGGCAACCCAATGCAAGTTCATCGCCGGCGTGCATTCGGCCGAGGGGAAGCAATATCTGGTATCCGTGGTGGAGGTGGGAGACACGCCGCTGGTGGCGGCGGCCGGCTGGGTGCAGTGCTGGGCGGCACACAAAACCGGCGGCGGCGGTTCCGGCCTCTTCAGCGTCCTCGGCGAAATTTTCGTGTGTTCGGTCAAAAGGCTGATTCCCCCGGCAAAGCCATGAAAAAATCCCCCAACACCTTGTTTCGTTTCGATCTGACGGCCGCAGACGCACAGACGATCTTCAACATGTGCGACTGTCTGCTCGATGAACGTCAGCTCGTTGCCGATATCTGGCGCAGCAAGAAGGACCGCGCCCGCATTCGCAAGGCGTTCCGGCGTTTTCAGCGCCAGTTGGATCGGCAATACAATGAAACAGGAGTGGAGGTCTGACCTATGCTCAACACCCGCCATATCGACAACCGGCAGCGGCTGGATTTCATGCTGAAGCTCGCGGCCTCGGACCTGATCCTGGATGACCGCGAACAGAGTTTTGTGAATCATTGCCGGGGCGAATGCCGCATGAGCTGGTTCACGGACGGCCGCGCTTCCTGGACGGACCGGCTGTGGAACAAATACGGCGCGCTGATCGGCATGCCGTTGCCGCTCGCCCCGGCGCGAATCACCGGAACGGTCACCCAGTCAGCGCGCCAGGCGGATCCGGGCGGCTGCATGTTTTTGGTGAGTGGCGAGGACAAGCGGCAGCGTCCCTGCAATGCGCCGGCCGTCTGCCGGCGCACGAACGGTTTCCGGTACTGCCAGGAACATCGCGACGAGGTCCTGCGCCACGTCAAACGCAACAACGGCCGGATGGAGCTGCTGCCGCTATGAGCAAAACCCCGCGCCAACCGGAGATCCCGCCCCGCGTCATGGATACGCCGTGTCCGTGCGGGCTGACTCATCGGTTCGTGATGGGGCATTACGATGTGGGCGCGGCGAAGTGCGGCCGCAAGTACTGGGCGCTGCAGCCGCAGCGCGCCGGGGCGCTGAAGCTGTTCCCCTGGCCCGGTGAGAATCTCACGCGCCAAGAGATGGCGGATCGGGAGGCGACGCCATGATGTCCGTCAACCAACGCAAACGGTTTTTCTTCCCGGCGTGGAACCAGACCTGCCACGCCCTGGGCTGGAAGATGGTGGAGGGGCGGCTAGTGACTGCGTCACGGCCACTGAACCAGCACGCGCAGCGCGTGGTGGACGTGGCCACGCAGATGGCGGTGCGCTCGCACCGGGCCCCGGAGTTGGACGATCTGCGGCACGCGGTCTATGTGATCGTGCTGGGGCGGGACAAGGACACCGTGAAGCTGGCGAATGGCGAGGTGGACCGGATCGTGAGCTATTTCAAGCTGATGGTGGATGAGGTCAATATCGCCGCCGATGTCCGGCTCAACAACCCCGCGATCGCGGAGCGCGAGGCGTTGGTGGCGAAGATCCGCCGGCTGAAGATCCCCTTCGCGGTGATCGACGAGGTTTGCCGGCGGTCCTTCGATCCCGTCTATTCCCCGCCGCACTGGGATCAACTGCCGTTGCCCAATTTGCGGGCGCTCACGGGTATCGTGACGGAGATGCACGCGGAATATGCGCGGGATTTTTTAGCCAAAGATGCCCGCAGATGAAACACAGATTATGACCCGAACCGAGAAAAAACAAAAACTGGCGAATGCCTTCAAGGAATACCGCGGGGCATACCACGCGGGGTCCGGCAAATGGATCCGCCGGCCGAACCCGGCGGCCTCTGTGCGGATTGTCACCTGGCTGACGCGGTTGGCTCCGGACAAAGTCGCGGAGAACTGCCTTTTTGTGGACTCCGTCCAGGACTGGGACCAGTTCCATAAATGGCTGGAGGCGCTATGAGCCAGGACGCCATCATCGAGAAGATCAAGAAGCTGCTGCGCATGAAGCGCGGCGGCACGGCCGGCGAGATCGCGAACGCGCTGGCCATGGCGGCGGAACTGGCGCGCAAGCATGGCATCGACCTGGCGGCCGTGGATCCGGACGCGCCGGAAGCCAAGCCGATCACGCACGCGGATGTGTTCGCCGCCAGCCGCCTGCAGCAGGAATGCAAATACGCCGCCTTGGTCTGCCAGAATTTTTTCAACGTCACCGCGCTGATGGTGGGCGGCCGCGGAAAGGTCAAGATCGCGTTCATTGGCACGGAGAGCGACCGGCTGATCGCCACGTACATCTGGGAGTTCCTGGTGCGGCACTTTCGCCGGTGCTGGAACAAGCGGGACAACCGCCGGCTCCGGAACCGGGCCGCGTTCATGCACGGCATTTACACCGGGCTCTGCCACAAGCTGCACGTGGAACGGCAGCAGGTGACCGGCACGGGCCTGATGCGCCTGGACCAGCAGCTCGTGCGCCGGGACCAGTATCTGAAAAACACTTTCGGCGAGACGGAGAAAAAAGACGTGGGCTATGACGGCGGCGCGGACGGTTCGCGCTACGCCGGCTACGCCGCCGGCCGGCGCACGGAGATCCGCCCGGCCGTTTCCGGCACCGCCGCGCCGCCGCGCCGCGAGCTGCCGGCACCGCGGCCGGCGAATCCCCAGCTCTCGCTGTTATGAACCCCGCCGCCACCACCTCCCACGAACCCCAGTTGGGCCTGTTCGAGTCCCGGCCGGGGGATGCGAATGTGGTGTGGCTGGAATCGTTCCTGCAGGAGCAAGGACGGTGGATCCGGGCGGGGGAGATTCTGCGCTGGCACGGCCGGGATGATTCGGAGGATCAGAAACGGCTGATCCGGTCGCTGGCCAGCGCGAGCGAGTGGATCATCAGCGGGCAGGCCGGCTACAAGCATTTGCAGCACGCCACGCCGGAAGAGATCGCCCACGCGGCGAACAGCCTGGAAAGCCAGGCCAAGAAAATGAGCGACCGCGCCTGCGCCCTCCGGCGCAATGCGCATCGCCGGATTGGTTAACCGCAGAGAACGCAGAGAACACAAAGCTATGGACGAGCAAACCAAAATCAGAGTATCCGCTGGCATCCTATTTCCACCCAAAAGCGGACTAAACCACGAATGGAAACCGGGTGACATCGCGGTACGGTTGACCTGCAGCGGCGTGCGTCACTCCCTGGTGCTGGAGCCGGTCAAGGTTTACAGCCCGCATTTCTCCAGCGTCGAGTGTCTGGACTCGTCCGGCATTATCAACGGGCACCATCCGCAGGACATGTACACGGTTG
>Ga0316222_1002403_pt1 | contig 20081 bp, 8 predicted proteins | sample TBH18011metaG_FD_206008 | JGI IMG/M metagenome (GOLD analysis project Ga0316222, IMG submission 206008) | Freshwater microbial communities from Trout Bog Lake, Wisconsin, USA - TBH18011 | ecosystem: Environmental > Aquatic > Freshwater > Lake > Hypolimnion/Profundal zone | place: USA: Wisconsin...
CATCATCCCCTGGTCTGCTCCGATGCTCTTCACATCGGATGATGGCGGCCATCACCAGGGTAAGGGGGGTCAAAATTCGACGCCGATCGCCCCGGTTAGGGGGTCAAATTTGCACGCCGGTTAACAGGCGGACAAAACCAAGGCGGTTGATCGCCGCCTGTTGGAACTGGGCTCCGGCGGAGCGCTGGAGGCCGACGTCGCCACCGCCGAGGCGGCAAAGGCCCAGGCCCGCCTCCAATCGGCGCTGGTGGTGCTCTCCAAATGCGCGATCGCCGCGCCGTTCCCCGGGCGTATCGTCGAGCAGAAGGTGCGGGAGCACCAATATGTCCAGGCCGGCCAGGCCATGCTGGAGATTCTCGACGATTCCGCCCTTGAAGTCGAATTCATCGCGCCATCGCGCTGGCTGGCCTGGTTGAAGCCCGGCACGCCGTTCCAGCTCCAGGTAGACGAAACTGGCCATACCTATCCGGCCAAGGTTTCCCGTCTGGGGGCGAAGGTCGATCCGGTCAGCCGTTCGGTCAAGATTACCGGCGAGATCGGTGGCGGCGTCGCTGAGTTGATGGCCGGAATGAGCGGCCGCATCCTGATCTCCGCGCCCGGCGGATAATGGGCATGGCCGCTCCGGAACGCGCTGCCGCTCCCGATACCCTGTCCCTGCTGCTCGGCCTAATGCAGCGCGCCCGGCGTGCGGTCTCGGCCGACGAAGTCGCCTTCGTCATGGTCAACGAGACGATCATGCTCGCGCCCTACCGCCAAGCGCTGCTGTGGCGGCAGGGCCACGGGATCGCCGCGGTTTCCGGATTGGCGGTAGTCGACCGCGATGCGCCTTTCATCCTGTGGATCGAACGGATCTGCCGCAAGATTGCCGAAAACCTCGACGGTCCGCGCAAGCTGACATCGGCCGACTTCCCCGCCGACCTCGCCGAGGATTGGAGCGAGTGGCTGCCGGGGCAGTGCCTGGCCCTGCCGGTGGCGACGCCGACGGAAGGGCGTCTCGGTGTGCTGGTATTCGTCCGCGACGACCTTTGGAGCGAGGCCGAAACACTATTCATCGCCGAAGCGACCGAGACCTGTGCCTTGGCCTGGGCCTATCACCTGCGCCCCAACGCACTGCAGGAGCTGCGTACCCGCTGGTTGCGTATTCCGCGGCGCCGGGCCTGGATGGCGCTCGCCTTGCTGGCAGTGTCCCTGGCTCCGGTGCATCTTAGCGTCCTGGCTCCCGGTGAAGTGACTGCGCGTGATCCGGCGGTGGTGCGCGCTCCGCTCGAAGGCGTGGTCGAGCATGTGCTGGTGGTCCCTAACCAGAAGATCGACGCCGGACAATTGCTGTTCGAATTGGATACCACGGCGATCCGCGGTAAGCTGGAGGTGGCGCAAAAGGCGCTGCAGACCGCCCGGGCCGAACACGAACAGGCGGCGCAGCAGGCCTTCTCCGACATGAAGGCCAAGGCGCAATTGGGGGTGCTCACCGGGCGGATCGAGGAGCGCCGCGCCGACCTCGAATATTTGACTGATCAGTTGGCGCGCAGCCGGGTGACGGCGCCGCGTCCAGGCGTCGCCGTGCTCGACGACCCGACTGAATGGATCGGCCGGCCGGTCACCGTCGGCGAGCGGGTGATGGCGGTCGCCGACGAACGCGATACCGAGATCGAAGCCTGGCTGGGACCGGCCGACGTCATCGAATTGCCGGTTGGCGCGCCGGTGACGCTGTTCCTCAACGTCGATCCCCTTCATCCCGCCCGTGCCGGGTTGCGTTACGTCAGTTATGAAAGCCTGATGCGGCCGGACGGGACCGTCGCCCACCGCGTCCGGGCGGAATTTGCGGCGGGCCAAGACAAACCACGCCTTGGCCTCAAGGGGACCGCCCGCCTCGACGGGGGCCGGGTGCCGCTGGTGTACTGGCTGTTGAGGCGGCCGTTGGCGGTGGTGCGCCAGACCCTGGGCCTTTAGCAATGCTACCGCCGCTGCGCGAGGAATTGTCGCTGCACCCCGGTCCGCCGGATGGTAACGGCTGGTCGACCTGGACCTTGCACGACCCTGTGCGCAACCGCTTTTTCCGGCTCGGTTGGCCGGTGTTCGAGATATTGGCGCGCTGGGGCCTGCGCGAGCCGGCCGCCATCATCGAGGCGGTCGATGAGGAAACCACCTTGTCGATCGGCGACGAGGATATCGCCGAGGTCGCGCGTTTTCTTTCGGTCAACCAGCTGCTGCGCCCCAACACCACCACCGCGGTCGCCAGCCTGGTGGCGCACGCCAAGGCCGACAAACCCACGCTGTTTCATTGGCTGCTCCACCACTACCTGTTCTTCCGCATTCCGCTGGTGCGACCGGACCGCTTCCTGTCGGCAACGCTGCACCGGGTCCGCTGGGCGGTTAGTCCAATCTTCCTGTGGTCGACTCTGACGGCGCTGGCCCTCGGGCTGTTCCTGGTCCATCGCCAATGGGACCAATTCCACACCACCCTGGTCGACACCTTGACTCCCGCCGGCCTAGCCGGCTATGGCGCGGCCCTGGCGGTGGCCAAAATCATCCACGAGTTGGCCCACGCCTATACCGCCAAGCGGCTCGGCTGCCGCGTCCCAACCATGGGGGTGGCGTTTCTGGTGATGTGCCCGGTACTCTATACCGACGTCAACGAGACGTGGAAGCTGCCGCACCGCAAAGACCGTCTGGCGGTGGGGGCGGCCGGCGCCTTGGCCGAGATGTCGATTGCCGCTTGGTCCACCGCGCTGTGGGCATTCCTGGCTGAAGGGCCACTCCGCGACGCGGCCTTCATGCTCTGTACCACCACCTGGGTGTCGTCGCTGGCGATCAATCTCAGCCCGTTCATGCGGTTCGACGGCTACTTCCTGCTGATGGACGCACTCGACATGCCCAACCTGCACGGACGCTCGTTCGCGATGGCAAGGTGGTGGCTGCGCGAACTGCTTTTCTCCCTCGGCGAGCTTCCACCGGAGCAATTTTCCAAGGCGGCGACCCACCGGCTTGTCCTATTCGCCGTCGCGGTCTGGATCTACCGGCTGACGCTGTTCCTGGGCATCGCCGCGCTAGTCTACCATTTTTTCATCAAGGTGGTCGGCATCGGCCTGTTCGTGGTCGAAATAGGCTGGTTTGTTATTCTTCCGGTGATGATGGAGATCAAGGAGTGGCGTAAGCGCGCGGCCAAGGTGCGGGCCAGTCGGCGGACCCGCTGGACGCTCGGGATGGCCGCGGCAGGATTGCTGCTGGCGGTAGTTCCTTGGCACACCCACGTGATTGCGCCGGCCCTCTTGAAGGCGCCGAAGACTGCCGGCCTCTACGCGGTGACCGGCGCCAAGCTGACTCAAGTCCCGAACTATCACACCCAGGCTGTGATCGCCGGCCAAACGTTGTTCATTCTCGAATCGCCCGACCTCGACGGGCAGCAGGCCAAGGTGGCTGCCCGCGTCATCTCGCTTGAATATGAGCTAGAATCGATTGGCTTCGACGCCGGCTTTCGCGAGCAAACTGGCGTCCTGCGCCACGAGCTGGCGGCCGAGCGGGCGGATCATGACAGCATCGAAGCCCAGAAGCAGCGGTTGGTGATTACCGCGCCGTTCGACGGCGTCCTTACCGACATCCTACCCGACCTCCATCCCGGCGATTGGGTCTCGCCCAAGGATCGATTGGCGACGGTGAAGGCCGTCGATGGTGAGGCGGTGGTTGAGGCCTATGTCGGCGAAGATGATCTGGCGCGCATCAGCGAGGGCGATAGCGCGATCTTCCTGCCCGAATCGACCGGACGAGATTCCCCCGCCTGCCGCGTGGTCGGCATCGATCGCAGCCCGGTCCGCGTCCTCGCCGATCCCGAGATCGCCAAACCCTATGGGGGAGGGATCGCCGTGCGTGGCAAGGAAACCGCCCTCGTCCCCGACGGGGCGGTCTACCGGGTTCGTCTCGCTGCCGATACCGACCAAGTCTCCGCTCAGCTGCGCGGCCATGTGCGGATCGAAGGTCGCGCCGAGAGTCTGGTCGCGCGCAGCGTCCGCGCAGTCATCGCCGTCGTGCTGCGGGAATGGGGCGCGTGAGCGTCATCGTCTACCTGGGATCAGAACCCGCTTTCCTGCACCAGGATTGCGGCGGCGCGGCGCCAGGCTTCGGCGGCAAGGCTGGCAGTGTCGCCCTGGATCGAGATGGTTCCGGGGCGGCGATGGGCAACCGAGACCGAGTTGCCGTCTGGTTTCAGCAGGACGCGGTAGATCGCCTTTTCCGGCTTCAGGCGCTTGGCGGCATCCTGGCGAACGGGGATGGGGCCGCCATACAGCGAGGCCAGTTCCGCCGATTGCAAATCCTTGGTGGGCGTGCGGTCCACCGCCGAGACCGTGACGGCGATGGCCGGCCCGCCGTCCTCGGGCAGGAAACTGGCGTTGGCTCCCGGTCGCAAGCGATCCAGCGCTTCTTCCTGGACGAAGGTCTCGACGATGGCCGAGGATGGGTCCACCAGCACCGCCACCTCCTCGTGCTTGGCCATCCACAGTCCGGGGATCAGGGCCGGCGGCAGGTCGACGACCCGGCCTGGGAACGGCGCCCGCACCACCAGCGCTTCGCTCTCGGTGTCGATTTCGGCGATTTCGGCCACCGAGCGCTCGAATTCCTGCCAATTGACCTCGATGCCGCCGCTGTCCTCGCGATCGAAGCTGAGGCCGGACAGCCGCGCGCGTTGGCCGCTGGCGGTGGCCACGGCGATGGCGCGGCGGTGTTCCAAATCGGGCGATTGCAGCACGAAGGCCGGCTGGCCTTCGGCCAAGCCGGCGCCTTCCGGGGCCAGCATTTTCAACACGCCCGAAGTGGCGGTCTTCAAGGTCGCTTGCCGCTCGGCGCGCAAAATCGCCGGAGCGACGACGCGGCCATGCCAGGGCAACAGCGCCAATAGGCCGAGCAGTGCCGCCGCCATCGCGGTGCGGATGCTGCGCGGGTTCCAGCCGACCGTCCGGCGCAATCCCAGCCAATGGTGCAATTCCGCCAGGATCGGGCGGGCGACGAACCACCAGATCTCGACCCCCATCAAAAACAGCCCAAGCAGCTTGAAGGCGAGGTGATAGACCAGGAAGGCGATGCCGAGGAACAGAAAGAAGCGATAGATCCACACGCTCAAGGCGTACAGCACCAAGCCGCGCCTCAGCCGGGGTGACAGCACTTCCGGCGGCGGCGCGCCCAGGCCGAACAGTGTTTCGCGCAACCACCAGCGTCCCAGGGCGAAGGCGCGGTCCTGCAGGTTGGGCACGTCCAGCCAGTCGGATAGCAAGAAGTAGCCGTCGAAGCGCATGAATGGGTTGAGATTGACCGTCAGCGTCATCACCCAGGTCGATCCCGCCAGCAGGAACACCGCCGAGCGGACGGGACCGTCGGGCAGCGCCGACCACAGAATCGAGGCGGCGACCGCCAGCAGGATCTCGGCGGCCATGCCGGCGGCGTCGATCGCCAGGCGCTGGCGGCGGTCGGTCAGTTTCCAGCTATCGGTGACGTCGGTCCACAGCACCGGCCACAGCACCAGCAAGGCAATTCCCATGGCCGGGACGCGACAGCCGAAGCGCTTGGCGGCGATACCGTGGCCGGTCTCGTGCACCACCTTGGCCAGCGATAGCGCCAACGCGGTCAGCAGCGCCCCCTCGGGCGAGAAGGCGTAGGACAGCTCGTGGGTGAACAGGTCCCAGCGCCGCCCCACCAGGGTCAGCCCCAGCGCGGCCAGGGCCGCCAGCGCGGCGGGGAACCAGGGCCGAAAGGCCCAAGCCGTCCACGGCAGCAACGCCGCCAGCAGGTGGTCGGGATCGAGCAGCGTCACCCGCAGGAACAGGTAGTTCTTCAGCAGCCAGCGTTGCGGCGACAGCTTGCGCCGCTGGCGCAACTCAGCCATCTGTCGGCTGGAGGCGGGATCCAGCGGGCGCAGCAGTCCGGCGCGCCCGGCGAAGCGCACCATGTCCGCCACGTCGTCGACGCTCGCCCGGATCGGCGTCTCATTGGCTATCGCCTGGGCGATGGCGGCGGCGTCGCCCAGTTGCCAGCGCGCCAGGATCTCGAATTCCAGCCAGCCCAGGCGCAGGTAGCGGTGGGCGGCGGGATCGTACAGCGTCCAGCTCGGGGCGCCGTCGGCCCCGGCCGGCCCGGGCATCAGCCGCAAGTCATCGCGCAACGGCGGCAGTCGGCCTACAGGGTCAGCCATTGCCGCATCACCGCCAGCGGACGCCGCAACAGCCACAACGCCAGCGGCCGGCGCGGCCCGTACAGCTTGGCGGTTCCTTTCAGACCGATCCGCAGATCGCCGCCGTCGCTGAACCGGGCGCGGAAGCGATAGGCGGCGACACCCTCGGCGGTGACGTTGGCGGCGTAGCTGGCGAACGCCACCTGCGCCGCTACCGGCCGCTCCGGCGCGACGTTGCGGAAGAAAGCCACGTCGGCGCCCTGGTCGAAGGTCACCGCTTCGGCCACCGGCACCTGGAGTTCCAGTTCGACCCGCCCGGGGTCGGCCACCAGCATGATGCGCTCGCCGACCGACACCGGCTTGCCGATCCACTCTGCCGGGGTGTCGAAGATGGCGATGCCATCGGCCGGCGCGGTTAGGTCGGCCCGCGCCAGCAGGTCGTCGACATAGGCGACCTCGGCCGCCTGTTGCTCGATCTTGGCGCTCAACAGGGAAAGCTTGCCTTTGGCCTTGTCCTCGCTCATCGCCTGCTGCGCCGCTTGGCCGTATTCGGCCTCGGCGATTTCGCGCGCCTTGACCGCGACCCGCTGGCGGGTGCGCAATTGCGCGGTTTCCAGCGACAGCAGCTTCTGGCCGGCGGTGACGTGGGCGTTGGGCTCGACCAGGACGGCATCGACCACGCCCTCGAACGGCGCCCGCACCTGCAGCGGTTCGATCGGCACCACCTCGGCCGGCACCAGGGCCGAGATCCGAACCGGCAGCAGCGCCACCACCAGCAGCGCGACCAGGATCGCGGCCAGGGCCAGGCGGCGGCGCTTAAGACCCTCGGCCCAGGGCACGCGCGTCTTCGGCAGGTGCGAGAGGATCCAGCACTGGGCGTAATGTTCGGCCAGCAGACCGAGCAATTGACGTTCTCCCTCGCCCCACGGGGCGGCACGGGCGACCAGCAGCCCCCCCAGCGGCATACCGCCGCTCCGCGCCAGTGGGACCCAAAGGACCTCGGCGGGCAGCCAGGCCGACCAATCGGCGGCCAACTCGGCGGGCAAGTCGGCCGGGTTCAATTGCCGTGGATCCTCGCCGCCGCCGGCCATGGCGACGGCGGCGAAAACGCGATCCAGCCAGCGGGCATAGGGGCCGTGGGGATCGAACTCCGCCGCGCCGGATAGCGCGACGAGGCGCCCGCCTCCGCTCCCCTCGGCGCCGCTTTGCCACAGCGCTGCCTGTTCATAGGTAGCCACCTGGGCGGTTTCGTTGACCATGACGAAGGCCAATTCGGCCGGCGCGGCGCGGCGGGCGCGGTGCTCCAATTGGAGCAGCAGGCCAAGGCGGAGCGATTGCTGGTCGGGGGCGGCATTCATGGCGGCGGCGGCGAGACCAACGCGCGCCCGCTCATGCCGGGCAGCAGATCGGGCGCCGCTTCGGTGATGCGGCCATAGACCTTGATCGATTGGCTGACGGCGTCGACCTTGCCGGACAGGCGGGTAAGTTCGGCCTTATAGGAATGACCGGTTTCATCGACAGCGACGGCGAAACGCGCGCCCGGCTTGAACCAGGCCAACCAGCGCGACGGCACGATCATTTCCAGTTCAAGGACGCGGTCGTCAAGAATCTCGAGCAGCGGCATCCCTTCCTGGACATGTTGGAACTCGCGGGCCATGACGGCGGCGACCCGCCCGGAGAACGGCGCGACGATGGCGCAGCGGGCGACCACCGCCTGCGACGCCGTCACTTCGGCCGCCGCCTCGTGAGTTTCGGCGCTCGCCACCGCCAATTCCAGGGCGCTGTTGGAGCCCAACTGGCGGAGCTTTTCGCTGGTCTCCAGGATTTGGCGCTTCTTGTCCTGGGTGGCGCGGGCGCGGACCAGGGCGCTATCGGCGACGCCGCAATCAAAGCGGGCCAACGTTTGGCCCTCGGTGAAGCGGTCTCCGTCGCGGAGCGGGAAATGGGCCAGCCGGCCGGTCATGCTGGCGCCAATGGTGGTTTCGGTCCGGGCCGTGATCTGGACGCGGGTGTCGCGGCCGGTGGCGGCGGCGTCGCCCTCGAATTCCTTCAGGGGATCGCGCCGGGCGGGCGCATCGGCGGCCTGGGCGCCGCCGGCCAACACCAGCAGCGCCACCGCCAAACACAGCACACCCAAACACCGCACTCTGGGCACGCCGATCACGCCCCTTTGCCGGTCGGATTGTACAGAACGCGGCACGACGGCGCTTTCGGCTTCAGTTCGTCGCACATGCGGCGAAGGTCCCCGGCCTCGCCCTCGACCCTGAGGCTGATGGTCTCGCCGCGGCCGGCGACCACCACGGTCCGATAGGACGGCTGGCGATCCCGTAGATCGGGGGAGAAGTGGACCAGGCGTTGCCATTCCCGCGTCGCCGCTTCCTGCGAGCCCACCGTGGCGAGCAAGGCGATCGCGTTGGCCTGGGGGGGCGTCGGCTGCTCTTGGACGACCGGCGCCGGCGGTTCGACGGCAGCGGCGACGACCTCAACCTTGGGTGGCTCGGTCACGACGGCCGCCGTCACCGGCTCGATCGGCTTGGCCGCGGCCGCCTTGTCCTTGTCCCCCTCTTCGGCGGGAAGTTCCGGCAGCGGCGGCAGCCGGCCAGCTTCCCACTCGGAGATCGCGGTCTTGACCTTGCCGGTGAGGCTGGAAAGATCGTCGGTATCGACGGTGGGCGGGACCAGGTCGACGCCGATGGCGGCGTACAGATTGCCGAGCGAAGCATGGACCTCGCTGAAGGCCCGATCCTTTTCCAGTTCGGCGGCGGTGGCGCTGAGGAAGCGGCGGATGCGGTCGCTTTCCGACTGGGCGTCGGCGCTGGCGGCGCCCTGAACCACCTGGGAGATCTTGCGGTTGACGTCGTCGATGGCGGTGGCGGTCTCCAGCATCTCGCCCGAGCGCAACAGCTGCTGGTAGGCCAGGTTAATCTGGGTCAGCACGGCGACGCTCAACGCCAGTCGGCGAACGCGAGAGACATCGACGCCGGCCTGGGCCGCGTCGATCGCCTTCGGCCCCTGGTAGAGGTTGACCAGGTTGTAGGAGGCGCGGACACCGAGCTCGCTCCAGATGTTATTGAAATAATAGCGGTTTGAATCGTAGTTGATGCTGCCGAGCATGGAAACGCCCGGCATCATCTTGATCATTTCCTTGTACACGTTTTGGCGGTCAACCCGCTCCTGGTAGGCCTCTTCGCGCAGTTCCGGCCGCAGGGCCAGACCAAGCTCCTCCAGCTTGGGAATATCGAAACCCGCGACCTGGACCGGCTTTTCCGCCTGGGTGTCCTGGGCCAGTTTGAGGTTGGCGGTGGGCGGGGCGTTGATCAGGGCCGAGAGTTGCGCCTTGGCCGACATCAGCTCGGTGCGGATGCGCCGCAACTGTCCGACCACCTGGAGCATATTCTGCTGGAATTCCAGCGCCTGCAGCGGCGGCTGCAGGCTGTCGCGATTGGCCTGGCGGGAGTTCTCCAGCACCTTTTCGGCATCGGCCAAGACCGGTTCGATCTGCGGCAACAGCCGTTGCGCGGTCATCGCCTTCCAATAGGTCGCCCGCGTTTCCTTGACGATGTTGTTGATCACCTTGCGCCGGCGTTCGATCGCGATGAAGGCGCGGTAGCCTTGCTGGCGCGCCTGGAAATAACTGACTCCGGCGTCCAGAAGGTTCCAGGTGAAGGTCAGGTCGCCGGTTTCGTGCTCGCGCTGGGTCGAATACGAGCTTTCGAGCGATTGCTGCTTGGTCAGCTCGGACACCGAGGTCGAGGCGGCGTCGTTGTTGCGCCAGTCGTAGCCGGCATCGGCCGCCAGCTTGGGCAGGATTTGGGTGTAGGCCAGGTCGAACTGCTTGTCCTGGAGCGTGATTTCAGTTTTGGCCAGCTGGGTGTCGTAATTGTACTTCAGCGCCCGGGCGATCGCCTCCTCGAGTGTCAACGTCGCCGGCAGGGCGACGAAATCGGCGTAGAGCGCTTTGAAATCGTCGCGCGCCCGCTGAAGATGCTCAGTCGGGGTGATCGGGTCCGGGCGAACCGAACAAGCCGCCAGGGCGGTCGTTGCCAGCAACAACGGCAGAAGTCTCTTCACGTCAATGTCCCCCTCATCCCCATTTCGATCGACCGGCCGTCAGCCGGCCAGCATGTCAAGCAACGCGCGGGCCTTGGCCGCCCGTCCCGCCGCCGACATTTGTTGAACTTGCGCGGCGAAGCCGACGTGCCGGTGTGCCTCCGACGGTGCGGTCAATGACGCGAACCAATTGCCGTCATGCGTGAGCGCGGCATGATGCTCGGGAGCGGCAAACCCGGCATCCGAGCGTTTCCCAGCGGGGGCCGGCGGCTGCTTGGCGGGCGCCGCCTTGGTGCCGTTCTGCACTGGGGCGTCATTGCCGGCATCGCGTCCGACCAGGATTTTGAATTCCGCCTCCGCCTTGTTGCCGTGGGTGTCCTTGGCGACGATGACGATGTCGACCGCGCCGCGCGCCGAATCCGGCGGAACACCGCGGAAGGTCAGGTTGCGCGCATCGAAGCTCAGCCACTTCGGTAGCGGGCTGCCGTCAGGCCGCACCGCTTCGTAGGCCAGCGGTTCGCCCGGATTGGAGCTACGGAAGACGCTGGGCGGCACCTCGATGGTGGCGGGTTGTTCGGGGACCACGAACCGGTTGCCCACCGAGGCCACCAGCATCAGATCGAGCGATTCCGGCTTGGCCATTGGCGACGTCATATCCAGCCCGAGCGCGTTGTGGGTGGACTGGTCGCTGGCCACCGTCGTCGCGATCGAGCCGGCCGGCGTTTCTGGCGGCGGCGTGAACAACACGACCGGCTTGGTCACCGGCGCGGGATCCACCGCTGGCGGGGGTGGCGCCGGCGGCGGCGCCGGCGGCAAAACCGGCGGCAGCAATTGGACCGGCAGCGCCCGGATGTCCAAGGGTACCACATCATAGGCGGCGGAGACCGACGCGGCCGGAACGTTGACGCCGCTGCCCCAGCCCGACGCGCCGACGCTGGCCAACACGCCGTTGGCGGTGGGGGTGCCGGTTAGCGGCGAAGCGTCCCAGGCACGGAAGGTTAACGCGGCGTCGATGGTGCCGGTAAAACCGGTGGTGGCCTGGAAATAGACCCGGGTGTTGGCGTCGGGCTGCAACAGCAGCGCGTTGGCATTGGAAATCGTCGACGAGCCGGTGGCGGCGAACAGCGTCCAGGTGACGCCGTTGTTGGTGGTGTACCACCAGGCGCCTTTGCTGGTGTCGACCTGGGTGATGGCGAGCCCCGGGGTTTGCACGCCCAGGCCGTTGCCGTCAGCATCAGTCACATTGAGATTGGCGCCAACCAGGGTGTTGACCAGGGTCCCGGTCACGCCGACGGGAGCGGAGGTCGACACCAACTCGGACGTCAATTGCACCGGAACGGTGGTATTCAGCACCGGCGAATCGTCGACCGAGACCACGTTGACGGTGCGGGTCGGGGTGCTGGTGGCGGTGGTGCTGTCGTTGAGTGTTCCGCTGGAATCGTGCACGGTGAAGGTGACGGTGCGCGCCCCGGTATTGGGGACGTCACTGGTGTCGTAATAGGTCACCGACCGCAACGCCGTCTGCCACTCCGCCAGGGTAGGCGTGCCGGAAACCGCGCTGAGGGTCAAGGTCCCATTGCTGTAGCTGCCGTGGATGTCCGCGGTGTTGGTGAAGGCCAGCACGTCTTCGCCCGACTGGTAATTGCCGGTGACCTGCACCGTCGCAGAAACCAGCGTGGGGGTTGTCACCGTGGGGTCGAGATTGGCGACCGTGATGCCGGGATCGACCACCACCGCGGCGGCCGGATCGGCGGTGGTGCCGCCGCCAGGCACGTTGTTCGGTTCGGTGAAGGTGGCGGTGCCGGCGCTGGTCACCACCTGGGGCGGCGCCTCGATGGTCAGGGTGACGGTGTCGGCGACGGCGGAGAAGGATTGCTCCATGGCGTTGCTGGTGCCGGTGCCGAACAGGGCGGTGTTGTTGCCGGGGTCGATGTCGTGCGACGACCCGTTGGCGAAGTTGGCGCCGGTCAGGCTGGAACCATCCCAGGCGCGGAAGGTTAGCGCCCCGGTCACGGTGCCGCCCCAGGCGGTGCTGGTCGGCTGAAAGTAGACGTAGGTGTTGGCGTTGGGCAGAAGCTCCAGCGCGTTGTGCACCGAGGGCGCGGTGATTCCGGTCCCGGCGAATTCGCTCCAGGTGGCGCCGCCATTGGTGCTGACATACCAATTGCCCTTGCTGGTGTCGGCGGCGGTGATGGCGATGCCCGGACTCTGCACGCCCAGGCCGTTGCCGTCGGCGTCGGTCACCGGGCTGCCGATCAGGGTCGAGAGCAATTCCGCCCCGCTGGGAATGCTGCCGTTGCTCGGCGCCGCCCCCAGCGAGCTGACGGCGATGGTCGGCGTTTCATTGGTCAGCACCGGCGAATCGTCGACCGAGACCACGTTGACGGTGCGGGTCGGGGTGCTGGTGGCGGTGGTGCTGTCGTTGAGTGTTCCGCTGGAGTCGTGGACGGTGAAGGTGACGGTGCGGGCCCCGGTATTGGGGGTGTCGCTGCTGTCGTAATAGGTCACCGACCGCAACGCCGTCTGCCACTCCGCCAGGGTAGGCGTGCCGGAAACCGCGCTGAGGGTCAAGGTCCCATTGCTGTAGCTGCCGTGGATGTCCGCGGTGTTGGTGAAGGCCAGCACGTCTTCGCCCGACTGGTAATTGCCGGTGACCTGCACCGTCGCCGAACTCAAGGTGGTGGCGGTTCCATTGGGGAGGAAGTCGGCGACCGTGATGCCGGGATCGACCGCCACCGCGGCGGCCGGATCGGCGGTGGTGCCGCCGCCAGGCGCGTTGTTCGGTTCGGTGAAGGTGGCGCTGCCGGCGCTGGTCACCACCTGGGGCGGCGCCTCGATGGTCAGGGTGACGGTGTCGGCGACGGCGGAGAACGACGAGGCCAGGGTGTTGCTGCCACCGCCCCAGCCGCTACCGCCGATGCTCTTGACGGTGCCGTTGAAGCTGGCGGCGGTGGCGCCGCTGCCAGTCATGCTCGACTCGTCCCAGGCGCGGAAGGTCAGCGCCGGGGCCACGCTGCCGTAGGTGGTGGCGCTGGTCGGCGCGAAATAGACATAGGCGGTGGAATCGAGCAGCAGGGCGGTGGAGGTGGACAGCGAGCCGACCGGCAAGGTGCTCCAGGTGGTGCCGGCGTTGGTGCTGAAGTACCAGGTGCCCTTGGTGGTGTCGGCGGCGGTGATGGCGATGCCAGGACTCTGAGTGCCGGTCCCATTGCCGTCGGCATCGGTGATCAGGCCGTTGATCAGCGTCGAGACCTGAACCGCGTCGCTGGGAAGGTGGCCGCCGGTTGGGGCAACGTCCAGCGAGGTGACGGCGATGGTGGTCGGGTTGGCGCGGGTGTCGCTCAACACCGGCGAATCGTCGACTGACACCACATTGACGGTGACATTTTCCTGGGCCACCACCGCCGCGTTCTCGGACACTTGGATGGTGACGGTGCGGGCGGTGGTGATGGGGGTGTCGCTGGTGTCGTAATAGGTCACCGCCTGCAGCGCCGCCTGCCATTGGGCCAGGGTGGCGGAATGGCCGGACGAAGTCAGGCTGAGGGTGCCGGAGGTGGCGTCCCAACTGGCGGCGATGTTGCCCATGCCGGTGCCGTTGGTGAAGGCCAGCACGTCCTGGCCGGATAGGTAATTGCCGGTGATCTGCACCGTTGCCGACGCGGTGTTGACCGCGCTGGTCAGGCTGGCGGTGTCCAGTGTCAAGGCCGCGTCGAGCGCCACCGGATAGGGCGAGGTGGCGGGGCTGATGTTGTTGGGCTCGGTGAAGGTCTTGGTGGACGTGGTCCCCTGGACATCGACCACCACGGTCGCGGCGACGCTGGTCAACGAGCCGCCGGTGCCCTGGAAATTGCCGCCGCTGACACTGGTGTTGCCGTCGGACAGGGTGGCCTGGAGGGTGACCGGTCCCTGCAACAGGTCGGTGGTGCCGTTCCACTTGTAGGCGACGTCGCCGAGGATGGTGGCGATGGCGGCGGAATTGACCGTGGTCGAACTGAAGGTGATGGTCAGCGCGCCGGCCGTATTGGTGTAGGTGCCGATGACCGCGCCGCCGTTCACCCCGGTCAGCGTGACATTGCCGCCGCTCAAGGTCAGGCCGTTGATCGCCGAGAACACGTCGCCGGTATTGGCCCCGCCCTGGCGCTGAATGGTCAGAACGCCGCCGTTGTAGCTGAGGCCGGTGCCGAAGCCGACATCGATTTCGGCATCGGCGACGGTCGGCACGGTCGGCACGGTCGGCGCCGACGACAGCGCCACCGCCACTCCCGCCACTTCGGTGACGATGGCGGTGTTCCATTTGTTGACGGAGCCGTTGTCGCTGATCACTGGCGCGGTGTCGGCGCCAGTATAGGCGAAGCCGATATTCTGGGTGGTGTTGGCGACCAGCGCCATCGTCACCGTTTCGGTATCATTGGTGACGTTGGTGGTGGTGATGTTGCTGCTGCCCATGCCAACGGTATCGTACCAGCCGGTATTGCCGTGGGTATCGACCACTTTGATTGTCGGCTTGACGGTGGTGGCGGTGCCATCTTCCACCTGGTTGGTTTCGACTGACGGCATCAGCAGCGTGTAGGTGCCGCCGACGGTGGTGACCGGGCCGGTGGTGAAGGTTCCCACCGTGCCGGTGACGGTGTCGCCCGACAGCAGGGTGTTGCTGCTGTTGGAGACGTAATCGGTGCCACTGGTCCGGTTGGACGCGAGTGGAGGCGCCTCGACCCAGACCGTGCCGGTGACTGCGGTCAGGCCGATCGACGAGGTTGAATCATAGACGTTGGTGCCAGTGTCGGCGCCGTCGCGCGACCCGGTCGCACTGCCCGGGTCGCCGCCATCGACGGCGCTGCCGCCGGGAGTGACATAGTGTTCCACATAGCTTGCCTCGCTCCCCACCGGGACCTGCAAACTGTTCCAGGTGACGGTGGCGGTGGTGGCGGCCATGGCGACGGCGGGCGAGGAGAAGGTGACCGAGTAGGTCACCGTCGCCGTGTCGCCCTTGCCCAGCGAGGTGATGGCGCCGCCCAGCGACGTCTCGGCGGTGAAGGTCGGGGTGGAGTTGAAGCCGGACGAGCTGACCACGAGTGAACTGGCCACCCCGCTCGGCAGCACGTCGGTCAGCAACACGTCGTAGGCGATGGCGCTGGTGCCGGCGTTGCTGTTGGTCAGGGTGATCTCGTAGGTGACGGTGTCGCCCGAGATGCTGGTGATGGTTTTGTCGACGCTGACGTCGGGTTCGGCCACAGTGATCTGGACAAAGCTGTCGGTCGTGTCGGTGTTGGCGTTGGCTTGGCCATCGGAGCCGAACGTTGTGCCGCTGTTGAGGGTAAATTCGGGTGTCAGCGTGGCGCCGGCAGCCGCCGCTTTGGCGGTGGTGGCGTCGGTGTTGACCACCACCGCGTCGAAATCGACCATCACGTATGCGGTGCCGGTGGCGGTGTGGTCGTTGTTGGCCACCGAGCCCAAAGTGAACGTCACCGTGTGACCGTTGTTCGTGCTGCCGATGTCGCCGGCGCTCAGCGTCGTGGTCTGGGCGGTGTCGAGGACGCTGGTCGGGTCGCCGCTGACCACGGACACGCCGGAAATGCCGGACGCCGATAGGTCGATGTGGCCGGGGGTGGTGGCGGCCACGCCGACGGTGGCGCCGCCGAGGTATTGCATGCCCTGGGGCAGCTTTATGTCATAGGTCAGCGAGTTGGTCCCCTCGGGGATCTCGACATAGGCGCGCATCCGCACGATGTCGCCCACCGGCGCGCCGGTTAGGGGATTGCTGGTGGTGATCAGCGGCGTCGCCACCGTCGCTTCCGAACTGCCGACGATCTGCAACTCGCCAGTATAGGTGGCGGTGGTCAGCTTGGCGCCATCGACGGTCTGGCCGAGATCGTAGGGGGTCTGGCCCGCCGAGACTTCCGTCGCCGGATAGTTGGTGTCGACCGCGAAGTTGAGGCTGCCGCCGTTGGTGTTGGTCCAAGCCAGCAAGCTGGCTTGGCTGGCCGCGTTGTTGGCCAGCACAGTGGTCCCCGGCGCCAGGGTGGTCGACAGCTGCATGTCGTAGACGACATAGAGGATGCCATTGCCGCCAGTGGCGTTGTTGGTGCCGGCCACCACCGGGAGCGAACTGGATCCCGCGTTTTGCAGAAGGATGCCGGTGCTGGAAAAGAAGTCGGTGATCAGGGCGGAGATGCTGCCGATGGCCCCGCCGCCGCTGGTGGTGACGCCGCTGCCGATCGTGTTGCTATGGGAATCAACCAGAACCGTTCCGTCACCCCGGATGATCTCGAAGTTGACCACGCCGTTGGTGCCGGCGCTGGTATTGAGATAGGTGCTGGTCGGCAATTGATCCTTGATCTGCACCCCATAGGCGTCGCCTCGGCCGGTGTTGACCACGGTGTCGACGATGCGCACGGTGTCGCCGGCGCTGGCGCCGCTGGTGCCGCTGGCCGCAAGATTAAGGTTGAGGACGTCGCTAATCGCGGTGAGGCTCGGCGGGGTGCCGCTGGTGAAGATGTCGGTCAGATTTCCGGCCAGCGTGGTGCCGGCCTGGGTGAAGGTGGTGTTGACGGTGGTCGCCGATTCCGAGGTGCTGCCGCCATCGATGGTATAGGTGCCCGACAGGGTCTTGTCGGTGATGCCGTCATTGCCGTCAAAGCTGGCGACACCCTTCTTAATAGTCAGGTCTGGCGAGGACAGCTGAATGGTGGTTGAGGTGTCCAGCGTCGAGGCGGTGGCGACCGAGTTGTTGTTGGACGATTCGGCGCGGGCGTTCAGCAGCAATCCATTGGCGAAGGGCTGGTTGGACGCGGTCACGGTGAAATCGATCTTGATGGTGCCGCCGGTATTGCTCAGGTCCGACAGGCTGCCCAGGTTAAAGGTGACGCCATTGGTGCCGCCGTCGGGGGTGACGCTTAGGATGGTCGGGACGGCGGGCCCGCCGCTCACCGCGGCCAGTGAGGCGCCGTTGAGGCTGCCGATCCCCACTATCGAAACGGTGCCGGTTGCCGGCTGGCCGGTGGTGACGGTGCCGGAATTGTTGATGGTGAAGCTGGAGGCGCCGCCTTGGGTCGGGTTGGTGACCGAGAAGATCGGCGATGGCAGCAGGGCGGTCAGGGTCAGGGCGCTGTAATCGCCCGAGACCAGGGTGTAGGTGACCTCGTAGGTGACGTTCTCGCCGGCGGTGATTTGCGGATAGGGCGCCGAACCGGTGTCGGTGACCGGAGTGGTGCCGACGTCGACCACTTTGACCGAGACCGTGCCGACCGGCACATGCATCGTCGCCGCCGAATCGTCGAGGGCGCCGCCGCCATTCAGCAGCGTGGTGGTGTCCTGGCGATAGAGGTCCCCCACGACCTGCGCGAACACCGCGTCGCTATTGGCGCCGCTGGGAGCGCCGGTCGCGCTGCCGGTGCTTTCCGCGTTCTGGAGGGTCAGATAGTCGTTTTCCTTGAGGAAGTGGCCGCTGGTCGCGTGTTGAACCGAGTAGCTGTCGTTGACGTGGGCGGTGAAGGCGACATGGTTGCTGGTGCCGGGGGTCAGGATGGTGGCGATGCTGGCCAGATTGAAGGTGACCGTGGTGTCGCCGGTGGTGCCGCTGGCGGAGGTGGACGACGCCGTCGTGGTGCCGCTGCCGCCGTTGATGGTGTAGGTGACGCTGGCCGCATCGTACCCCAGTCCGTCGGCCAGGACCGCGGTCAGCACCGGCGTCTTGACACTGTAATAGTCGGAGACCTGGAAATTGGCGGTGATCGTCACCCCGGTTTGGCCCGGCGTGACCGACCCCGAGGTGCTCACCTGCTCGGCCAGGGCGCGGGCGGTGAACGAGGTGTTGGAGACGTCGATGCTGTCGGCGGGAGTGGCCAGGGCCAGCGAGGCCAGGTCGTAAACGTGGGCGGCCGGGCTGGTGCCGTTGTAGTGCCAGGTCAGTGCGCTGACCGAGGGTTGCGCCGTTAGGCTGATGGCCTTGGTGGCATCGATGCTTTGGCCGACCGTGGTATTGGGACTGGTGCTGACGGTGGTCAGGATCTCGGCGTTGTTGCCGTCGTACTGCGGCACATAGGCTTTGACGTAGACATGATCCGCCGTGCTGCTGGTGATCTGCGACAGGGCGATGGAGACGGTGCCGCCGGGGGCGAAGGTGTCGCCGTTGGCTGCGTCGTTGCTGGGCACCGTCATGGTCGCCGGAGTGAAGGTGACGCTCAGTGCCGAATTGACGCCGGTGTTGGTGCCGGTGCCGCCCGACCAGGTCAGCGCGCTGGCGCTGCCGCTGCCGACCGACGTGGTGATGTAGTTGGTGGCGTCGTATTGTTGATCGAGGGTGACGGTGTTGGGCAGGGTGAACGAGATGGTGACGCCACTGAGCGGATTGGTCGAACTGATCACGCTGGTGGGGGTGACGGTGACCTCGTAGGTCACCGGAAAGCTGTGACCGGTGGCGGTTTCGCTCTCGCCGTCGACGGTGGCGACGCCAACCGTCACGGTCACCAGCGATTCATGGGTGGCCAGCGCGGTGATGTCGCTGGACGTCAGCGCAACATAGCTGCCGCTGGCGATGTGCTGGCTGCCCAGCTGACTGTTGTCGCCGTCGCTGGACGCGTTGCCGATGGTGGTGCCGGTCGGCGAATCGCCGAATTCGTAGCCGCCGGCCGCGCCGACGTAATAGACGTTGCTGGCGTTTAGCATGGTGGCGACAGTGGCCGCTGTGCTCGGCAGGGTGAAGGTCGCGTCGAGGTGGATGGCGGCGCTGCCGGCAGCCATGTTGTTGGTCAGGATCACCCCTTCCACGGTGTCGCCGGCTGCCAAGCCCAGTGCCGTCACTTCGGCGGCCGACACGGTCAGCGCCACGCCGGAAATGGGGTCGGTGCAGGTGAGCGTGCCGCCGGTTCCCGCCGCCAGGGTGGTGGTCTTGATATTGGCCGCCGGGATGGTGACGTCGGGCGAGCTGACGGTGATGCCGCCGGTGGCCAGCGCGGCCGGCACGAACAGGTCGACATAGGCGTTGTAGCCCATCTGACCGCCGGGATTGGTAAAGGTGACGACTTCGGTGACGGTACTGCCCGGCGTGTTGGTGCCGAGCCCGCTGACCGAAATGTTGGCCTGGGGAAATCCGGTCAGGAGGTAGCCATAGGCCGCCTCGGCGGCCGAAGTGAAGGGGTCGGTTGCGGTGATCGGGCCGGTGGTGGCCTCCAGCGTCCAGTTGCCGCCCAAGGTGGCGGCGCCGGTATCGTCGGTCGAGGCCGCCACCTGGGCGCCAGTCAGGGTATGCAATTCGGAGATCAAGGCCTGTCCGGTGGGGCCGGCGCCGACGTTGCAGCCATAGATCGAGATGTCGGCGCCCGGGGCGAGATGACCGCTCCAGCTGGCGATTTCGGCCGAATCGGTGGCCAGCGTCGCGGCGGTGATCGGCGTGCTGCCCGCTTCGATCGTCCCGGCGCTGCCGTGGGACAAGATGTCGATGGCAGTGACGTTGTGTTGGCCTTCCAAGGTCTGGGTGATCTGCTGGATGGCGTCCTTGGTGGGATCGAGCACCACCACTTCGGCGTTGGCCGGTATGCTCGCGGTAAGTTGCTGCCAATCGGTGACCCTGGGGTCGACGAAGATGATCTCGTGCGGCGAGGCATCGGTCGCGGCGTGCGCACCCGGGGTGTGGTGGTGGTGCAGCGCATGGTGGACCGTGGCGACGCCAGAGCCGTCGAATACATACCTTTGTTCTAGAATAAGTTTCATTTGGCCGACCCTCCCACTGTATCAGCTACCGGAGGGGCGCTAGGCTGAACTTCCTTCTTTCCGACAGCGCACCCCATTGATATCGCACGATTTTGCATCGAGCGAGGGGGCGGTTACTGGGTACAGTCCGGCGAGATGCCGAGGAGTTCGAAGGCGCGTTTCTGTG
>Ga0316222_1002404_pt1 | contig 20080 bp, 7 predicted proteins | sample TBH18011metaG_FD_206008 | JGI IMG/M metagenome (GOLD analysis project Ga0316222, IMG submission 206008) | Freshwater microbial communities from Trout Bog Lake, Wisconsin, USA - TBH18011 | ecosystem: Environmental > Aquatic > Freshwater > Lake > Hypolimnion/Profundal zone | place: USA: Wisconsin...
AGCTTACGAGCAGCGGCCGGCGCATCGATTACTACTGCTGGGACCTTTACGCGCGCACTTCGCAGTGGTATGAGCAGGGCAGCGAAGAGGAAAACGCGGTCCGCAAAAAGCTGCGCTATGCCACGCTACACGAACTGGAGCAGGGCGGCAGTGAGACGGCGCAAGTTGCCGAACTGATCTCGACGGCGGTGCTGCGCCGCCATCTTGAGACGATGCTGCGGCTCGGCATCGAGTATGATTTCTTGCCTCGCGAGAGCGAGATTCTGCATCTCAAGTTCTGGAATGCGGCCTTTGAGCAACTGAAGAAGTCCGGCGTGCTGTACTTCGAGAACGAAGGCAAGAACAAGGGCTGCTGGGTAATGACGAGGCCCGGCGCGGATGTTGTCGAGGGCGACCTGAACGAAGATGCGAAGGTAATTGTTCGCTCCAACGGCACCGTTACTTATGTCGGTAAGGACATTGCTTATCATTTGTGGAAGTTTGGGCTGCTGGCCGGCAAAGACTTTGGCTACAAGAAATTCTTCACCTATCCGGATCACGAGTGCTGGATATCAGCCGAAAGCGGTGAGGCGGAGCATCCGCACTTTGGCGGCGCACAGGCCATCTACAACGTGATTGACGCGCGGCAGTCTGACCCGCAGTCCAACGTGATACAGGCACTGCGCGGCATGGGCCACACCGCTGAGGCAGACCACTACACGCACTTTAGTTACGAGATGGTTGCGCTCACGCCGCGCTGCGCGGTCGAGTTGGGCTACGACGTTTCCGCTGAGGACCTTGCGCGCCCTTACATTGAGGTGAGTGGCAGGAAGGGTTTTGGCGTCAAGGCAGATGATTTGATTGACAAGCTGATCGCCGCGACGCGTGCAGAAACGGACGCACGGCAGACAGGCCGTGACGAAACAGAGCGCCAGCAGATTGCGGAGCAGATTGCCATTGGAGCGCTGCGCTACTTCATGCTCAAGTTCACGCGCAACTCAGTTATCGCTTTTGACTTCAAAGATGCGTTGAGCTTCGAGGGCGAGACCGGGCCTTATATCCAGTACGCCGTGGTGCGCGCGCGGAATATCTTCCGCAAGGCGGGCATTACGCCGGAAGCAGTACTGGCGGATTTTGCCGGCATCAATCCTACGGCTTATCTCGCGGGCGAGGCGGGCGAAGATATCTGGTCGCTGTGGCTGCGGGCCGGGCGGCGCACGCTAGTACTGGAGCAGTGCATCACAACCTCTGAGCCTGCGTATCTGGCCAAGCACGCTTTCCAGTTAGCGCAAGAGTTCAATAACTTTTACCATCGCCATCACATTCTCACGGAAGAAGACCCAGCGCGGAAGACATTTCTGCTGGCAACGGCAGCCGTCGCTCTAAGAGAGCTGATTGTTGTGCTGGGATGGCTGGGCATTGAAAGTCCCGAGGCGATGTAGGTGCATCGCCTCAGGAGATCCAGAACATTAGTCGCTACAACTCAATCTGCACCTTGAACGACTGCGTTTTATCTGCGGCGAAATCAAAAGCCCTTGCTGACTCGTCAAGTGCAAACTGTCCATTGATGAGCTGGCGCAGATCAACGCGTCGCCTTTCTACCAGCCTGATAGCTTCGTCGAAAACATTTCCGTAGCGCATTGTGCCGATGAAGTTGATCTCCTTGTTCATCAGTCGGTTGGCGGGAAGCGGAACATCTTCATTGCCCAAGGTGCCGATCTGCACGATGGTTCCCCCAGGGCGCACAAAATCGAAGGCGCCGCGAAGCGCCACGGGTGAGCCGGATGCCTCGAAGATAAGATCGAATCCGTCGCCGGTCAATGCGCGCACTTGCTCGTTCATGTCCATTGCTGAAGGGTCGAGCACTGTGTCGACGCCAATCTCGATGGCTTTGGCGCGGCGCGAGGTTACCACGTCGCTGATGGCAACAGGGACCGCACCGAAAGCCTTCGCGGTCATCGCCGCGAGCATTCCAATGGTTCCCGCGCCTGTAACCAGAACGCGCTTGCCTGAGACAACGCCCGCACGCTTGATGGCATGCAGAGCTACGGCAAACGGCTCCATCATTGCGCCGAGGCTGTCATCCACTTCATCGGGCAGCACATGCACCTGGTCGGCGCGAACAGTGACGAACTCCGCCAGGGCGCCATTTGTGGGCGGGGTGGTGCTGGCGCTGCCGAGCATGATGGTCCTGGCGCACAGGTTGCCTCTGCCTGCCTTGCAGTAGTCGCAGAAGCCGCAGGAGCGGGCCGGATTCACGGTGACGCGCTGGCCTATGTGCAGTTTGTCTACGCCGTCGGCAATGGCAGCAATTTCTGCAGTGAGCTCATGGCCAAGGACAAAGGGAAGTTTGGGCACAAACACGCCGCAATAGCCGTGCTCGTAGTAGTGCAGGTCAGAGCCGCAGATGCCTACGCGGCGATTGCGCAACAGCACCATTCCCGGCTGCAAATCCGGGTTACGGTACGTCTCGATTCGCAAATCTCTTGCGCCATAAAGCACGGCAGCTTTCATCGCATCACTCCTCTTCAAGAATACCTTGACAGGGAGATGTAATTTTGCAAACGCTGCATTTTGCACAATTTGGCTGAGCATGACAACGCATGCGCGTGCTGCATTTGCCAAACGACAGCCGCAGGGGCGACAATCTCGCAAAGTGGTCTGACCAATTTGCGTCGTTCTGAACGCAATACTCCACAGTCACCAAGATTAGCTAATGAGGTCTTCTGTCATGGTTCGCATGCGTTTTTCGCTCCTATTGTGCCTGCTCGCTGGCATTATCTCTACTTCCGCAACTCAGGCACAGATCGCAAGCGAATATGCGCCGCCCAGCACGGCTTCGGTTCTGCCTGCTAACCCGCATGCATCCGAGCCCGGCCTGCTCTTTTATCTCTCCGGCGATCACGGTTTCAACGCCGACTACGCGGCCGGTGGCAACCCCGTTCCCAACTACGTCAAGGACGTGAAGGTTCTTCCCGGTGGCCCGCATGGACCCTACATCCAGTGCGGTGATACGCAACTGCTTTCTTACTGGGCACCGGGCAATGTCTACGCGCAGCGCGGCACACTCTCTTTCTTCTGGCGGGCGCGCATGCCTCTGGATGAGACTGCATTTCCGGTCTTTCGCGTGGGCTATGCGGACCACTCCAGTTGGGACATGGTCTGGATGCGTATTGATTGGAACGGCCACGGCTTTGATGCCTTTGTAACCGATGTGAACCTGGGCCGGACGCGTGTGTCGGTGAGGTTGCCGGAGATGCCGAAAGCTGATGAGTGGGTGCATCTCTCGCTGGCTTGGGACGAGACGAGCGGTATTCGCTTTTATATCAACGGCAAGCTTGCGGCAACCAAGGCTGCCACCGGTTTGTTCGATACGAATCTTGACCAGTTTGGCCCTCATTCGCGCATTATTGGGCCGACCGGTGTTGAAAGCTCCTACAGTTACGACCGCGGCGGTGACATTGACGAGCTGCGCATCTACGATCGCGCGCTGTCAGATGACAACGTCGCTACCCTGGCCAAGGGGGATGCTCCGCAGTCTGTACCGGCGATTGAGCGCACGGTTGCGGCGAATTCTTCAGCGTGGCAGCAGGAGTGGAATCTGAAGTACGGCTGGAACCGCGCGGGCGATGCGCCGGTGGTGCTTGACTCCTCATATACGACGATTCGCAAGGTTGAGATTCACGATGCCTACGATTTGAAGCGCTGGTGGTGGAAGGCTAATGACGGTATTCGGGAGACTACGTGGCCGGGTGTTTACAATCGCTCGCGCCTGACGGGCCGGGACGACTACTTCGAGTTGCCCGATTGGGATTGCTACTCGCTCTCCGGCAAGGCTGTCACCTTCAACATGCCGGACGAGCCCTGGAACCATCTTGAAATCGCCGGTGGCGCGTTTGGCAACATGAGCCTGCTTGGGCACGATCTGGAGAAGGGAACCGATTCAGAGAAGACCCTTTTCGAGCGGCCCAAAGGGCAGGAGATTACCTACCACCACTTCGACGAGCCCTTCACCGGGCAGAAGATTCGCTTTACCAACGTGGAGCAGGAGCAGCCCATCGGCGAGCTCTCAGCGTACTACGTGCATCCGGGTATGGAACCAACCGGCATTGCCTCGCTGCACTACCGGCTGACAAGCAAGATTGCGCCAGAGGAAAACCCCTCGACCAAGCCGCTGGTCGACTTTATCGCCGGTGTGTATCCAGCCGACGAACGGATGACCATGATGGCCATGCCGGCTGCGGCTCCGGGAGCGAAGCGCAAGGAGACGCAGGCTGGCCTGCCAATTGTGCATCTACTGATTCCCGCCGACTTCCGCTCGGAGATGGTTGAGGCCGGTCACGGCTTTACCTACGGCTGGGAGAACATGGACGGTGGTCTGGATGGCATCGCCCTGGACCTGCCCGCGCTTAATCTGCAGCCCAACGCCGACGGCCTGATTCCTCTGAATATTCAGGTGAAGGATCCGCTGTGGCCGATGCGCGACATGCTCTACTTCACGTTTGCCGTGAAGCCCGGCGCGCCGCATACGCTGTGGCTCGACACGCGCGACCGCATTCTGCCCAACGGCAAGAGCCTGTACATTACCATCGCCTCACAGAATGCGGAGTTCAACACCGAGACCCTGGAAGGCGCCGAGGTTCGGCTCGTTTTCAAGCCCTACAAGGATGCACTGCCGGAGCACATTGCCGACCGGCTTACGCAGGTGCGGGACGAGTACGCCAACCTGGTGGAAGAGTCAGTAAGCTCGCGGCGGCTGAACTTTTTCAATCGCATCGACGGCGACATGACGGACCTGCTTCGCGTCGATCCGCAAAACGAGCTTGGCCGCGACTACTGGCACGAGTTGAACAAGGAGCAGGTGCGTCCGCCGTTTATCCTGCCGCAGGCTCCGGCAGGCGTGCCGCAATGGGCGTTTCTGCAAGTGGAAGACCTTGGCTATCTGAAACGGCTGATCAACTGGTACGTCGACAATCGCCAACTGACGAACGGCGAATTCGGCGGCGGGCTCTCAGACGACAGCGACTTTACTGAGTGGTGGCCGGGGCTGGCGATGATGGGCTCGACTCCTGACAAGTTGAAGGCATCGCTGCTGAAGGAAATGGACGTGATGTATGCGCAGCATATGTTCACGAACGGACTGGCCACTATCCAGACCGATGAACTGCACAGCTACGAGGACGGCATCAACGTACTCGGCGAGTCAATGCTGCTGGACTTTGGCAGTCCGAAGCAGATAGAGCGCGCGTTTGTTACGGCCAAACGGCTGGAGTGGCTTACTGGCGTCAATGCCGCCGGTCATCGCCATGTGCGCTCCGCTTACTTCAACGGCGCGAAGATGGCTGAGGGCGGCGTCTGGGGCTGGTCAAAGGAATATTCGTATTTTGTCTTCCACCCGGCGCTTTCGCTTGTTCTCTTCAACGGTTCGCCAGAGACGCGGAAGATGGTTCTGGAACTGGCGGACGGATTCCTGGCTCACTACAAGCCAGGCGCTGACGGGAAGATGACCTTGCATGTGCAGGTCAACTTCAAGTCTGACGAGGACATTGCAACCGGCATGAGGCCCTGGTTCATCTTGTGGGCGGCTTATCGCTGGACCAACGACCCCAAGTACATCAAACCCTTTGTGGATGCGCCTGTGCAGGCGCTGCAACTGATCAACTCCGACGCGCTGGATATGCTGAACCTGCGCAAGAGCCAGAGCGAGGCTCTTGTGGCCGCGGCGGCGAAGCCCAGCGCAGGCAGCGAGACCGAGTGGCAGCTTGCGTGGCAGGCGACCGGCGACACTTCATATCTGAACAAGGTCTACGGCGCGCAGATTCAAACTGCTCATGAACGCGAGTTCATCAACACCAAAGGCAGCCTGTGGATTGATCGCATCTACTTCAACAACGGCGAATTGCAGCGCTCGCGGCTGGGCGGCGTGGCGCTGATGCGCAACTACGCCTATCCCGGCAATGCCGTGAGCTGGCGGTTCGAGAAGCCTGCCAACGATCAGAGCGTGGGCATTCTTATCCCCGAGGCGACGACGGACCACATCAAGATCATCGCCTACAATCTCGACCTCGTGCCTGTGACCGCGCACATGACAGGTTGGGAGATTGATCCCGGCCAGTGGACGATGACGCAGGGAACCCAGCAGGGAATCGGCAACGCGCCGCCCGCCGCGGATGCGCCGGTGAAGGACGCGACCACGCGCACGGTTGCATTTGAGCGCAGCAGCACAGTGGACGTGACCTTTGCGCCGCGCACGACCACGGTGATTGAACTGAAGCTGGCGAGCAAGGGCGTTCCTTACTGGTCTCGCCCCGACCTCGGCATCGATCCTGAAGACGTGAAGGTCGAGGGCTCGACGATGACAGTGACCGTACACTCGGTTGGCGCAGTGGATGCGCCTGCCTCAAACGTGGTGCTCCGCGACCGCGCGGGCAAGACGCTGGCAACGGCGACTGTCCCGGCATTGAAGGCGCCCACGGACCTGATACCCAAGACCGCTGTTGCAACACTCACGCTGCCTGCGAATGCGGACTACTCTGGCGGCAGCGTGACGGTGGAATGCGGTGGAAAGCTGCCGGAGATTACGCTGATGAACAACCGCGTAGCTTTCTAGAAAAATGCGGAAAGCCCAGGCTCCGAGATCGGAGCCTGAGCTTTTGTTTTTGGCGCTGCATCCTGGACCGGAAGCTCCGAAATAGCCACTTATTCTGCTCAAAAGGGTTGAAACACGGCCTTTTTGATGACGAAAATGGACGGATTTGTAGGGTGAGGTGTTACTAAGTAGTTAGTAGGGTAGTTTGCCAAGTTGATGACAAATAGTATGTTAGTAAATCTGCTGGGCCTGAAAAATTGGGTTTTTGATCGAGGGGAGGGGGGGATGCGATTTTTTGTGCCTGGCAGATCGGTCCGGGAGAGGTTTGCATGGAATGATTATGCGCGCATGGATGGAAATTATATGCAATGAAGAAGGCAGGGGAGATGGGGTAGGCTTGGCGTGTCTCATGCCGTCGTATTGAAGCGGGTTGACCGGTGCTTGCGGGAATATTGCTTCTGAGTAGGCGACAAACTAAGCCTAGTGAATTGAACCAAGAACTGTGATTCTCATAAGAGGGTCCTTCGTGCTGTCTCAAAAAGGTTAGGTTATGAGACGCGCCTTCGCGCTGCTAAAATGTTGCGCATGAAGATTCATCCGCTTTTCTCCTTCATGCGCCATTGTGGCGTTCTTCTCATCTTCGCATCAATCGGAACACTGGCGGCTTGCGCCCAAACAGCGGCGCAGACTCCAAGGTATAACGACTCCATGTGGATGATGGACCACGCGGTTCCGGCATACGAGCTTGATGGCAATGTACTGTCCTTCAATTCAACTCTGTCCATGAACGACAAGTATTGCAATTTCACGCAGGGGAAGCGGTTCGATCTGCTCAAGAAAATTGCTATCAAAGAGAATGCCTTTGGAGGCATGCTGGAAATCAAGGTCGTGAAAGTAGGCGAGATCGTTATTACCAGTATGGAGCGTAAAAAAAGTGACCTTAGAGGTTGGGAAGATACCTATACCGGAGGGTTCACTTTTTCTGGGAAATATGCTGGGGCCGCTCTCTCAGAAACGCAAATAGAGCTAGGTCATTACTTCATTGTCGTGTGGCCTTCAGCCTGTGAAAGAGATATTCATTTCGATTCGCCTTCGAGAGACCAAGTTGCGCCGCGCCAAAGGGCTCCCAACGTTGGTATGAGCCTGACGTGCCCTGTGAGTACAGTTGACTTGGCGGCAGCGGACCATCGAAAAGAGGTCCCAATGCAGGAGATTATCACCCTGAAGGACGGCGCGTCCGCACCTGTTTTAACCCACCAAGTCGAGATTGAGTTTTCCGATGAAGCCCGGCGAGCGAAATATCAAGGAGTTGCTTTGGTCTCGTTTGTCGTAGACATTGACGGTTTGCCAAAAAACATCAATGTTGTACGTTCTCTTGGCATGGGCCTCGACGAAAAGGCTATCGAAGCTGTGGGGCAGTGGAAGTTTAAGCCCGGAATGAAGAATTGCAAGCCTGTTCCTGTTCGGATGAATGTGGAGGTTAGCTTCCGGCTCTAATGGACGGATGAGGTCCGCCCGATCAAGTCTCACGAAGGGTAATTCTTGAGACTCGCGACGGTTCTTGTAACAGCGAGACTTACACGTCTTTGGAGTCCGTCTCAATTTGGGAGATTGGATTGGTTTTCCATTTGAGTTGAGAGCTGCTGATCGGTAGTTACTATGGAAGCAATCCGAGGATGAGTTGGCAGGCGCACCCATTTTTCGAGGAAGATGCCTGGGGCGAGGGTCTGGATGTGGTGTACGGGATTTTGTTTGGGCATTGGATGAGGGGCATGCGCAGAGTTGAGCTTGATCGACTCCCACATCTCAAAATCGAGGGCACCCGGCTTCATTTCCATTGAAGCCATCCGCCCCTTCGGGGCGGAGAGAAGCGAGAATACGAGGCCGGCGACGGTCCAACAGCAAGCCAACTTTCTATCCGCCCCTACAGGGCGGAATCCTATGTATCCGCATCTAACCCAGGGTTTCGCTGCGCTTCACCCGGGCTATTCTCTGCGGCTCCCTACGGGAGCAACCAGGCGGTTTCGGTCCATGCGGCTTTCGCGGGACTTTTCCTTGTCCAGCTTGATGTTTCTACGGGAGCGACTCGCCGGTTTCGTTCCATGCGCCCTGCTCAGCATGACTGCGGAGTGGGCATGATTTTGAGCCAAGCCCGACAAGCATCCCTCAGGGGCTGAAGCCCAGTTTATTTTCAGCTGCTTGCGGCACGGCTGAAGCCGTGCCCTTTCAAAGCTGTGCCTTGATAAGAGTCTTTCCACAGGATGTGAAGCCCGGCTTTAAGGACAAGGGCATTGGCAGAAGCAGGATGAATGGCGCGGATGGAGTGCGGTGCTGTGCCATCCATTCGCACAGGGCGCGAATGGATGGGGTATCCGGCGCAGAGTTGAGCCTTATTGATTCCCACATCTCAGAATCGAGGTGTGGGGCACCGGTTGGCGCGGGGGTTATTTCTTAATCTTCAGGAGGGCGTCGCGGTCAAGGACGTTGCCGTCTTCAATGAGGGTGGAGATGCGGCGGGCGTTCCAGATGTTGGCGGTGGGGTCGGCGTCGACGACGAGGATATCTGCGCGGCGGCCGGGGGCAATGAGGCCAAGCTCGTTCCATCCGAACTGCAGGGCATAGTTATTGGTGGCGGCGGCCAGGGCTTCGCGGGGAGAGAGGCCGAGGCGGACGAGCATCTCCATCTCAGTGTGGAGGGAGATGCCGGGCATGGCGCCGAGGACGGGTGCGCTGGAACCGGCCAGGTAGTGGGGATAAGCGGAAAAGATGGTCTGGTTGATGAGCCAGAGGCGCATGGCGTCCTGGTCAGCCTTTTTGCGCTGGCTTTCCTGCATCCAGCGCTGCCCGGCGGCGGGCAGGCGGCGGGTCCAGGAGGAGAGCGGGTAATCGAATTCGCCGGTGGCAGGATTGGGTGGGTTGAACATGTGGGCGGGGTCAAGGATCGCGGCCACTGGCTCCTTCCACAGGTTGCGATGGTCAGGCAGATTGAGGAAGTAGAGGCTGAAGGTGGGCATGAGCGCGGCATGGTGGGCCGCGATGAGGCGGGCATAGGTGCGGAGATGCAGGTCAGTGGGCGGGAGGCGCTGGGAGTAGTCGTAAGCGGTGTTTGCCGGGGGACCGTTGGGGTCGTCGACGAGCGGCTTCTGCAGCTCCTCAGGGATGACGCCTAGCTCATAGCGGCCGATGTGCAGGAGTACATCGATGTTTGCCTCTATGCCTACCTTGTAGGGGGTGGAGACGAATTCGCCATAGGTGACGAGGCCGGACTGATGGGCACGGGCGATGATCCACTGAGTATTGGCGGCGGTAAGGTTGTGGCCGAGGAGCAGGACGCGGGTGCCGAGGCGGAGAGTGTCAGCCAACTGGCGGGCGGTATCTTCAGGGCTGAGTTCAACGGGGTGGACACCCTCTTTGAGTTTTGCGCTCCACTCGGGGTGATTGGCGAGGAGGCTCCAGTTATCGGTGGTGCCGATGCTGTCAATGAGATAGAGATGAGGGCTGGGGCTGGCGGCGTAGTCGACAAGGCCGTGATGACGGTCGTTGCGGGCGACCAGGGTGGTGACTCCCATATATAGGTTGGCGTTGGCCTGGGGCTGGGAGTTCATGCCGGCGAAGCCATCGACGAGGCCGGGTATGATGAACTTTCCCTTGCAGTCAATTACGCGCGCGCCTTTGGGGATGGCAGTTACGCCGATGAGGCCAACCTCAACGATGCGTCCATCGCGGACGATGACGACCGCATCGTTGAGGTCACGCGCGGAGCGGCCCCAATCGGAGACGTCGATAACGGTTCCGCCGATGAGGGCCAAAGGGACTGAAAGCGGTGGGACGGGGACGACGGCAGGAGCTGCCTGGGACCACGCCAAGGCGCTGGCCAGAGCCATCGTTATCAGACTCAAAAGAGCGTTAGGAACAAGTCGCATAAAGTGGCTGGCCTGTTGAGGATTGTCGCACAAAGACAGCGGAAATCCATTGAAACGGCTAGCGGTGCGGAAATAGATGGCGTTTCCCCTGTTGTAGCGACGAAACATTTCTAACTGGCGACGAGCGAGGGACGGCGGCGATGAACCAGGAGAGGCAGAACCTGGTTGAGCGCCTCGTCAACGCTGAGGCCGTGTTTGGCGCGCAGATCATCAACTTTGCCGTGCTCAATGAACTGGTCAGGCCAGCCGATGCGCACGACAGGAACGGCGAGGCCCATCTCGTCCAACGCCTCGACGACGGAGGTGCCAAAGCCGCCCATTTTAACGTGATCTTCAAATGTGACAAAGGCAGCGACGCGGCCAGCGTACTGGCGGAGCATGTCGTGGTCCAGCGGTTTGACGAAGCGGGGATTGATGACGGCGGCGGAGTAACCGTCTTTCTGGAGGCGTGCGGCCAGCTCGGCTGCCATGGTTACGAGGGGGCCAAGGCCGAGGATGGCGACGTCCGAACCGTCCTGAAGCACCTCAGCCTTGCCGATGGGGAGGACTTCAGGGTGGGGTTTGCGGGTGACGCCGACGACGACGCCGCGCGGATAGCGAATGGCGCTGGGGCCGGGAAGCTGGAGCGCGGTGGTCATCATGTCGGCCAGTTCGTTTTCATCTTTGGGGGCCATGAGGACGAGGTCAGGAACGGAGCGGAGGTAGCCGATGTCAAAGAGGCCGTGGTGGGTGGGGCCGTCGTCGCCGGAGAGGCCGGCGCGGTCCATGCAGAAGAGGACGGGAAGTTTCTGGAGGCAGACGTCGTGGACGATGGGATCGAATGCGCGCTGGAGGAAGGTGGAGTAGATGGCGCAGACGGGGCGGAAGCCGCGGGTAGCCATTCCGGCAGCAAAGACGACGGCGTGCTCCTCGGCGATGCCGACGTCGAAGTAGCGATTGGGATGGCGGGGCCGGAAGAGATCAAGGCCGGTGCCGCTGGGCATGGCAGCGGTGATGGCTACGATCTTGTCGTTTTCATCGGCGAGGTCAGCGAGTGTGGTAGCAAAGACCTCAGAGTATGTGGGGAGGCCAGCGGGCTTGGTGTCGCCGGTTTCAGGATCGTAGGGCCCGAGGCCGTGGAATTTCTTCTGACCTTCAAGGGCAGGCTGGTAGCCGCGGCCCTTCTGGGTGAGGATGTGGAGCAGGACGGGGTGGTCCGCGGTTTTGAGGAACTTGAAGGTCTCAATGAGCAAGGGCAGGTTGTGGCCGTCGATGGGGCCGAAGTACTCGAGTCCATACTCCTCAAACATCATGGAGGGCCAGAGGAATCCTTTAGCGGCTTCTTCCGCGCGCTTGACGACCTTGACGGCGGTTTTGCCGCCGAAGCGCTCGATGATACGACCGGCCGATGTATGGAGGTGCTGGTAGTGCTCGTTGGTGACGATCTTGTGGAAGTAACGGGCGATGGCGCCGACGTTGCGGTCAATGGACCACTCGTTGTCATTGAGGACGACGATAAGCCGGCGGGTGTGCTCGCCGATGTTGTTGAGCGCCTCGAATGTGATGCCGTTGGTGAAGGCGGCGTCCCCGGCGACGGCGATGACATTCTCAGTTCCGCCGGCCAGGTCGCGGGCGACGGCCATGCCGAGCGCCGCGGAGATGGCGGTACCGGCATGGCCGGCTCCGAAGGCGTCGTGCTCACTCTCTGTGCGGAGCATGAATCCGTTGAGTCCGCCGGGCTGTCGAATGGTCTGAAAGCGGTCAAGGCGGCCGGTGAGGATCTTGTGAACGTAGGCCTGGTGGCTGACGTCGAAGAGGATCTTGTCCGCGGGGGTGGAGAAGACGGCGTGGAGGGCCAAGGTGAGTTCGACGACGCCGAGGTTGGGGCCGAGGTGGCCACCTGTCTTGGCGAGGGACTGAATGAGGAATTCGCGGATCTGAGCGGCGAGCTCAGTCATTTGCACATCGCTCATGCGCTTCAGGTCAGCGGGTGATTGGATGGACTCCAGCAGTGTTCCCATGTGCATCCTTCCCCCGGGACAACGCCGGGCATCCAGGGGAGAAGCCCCCCAACGGCGAAAAAAGAACCCATTGCAGCGGGGTCTTCCAACGGCGATTGCCAACCAATAGTATACCTTCGCCGGAGATGGCGGCTGCGAGAGGTTAGACGGTAAGGGAGTGGCGAGGTTGGCGGCGATTTGCAGCAACCTGAAGAGGGGATAACTGCTTACGGGTGGAGCTAGGGATGGGCTGGGAAGGCTGCTTGCGGCTGGATGAGAGAGAGGACGGCAAGCGAAATGGAAAAGCAGGGAAGCTGGGGAGGAGGCCGCATGGGGAAAGCGCCTGAATCGTCCCGCTTCCCGACACTCCACTGTGATTGCAATCACTCGACAGCAGGCAATGCGGGTGATAGCCTTCCGGTGATATTTCCCTTGGAGTTAATGAGGTCGCGTTTCCTGGGGTCGTCCGTTATACGGCTTCAAACCTTAAGTCGGGAGGATTTGTGACTGCACAGTATTGGATGAATTTTCTACTTGCGCTGAGCGCGCTTTCGCTCATTGTGGCGTTCCTATTTGCACGCCAGGTGAACGGCTCAGACAGCGGAACTCCGGAGAAGCAGATTGCCGGGGCAATCAAGGAAGGCGCCAAAGTGTTCTTCAAGCGCCAGTACAAGACCGTGGCAGCCTTGCTGATGATGGCTCTTCCCACATTTGCCTACGGGCAGGAACCGGCCGGCGAAGCCAGCCTGAAACTACCAGATTTGTCGGTTGTAAATCACTTTGGCTTGAGCGGACCCGCTCTGCTGATGATCGGGTTGCTGTTCTGCGTGGGCGGCCTTCTGTTCGGCATGACGATCTTTGTGCAGCTGAAGAACCTGCCGGTTCACAAGTCGATGCGCGAGATGTCTGAGCTGATCTACGAGACCTGCAAGACCTATCTGGTGACGCAGGGCAAGTTCATCATGGTGCTCTGGGTTTTCATCGCGGTCATCATCTCTCTTTACTTTGGCGTTCTGTCGCCGGTGGGAAATGTGGCGGTAACGCTGCCCATCATCCTGCTGTTCAGCCTGGTGGGCATTGCGGGCAGCTACGGGGTGGCGTGGTTCGGAATTCGCGTGAACACCTTTGCGAACTCCCGCGTGGCCTTTGCCGGTTTGAAGGGCAAGCCGTATCCGCTGTTTGCGATTCCGCTGAAGGCGGGCATGAGCGTGGGCATGATGCTGATCTCAGTCGAACTGCTGATCATGCTCTTCATCCTGCTGTTTGTCCCGGCCAGTTATGCGGGCCCCTGCTTCATCGGCTTCGCGATTGGCGAATCTTTGGGCGCCGCAGCCCTGCGTATTGCAGGCGGCATCTTTACCAAGATCGCCGACATCGGCTCCGATTTGATGAAGATTGTGTTCAAGATCAAGGAAGACGACGCGCGCAACCCTGGCGTGATTGCCGACTGCACGGGCGATAACGCAGGCGACTCGGTTGGACCCAGCGCCGACGGCTTTGAGACCTATGGCGTGACCGGCGTGGCGCTGATCACCTTTATCCTGCTGGCCGTCAAGAGCCCCGCGACACAGGCCGAACTTCTGGTCTGGATCTTCGTGATGCGCGTGGCCATGCTGATCTCCAGCTCGGCCGCCTACTTCCTGAATGGCGCAATCGCCAAGGCGAAGTATGCACACTCCGACGAGATGGACTTCGAAGCGCCCTTGACCTCGCTGGTCTGGATCACCTCGATCGTTTCCATCGGCCTGACCTTCGTCGTCTCCTACCTGATGATCCCGAACCTGGCCGGCGACCCGACGCTGTGGTGGAAACTGGCTTCCATCATCTCGTGCGGAACCCTGGCTGGCGCGCTGATCCCCGAATTGGTGAAGGTATTCACTTCAACCAACTCGGCTCACGTGCAAGAAGTTGTCACCTCCGCGAAGGAAGGCGGCGCTTCACTGGGAATCCTGTCTGGCCTGGTGGCCGGCAACATGTCTGCCTACTGGCTGGGCTTGAGCATGGTCGCCCTTATGGGACTGGGCTATTTCTTCAGCATGATGGGCGGGTCGATGGATATCATCATGCTCGCTCCGGCCGTGTTCGCGTTCGGCCTTGTGGCCTTCGGCTTCCTGGGCATGGGCCCGGTGACAATCGCCGTAGACTCCTACGGCCCGGTTACCGACAATGCTCAATCCGTATATGAGCTGTCGCTGATCGAAACGATTCCCGGGATCGAAGCCGAGTTGAAGAAGGACTTCGGCATCGACGCGAAGTTTGAGCGCGCGAAGTACCTGCTGGAAGCCAACGATGGAGCCGGCAACACCTTCAAGGCGACGGCCAAGCCGGTGCTGATTGGAACCGCCGTTGTGGGCGCAACCACGATGACCTTCTCGATCATCATGGCACTGACTAACGGACTGAAAGAGAACGTTGACAAGCTCTCTCTGCTGCACGCGCCCTTCATGCTGGGGTTGATTTGCGGCGGCGCGGTGATCTACTGGTTCACCGGAGCATCCATGCAGGCGGTGACCACTGGCGCTTATCGCGCGGTGGAGTTCATCAAGAAGAACATCAAGCTGGAAGGCGTGGAGAAGGCCTCGGTCACCGATAGCAAGAAGGTGGTTGAGATCTGCACGAAGTACGCGCAGAAGGGGATGTTCAACATCTTCCTTGCGGTGTTCTTCGCAACGCTCTCGTTCGCGTTCATGGAGCCGTTCCTGTTTGTCGGCTACCTGTTCTCGATTGCGATCTTCGGACTCTACCAGGCGATCTTCATGGCCAATGCCGGCGGCGCCTGGGACAATGCGAAGAAGGTGGTAGAGGTCGACCTGAAGATGAAGGGTACGCCTCTGCACGACGCAACCGTGATCGGCGACACCGTTGGCGATCCGTTCAAGGACACCTCGTCGGTGGCCATGAACCCGATCATCAAGTTCACGACGCTGTTCGGATTGCTGGCTGTGGAACTGGCCGTGAAGCTGACAGCGACCAACGCGATTCTGGTCCACGTGTTGACCGTGGCATTCTTCCTGGTGTCAATGTTCTTTGTGCACAGGTCGTTCTATGGCATGAGGATTGAGACCGAGGGATAACAACAGATTTCTGTTTTTGAAATCTAAGGAAACGCCGCCTAGAGATGGGCGGCGTTTCCTTTTGGTGCGGGGGCAGGGAATTGACGCGGGGGTTAGCGTTGCGATGCGGCGATCTGTTCCAAGCTCTGCCGCTGGCGGCCGTTGGCATCAAAGTTGGCGGGGGCAAGCCAGGCTTCGAATGCGCGCTTACGGGCCGGCCATTCATGGTCGAGCATGGAGAACCAGGCGGTGTCGCGGTTGAGGCCTTTGACGACCATGTGCTGGCGGAAGATGCCCTCAAATGTGAAGCCAAGGCGGAGGGCAGCCACGCGGCTGGGGTGGTTTTCGGCGTCGCACTTCCACTCATAGCGGCGATAGCCGAGGTGGTCAAAGATGTGGCTGGCCATGAGGTACATGGCCTCAGTGGCCGCAGTGGTGCGTTGCAGGCAAGGCGCGAACATGACGTTGCCTACCTCGGCAACTCCATGGGCCGGCTCGATGCGCATGAAACTTGCCCAGCCGGCGGCGGTTCCAGTTTCAACCGGCACGATGGCGAGGAAGACGGCTCCAGCAGCCTTCTGCCTTTTCCTGATGGCGAGACGGAGATCCGCCTGGGTTGCATAGGGGCCGTCGGGCAGCCAACTCCATAGGCTTTGGTGGCCCTGGAGTGCCTGCCAGAGGGGCGCGGTGTGGTGCGATGAGTCGAGTGGCTCCAAGGTGACCGTACGACCGCGCAGAGTGACAGGGGCGGGCCGGAGTACGGACTCCCTGGCGAGAAAGGATGAGATAGAGGAGGACACAGAAATAGGCTAGCAGCCCGGCACGGCGGTTATTCGGGTTTTCCTCTGGTTTGAGAGGAAATGGAGTGTGGTTGGAAAGTGTGCGGGAATTTCACGCGATATCAAGGTGGATATTGGTCTGCTTGCCATTCAGGGGCTCTTTTGGTTGGAATTGATGCTGAATCTCCACAGTTCGCACAGCCGGAAGGGTAAAGTGCACCGGTTTTGCGCCTTGTTCCTGATCGCGGGTAGGACTAGGCTTGCAGCTGAGGCCGGAATTGGCTGACCGAAAGGCGGCTGCACCAAAATCGGGGCAAAATTGGGCTCACGAAAACCGCGCAGCGCAAGGGTGTTTAGAGCTTTCCACAGGTAAAGCCTTGTGTTTAGCAAAGAGATGCCGGAAACGCAAACAAAATACAAGATATAGTGGTTTGTTGTTGACATGCACCATAGACAGCGCTATTTTTTCATCTGCGGCTGTTCACGGATTGTAGAGAAACACTGGCGCGATGACCCGCCGGAAAGCCGCTGAGAAACCAGAACTCGCGGTATCTTCCAGTCCCAGTTTCCCGTTTGTTTGAGACGTAGCACCCAATCCAACGTCCAGGCTGCTTTGCGCCGGATGAGGGGCGGCTTCACCGATTTTTCAGGATCGAGAGGATTTCATGCACGAGGCCTATTTGCAAACTTCTACCGCTGCACTCCAGACCCCATACAACCAAAAGGGGCTTACCTTCACACGCCGTTTCTCGGCTGAGGGCGTTTCACCGTACGACGAGGTGCAGTGGGACAAGCGAGCGGCGCTTATCACCGACACGAAGGGGAACACGATATTCGAGCAGCAGGACGTTGAGGTACCGGCGGACTGGTCGATGACGGCGACGAATATTGTGGCCTCAAAATATCTGCATGGGCAGATGGGGACGGCGGAGCGCGAGAGCGGAGTGCGGCAACTGGTGGCGCGTGTGGTGGAGACGATTCGCGACTGGGGCATGACCGGTGGGTACTTTGCGTCAACGCTGGATGCAGATATTTTCCACGACGAACTGGTGAGCATCCTGTTGACGCAGAAGGCGGCGTTCAACTCGCCGGTATGGTTCAACGTTGGGTGTGACCGTCTGGAGCCGGACTCCGATGGTCAGAACTGGCATTGGGACGCGGTGACCGGGGGCGTGAAGTATGCCGCGACCGGCTATCGGAATCCGCAGTGCTCGGCGTGCTTCATCAATGCGGTGGATGACTCGCTGGACTCGATTTTGACCTTGGCGAAGACCGAGGGGATGCTGTTCAAGTGGGGTTCGGGGACGGGGACGAACCTGTCGTCGATTCGCGGCTCGATGGAACTGCTTTCGGGCGGCGGGCAGGCCTCAGGTCCGCTGAGCTTCATGCGCGGGTTCGACGCTTTTGCCGGGGTGATCAAGTCGGGCGGCAAGACGCGGCGGGCGGCGAAGATGGTGATTCTGAATGTGGACCACCCGGACATTCTGGACTTTATTGATTGCAAGGCGAAGGAAGAGGCCAAGGCGTTCTCGCTGATCAAGGCCGGGTACGACGGGAGCGGCCCGGATTCAGAGGCGTATTCGTCGATTTTCTTCCAGAACGCGAACAACTCAGTACGCGTGAGCGACGAGTTCATGCACGCCTATGAGAGTGACGGCGAATTTACCACTTATACAGTGAAGGGCCATGAGCCGGTGAAGACGTACAAGGCTCGGGATATCATGCACAAGATTGCCGAGGCGACGTGGCTTTGCGGCGATCCGGGCATGCAGTTTGACACCACCATCAACCGGTGGCACACGAGCAAGAACACGGCGCGGATCAACGCGTCGAATCCGTGCTCAGAGTATATGTTTCTGGACAACTCAGCCTGCAACCTGGCGAGCTTTAACCTGCTTAAATTTGTGAACGCGGCAGGAGTGTTTGACATTCCGGCTTACAGGCATGCGATTTCAGTGATGAGCACGGCGATGGAGATTCTGGTGGACAACTCGGGATATCCGACCGAGGCAATTTCACGGAACTCGCACGATTACCGTCCACTGGGACTGGGCTATGCGAATCTTGGAGCGCTGCTGATGGCGTTCGGATTGCCGTACGACTCAGCGGCGGGTCGCGACCTGGCGGCGAGTTTGACGGCAGTGATGTGCGGGCAAGCATATCTGCAATCGGCAGTGATAGCGGGCAACTGCCCTCCGATCGCATCTGCGACAACGCTTACCGCATCGGTGGAGCGCCAGGGTGGGGCCTGCCCTGGGTTCTATGTGAACCGCGAGCCTTTTCTGGACGTGATCCGCATGCACCGGGCGGAGGTGAACAATATCGGCAAGTCGCGGCAGAGCGGCGAGCCCTTCAGCGTGCCGCAGCTTGACGCTCTGATCGATGCGAGCCGGGAGAGCTGGGACATGGCGCTGGCCTATGGCGAGCGGTATGGATATCGCAACGCGCAGACCACGGTTCTGGCACCGACAGGGACCATCGGCTTCATGATGGATTGCGACACGACGGGCATTGAGCCGGAGCTGGCGCTGGTGAAGTACAAGAAGCTGGTTGGCGGCGGCATGATCAAGATCGTGAACAACACGGTGCCGACCGCGCTGTTCAAGCTGGGGTACGACAACGACGACGTGAACGCGATCGTGAGCTACATTGACGCGACGGGAACCATTGAGGGCGCTCCGGGAATCAAGCCAGAGCATCTTTCAGTGTTCGATTGCAGCTTTAAGCCGGCGAAGGGCACGCGGACGATCAAGTACATGGGGCACATCAAGATGATGGCGGCGGCGCAGCCGTTCTTGTCTGGAGCGATCTCAAAGACCGTGAACCTGCCTCATGAGGCGAGCGTGGAAGACGTAGCCGAGGCCTACGCCGAGAGCTGGCGCCAGGGGATCAAGGCAGTGGCGATCTACCGCGACGGATCAAAGGGCACTCAGCCGCTGAACACCACCATGGATGCGAAGAAGGAGCCTTCCGCTCTGGACGCGGTGGGCAACCGCGTGCTTTCGTATCTGGCTGCATCGCAGCCCGCTGCCGAGGCTGATCTGAAGGCGCTGGAAGCGAGGAGCGCCGAGAAGGTGGAAGTGAGTGCGCGGCACATCGTAGCCGCAGCGACGGCCTTCGAGGCATCGTTGGAGGAGATTGCCAAGGCAGCGGCGGTGCCGGTGCTGGCCGCAACGCAGGCCGTGGAGACCGCGCAGGAGCCAGCGCAGGATTTGAACTGCCCACCGCGGGCGGTGCGCCACCGGTTGCAGGACGAGCGCGCGTCGATTACGCACAAGTTCTCGATTGCAGGGCATGAGGGTTACATCACGGTTGGCCTGTATCCCAGCGGCCAGCCGGGCGAGATTTTTATCCGCATGGCCAAGGAAGGCTCAACCGTCTCTGGCCTGATGGACGCATTTGCCACATCCATCTCACTGGCATTGCAGCACGGCGTGCCGCTGAAGGTGCTTTGCGAGAAGTTTGCGCATACGCGCTTTGAGCCCTCCGGCTGGACGGGCAACGAACAGATTGGCTATGCGAAGAGCCTGATGGATTACATCTTCCGCTGGCTGAATCTGCGCTTTCTGTCGGGCGAACAGTTGACACTGTTTGCAGGACTGGGACTGCATGTTCCGCAACTGCCCGCTTCTCCAACGATGCTGCCTGAGACCGAACCTGAAGATGATCCGTTTGCATCGCAGAGCAACCTGGCCAAACTTGCCGAGGAAGTGGCAAAGCGGCTGAACCAGGTGAGCAGCCACAGCGGCTCAACGGCAGGCGGGGGCATAGCACCGGA
>Ga0316222_1002407_pt1 | contig 20067 bp, 16 predicted proteins | sample TBH18011metaG_FD_206008 | JGI IMG/M metagenome (GOLD analysis project Ga0316222, IMG submission 206008) | Freshwater microbial communities from Trout Bog Lake, Wisconsin, USA - TBH18011 | ecosystem: Environmental > Aquatic > Freshwater > Lake > Hypolimnion/Profundal zone | place: USA: Wisconsin...
ACCAACCCTCCCATTAATGCGCATTTATGTCTGACACCGGATTGCCGGACGTCGCCTTGAAGGTTAGGCTGCCTTTGCTTGCTTGTTAGCAGACTATCGGGGAAGTGGTGGGGCGAGGCGTTTTTCGAGCGGCCAATCCTCAAGCCTCCCTATACGTATCAGTCCCGCCACCCTTGTGCGCGCGAAGAGATTAACCATGAAGCCCTACACTCGATCTGTCATTGAACTGTTCGACGGTAAGAAACGCTTTCTTATCCCCCTGTATCAGCGGCAATACGCATGGAAAGTGCACCCGCAATTGGAATTACTTTGGGAAGACATAGAGCGTGCCATTCAGCGGCTAACAACAAACAGAGCTTCTTTGTCGCCCCACTTTATGGGGGCTTTGGTTATCATCCAACTCAAGACTTTTGGGAAGCAAGTCCAAGCCTTCGAGATTATTGACGGACAGCAGAGACTCACTACCTTTGAGTTGCTACTTGCGGCGATTCGTGATGTTGCCATTTCTAACGACTCTAAATACGCCGACGAAATTCAAAATTACCTGATCAATGACGGCGTGATGGAGAAGCCAGAAGTTGAGCGTTTTAAGTTGTGGCCGTCGCTAACAGACCGCCGTGCATTCGTGTCAATCGTTGACCACAGCACAGATTTGGATACCATTGCGGCAAAGCCCAATGATGAAGATGGCTTTGTTAGACGATCCACTGCCGCTCATGCCTACTTCAAGCAAAAGGTTCAAAACCACGTATGCGTTGACGGGCAGTTCGATGAATTCCGGTTGGAACAGCTATTTGAGGCCCTGAAGGAAGGGCTTGCTGTCGTCTCCATCGAGCTTGAAGGCGGTGACGATCCTCAAACAATCTTCGAAACGTTGAATAGCCGTGGTGTTGACCTAACGCCAGCCGACCTCATGCGCAACTTCATTTTCCAGCGAGCAAAGGGCCTTGGGCAAATTGATGGCACGCTGATTGTCGATAAGCTTTACGAGAAGCATTGGCATTCGCTCGACCGCGCATTCTGGACCCAATCTGATTCAAGGGGGCGACAAACCCGCCAACGGCTCGACTGGATGCTTACAGATCATCTTTCGATGAAGATTGGAAATCTTGTTTCTGTTGAAACTCTGTTTGAGAGCTATAGGCGTTGGATTCTAAATGACAAGCCGTTCCTCTCTGTAGAGGCGGAGCTAGAATCAATATCTGCAACGGCCGAGGTGGAGAGGAGGCTGTTCGTACAGAAGAAGGGCGATCCACTGGGGGATTTTGGCAGATTTGCTGATGCCTTTGATGTTTCTACCGCGATGCCTCTTGTCGTATACCTTGCGACGGAAGGTAATGATAATGATGAACTGCCAAGGGCACTAGGTGTTTTGCAGAGCTATATTCTTCGACGTGATATTTGTGGCCTCACTACCAAAAACTACAATCGCCTTTTTGTTGGAATCGTCACTCGCCTAAGAGCTTCGGATGGTAGCAAGGCGGATGAGATGATTTCCTATCTTACAAGTCGCCAGTCAGAAATTGATCGTTGGCCCGACGAATCCGAATGGCGACATGCCTGGATGAGCCGCGAGCAATACAAGGGGGCGCGTCAGCCAAGGTTGCGCTTTCTTTTCGAGGCCATCGAATTGGCAAAACGCTCGGCCATGAACGAGGATATCGAAATCAAGTCGGAGTTGACCATTGAGCATATCATGCCACAGCGTTGGCGGGATGAATGGCCTATCCCTGGCTTCGAGTATCTTGATGACGGCGACCTCGATCCTGACGTCATCGCGCGGCAATCAGAAAGGGACTCGCATATAAACAGGCTGGGTAACCTCACGCTCCTCACAGGCCCGCTTAATTCGTCGGTATCCAACGGACCATATTCGGTGAAGATGCCAGCCGTTAGGTCACATTCTAGTCTCGCGCTTAATCGAGAACTGACTAACTTTGATACATGGGACGAATACGCTATTTCGGAACGAGGCGTCGCACTGTTTACATGTGCGTCTCAGATTTGGAAGGGGCCGGAGCGTGCTGCGGCGGCTACCACCTCTTCCTCAAGCTGGGATGACACGCTGAAACAAAGCGCGAAATTCCCGCCGGACGGAACGGTTTGCAGGTTCACCTATTCTGGAAAGACCTACGCTGGGAAGATGATTGATGGCGCTTTGTCCGTTGAAGGAATCGAGGGAACCTTCAATTCGTTCTCTGCCGCTTCGGGTGCAATCACAAATACGAGCCGAAACGGCTGGAACGATTGGTACCTGCTTGATGATCAGGGGGGCTGGACGCTGGCGAATGACTGGAGGAAGGTGAAATGCTGCTGAACGAGGGGCGTCCCTGTGCCGTTTTCTGACAGACTCGGAACCTTCCGTGGTCAGGTGGACACCTCGACAGCCACTATCACCGTGTTGGGCATCACCCCACTCGATAATGCGGGCAAACTGCTGGCGCTGGCTGATGTCGAGCTTGTCCTTGATGGGGTGGCGATGATCATCCATGGCATCCAGGTCCGTGCCGATGGCGATGGGACCGAGATCAGGTTGCCGAATTATCGTTCCCCTGGTGGAGAGTGGATGACGGCGATCACCTTGCCCCAAGACGTGCGGGGACCGATGGGCGATGCCGTCATCGCCGCAGGAATCGAAGCTGGAATTCTCAATGGGCGGGCAGCATGAAGAACCTTCAGGCAGCAATCTTCGCCGCCGCGCTGGGGCTACTGCTGTCCAGTCCTGTCGCCGCCGTCGCGGCAGATCATCCGCAGCAGTGGGAGGTCTGCTTCACCCCCGGCGGTGACTGCACCGGCAGGATCGTGGACACCATCGCGGCTGCCCAGCACACCGTCCTGGTCCAAGCCTACTCGTTCACTTCCGCCCCCATTGCCAAGGCGTTGGTCGATGCCAAGAAACGCGGTGTCGATGTCCGTGCCATCTTGGACAAAAGCCAGCGAACCGAACGCTACAGTGGGGCGGATTTCTTGGTGAACGGCGGCGTGCCGGTGCTGATCGATACCGTTCATGCCATCGCCCACAACAAGGTCATGGTGATCGACGGCAACATGGTCATCACCGGATCGTTCAATTTCACGAAAGCCGCCCAAGAGAAGAATGCCGAAAACCTGCTGGTGATCCGTGACGCCGAATTGGCGGCTCTATATGCGGCGAACTGGCGGGAACATGCCGGGCATTCCGGTCCGTATGAAGGGCGTGGCCAATGATTTTGGCGACACGCCAGCTTCGCTTCGCACTAGCACAATCGCGCCTTGAAGCTTACATTATAGGCTTCTAGGGTTTACTTCGGCGCGGAAGTCCGGAATCGCAGGCAGAAACCCTCTCAAAGAGGCAATGTCAACTCTCTCCACGCCAGAATAAAGAATCGCTGTCATTCCGCGCAAGAAAGCGGTGCCAAGAATACCTGTCAGATACTCGCGGCGAATGTAAGTTAGATTGCTAACCTCAATTGCGATGTCGCGGTATGATATCTTGTGGGCATCAATGTAGTCGGCCACAAACCGATGACATTCGAGCGACCTCGAAAATGATTTGCGTTGCCTCACATCCAATATAGACTTGATGAGATTCCGCGAAAATGCACGGAGAAGGCACTCACGATCTAACTGAGCAATGTCGATGAATGTAATTATTCCGCGCATCTTACTTTCATCGCCAAACAAATCAAGTTGCACTGGCCCATTTCCCGAAGGATCAGGCTGCCATTGCGTCAGGGTCTTGAGTTTAATGACCGATCCCATGTGATTAATCTTCTATTAACTTTGCGGCCGCCATCTCTACGTGGGCTAGTTCCCGTAGTCGCACCGCGTATGAGGGGACATCGCCCTCCGGGTTCTTGTACTCTCCCGTCTTGTCATCTTTCAAGTCGGTTCTTTTCGAAAAATATTCCTCAAACATTCTTGGGCCGACACCGGTAAATGGCAGCACTAACATTTTCGGCAGAGGCTTTTCTGTCACTTCTGTCGCAATAGAAGCGCTATGTAACTCTGTCGCTAAGCTCTTTGTAAACGGCTCAATATAATATACGGTCTTCACACCAGCCGTCACAAGGTGACGGGCGCAGTTATGACACGGAAATGTGGTTGTATATAAAGTTGAGTCTACCGGTGAAATCCCTTGTGTCGCGGCATTGAACAGCGCATTCATCTCGGCATGAATCGATCTCGAATATTCAATAATATCCTTAACACCAGGCATTTTATCAAATTTGTCCGGGATAGATTTAAAATAATCAAAAATTCGCTTTGATGCGTCAGACCGCGCCTTCGCGGCAGCATCAAAACCTTCTGTCGTGCGGGGAAACGCGAGTCCAGAAATGGCGTCGGAGAAGGTTTCCGCGAGCCAATTGGCAATGTCCGCCCTCAGTTTTTTCTTTAGGCGAGTGTTGTGGCAGCCAGAAAAGACAATCCCGTCATCTCCTTTCCATTTCCATTCAAAGCACCGCCCTTCGTCCTTGTCATCCTCGGAGTATACGCCGCCGTTGAACCTTGGCACTTCATTTGCGCCGCTGGCGACCAGTCGCCCGTCAGCCGACTCAAGAGCCGCTCCAACTTGCCGGGACAGACAGGATGAGCGCAGTGCGGCTGCCTGGGCATAAAACAGGTTCCTCGCTGTATCACGTGGGCAGCTTGAGTTCGAGCTTCCCGGCAATCAGGTAGATGATCGCCTCCAAGTTGCGAGTTGACCTGTAGCCCCTGGCTTTGGCCTTGGCGGCTTGGACGAGGCTGTTGATCCCTTCGAGGATGCCGTTGGCGATCTTGCTGTCGAACCAGCGAAGGATGCCGTCCCAGTGGCGCTTGACGGTTCTGGCGGCCTCGATGACGGGCTTGAGGCGGCTGTGGGTGGCCCAGAAGTACCACTTCTTGAGGAAGGCTTCGGCCGCCTCACGGGATGGCTGGGCGTAGAAGTCCTGGAAGGTCAAGCGGATCTGATAGGCGCGGGCGGTCTTGAGGTTGAGCTCGGTGAGGCCGCCGAGGGCATCCAGTTGCGCCGCGGAAAGATTGCCCTTGTTCTTCAGCCAGATGTAGCGGGTCTTCTTCAGCTCCGGCCGGTCCTTCTGCTCTGCGCGGCGAACCAGATCGACGGCATCGTTGATGATCTTGACCGCGTGGAACTTGTCGAAGGTGATGTTGGCGTTGGGCAGATGGGCGGCGGTCCCCTTGATGAACGCGGCGCTCATGTCGATGCAGACCTCGGTCACGTTGGCCGCCGCGCCACCGTGATCGGCGAGATCGGCGGCGAACCGCTTGACGGTGTCGGCGTCTTTGCCATCGGTGACGAACAGCACCCTCGGCCCATCAAGATCAACGAACAGGCTGACGTAATCATGGCCCCGCCGTGCGGCGGTCTCGTCGAAGGCGACGCGGGTAACGCCCGAATAGTCGGCACGGGCGCGGGCTTCATCGACGTAGTGATGGAGAACCCGCCACAGCCGGGTGTCGTGCTCGCCCACCAGGCGGCCGACGGCGGCGACCGGCATCGACGTCATCATCGTCATCGCCAGGGCTTCGAACAGCAAGGTGAAGCCGCTGCCATCCCGCGCCCACGGCACCGACACCCGCTTGACCCCGCAGCCCGGACACCGCACCCGAGGCACCCGAGCATGCAGGTAGGCTTCGTGCTGGAAGAAATTGAGATGACGCCACGTCATCTCCTCGGTGTCGTGGGCAGGGCAGTCCGCCGCGCCACAGTCCGGGCAGGCAAAGCGGCTGCCGCGCGGGAAGTCCAGATGGATGTCCAAACGCTTGGCGGCGGCATTGAATTTGCTGCTCACCACCATCCACGGCGGCAGCAACCCCAGCGCCATCTGAAGCAAGTCCGTGTCCCGCATCGATGCAACTCCCCTGTGCCCCAACTGCGGCAAGTGTGCCGCCGTGCTCGCGCCGGTCAAGGGCAAGTCGCCGCTCACGCGGCGATGGCCTGCGGCCACCCTTGACCGCCGCTGCGCTCGGCTGCCTGCCAAATCCGCTGGTCGGGACGGAGGGATGGTCTGCGGTCGAACAAAGGGATGGACGATGGGGACTCAACCTGCGGTCAGACCGCTACCCACACCGAACAGCGAGGAGGCAAAAAGATTGATCGAATAAGCGGCCACGTCCGGATGACGGCTCTGAAGCTGGACGAACATCTGCTCGGCCGTCTGCTGGTTGCCGTTCGGATTATTCAGCGCGGCAAGCGCTTTGTAGAAGGCTATCGTTTCCTCCGACGAAGACTTCTCGCCAGGAGAAAGGGATGGCGGCAGCTCGGTATTGGCAATCGCTTCCCACTCGCCGCGCAGGAGTTGCAGCCTCAACGCGGCCCTCAGACGCGTTGCCTCTCGTCCGGCAACATTACCCAAGGTCTTGAGGTTCCGTTCGGCCTCGACGAACAGCGCGGCCGAATCCGCAAGGCCCGCCGATAGCAACGCCTCAATGCGGGCCTGCGCCTCGGGAAGGGAGCGGACTTCACCGGCTTCAACAGGGGTAAGCTCCCTAATGCGGCGTTCGATGCGGAGTCTCGTCGCGTGGGGGGCAAACGATAACAACTGCGCCAGCACAATCGGTTCATCGATTTCCAAAATCACGGAGAGCAATTGTTCTGTCTGAATCTCGGAAAGCGCCGCCAGCGCTGCGCCGAGGTCGGCAGCGATAGGACGGTCTCGCGGTCCACGATATTGGTCAGCTTCATACTGCGCGGCAAATGCAGCAACGCGACCCTTTTCATCATGCTTTAAGGCACTAGTCCGAACAGTCGCGATCAGTGCGTTCACTAGATTATCTGGCGCGGTATTAATAGACCCGGCAACCGCGCGACTTAATACACGGACATGCGCTCGGAGCGATTGGGCAATGGTGTCGGTAACCGTGAACGGATTCTCATCAGCGGCGATGCCGGCGGCTAAACGAGCCTTGACATCCAACGGGAAGAAGAATTTCTGGCGAAGTTCGGGTGGTACACGCATCACCAATTTGAGCAGGGATACGGCGCAGCCGACACTCACCCTGTTTGCCGAAAGCGCGTAGTCACCGGCCACAACGGAGTCGATATAGGCCGTAACCAATGGCGTCGGATCAATGTCGTCGGCAAGGCTTCCCGCGTCAACAATGTCCAACGCGGCCGCGAAGGTCGAGGTCCCGAGGCCCGACTTCGCGATGGATGCGGTCAACGTTGCTGCTATCGTCCGCAGTATTTCCCTCGATTGGCCTGAGAGTTCATCGCGTAAGGTGGCGAGCATCGATTCGTTCTTACCCAAATCATCAACGAACCCAGGCCGTGCTTTCAAATGCATCCAGTCCATCAGCGAAGCCGCCTCTTCTGGACGCACTGAACCCTGCTCAAGAAAGGCCCCCATCACCGATACTGCGTCGGCGAACGCGATCGTCTTCGTGGTTTGGTCGTCACGGGTCCTTAGTTCGCGATCCCAAGCGCTCGGGGGTGACTGCCACTGCGCAATCAACAAGCAGGCCAAGGCAGATGTTGCGGGATAGAGGAGTAAGTCGGCAAGCAACACAGGAGTCCTGCGTACTCTGAAGAGCACGATAAGGAAAAGCTCTGGCCGCTCAATTGCCAGTTCAATCAGTCGCTCGGCGATCTTATGAGGAGCGGGCGCGTGATCTTCCGTTTCGACATCGTTTAGGAGTAGGCGGACCAGACCGAAAATATCATCATTTTCCTGGATTGCTCCCATTGCCGCACGTTCGAGTGATCTGTCATCGAACCAAAGCGCGCAGTCAACAAACGTGCCTGGAACGGGGGGGACGTAGCTTTCTATGTTTGACGGGGATTGCTGATTTTCCAGCGCAATTTGCTTGATAAAGCCGGCTCGCGTTTCGATCCAACCGGCCAGGCTCGGTTCTGCCTCTATCACAGCAATTGCAGCTTCCCGAAAGGCGTTGGCGGCAGCCTCGTCCCATACGCATCCGGGAACCAGCGACGGATAACGCAATAGCTGCCAACGATCAACCCACAGCCGTAGCGACGTTGCCAGATCGACCGTGTCGGTCAGGGCACGGTCCCATAGGCGGGCAGCAACCCATTCCGGACTCTGGCATCCGATGTCGTGCGGTTTGAGTTCCCCCCGGTCGATACACGAGACTACGTCGTCGAAATCCGTGCTGCCGCGCACCGCATCGGTCAGACGATAGGTTTCATCGAATCGCTTCGCCCGCAGAGCGGCGAATGCGGTCATCGTTTCTGCGGGCACCGAGCGGGCTGCTCGGGATAACTCAAATGACATTGAGATTCGTCCCCAGACAACGCGAAGCCATCCGGCCGCGATCAAGTCTTCCAGGCTTGGCTCGCTGGAATTATCCGGGAGAGCGGCTTGATAGGTGGCCCGCGCACTCTCAAGGTGACTTCCAAAATCAATATTGAGGTTCAGCAGGAGGCGAAGCAATAACTCATCGGGAAGCGTGACGCCCTTCGCCGCGCCTGCGCGGTTGGATGTGCTATATTGCGACGGCAAATATCTTGCAAAGCGATCGCGCAAGAGCCGGCGCGTCTCGGCAGGAACGTGCTTCAGGCTCGAAAGGCGTTGCATTAGTTTTGACCCAGATGTGATGATTCCCGTTCCGAATCTTGATACGTCAGCGCCTCGGCGAGGAGGGCGTCAAGCAGGCGGCGGCGGGTGTCGTCGCCGGTGGCGAGGCTCGCCTCCATGCGGTCGCACAAGGCCATCAGTTCATCGACCTTGGCGACGATGCGGCGTTGTTCGGAGAGAGGTGGGAGGGGAAGCGGGATTTTTCTAATTTTCCCGACGCTCAAGCTGAATAAGCCAGCGGATGTAATCGCAAGACGCTTCATCTCAGCCATACCGTCAGGCGAGTTCAGGTATAATGCCGTATATTGGGTGAGGTCCAATAACCTGGGCCGACAGCGGATCAAGTGATTTTGATGCACGCAGTTTTCAATTTCGCCATTCCAAACGGCGCATCGACCGATTTCATTTGGGCTGCCGTTTCCCTCAACAACCAAAATGTCTCCAGGGTGAAGGCGGAGTCTTTCGAGTTCACCCTCTACGAGTTCAAATTGTTTGACGTTCGCAAGCTCCAGCCTGCCTCGGTAGACGTTGCCGACACCAAGATACGGGAAAGCGTTGCCCTTCGGCGTTCGTGCAGGCGTTTTTTGGATGCCACCGGACACGTTGAAACAATGCTCAACAAGTGCCCATTCCCAGCCTGTCGAAACGCGGCAGGGCTCGCCATCGCTATCATTTGTGGCGCTTTCATCATAGAGCCGCATCTTATAGGCATCTTCAGACCAGCCTGATCCGATCCGCTTCAATAACCGCGCCGCCGGTTCGTCCCTTGAGTCTTGCGGGACCAGCTTCCCTCGCACCGCAAGGTTGAGGATCGTCTGTCGGAGTTGCTTGATCTGGTCGGGACGCTTGGTGATGGCCGGTAAGGCATTTAGCGCGAAGCGGGCGTCATCGTGGAAGGTATCGGGATCGGGTGTGTTGAGACGAGTGAGGCTCGCCGCCGCCAGCCGGTCGCGCGTCGTCTCCCGCTCCGCCCGCGCCGACTCCAGCCGATCGCACAGCGCCATCAGCTCATCGACCTTGGCGACGATGCGGCGCTGCTCGGCGAGCGGGGGGAGGGGAAAAACGAACTCTTCGACATCTTCGCGCGAAATACCGGGGATCAGGCTCCGCGCTTCTTCTTGAAGTTTCTCGGCTAGGCGATGGGTAATCAGCACAAGAAATCGTGCGTTCCACTCGATAGCCGTCAAAGCCATCAACTGGCGACTAATCGCAACCTCCGGAATATCGCACGTTGTTGTCTTGCCGACGCCTGATCCCTTCACAGTCAAAAGCAACTGGCCCTTCTTGGCGACAGCTTTGCGGACCAAAGCAAATCGGCTGATTTGGAGCCCGTCATCCCCGAAGTCGGATGGTCCAGTAATGTATGGAAGGCCCGCTTTCGGGTCATCCGAATATTCTGGCGGCTGCAAGTGCTGCCCGGAAACGAGATGGATCAAGCCTCCCAGCCGAGCCCAAGCCCATCCGCTAGGCAACTCAAATGGCAATTCGTCGGCAGAAATGGGCAGTAGCGGGTTCCCTTTTCTGATGTCCCCCGCCTTCACCAGCCTCGCCTTCTCCGCCGCGATCCGCTTCAGCAGTTCAGAAGCCGGTTCGTCCTTCGGGTCCTGCGGCACCAGCTTGCCGCGCACGGCGAGGTCCAGGATGAAGCGGCGCAGGCGTGTGATCGCGTCCGGCGCGTCGGCGATGCGATGATAATGGGTAAGGAGACGGTCGGCGTTCATCGCGCTAGCGCCTCGGTCAGGATCGCTTTCAACTGGTCGCGCAGGCGCGCCGTTTCGCCCTCGGCGGCGTCGAGCTTGGCCAGCAGTTCCTCCGGGTCGCCGTGGTCGTCGGCGACCGCGTGCGGGTTCTTGAAGTCGAGGTTGTAGCCGCGCGCCTTGACCTCTTCGGCCGTCACCTTCCAGGCCTGCGGCGTCTCCTCGCGGTCCTTGCGCTTGGACCCGCCCCACCAGTCGATGCAGCCTTGCAGATGCTCGAAGCGGATCGGCTTCGTCATCGAATAGGCCTTCTGTCCATCGGGCACCTGGTGCTCGTAGAACCAGATGTCCTTGGTCGGCTCGCCCTTTTCAAAGAACAGCAGGTTGGTGCCGATTGACGCATAGGGTCGGAACACCGAATTGGGCAGTCGGACGATGGTGTGGAGGTTGCACTCCTCCATCAAATGTTCCTTGAGCCGTGTCTTGACGCCCTCGCCGAACAGCGAGCCGTCGGGCAGCACCACGGCGGCGCGGCCATCCTTTTTCAACAGGCGCACGATGAGCGCCAGAAACAAATCCGCCGTCTCGCGCGTGCGGAAATGGGCGGGGAAGTTGCTCTCGATGCCGTCTTCCTCGCGTCCGCCGAACGGCGGATTGGTGAGCACGATGTCCACGCGGTCGCTTTGCGTGTAGCTGATATAGGGCCGCGCCAGTGTGTTGTCGTGGCGGACGAAGCTCGGGTCCTCGACGCCGTGCAGCAGCATGTTGGTGACGCACAGCATGTGCGGAAGCTGCTTCTTCTCGACAGCGCGCAAGGCGGCCTGCATCTTCTGTTCGTGCTCCGGCCGCTTCACGTAACGCTTGCGCATATGGTTGAGCGAACAGGTGAGAAAGCCGCCGGTGCCGCAGGCGGGATCAAACAGGATTTCGCCGGGATGGGGGTCGATGCGGTCCACCATGAAAGCGGTGACGGCGCGCGGGGTGTAGTATTCACCGGCATTGCCGGCCGATTGCAGGTCGTTGAGAACCTGTTCGTAGATGTCGCCGAAATGCTGGCGCTCGGCCAGGTCGTTGAAATCCACGCCGCTGATCTTGTTTATGACCTGCCGCATGAGCTGGCCGGATTTCATGTAGTTGTAGGCGTCCTCGAACACGTCCTTGACCACGCGGCGACGGTCGCCGGCATGACTCGTCGCCGGCAACATCTTGAGCGCCGGGAACAGGTCGTCGTTGACGAAGGCCATCAGCTCCTCGCCGGTAATGCCCTCCGGTTCCGCCGCCCAAGCGCGCCACTGAAACTTCTTCGGGATCGGCGAGCGGTACTCGCGGTCCAGCAGTTCCAATTCCTGGTCCTGATCGTCGATGATCTTGAGGAAGAACATCCAGCACAATTGGCTGATGCGCTGGGCGTCGCCATCGACGCCGGTGTCCTGGCGCATGATGTCTTGAATGGATTTGACGAGGGTACGGACGGACATGGGGATTACGCGGTTTCCTGATAGAGGGCGGATTGCAGTTCGTGGACGGCCTGGTCGAAGCCGTCCTTACCACCGAATGCCTTGATAAGCTGCACCGGCGTGCCGAGCGCGGTAAAGGGCTCGATGCGGAGCACGTTGGCGTCGTCAAGATTGAGCACGCCTTCGTCGGCATATTTGGCCAGCAGGGCGTCGAGCACAGCGCGGGCTTGCGGCCCATATTTCGTGAAAACATCGCGCTTCATGACGTTGTCGGCGCGCTCGCGGCGGGTGAGAGGCTTTTTGTCGAAGGCGACATGGCAGATAAGGTCGAAGGGATCGAGGTCCTTGCCGAGTTCCTCGGCGATGGGATCGAGCGGCAAGCCCTCGGCCTCCAGCTCCTCGATGATCGCCTGTTTGCGCTCCGCCGCCTTCCAGCGTTTCAGGAAATCGTCGAGGCTGGCGAAGCGCTTCTTCAGCGCCTTCTTGGTGAAGTCCCGCAGGGATTCGGTCACCAGCTTGCCATTCTCGTCGAGATACTCCACCCGCTCGGCGATGATGTGCGCGCCCACGCCATCGACATAGACCTTCTTCGTCTTGCCGCCGCCGAGCGGCGAGGTAATGTCGGGCAGGCCATCGACGACGGTTTCATCGTCGGCGGGCTGGTCAGGGAGCGTCTCGCCGTCGTCGCCGGTGGGCGGCACGTCATCGGGCGGCGTGATGGGGTCGCTGTCGCCCGGCTCATAAATCTGGACCGGCTCGCCGTCGAAATCAGGGTCGGCGAAATGGCTGGTCGCGCCCCGGAAGTCGATCAGGGTGAAATAGAACTTCCGGGTGTCTTCGTGCACGCGGGTGCCGCGCCCGACGATCTGCTTGAACTCGGTCATCGAGCCGACTTCGCGGTCGAGAACGATCAGCCGGCAGGTTTGCGCATCGACGCCGGTCGAAAGCAGACGCGAGGTGGTGACGAGCACGGGATAGGTCGATTCCGGGTCGATAAAGTTGCCAAGCTGCGCCTGGCCCTCGGCGTCGTTGCCGGTGATGCGCATGACGTAGCGGTGGTTCTCGGCGTAAAGATCGGCGTTCTCGTTGATGAGCGCCTGGCGCATACGCGCCGCATGCTCCTGATCGACGCAGAAGATGATGGTCTTCTGGAACCGGTCGCCACTCTCCTTCAGGAAGTCGCTAACCTTTTTGGCGACCAGCTTGGTGCGGTCGTCGAGCACGAGCGTCCGCTCGAAATCCTTGGCGTTGTAGATGCGGTCCTCGATTTCCTCGCCGTCGCGGTCGAGTTGGCCCTTTTCGGGCCGGTAGCCCTCAACGTCGCGGTCGATATGGACCTTGACCACCTTATAGGGAGCCAGAAAGCCGTCGCGGATGCCTTGCTTCAGTGAATAGGAGTAAACCGGGTCGCCGAAATACGCGATGTTGGAGACGTATTTGGTTTCCTTCGGCGTGGCGGTGAGGCCGATCTTGGTGGCAGCCGAAAAATAATCGAGGATTTCCCGCCATGCGGAATCCTCCGCCGCGCTGCCGCGATGGCACTCGTCGATCACGATGAGGTCGAAGAAACCGGGCGAGAATTCGCGGAACAGCTTTTGCCGGTCCTCGGGGCCGGTGATGGCCTGATAGAGGCCAAGATAGATCTCATAGGCGGTGTCGATGCGGCGCTTCTTGTCCAGCGCCAGCGTAAGACCAATCTCGGTGCCATCGGCACGCTCGATGGTCTTGGCGTTGGTCGAGAGCTTCGCCATCGCCGCGCCGAATGGCCGGAAATCGTTCACCATCGTCTGGTCGATCAGCACGTTGCGGTCGGCCAGATACAGGATGCGCTTCTTGCGCCCTGCCTTCCACAGCCGCCAGATGATCTGGAAGGCGGTGTAGGTCTTGCCGGTGCCCGTCGCCATGACCAGCAGGATGCGGTCGCGTCCTTTGGCGATGGCCTCGATCGCGGCATTGACGGCGTTGACCTGGTAATAGCGCGGGGTCTTGCCGCTACCATCGTCGAAATAGTCCTGAAGGACGATCTGCTCGGCCTCGGCCGTCAGGCCTTTCCAGGCACGGTAGCGCGCCCATAGATCGGCCGGCGACGGAAAGGCGTCGAGGGCAAGGTTGGTCTCGGTTGCACCGCCCGCGCCGGTACGGTCGTGGAACACGAAGCCGTCGCCGTTCGAGGAGAACACGAAGGGGATGTCGAGGGTCACGGCGTAGTCGAGACCCTGCTGCATGCCGTCGCCGACGCTGTGTGAATTGTCCTTGGCCTCGATCAGCGCCAGCGGGATGTTGGGCTTGAAATAGAGGATGTAATCGGCGCGCTTGCCCTGGCCACGGCTGACCAGCTTGCCGCGCACGATGATGCGGCCCTTGGTGAAGCTCACCTCCTCGCGGATTTGCAGCATCTCGTCCCAACCCGCACGCCGTAAGGCAGGCGTGATGAACTTGGTGCAGATGTCGCGTTCGCTGAGGCCGTGCTTGTCCATGAGGTTCAGTCGCTTCTCGATTTCGATCGGGTCCTGTACCCGGCTTGCCCCAAAGGCTCGCCCGATCACGCCGCATCATACGGGGAATCTTAGTCGCAACAAACCCCCGGTTTCCCAAAGGTAGTGTGTCCGTGGTTGCCCACGCAGCGCCTCGGCGTGGCAACCCGGCAACGAGGGATGTTCCGGCCGCATTCCGCCAATTCGACGCACTGGCTGACGACGCCACCTGAGTTCCGCCTGCACAGGGAATCAGCCGTGCAGCCCGGCTAACCGCCCGCGCGCCGCAGGGAACGCGCGGGCGGTTCGTCATGGCATGCTGGCATAATGTGCACATATTCATTACATTTCAATGTGATGCAATGTGTTCCCAATTCGCATCATTCCACTTTATAACGTTTTGGGAGCGTGCTATATTGTGGGCATGCGGATCGTCGCCAAAAGCACCCTGCGCGAATTCTGGCTGCGTTATCCGGACGCGGAGGAGCCGCTATTGGCATGGTATCGCGAGGTCGAGAAAGAAGATTGGAGCGATCCGTCTCAGGTGAAGGAAAAATACAGGCACGCAAGCATTCTGAAAGAAAGCCGGGCGGTGTTCAATATCAAGGGGAATGATTACAGGCTTGTTGTAAAAATAAACTATCCCTATCGGATGGTCTATGTGCGTTTCGTCGGCACTCATGCTGAGTACGACAAAATCGACGTGATGGAGGTGTAACATGGGCAGCAATATTAAAGCGATCCGGAGCGAGGCCGACTACAAGGTCGCGCTTGCGCGTATCGACGCGCTCATGGATGCCGAGGCCGGCAGCTCCGAAGGCGATGAACTCGACGTTCTCGCCGATCTTGTCGAACTTTATGAAGAGAAGCATGTCCCGATGGGGTATCCGACCCCGCTTGGCGCCATTCGCTTCCGCATGGATCAGGCCGGGCTATCGCCTCGGGATTTGATCCCCTTCATGGGAAGCCGCGCCAAGGTTTCCGAAGTGCTATCGGGAAAACGGCAACTCACGATGCAAATGGCGCGCGCCCTTCATGCCAATCTCGGGATACCGGCCGACGTGCTGCTGCAACAGCCGGGCGGCGAGCTTCCATCGGCTCTCGATGGGATCGAGTGGGAGAGATTTCCACTTGCGGAGATGGCAAAGCGCGGGTGGATCGCCAAGCATCGGAATTTAGCCGCTCAGGCAGAGCAATTGATACGGGACTTGATCCGGAGAGCGGGTGGCGAGCATGTTCTACCGGTCGGCCTCTACCGGAAGAATGACACGGCGCGGATCAATGCGAAGACCGATCCCTACGCGCTCAAGGCTTGGTGTTGGGAAGTGCTGGCGCGCGCCAACGCGCGGTCGCTGCCGGTCGCGTACAAACCTGGCTCCGTCGATCCGTCCTTCTTGCGCAGAGTGGTGGAATTGAGCTGGTCGGAAGATGGGCCACGGCTCGCCCATGAATTTCTAGCGAAGCATGGAATCCACCTCGTGTACCTCGCGCACCTGCCGCGCACGCATCTCGATGGCGCCGCGCTTCAGCTTGCCGACGGAACGCCCGTGATCGGGCTGACGCTGCGCTATGACCGTCTGGACAATTTCTGGTTCTGCCTTCTGCACGAACTTGCGCATGTCGGCCGCCACATGGATGGCGTCCGCAACGAAGCGTTCGTCGATGATCTGAGCCTTCGCGACGTGGCGGGAGCGCGGCGCGATCCGAGGGAGGCAGAAGCGGATGAATGGGCAGAGGCCGGACTGATCCCGGAGGATGTCTGGAATACGAGCATGGTGAAGGATCATCCGTCGCCGCTGGCGGTGATCGAGTTGGCAAAGCGCCTTGGCATCCATCCGGCAATCATCGCCGGCCGGGTCCGGTACGAAACCGGGAATTTCCGGCTACTATCGCATTTCGTCGGCACGGGCGCCGTGAGGCAACAGTTGCTTGAAGGCGATGCGTGATGGGTATGGACTGGACATCCCTTATCGGCCCCGCCGTCGTCGCGGCGGCGATTGCCAGCATCGTCTCGGTGGTCGGCTTTCTAATCAACCGGTCAACGGTCCGAGGCATGCACGTCGAGAGGCTCGCGTTCGATCGAGAGCACGCACAGCGGCGAGCCTCGGCGGAAATCGCGATGGCTGAGCGCAAGATGGCGGCCGACATAGAATTGGCAGAGAAGAAGCTTGCGCTTGATCAATCACTCGCTCTTTGGAAGCGGCAGACTGACCTTGCCGAGGAAGTCCTGGCCGACTTCTACCAAGCGAGGGACATCATTGATGCGGCACGTTCACCTGGTAGCCTGGGTGGAGAAGGTCACACGCGAGCAAGAGAACCTTGGGAAACCGAAGAAGATCAAAGGCTGCTCGATTCATATTTTCGAACTACTGAACGTCTCGTCGGTCACGATGAATTTTTCTCGCGTCTGATGGCGCGGCGCAACCGATTTGCCGCCCTGTTTGGCAAGGAGAGTGTCACGCCGTTTCTCGATCTTTATAAAATCCGAGGGGAAGTCGTCATAGCCGTGCGCATGCTGGTCCAGACGCACCAGCACAGGACCGAGGGCTCGCTCCCGAATGACCGGAAGCAATGGGAGACCGCGATTGGGTGGCGACCCGGCCCGGAGGACGCAATTCCAGCCCGAGTTGAAAGCGTCATTCAGGCCATCGAGACAATATGTCGGCCAGCAATGCTTGGGGGCGGGGGCGGTAAATGAGCCAGCTCGTCGCCACATTCGCACCAGCCGTCCCGGCGCTGGTCACCGCCGCCGGTGGCGAACTACGCTTCGACCCGCAAGACTCAAGCTTCCGGCCGGGGAGCGGCCGGGGAGCGGCCGGAAGCTGCCGCTGCCGCTGCCGCTGCCGCTGCCGCTGCCGCTGCCGCTGCCGCTGCCGGTGGCGTCCCGGCCTAGCGGGAGGCGGCGCACTCTCCTGCCGGCCCGTCAGGCTATCCGCCACCTCCCGGAAGAACAGCTTCCGTAGGGCGCTGCCGATCGCTGCCGATCGCCGCCGTCGCGCGTTTCAGAAGTGACAAGCATTGGCCCCATGCAGCCCTTACCGGCTCCGGGTGTGGCCACCACCGGGAGCCGTGCGCTGCCGGTTGGGATCATCCTCGGTATGATCGCGGGCGGCGTTGATCTTCTTGCTGATGGCGCGAAGGCGTTCGAGGCGTTCTCGTCGCGTGGCGCTCATTTCCGGGTTGGCGGTCGCCTCGACCGGCGCCGGGGTTGGGGCCGGTTCGTCCCTGGTGTCGCAGGCGGCGGCCAAGTCATCGGCTTCGCGCTGGCGGCGTTTGTGATCCTTGATCGCTGCTTGGGTCCGGCTGACGTAATCGTCGCCGCGCGCATAGGCGGCCTCGACGCGCGCGTCGGCGTGGGACTCTTTGGCCTCGCGCAAGCGGCGCTCAGGCTCGGCCAGCATGGCGCGGGCCTGCTCAATGCTCGGCACGTTGTCGATGGCGCGACGAAGGCCAAGGTTCGCCTTTGTACGGTGTCCAGGGTGGCTGGCAGAAGTTCCAGTAGACGGCGCTTCGTGCGGCGGCCCTGATCACCGTGATCTGCCGGAAGTGGTCGGATGCCACCGAAAAGAGCGGTGCGGACGACAGAAGCGCTGCGGCGTAGCTGGTGTCGGTACGTCACAAGCCGCCGGTGGGTGTCGGTAGATCACAGCTGTGGGGGTTTGTGATCTGCCGACAGACGGTGTCGGTAAGTCACAAGGCCCAGGTGAATGACCGGGCCGCTGGCTCTGTTGTGATCTACCGACGCCTGGGCTGGAGACCGCCCCCCACGGCTGACCACACCATAGATGCGGCTACGGCGGGCGCTGGCGGGTGTGACGTGCGTGGCGATAGTTGGCGTGCTGACGGCAGCTTTCAATGCCACCAGCGAGGCTACAGTAGACCCGTTGTGATCTGCCGACATCTGGGCTGGAGACGGTCAGGCGGTAACGGCGGCGACCGATCTTTTTACTCTAGACCAGCCGAGGTGAGAGGCGAACGGGAATCGTCATCGGCCTCTGCGAAGCTCGATTTCGCTCGGTGGCTCAACCTGTTCGCCGCAGTGCGGCGTCGGTGGCTTCAGCGCTTGAGCGGCAGCGAGGTTACGTTCTCGGGGATGGGCGGGCGGCTGGGGTGGAGAATCAGACCGTCTTTCGTCTCATCGACGCGGGCATCGGCGTAGACGGCCATGGCGAAGGTCAGGTTGCGGAGGAATTCGGGCTTGAACTGCCGAACATTCTTGTAGGAACCGCCAAACTGCTGGTGGAGCGAGAGCCAGGAAATCGGCGTCGCCTTCTTGAGGACGTGCAGCCGATACGCCAGCCAGATGTAGATGTCGATAGCCACGGGGAGATCGATGATTTGGCGAAGAGCAGGCTCCCAGACTGGTACCGGGTGTTCCTTCAGTTTTTTGAAGAAGGTGCCGTTTAGCTCAACCGTGTCCTGCCACAAGGTCCCTTGCCGAGCATCTCCTGTGTCCTTGAACAGGATGGCGTTCTCGACGAAGGCTGCGTTATTCCTGATTTCCGCGATGTCGTTGTCTTCAATGAAGGTTAATCGGCAGGCTGAAATGCGACGCGCCTGCTTGCGAATTTCAGCGTACTGGCTGCCCCCGACGCTGATGCCGACCCGCTTGAGGAACTCATGCATCGAGCCGCCGAGTTCGACGACTGGGTTGTTGGTTTGGATGGCCCGGGTTTGCAGGTAGAGGAGCTGGACGCGGGCCTTGGCGCCGTAGGGAATCCCAATGAACTCTTCGTTTTTGTCTCTGCCGCTCTCGACGAGCAGAGTCACTTGGTGGCCATCTTTTCTCCAGACCGGGGACTTGCATTCCTTGTAAGGTAGGGCGGTCAAGCAAAAGCCAGAGTGGGTAATGCCGAGGCGGTCGCTTTCTTCTGACAGCAACTCAGCGGCCATGTCGATGGCGAGTTTTTCGTGTTTTGTCGTTACCATGGCGCGGGCGGCATCGCGTCCGTGAGCTAGCACTAGGTCCTGTACTCGCAGCATCGCAGCCTCCCCATCTCTGGTAGTAGCGATTCCACAAAACGGGGGCTGTGGCAAGCTGTGAGTTACCGACGCTGGTTGGGCGGCCCTATTTGGTTTTTTAGATATTAGATTCTATTATTTGATTCGTCGGTCGGTCACAGGGGATAACGTTGATTCTGTCGGCAGATCACAGGGATTCGGGGGTTCCTGGCGTCGGTAACTAACAAGCTGGCGTCGGTAGGTCACTGTGGATTTTCTGGAGTCGGTAGGTCACAAGCTCCTCGGCTATCTGTTTGGGCCGCCGGTCCTGTGAACCACTGACGCCAATCCGGCGAAACCCCGCAGGAACCCGCACTTTGTGGCCTTTTGGGGTGTCGGTACGTCACAGGGGATAATTTTGCCGTCTCCAGGGTGGTGCGGTGTGCTCGAATTCGGAAGTCCCGGAAAAACCTAACGATTCCCTTGTGATCTACCGACACTCTGCGAAACGACTCAAAGCCGCGAAGATCACGTGGCATTGTTGCGCGTATCGGGGTAGATGTCGACGGGTCGGTGGCATCATCGGTGGCTATGGTTCGAGGTTAACCAAGGGAGCTATCATGCTGAGCACGCAAGCATTCCTTCTCCCTGGCGAGGTCGATGCCAGCAGGGGCGCCGTCGAGGCGGGTGTGAGCCTGGAGGTCGGCACCGAACTGGTGACGCGGCATGGCGGAGGAGGGGCTGCGGAGCAAGCAGCCCGTTTCGCTGACGGGGCCGATCGCATTGTTGAAATAATGCCTACTTGAGCGTACATTAACCTATATAAAGCAAGCGCAAGCGAGCAGTGTGCCCATGGCGACGCCACATACCCCGACCCTCGGCGCGAAGCAGGCCATCCGCAGGATTGGCGACGACCTGCGCAAGGCCCGTCTGCGCCGGCGCTTGCCGATGGAGATCGTGGCGACGCGCGCGTTCATCA
>Ga0316222_1002409_pt1 | contig 20037 bp, 11 predicted proteins | sample TBH18011metaG_FD_206008 | JGI IMG/M metagenome (GOLD analysis project Ga0316222, IMG submission 206008) | Freshwater microbial communities from Trout Bog Lake, Wisconsin, USA - TBH18011 | ecosystem: Environmental > Aquatic > Freshwater > Lake > Hypolimnion/Profundal zone | place: USA: Wisconsin...
TGGCGACGCGTTTCAGGAATTCGATTTCCTGCAACACGCGGCCCGTGCCCTCCGCAACGGCGCTCATCGGGTCATCGGCCAGATGGACCGGCAACCCGGTTTCATCGGCCACAAGCCGGTCAATGCCGCGGATCAGGGAACCGCCGCCGGCCATCACGAGGCCGCGATCGACGAGATCGGAGGCCAGTTCAGGGGGGCAGCGTTCCAGGGTGATCCGGATGGATTCGAGAATGCTCGAAAGCGGTTCTTGCAAGGCTTCGCGGATTTCCTCGGAACGGATGGTCAGGGTTTTGGGCAGGCCGTTACCCAGGTCGCGGCCTTTGACATCCATGGTCAGTTCCTGTTCCAGCGGAAAGGCGGAGCCGATGCGGATCTTGATTTCTTCGGCGGTACGTTCACCTATCATCAGGTTATAGGCGCGCTTCATGTGCGCGACGATCGTGGCATCCAATTCGTCACCGCCAACCCTCAGGCTGCGGCTGAAGACGATGCCGGCCAGGGAAATGATTGCGATCTCGCAAGTCCCCCCGCCGATATCCACGATCATGTTGCCCGCCGGTTCATGAACCGGCAAGCCGACGCCAATGGCCGAAGCCATCGGCTGCTCGATCAAATACACCTCACGCGCGCCGGCGTGGGTGGCGGAATCTTTAACGGCCCGTTTTTCCACCTCGGTGATGCCCGAAGGCACCGCCACCACAACACGTGGGGCGATCAGTTTCCGGTGGTGCACCTTCTGGATGAAATGGCGGAGCATGGCCTCGGTGATCTCGAAGTCGGCGATCACGCCGTCTTTCATCGGGCGGATGGCCACGATGTTGCCGGGCGTGCGGCCCAGCATTCGCTTCGCTTCTTCACCGACCGCCAGCACGTTGGTCGTGCCCGCCTGAATGGCCACTACAGAAGGTTCGCGCAGGACGATTCCACGGTCCCGCACATAGACCAGGGAATTGGCCGTCCCCAGGTCTATTCCAATATCATTGGAAAACAGGCTTTTGAATTGCTCGAGCATGAATAACGCCTAACAGCGGTAAGTAAAGTCATTATCCGGGCAGCCGTCAAGCCATGAAGTGCCATGAAGTGCATCATTTGCGCTGATTTCTTAGGGGGCGGGGCGTTGCTTCGTTGCTTTGTTACATTTATGCATCGGTGGGAGTCGTTACCGGCGAGGTGGGGATGCAGAGGGATTTGGGGCGGAAAGCGTGCGGGTTACCCCATGATGCCGTGACCGCTTGGACCGGCTTACGGAGCGCGGCCGTCCTCGGCCGCAGCAACGTGACCAGACCAACGCCCTTCGCGTTGCCGCGCTGCCACGCTTTGAACCTTGACTCACCTTCAGATCGCTTCAGCATCCGGACGAGCAATGGCCCTTGGCAGTCCCGACCGGTTCGCTTCCCTTCAACCTTGAACCTTGCCGAGGCTTGACCTGCCTTGACCGGCTTTTGGCACTGGCCTTGCCCCCTCCCAATGTCAGGGGCGAGGGAAAGCGGAGCTCCGGGGGGTGCGGAGGCAATTGGACTGGCGGGGACGGCGGTCACAGACCGCCGCTACAGGCGCCAAGCTCCGGCGGCGGGGGCGCCGCCGACACCCTCGGTGGCGAGGCGCCACCGCTACCTGCCGACGCCACCTTACTTGGTCAGATAATATTTGGTCGTGTATTCCTTCACCATGCGGTCGGTGGTGAACTGGGGCACGAGGGTGACCATGGCGCGGCGGATGCGCTGGATCCACTGGCGCGGGATGCCGTTGGCATCGCGGTTGAAGAAGAGCGGGACAACCTGCTCGGTGAGGGTTCGGTAGAGGTTGGCGCTGTCCACGCGGTCCTGTTCCTCCACGTGGGCGGAATGGGAGTCTTCGCCGATGGCGAAGCCGTTGGTGCCGTCGTAGCCTTCGCGCCACCAGCCGTCCAAAATGCTGAAGCCGAGGCAGCCGTGGCAGCTGGCTTTCATGCCGCTGGTGCCGGAGGCTTCGAGCGGGCGGCGGGGGTTGTTCAGCCACACATCGCAGCCGGAAACCATCTGGCGGGCGACGTGCACATCATAATTCTCGAGGAAGACCAGGTTGCCGGCGAGCTCGCTGTGTTTGCTGAGATGGATGATCTGCTGGATGAAGCGCTTGCCGTCGTCATCGCGCGGATGGGCCTTGCCGGCGAAGATGAATTGCACGGGGCGCTGCTGGTCGCGCACCAGTTTCACGATGTTCGCGAACTGCTGGAAGATCAGCGGGGCGCGCTTGTAGGTGGCGAAGCGGCGGGCGAAGCCGATGGTGAGGGCGTCGGGGTTCAACAGGTGGTCGAACCGGATGTAATCGCCGGGGGTCACGCGCGGGCTCTGCTGGAGCAGGCGGCGGCGGGCGAACTCGATGAGCTCGCGGCGCAGGGTGTAGCGGAGGGCCCAGAGCTCCTCGTCGGAAACGACGGCGGGGTCGGTCATCTTCTGCCAGAACTCGAGGTCGTTGACGGCCAGGGAGAGGTCGTTGCCGAATTTTTCACGGAAGAACTTGGTCTCGCCGTTGCCGGATTCGGTCAGTTTGCGGCGCCAGAAATGACGGACGGAACCTTTCATCCAGCCGAGGAGATGGATGCCGTTGGTGATGTGGCCGATGGGGACGTCCTTTTCCGGGACGCCGTAGAGGGATTGCCACATGTGGCGGCTGACCTGGCCGTGGAGCTCGCTGACGGCGTTGGCGGAGCGGGAGAGCTTGAGGGCGAGCACGGTCATGCAGAAGGGCTCGAGTTCATCGGCGGGTTTGACGCGGCCGAGGGCCAGGAGCTCGGGCCAGGAGAGCTGCAACTGCGGGGCGTAGCGCTGGAAGGCATAGTTCATCAGCTCGGGGCTGAAGCGGTCGTGCCCGGCTTCCACGGGGGTGTGGGTGGTGAAAATACATTCCTGCTTGGTGAGCGCCTGGGCCTGGGCCAGGGTGCGGCCGGCGGCGAGCTTCTCGCGGATGAGTTCCAGGGTGAGGAAGGCGGCGTGGCCTTCGTTCATGTGGAAGGTGGAGGGCTCGAGGCCGAGGGCGCGGAGCAGGCGGACGCCGCCGATGCCGAGCAGGGTTTCCTGCATGATGCGCGTGGTGCTGTCGCCGCCGTAAACGCGGTTGGTGAGGTCGCGGTAGAGCTGCTCGTTCTGGGGGAGATTGGTGTCCAGGAGGTAGACGGGAACGCGGCCGACATTGACGCGCCAGACCTGGAAGCTGACGACGCTCATGCCGATCTCGACGGTGCAGACGAGGCGGTCGCCATCGGCATCGAAGACGGGTTCCACGGGGACATTCTTGGGATCGACGGGGTTGTAGTATTCGGTCTGCCAGTTGTTCGAATCGATGGCCTGCTGGAAGTAGCCTTCGCGGTAGCCGAGGCCGACGAAGCCGAGGCCGAGGTCGCTGGCGGACTTGGCGTGGTCGCCGGCGAGAATGCCGAGGCCGCCGGCGGAGATGGGGAGGGATTCGTGGAAGCCGAACTCGGCGGAGAAATAGGCGACGGGATGTTGGTACAGCTTGGGCGCGTGCTCATGGCCCCAGGTCTTGGGGTTGGTGAGGTAGGCTTCGAACTCGCGGAGGACGCTGCGGACGCGGGTGGAGAACTCGGTATCCTGCAACTGGACGCGGAGCTCGTATTCGGAGACTTCGCGGAGGACGGCGGCGGCGTTGTGGAAAAGATGCTGCCAGCCGCGCGGGGAGAGTTTCTGGAAGAGATCCTGCGCCTCCTGGTTCCAGCTCCACCAGAGGTTCCGGGAGAGCTTGTTCAGGCCCGCCACCAGTTCATTCACTTCCGCCAGGGACAACGTCTTTTTCATAGGTAAAACTCCGATAAATTCCGATCAACCACGGGTCAATGCCGGGAGCCGGACCACCGGGCCGGATGACCAGCGAAGGTAGAAGCTAAGGCGAAGCCTCCGGGCGGGCAAACTAAAACTGGCGCGGCCGGGGACGCATTTTCATGCGGGTTGGCCGGGAATTCGGGATTTGCGATTTACGCGGGGCGGGGTGGGTTGCTGGGATAGGGCGGATGGGACTGATATGAGTAATATGCGGGGGCATTCGTGCCAAGCCAAGGACGGCGAGACTTGGCAGAAGGTCAACAGAGCAACATTACCGGGGAGGCCGGCTTCGTTTTGGCGGGGATGGGAATGCCGGGCGCTTTGGTCTGGCCAGGTTGCTGCGCCCGGGGACGGGCGCGCTCCGGCGGAGTTGGATGTCTGCCAATAAGGAGGGGCAACGATGCTATATCACTTTCTCGACTACGAGCATTTCGATGGATTCACGGCCGGGGACGAGTTCGATGCCGAACCGGTCAGGCAGGAGTTGCCGGATGGCCTCATCCTCAGTCTGCCCGGGGCGTGGCATCCATTTCACAGTCAGGTCGTAGTTGTTGGTCAAGCCAGTCCGGTTCAGTACCGGCATTCCGGTCCCGGATTCAAGCCAGGCTATCAGCGAGTCAATGGGGGCTCCCTTGAAGGTGATATTCCTGAACTCTCCGTTTTCCAGGTTTTCGACGCCGGCGGAGATTTTCAGTCCCGGCGCATGGGGGTTTACGAGCTTTGCCAGCAGCACATCCGTTTCCCGTGTCTCAACGTGTGCAATCAGGCCGAATTGCTTCCTGAGCTCCGCCTGCAACGATTTTTTGGCTTTCCGATAACCACCTGACCGGGTGAACATGAAATCGAAATTTCCCTTGGGCGCGCCGTCCGGCAAGACCTCTCGGTTGTCATCAAAGGAATAGGCATCACCAAGCAAAAAGCGTAACGAAACATTTTCAAATTCGATTTTACCCCCGGCACCCTGACCGCTGGTCATAGCGCCGGTGAGGCCGTGAAACCGGGTCGGCCGGAGAATGACCGCCGCCGGATTTTTTGCCAGTACGTCCGGATTCATCTTCCAAACCCGCGGGTCATCCGCCCAAGCCTGGCCGATGTACCCTTGTTTTACCGCAATGGTGGCGGTTCCGGTGGCGAGCAGCACGCCGACGCCCGCAGTGATTGCAATTTTTGTTTTTGTCCATGCCATAAATTTGAGGGTTCCTTTTACTTTGGCGGCGATTGAGGCGGTGGTTGCCGTCCCCATGGCGGCGGCGGAGATTTTGAGGGCCAGGCCGGCGGGGGCCGCCAGCAGGACGTTCCCGGTCAGGGCTCCGGCGATGATATGGGAGGGATGCGTCACCCCCTGCCGGGCTAAGCAGTTCCGTAATTTGTCCAGTGCCCGGGTCACCCGCATTTTCGCCGCCTCTTCGCTGATTCGCAAGGTCGCGCCGACATCCGCATAGCTTTTGGCCTCGAAGAAGCGCAGCACCAAGGCGTCATGGTCTTTCCGGCCCAGCTGCAGCATCGCCTGCTCCAGCAGCGGCGCGATTTGCGGCCAGATATCGGGTTCCGGTTCGTTCACAAGGGAGTTCATGTGCGCCTTTTGCTCACGTTGTTGGCGGCGGTTCCGGGCTTTTAAGGCGTCAGCGGCGGCGTAACGTGCCGTGCGGCACAACCAGCCCGGCAAAACGGTCTTCTCTCCGATTGTGCCAGCTTTCCGTGCAAGGATAATGAAGACCACCTGAGTTATCTCTTCGGCCAGATGCGGGTCGTGCACCTGCCGCAGGGCCACGGAATAAACCAAGTTCACGTGGCGGGATACCAGTCCGGCAAAAGCAGCATCGGATCGGGACTGCGTGAATTCCCGCAGCAATGTCAGGTCGTCGCTCATTCTGTTAATGGTATATGGCCACCGGTGGAAAAAAGTAACAAGGAAATCAATTTTTTGCGCCGGGAAACATGCGGTTTGCGCGCAGGTAATTGGCTTGGCGGAGCCTGGTGTTCGCAGGCAGTTACCAGCGGTTGCTTCAGGGGAGGCCGGCTTCGTTTTGGCGGGGATGGGAATGCGGAGTGCTTTGGTCTGGCCAGGTTGCTGCGCCCGGGGACGGGCGCGCTCCGGGGCTTAGCGGACAGTGCCGATTTCGGCGGCGAGGTCTTCGATGATCCAGTTGGGGCGGGCGGCTTGCAGCCGGTCGGCGGCGGCACCGTGGGCCCAGACGGCGTAGCGGAGGGTGAGGCCGGGCTGGGCGGCGAGCGCGGGCTGGGCGAGGAGCCCGGCGATGAAGCCGGCCAGGACATCGCCGGCGCCGCCCTGGGCCAGATGGGGGTTGCCGGAGAGATTCACAAAGACGTCGCCTTCGCTGCGGCCGATGAGCGTCTGGTGCCCTTTCAGGACGACCCAGCAGTTGTCATAGCGGCGGGAGATTTCGCGGAGGGAGGCGAGGCGGTTGGCCTGGACGTTTTCGGTGGTGCTGCGGAGGAGTTCGGCGGCTTCGCCCGGGTGCGGGGTGAGCACGCGCAGGGAATTTTTCGGGGAGGGTTCGGACACCACCATGGCGAGGGCGCTGGCATCCATGACCATGGCGCGCGGGTTGCCGCGCCAGATGCGCCGCAGGGTGGGGCGGATATCCGCAGGCAGGTCGGCGGCGGCGAGGCCGGGACCGGCGAGCAGGGCGGTGCAATGGTCCGGCACGTTGAAGTTGGTTGCCCACGGGTGCACCATGGCGGCTTGCAACTGGGCGGCCACCGGGTTGTAGGCGCTTTCCGGCGTGTAAAGGCTGACGAGACCGGGCTGGGCGCGCTGGGCGGCGCGGGTGGCGAGCACGGCGGCCCCGTGGTAGCCGAGGCTGCCGGCCACGACGACGAGGTGGCCGAAGGTGCCTTTGTGCCCGAGCACGGGACGCATCGGCGGCCAGTTGGCAAAATCCTCGGGGACGATGGCCTGGAGCGGACCGGGGACCAGGTTATGGAACGGGCAGGGGACGAGGCCGATGTCCTCGGCGATTTCAAGGCGGCCGGCGGGACCGACGCCAGCGGGGGTGAGGAGGCCGGTCTTGGGGGCGCCGAGCGTGAGGGTGACGGTGGCTTGGATGACGGCGCCATAGCTCTCGCCGGTCTCGGCGTTCAGGCCGGAGGGGACATCCACGGAGAGGATGGGAATGCCGGCGGCATTGACGGCCTGGATGATTTTGATCCAGTCGCCGTTGAGCGGGCGGTTGAGGCCGATGCCGAAGAGGCCGTCCACGATGAGGGCGGGGCGTTCGCGGAGCTTGAATTCGAGCGGCAGAAGGTCGGTGTCCGGCAGGAGCATTTCGAGCAGCTCGGCGCGGCGGCCGTCCAGCTGCTTATAGGCGGCGCGGGTGTCGTCGCCGTTATGGCCTTTGCCGGCGAGAAAGAGGATGGTATCGCCGGGGCGCGTGAGCTTGCGGGCGCGGCGGGCGATGCGTTTGCCGGCGCGGGCGATGACGTCCGCCTCGGTCTGGCCGGTGGCCCAGGTGGCCTGTTCCCATTCGCGCATTTGGGCCGGGCTGATCACGGGAATTGGCATGGCCCCAGCATGGCAAATCCGGGGACGATGTAAATGGCGAAGGGGCCGGCCGGAAGTGCCGGACCGCCCGGTAATCGTAACCTGTTTGTCACCAATTTGCAATTGTGCGCCGATGGGGCGCATGCCAGACTGACAGGGTGAAGCCGCGAATCTTAGTTGTGGACGACGAACCGGAAGCGGTGGAGCTCGTCGAGTTCAACCTCAAGCAGGCGGGTTATGCCGTGACCACGGCCATCGACGGGGCGGAAGCCCTGAAGAAGGCGCGTCACCAGACGCCGGACCTCATCGTGCTGGACGTGATGTTGCCGGAGATGGACGGGTTTGAGATCTGCAAGACGCTCCGCCTGGATGCCGCCACGGCGCGGGTCCCCATCATCATGCTCACGGCGAAGGCGGCGGAGATCGACCGCGTGCTGGGGCTGGAGCTGGGCGCGGATGATTATGTGACGAAGCCGTTCAGCCCGCGGGAACTGCTGCTGCGGGTGAAGAAGATTCTCTCGCGCACCCCGTCCGAGGAAAAGGCGGAGGAGCAGATGCGCTACGGCGATCTGATGATCGACCTGCCGCGGCATCTGGCCAGCTGGCGGGGCAAGCCGATCGACCTGACGGCCACGGAATTCAAATTGCTCACCCTGCTGGCCCAACGCGCCGGCCGGGTGCAATCGCGCGACCAACTGCTGCGCGATGTGTGGGAATACGACAGCCTCATCGACACGCGCACGGTGGACACGCACATGCGCCGGTTGCGCGAGAAACTCGGCGCGGCGGCGAAGCATCTCGATACGGTGCGCGGGGTGGGTTACCGGTTTGTGGAGTGAGGCCCGTGCCCCGTTGCCTTGGGGGGCGGGGATTCGTTGCGGCGGGGCGTCGAGGCGCCACGCGCGTCCGTCCGGTCACATCGCTGCGCCCGGGGACGGGCGCGCTCCGGGGGCGGTTCACTTTCCGACAGTTCGCGTTTTGCTTCCGGCGGGATTTCTGGCAGGATGCGTCATGGCCAGGCCTCCTTTCATTGAATTGCCCGAGTGCGACCCGATCCCCATCATCTATGAGGACCGGTCGATCATCGCGATCGACAAACCGCGCGGCTGGATGCTCGTGCCGCACACGTGGCAGAAGACTTCGTGGAATCTCCAGGCCGCCATCACCTCGTCCATCGCCGGGCGCGATTACTGGGCGACCTCGCGCGGGCTGAAATTTCTGCGGTTCATCCACCGGCTGGATGCGGACACCAGCGGCATCCTCCTCTTCGCGAAAAGCCTCGGCTCGATGGCCGCGTTCGGCGACATGTTCGAGGAGCGGCAGATGGAGAAGACCTACCTCGCGGTGTGCACGGGCGAGCCGCGCGAGCAGGAATGGCTGTGTCAGTTCAAACTGGGGCCGGACTCGCGGAAATTCGGCCGCCAGCGGGTGGATTCGTTCGATGGCAAGAGCGCGGAGACGTTTTTCAAGGTGCTGGACCGGCGCGGCAAGCTGACGCTGGTGGAGGCGCGCCCGGTCACGGGGCGGACGCATCAGATTCGCGTGCATCTGGCGGAATCAGGCATGCCCATCGTGAGCGACGAATTGTATGGCCACGCCGTGCCCGAGTATCATTTGGGCCTGCGCGCCGTGCGGCTGGCGTATGCCGACCCGTTCACCAAACGGCGCATCGAAATCCGCGCGCCGATCGACGAGTTCCTGGAGGAATATTCGTTCACGGGAGTGAAGGTGTTCAATGATCCGGCCCGGCCGGACCGGCCGCCGCAGGAGCAGTTGAAACCGAAGCCGGCCCCGCAGCCGGGTCAGCCCGGGGTGGCACCGGTGAAGGGGGCGGGCAGACCGTTTGTCAGACCGCAGGGGGAGCCGTTCAAAAAGCCGGCACCAAAGCCGGTGGGCAAGCCGCCGGTTCCGCCCGGTGCAGATTGATGCCGGGAGCGGGGTGTCGGGTTTAACCGCGGGGAAGGCGAAGTTGGTGTGATTGCCCGCCCTCACCCCGGCCCTCTCCCCCGGGGAGAGGGCCGGGGTGAGGGCAAGGTGAGGGCGAGCGTCAAAACCAATTTTGCCGGCCGCTTTCATTTTGAAAGCACGCCTGATAATTCGCTCGTCCCTACTTCGCCGCCTGCGCCAGCGCATCCAGCACGATGCCCGGGGTGAGGACTTCCGGCAGCACGAGGGCGTCTTTGGCCGGGTCGGCCGGGAAGACGAGCACCAGCGGCACGCCGGCGCGATGATACTTGTTCAGCTCGCGCGTCATGACGTCGGGTGAATGCGTGTAATCGCCCACCAAGGCGACCGCGCCGAGGCTGTTGATTTTCGTCCGCACGGACGCGACTTCGATGCTGGTCTTCTTGTTCACCTGGCAGGTGAGGCACCAGTCCGCCGTGAAATCCACCAGCACGGGTTTGCCTGAGGCGCGCGCCTGGGCGACGGCTTCGGTGCTCCACGGCTGCCAGTTGATCTGGTCGGGTGTCTGGTAGTACGCGTACGCTCCCGCACTGGTGACAAGCAGCAGGCTGACGAACCCGGCGAGGACGCGGCGTTTGCTGCCACGCTGGACGAATTCACCCCACACCCACGCGGCGAAAGCCAGCGCGATAAGAAACAGGCCGAAGCGCAGCACGCCGTCCTTGCTCAGGCTGCCCGCCGCCAGCGTGAAGAGCCACAGTGCGGAGGCCAGCATGGGAAAGCCCATCGCGATCTTGAACTTCTCCATCCACGCGCCGGGCTTGGGCAGGAATTTCAACCCCTTGGGATTCCAGCTCAGCAGCAGGTAGGGGGCGGCCAGGCCGAGGCCTGACGTGAGAAAGATGAGGATGATGATGGCCGCCGGTTGCGCGAAGGCGAAGCCCAGCGCGTAGCCGAGATATGGCGCGGTGCAGGGCGTGGCCAGCGCGGTTGCGAGCGCGCCGTTGAAGAATGCGCCCGCCGCGCCGTGCTTGGCCGAGAGATTGCCGGCGAGATTCGACGTGCGGTCCCCGAGCGTCACTTCGAACAACCCGAACAGATTCAGTGCCACGAGGGTGACCAGGACGGTGAGGCTGATGACAAAGGCCGGGCTGCTGAACTGCACGCCCCAGCCGACGAGCCGGCCGGCGGATTGCAGGCCGATGACCATGCCCGCCAGCGCGAGAAACGAGACCAGCACGCCGATGGCGTAGATGGCGCCCAGGGCGCGGACGCGGCGGGGTTCGCTCTTGGCTTCATTCACAAAGCCGAGGATCTTCAGCGCGATCACCGGCAGCACGCACGGCATGATGTTCAGGATGAGCCCGCCGATGAAGGCGTAGAGCAGGATGAGCGCGAGGGGTTTTTCCGGGGTGGTGGCGGCGGAAGGTGGCGTGGCGGCGGTGCCGGCGGTCGGCGGCTTGTCCGGCGCGGGGGGGTGGTCGGCGATGGGCAGGGAGATTTCGTAACCGGTGCGTTCGCCTTCCTGCTCCAGCACGATGAGGCCGGAGAGGGTCTTCGGCCAGTCGCCGGAGAATTTTCGGACGGCTTTGCGCAGGCACAGGCCGGTGGTGGCGGGAACGCTTTCCGTGGCGGATTCGATGGTGTAGTTGTCGCTCGCACCGGGGAAGAAATCAGCGGTGACGCCGGTCAGGTCTTTGAACGCCGCCGGCTGAAAGGCGAGCAGCAGTTGGCGGGTGTCGCCCTTGGCGGCGGCTTCCCATCCGCTTTGGGCGGTCAAGTTGGCGACGGACTTTGGCAGCCGTCCCTCCCACTTCGTGAGGAGCGCCGCATCGGCGGAAGGCTGGACATCGCCGCCGATGTTCAGGGTGGCGGTGATATCGAGTTTCTGGGGCAGGCAGGATTCCTTGCATTCCAGCCAGGTCACCTTGGCGGCGAGGTTCAGCGGGCCGGCGGGGAGATTCGTGGGCAGGTGCAGGGGGATGATGAGCACGACCTCTTTCTGATAACCGTAGGTGGTGACCTCGGCGGGGGGCAACTTGTGGGGCAGGGGCCATTGGATGGCGTCGGCGGTCACGCCGGGCGGGAGCTGCCAGGTGATGGTGGTGGCCTCGCCGGCTTCGCCGGGGTTTTTCCAGTAGGTATGCCAGCCGGGGTCCATGACCAGCCGCAGGCCGGCGTTCACGGTATCGCCGGGATGCGCGGCGGTCACGGGGAAGATCAGGGACACATGCGTATGGCGTTCCGGGGCATCGCCCCCGAGGGACGCGGCAAAATCATTCTGGGCACGGAGGGTGGCCCCCGTGAACAGGGCGAAAAGCAGGACGAACAGACGGCGGGCGGACAAGCGCATGGACATTAGATGCCAAAAACCCGCGCGCGTTAGAAGTTTATTGTGCAAAGCAGGCGCGAGGCGCAAGGCGCGGGGCACGAGGGGGACATGGGGCAAAGGCGAGGATGGAGGATTGAGAATGGAGAATGGCCGGCGAATCGCGCGAAGTGGCGTGGAGTGGGCCAGTCCTCTGGCGCTGTCACCAGCCAAAGCCGCTGATGAATCAAAATATCCCGCCGGAGGCAAACCGGCACACCCGACAAGGCGTCCGCTTCACTTACAATCATTTACCCGGTAAATTTTTTCCGCGGCGAAATGGTTTTTGCAGTTTTTCCAGCAACAGGGTTCAGGGCGACGGCGCGATCAGTTGGTTTTGAGTGTGACATCCCGGCATGGCTTGTGTTGCTTGTATAATTCCCACCAGCCTTGGGCCGCCTTGGTTTGAAAATCGGCAAGACCGATTTCGATGGCCTTGCCCTCCCATTTGATGGCCTCGTCGAAATTTCCCGCCTCGGCATTGGCGGCGGCATAGGTGTCCAAAACGTCCGAATCTTTCCACCCGGTTGAATCACAAAGTTTACGCATGTCCGTCACCGCCCTTTGTCCATCCCGATATTTGGCGTCTGGACAGGTCGAGCGCAGCCAACTTAAGCGGTTAATGGCAAATGGCGAATTTGGTGCAATTTGAATGGCCTGCTCATAATCATTTACCGCCTTGTCGTATTTACCGGCCATTGCATAAATCAACCCTCGATGTACATACGAGATATCATTGCGAGGATTGATTTTAATGCTTTTAGAGTAGTTTGTTAATGCTTTTTCATAATTCCCCTTGCGCTCGTTGGCAAATCCCAGATCGTAGTATGCTTTTGAAATCACACCTCCTGTCACATCAACGTCAGATGTAGCTAGCAAAAAAAAGGTGTGGCAGTCGATAAGCCCCGCGTCAACGCGATCAGTAAAAAACAAATACTCTTCCGCCCGCTCCTTGTAAAACAGAGCACAGTTCGGCTTGATGTCTATCGCTTTAGTATAATCTGCCAAGGCATTTTCATGCTTGTTTTTTCCTCCGTACGCTTTCGCCCTAAGCTCAAACACTTCGGCCGGCCCCGGTCTGTTGGCTATTATCCGGTTCATATCCGCAATCGTTTCGTCATATTCATGAACCTTGTAAAAAGCCAACCCTCGTAAATAAAACACATCAGTGCAATTAAGTTGAACAAGCCTGTTGTAGTTGGTGATTGCCGAAAAATAATCATTACGCATAAGCGCATCGAACGCCACTTTATGCAAATCGGCCACCTCGTCGGCGCGGCAAAGGGGTTGGAGGCCGGTGACGACCAGCAGGCAGCAGAGGGCCAGGAGCAGGGGTTTCAGGCGGTTTGATTTCATTTTGCCGGTCAAGCGGGTTCAAGGTAGGAATCGGTGGCGGGGTTTGCCAATCAAAAAATTGCTGAACCACGAATGGACACAACGGAACACGAATGGGGGGGCGGTGCGGAAATATATGGCCGGGCAGGAAGAGCATCACCGGAAGATTTCTTTCCAGGATGAGTTCCGTGATTTTTTGAAGCGCTATGAAATGGCATATGATGAGCGGTATCTTTGGGATTGATTCAACCCTTTCAGGGTTGTGATTCAGAGCGGGAGTTTCCCCGGCGTAGGCGCGCTTTCATCGCGCCAACGCCGGGCTGGATGATGGAATCCCTTTGGGATTCGGGGAGGCGATGGTTTGCAGAAGGCGGTTTTTCCTATGACATAGGGGTTTGGTTGGCAAAGCGGCGGCTTTGCCCCGCCAAGGTTTCGTCGCGTGGCTTGTGCGGCGGGCGTTGGTCGGGCGGGGCCTGGCGGTCACAGACCGCCGCCACAGGTTACGGCGTGGGCTTCGCCTTTGCGATTTCCACGGCGAAGGCGTAGTCGGGGCCGAACATGTTCGAACGGAAGACGACGTATTTCAGGTCCGGCGTGAAGCTGGGGTTCGGTTCGAGGTGATAGTTATGCCGGGACATGTTCACGAGTTTCTCGGGCTCGAGGTAGCCGCCTTTGATGAGATGGTCGCCGAGGGTATGCCGGTCGGTGGCGAACACGGGGCGGAACAGGAAGATCCACGGGGCACGCGGGTCGCCATCGCCGCAGTAGAGCCGGCCGTCGGGCGAGGAGTTGTCGTGGATGGAGGTTTCCTCGGGACCATATTGCAGCCAGACGCGTTCCCCGGTATCGACATTGCAACTGGCGATGAAGGAGACGTGGCCGCCGCGGGGAAAGTGGAGCTGATAGAAGACGGTCCGGCCGTCGCCGCCCCACCATTCGTGGCCGGCGATCTCGTTCTCCATGATGCGCTGGTGGATCAGCTGGTTCCGGGTGCCGTCGGTGCGGATGGTCCAGATGCGGTCGACGAGCTGCCAGGGGCCTTCATGGCAATACATGAGCAGGGTGGGATCGGCGGGCGAGAACTGGAGATGGTTCAGCCAGTCGGTGCGGTGCTCGAGGAGGTTGGTCATGGCGCCGGTGCGGAGGTCCACGGTGAAGAGCGTCATGGGCAGCTTGGCGGCGAGGCGGCGGTTCATCATCTCGCCTTTGTTCTCAGGCTCGCCCATGTTCAGGCGGGACGAGGTTTTTTTGGCGCCGGTGCCGTCGTAGGCGCCGCCGGCGGTGGCGTCGCCCTCGATGTAGGTGCCGGCGCCGAGGGTTTCGTCGGCGTTGATGGCGGAGACGGAGGCGCGGCGCGGGAGGTTGGCGAGTTGGCGGTTCACGCCGGTGTCGAGGTTGACGCACCAGAGGGTGGGCTGGTGGTTGGCGCCGGCGCGGGTGTAATAGAGGGTGGGCGAACGGCGGCTGACGACAATGGTGTGGACGGAGCCGGTGACGACTTGGGTCGCCGCGAGAGTGGCGAGGTTCAGGATCGAGACACCGTTGGGCGTGGTGTAGACCATCCGCTGGCCGTCGGGGGTGTAGCCGTTCTCGTTGAAATAAAAGCTGTCGGAACCGGGTTCGCGGGTGAGGCGGATGACGCGGTGGCCGGTGTCGGGGTCAATCCAGCTGGCGGGCGGCTCGGTGGTAACGGGGGTGTTGGTGTCCGTGGTCGCCGCACTGGCGGTCGGCAACGCCAACAGCGGGAGGGACAAGAGCAGGGCGGTCAGGGTGCGCCGGGCGGCGCGGCGGAATCGGGCGAGGGCGGTGATGGGTTTTGCAGGGTTCACAGGTTGTGACAAAAGACGTTGGGATGGAGGGCGGGGTTTCATCTTATACCGCGGAGGGTAGGCCGGGGGGGAGACTTCAAAATTATCTTTCCGGCGTTTGTCCCCGCCCACCTCATTCCAGCAATGATTGATTTTGAAAACAACCTCGCATCTCACCGGCCGGGCGTTTGCAGCAACCGCGCGTACAAGTCCTTCAGCTGCGCGCCGACCTGGGTCCAGTTCATCGGCTTGGGGGGACGCGGGAGGGTTTCCGCCGCATCGTAGAAACTCCGCAAGGCCGCCGCCGTGCCGGCGGTGTCCGCAGTGAAGGGCACGTAGCTCGCGTTCGCGCCGAAGCTGCTCCGCGCCCACGGGAGGTCGCTCAGCAGCAGGGGACATTCGCAAGCGCCGGCTTCCAGCGCGGACAGGCTCAGGCTTTCCATGCTGCTCAACAGCACGAAACCCCGCGCCGCGCGATAGATCTCCGCCAGCCGCCGGCGGTCGTTGATCGCGCCTTCAAAGCGGATCACGTCCGGATGCTGCTTCGCCAGCGCGGCGAACTTCTGCCCGTACGGATCGGATTCCGCGTATGCGCGGCCGATGATCCACACCGGCGTGCGCGCCTGCACGGCGGCTTGCGCCAGCTCGAGCACGCGTTTGCGCTCCGTGATGGTGGCCGTGCAGACCAGCCAGGGGCCGCGCGGCTGCGGCAGGGAATTCAGGAACACTTCCTCCACGCCGTTGGGGACGATGTGAATCCGCTCCTTGGGCGCGTCGAACAGGTAATTCATCAGGTGCCCTTCCCACGGGGTGAGGGCCACAATGGCATCGGCCAGCCGGTAGGAATCCCACTGGAACGGCGCCACGAACATCCGCGGCGCGAAGCGCTCGTAGCCGCGGCTGATGAGGCGTTGCATCCGGAGTTGTTTGGGCGAGCGGGAACCGGTGGCGGTGAGCAGCTCGGCCATGACCACCTTGATGCCTTTGGCCCGCGCCAGCCGCACCTGTTCCACCGGCATGCGGCCGAAGTAATGGATGAGGTCGCCCGTTTGCGCCTCGTCATACCAGCGGGTGAACTCCGCGTCCACGCCGTTGCGCTTGAGCGCGGCCTCGGTCTGTTCGATCTGGATCTGCCAGCCGCCGTGGGCCAGCGCGAAGGGCAGGGAACTGTTGATCAGGACCTTCATCCCGTTCAATTCGCCGTGTAGCTCATGTTCATGGACATCTTCATCTCCATGGTCTGCGGCGTTGCCCCCATTTTCATGCTCATCGCCATGTCGATTGTTTCGTCGAGATTGCCGGAGACCGGGGTCAGCTTTGACAGGTCGATCACACTCTTGCCCGTGCCGGTGCCGTTCATCCGGACCAGGTCCACGCTCAGGGAGGGCATGGCCGGGTTGGTGATCTTCTGGCTGGCGGCGGTCTGCAGGAGGGTCATGTTCACGGTCAGGTGATCGCCGTCCGCGGCGGCCAGTTCGCTGGTGATCGTCTGGCTGATGCTCATGCCCTGGGATTTGGTCCGGGTCTTGCATTCCCAGCGGGCACCCACGCCGACGGCTGCTTCGGGCAGCGCCTGGAAGCTGTTCTTAAACGAGTCCTTCATCTGGTCCATCATCTGGGACAGCTGCGGGTCGGCCCCGGGCGGCAGTTGCATATCGAAACGCTGCACCAACCCGCTGGCCGAGACATGGCCGGTGCCGGCCATCCCTTTGAGCTTGTCAAAAACCCCTTTCAGGGCGGTCACTGCGGCCGGGGGCAGCGAGGCATCGGCGGCCACGTCGAAGTCTTTGACTTTCATCGTATAGGTAATGTCGCCGGTGGGGGTCACGTCTTCCACTTTCAAGTCAGAGGTGATGTTCATGGACGGCAGGCCGGTGGCGGGCATGGCTTTGCCGGCCATCGACATGGCCATGCTCATCTTCATCGTGAAGACCAATTCCTGTGAATCACCGGCCTGCGGATGCAGGCGCAACACCTGGCGCGGTTCGCTGCCGTTGGTCAGCAAAGTCACTGGCGAGGACGGCGTCGTCACCACGGGCTGGGGCGGCGTGGGATTCGCGGTGGCCAGGGTGCGCGCGGCTTTTTCACCAAGCTGGCGCAGGCGCAGGTTCACCGTCTGCGGGTTCCAATCCGGGTTGTCCCGGCGGAAGGCCGCCAGCGACTCGCGGGCCAGCACATATTTCTGGTGCGCTTCGCTGATCTGGCCGCTCGCGCTCAGGGCATCACCCTGATCGATCATGGCCGCGATAGTCAGGTAATCATCATCCGGGCCATCCGCGCGCACCGGCGACTGCACCAGCGACAACGCCAGCAGAATGGCGCCCGCAAAACGTCCCGCCACGCCGAACCGGCCGCGGGAAAAGACAGGGTTTCTCTTCACAATAAGGACGTTAAACGCTGGTTTAATAAGGTCAAGGTCAAACGGGCGGGCGGGGCGGTTCCGTGGCGGCAGGCATCCCTGCCGGCCGTAGCGCCATGGCTTCCAGTCCGGCGGAAAGGGTGCCGCTGGTCGAAGGAGGGCCGGATGGTTTTATCGGGCTGCGAAATCGTTTGGACGCGGGTTCCGGGTGGCAGGATGCCACCCTCTACGGCAGGCAGGATGCCTGCCGCTACAGCGCCTTCGCCGCGATATCCCGGCGGTGCTGCGCGCCTTCGAATGTGATCCGGTCCACCGCCGCATACGCCGCCGCGCGCGCGGCGGGCAGATCCTTGCCCCACGCCGTCACGCCCAGCACCCGGCCGCCGTTGGTGACGATGTGGCCGTCTTTCAAAGCCGTGCCCGCGTGGAAAACTTTTACATTCGGCAACGCCGCCGCCTCCGCGAGACCATGGATGACTTTGCCCTTCGCATAATTTCCGGGATAACCGCCGCTCGCCACCACCACGCACACGCTCACGGTATCGCTCCAGCGCAAGGTGTGCGCGCCAAGCGTGCCTTCCGCGCTGGCGGTGAGCAGTTCCACCAGATCGTTTTGCAGCCGGGTGAGATAGACCTGCGTTTCCGGGTCGCCGAACCGCGCATTGAATTCCAGCACCTTCGGTCCCGCCGCCGTGAGCATGATGCCCGGGTACAGCAGGCCGCGATAATCAATGCCCTCCGCCTGGCACCCGCGCATGAAGGGCGCCAGCACGCCGTCCGCCACGCCCGCCAGCTGCGCGTCCGTGAGGAAGGGCGTGGGCGAATACGTCCCCATCCCGCCCGTGTTCAACCCCAGGTCGCCGTCCAGCGCGCGCTTGTGGTCCTGCGAGGTCGGAAAGATTTTGGCCACCTGGCCATCGCACAGCGCATGCAGCGAGACTTCCACGCCTTCCAGATATTCTTGGATGACCGTGCGTGCGCCGGCCGCGCCGAACGCTTTGCCCACCATGATCTCGTCCACCGCCGCCTCGGCCTCCGCCAGCGTGGTGCACATCAGCACGCCTTTGCCGAGCGCCAGGCCGTCCGCCTTCACCACGCACCGGCCGCCGAGCGAGGCCGCGAATCGCTTCGCCGCCGCCACGTCGTCAAACGTCCCCGCCGCCGCCGTGGGGATGCCGTACTTGGTCATGAACTTCTGCGAAAAAACCTTGGAAGACTCGAACTGCGCCGCCTTCGCGTTCACGCCCCAGATGCGCAGCCCGTTCTTTTGGAACAGATCCACGATGCCCAACGCCAGCGGATTATCCGGGCCCACCACCGTGAGGTCGATCTGCTCTTTGAGCGCAAACGCGAGCTGCCCCGCGAGGTCTTCCGCGCCGATGGCCACGCATGCGACCGTCGCGCCATTGGCTGCCAGGCGTTCCTGGGCGATGCCGGCGTTGCCGGGGGCGCACCACATTTTGGTGGCGTGCGGCGACTGCGCCAGTTTCCAGACCAGCGCATGTTCCCGACCGCCCGAACCGATGACCAGAATTTTCATGAAAGTGTGGCCGGGAGATTACGCGGACGGGATGTGTGAATCAATCCAAAGGGCAGGGGGGCTGACGCCCGATGCTCGATGCTGGGTTCTGGATGCTGGATGTGGGGACGGGTTTGCGGAGGTGGTTGGCAGAATGGGGAGCATCTGGCCACGGCCATCCAAACCAGAGAGCCAATAGCTTTGAAAAGCCGGTCTCCGAATTTGGAACGGGATGGCAGGGCGCGTCACTCCGTGCCCGCCGGGCCTGCCAACCGACGTGCCCTGTTTGCCGTAGCCGTTCGGTTGCAGCCAACGTGTCCGAAAAAAACTTCTTTGCTCCGGATTCGGTACGCCATGAGAGCCACTGGTTATTTGTGAGCCGTGGTGCCGCGCGCGGCGCGCACAGAGTGACGCGCCCTACCACCCGGTGTCTTGCCCTGACCGGTGAGAAACCACCTCTTGGGCCGGTTTGAGACATCGGAATGGGCCTTCGTCCGGGCTATCACATGACGCCCTTAACAGGGCTTGGCGGGAGGGCGCAAAGGGAGCGAGATGGGGACACTTACAGCTGCCGATGGGGACAGTTTAGCCGGTAAGTTGAACCAGTGTTTCACAAGTTGCTTTAAATTAATTACTTGCAAAAAACCGGCCTTGTCCCCAGTTCTGGTGACATGCGGGAAACCTGGGATGGTATATGCTGTCCTTGTCGCTGGCTGTGAACCGGTGACAGAAAATTTAGCGCTTGTTCTCAAAACGGCCGGAGTAGTGTCCGGCCGTTTTTCTTTTGTCCGGGTCACCCCATGATGGCCAGTCACGGCGTGACGGCCACCATGGGGACGCCCGGTGAGGGCATCGGGCCAGTGAAAAGCAAGCCAAGGGAGTTTTACCACGAAAGACGCGAAAGACGCGAAAAGGGCCTGAGCCAGTTCGTGTCTTTCGCGTTTTTCGTGGTTAATGGCTTTTTCCGGGGTGTTTACGGCGGGAAAACGGGTCCAAACGGGAGGCGCCCGGCAAGGGCGGGGCGGCGGGGCAGTGCGGAGGGCGTTGGTCTGGCCACGTTGCTGCGGCCGGGACGGCCGCGCTCCCTCCTTTGGCCATTCGGCGGGAGAGGTGGCAAGTTGCCCCCAGCGCCGGGGGAGATGAAGTTCAGCCGTGACTTTTGGGCGGCGGTATGGAAGATTTTGCGGCCATGAAAGCAATCTATCTTTTTTGCACGCTGGGCTTGTTCGCTCTCGGGACCGCGGTCCGGGCGGATGACGCCAAAACCAATGCTCCCGTAGTGACGCCGGCCCCGGCCGCCGTGACCGCGCCCACGAATGCCGCGCCGGTGGCGGCGAAGGAAGTGGGCGTCATCAAGACGAGCGAGGGGACGATGATCGTGGAATTCTACCCGGACGTGGCGCCGAACCATGTGGCCAAC
>Ga0316222_1002416_pt1 | contig 19981 bp, 17 predicted proteins | sample TBH18011metaG_FD_206008 | JGI IMG/M metagenome (GOLD analysis project Ga0316222, IMG submission 206008) | Freshwater microbial communities from Trout Bog Lake, Wisconsin, USA - TBH18011 | ecosystem: Environmental > Aquatic > Freshwater > Lake > Hypolimnion/Profundal zone | place: USA: Wisconsin...
GAAGTCACGCCAACGACCTTGGAAGTGGCAGCAACGGCCTTGGAGGTCACGCCAACGACCTTGGAAGCGGCGGCAACGGCCTTGGAAGTCGCAGCAACGACCTTGGAAGTCACAGCAACGGCCTTGGAAGTCACAGCAACGACCTTGGAAGTCACAGCAACGACCTTGGAAGTGGCAGCAACGGCCTTGGAAGTCGCAGCAACGACCTTGGAAGTGGCGGCAACGACCTTGGAAGTGGCGGCAACGACCTTGGAAGTGGCAGCAACGACCTTGGAAGTGGCAGCAACGACCTTGGCGGACAGGGCAACGGCGTTGGGCGGGCGGCCAAGACCGTTCACTGGGGTGAAATTTCCGTTGGTTTGTGAAATTCGTGTCCGACGGCGGGTTTTGGCTGGGGCGGCGCAACTCCGGCTTTGCTTTCTGCACGGCTTGGCGTAGGTTCCAGCTTTCGGCAATTGGAGAAATTCACAGCCATGAGCAAAGAGTTCATCAAGATCGGCGGCGCACGCGAGCACAACCTCAAAAACCTCACGCTCTCGATTCCCCGCGACAAGCTGGTGGTCGTCACCGGCCTCAGCGGCAGCGGCAAGTCGTCGCTGGCGTTCGACACGATCTACGCCGAGGGCCAGCGCAAATATGTCGAATCGCTTTCCGCCTACGCGCGGCAGTTCCTCGACCAGTTGCAGAAGCCGGATGTGGATTTCATCGAGGGTTTGTCGCCGGCCATTGCCATTGAGCAGCGCAGTTCCGGCAGCAGCCCGCGCTCAATCATCGCCACGACGACGGAGATTTACGATTACCTGCGTCTGCTTTACGCGCACATCGGCAAATCGCATTGCCCGGAAACCGGCGTGCCGATTTCCACGCAAAGCACCAGCGACATCGTGGACAAGATTCTCGCCTTGCCGCCCAAAACCAAAATCATGCTGCTCGCGCCGGTGGTGCGCCGGCAGAAGGGCGAGTTCCGCGACGTGTTCGAGCGGCTGGCGCGTGAAGGTTTCGTCCGCGTGCGCGTGGACGGCGCCATCCTGGAGCTGGGCGAAGAGGCCGCGCGCATCAAGCCCGACAAAAAGAAATTTCACAACATCGAGGCGGTGGTTGACCGGTTGGTGATTGACGAAAAAATCCGCGTGCGCCTCGGTGATTCCGTCCAGACCGCGCTGCGGCTGGGCGAGGGCGTGATGTTCACGCTGCATCAGTTGCCGGAAAGTGGCGAGGGACGGGTGGCAGGTGACGCGGGGCGCGCATCCACGCCACCCGTCACGCGTCACGCGCCACCTGCCACTGTGGAATGGATCGAAACCTTGCACTCGAACAAGATGTGTTCGCCGGCGACGGGCAAAAGTTACGACCCGCCGACACCGAAACATTTTTCCTTCAACGCGCCCGCCGGCGCTTGCCCGGTTTGCCACGGCCTCGGCCAGAAAATGGTTTTCGACGAGGCGCTGGTGGTGCCGAATTTTGACGAGCCGCTGGAGAGCGCCATCCAGCCGTGGCGCCGCGCCGGCAAGCGGATGAACATTTATTACAAGGCCATGCTGCGGAGCGTCGCCGGCCATTTCAACGTGGACTTGCAGACGCCGTGGAAAGACTTGCCGGAAAATTTCAAAGCGGTTTTGCTCAACGGTTCCGGCGAGGACAATGTCGCGTTCAAATTCTGGCGCGGCGGCAAGGTCAGCACGATTGACCGGCCGTTCGAGGGCGTGCTCGTGAACCTGGAACGCCTCGCGACCGAGAGCGAAAGCGAATTCATGCGCAACCGCCTCAAGGCCTACATGACGCCGCAGTTCTGCGATGTCTGCGGCGGCAAACGGTTGAAGCCGGAAATTCTCGCCGTGACGCTCGGCGGCGAACAGTTCGTTTCCAAGCTCAAAACTAAAAACTCAAAATCTAAAACTCTCAAGATTCCCGGCCAGTCCATCATGGATGTGTGCGGCTTGTCGGTGGAAAAGGCCGATGAGTTTTTCGTCGCGCTCAAGCTGACGGAGTTCGAGCAGAAAATCGCCGCCGAAGTCATCAAGGAAATCCGCGCGCGGCTCGGCTTCCTGAAAAACGTCGGTCTCGCTTATCTCACGCTGGATCGCGAGAGCGGCACGCTGTCCGGCGGCGAGGCGCAGCGCATCCGGCTCGCCACGCAGATCGGCGCGGCGCTCGTCGGCGTGCTTTACGTTTTGGACGAGCCGAGCATCGGTTTGCATCAGCGCGACAATGATCGCCTGCTCGCGACGCTGAAAGGCCTGCGCGATCTGGGCAACACGGTGCTCGTCGTCGAGCACGATGCGGACACGATTCGGGCGGCGGATTACATTTTGGATCTCGGCCCGGGCGCGGGCGTCCACGGCGGCGAACTGGTGGCGGCGGGCACGCTGCCGGAAATTCTCGCGGTGAAAAAATCTTTGACCGGCCAATACCTGACCGGCGAACTGGAAATCCCGGTGCCGAAGAAGCGGATTCAGCCGACGGAAGAAAAGGGCTGGCTGGAAGTCGTTGGCGCGACGGAAAACAATCTGCAAAATATTGACGTGCGGATTCCGCTCGGCACGTTCACTTGCGTCACCGGCGTCAGCGGTTCGGGCAAGAGCACGCTGGTCAGCGACATTTTGCAGCGCGCACTGTTTCGCAAATTCTTCGGCTCGAAGGAACGCCCCGGTGAACACAAGGCGCTGCGCGGTTTTGAATCGCTCGACAAGGTCATCGTCATTGACCAGTCGCCGATTGGCCGCACGCCGCGCAGCAATCCGGCGACTTACACGGGAATGTTCAATCACATCCGCGATTTGTTCGCCAAGCTGCCGGCGGCGAAAGTGCGTGGCTACGAGCCAGGACGGTTCAGTTTCAATGTCAAAGGCGGGCGCTGCGAAAAATGCGAAGGCGACGGCGTGTTGAAGATTGAAATGAATTTTCTTCCCGCAGTCTATGTGACGTGCGAGGCGTGCAACGGCAAGCGCTACAATCGCGAGACGCTGGAGATCGCCTACAAGGGAAAGAACATTGCGGACGTTTTGGACATGACGGTGGAGGAGGCGGTGACTTTTTTCCGCGCGGTGCCGAAAATTTTCGATCCGTTGCTGACGCTCGCGGAAGTCGGCCTCGGCTACATCCGCCTCGGCCAGCAGGCGACGACGTTGAGCGGCGGCGAGGCGCAGCGCGTGAAACTGGCAACGGAGCTGTCGCGCAAGGCCACCGGCAAGACGCTCTATATTTTGGACGAGCCGACGACCGGCCTGCATTTTCACGATGTGGCGAAGCTGCTGGAAGTGCTGTTCAAGCTGCGCGACGCGGGCAACACGCTGCTCATCATCGAGCACAACCTGGACGTCATCAAAACGGCGGACTGGATCATTGACCTCGGGCCGGAAGGCGGTTCGGGCGGCGGGAAAATTGTGGCCGAAGGCCCGCCGGAAAAAATCATCCACTGCGCTGCGAGCTTCACCGGGCATTATTTGAAAGGCGTGCTGGCGTGAATTGCGAGATTTCCCGCTTTTGTCATTACGCCGTGTCGTTTAGATTCGGCGCATGGCTTTATTGCGGCGATGGCTTTTGATTTTTTCCGCGCTCGTCCTGGGCGGCGGGCAGCTTTGGGCCGCGTCCCGCGAGGAGCGCGCGTTCGCGGCGGCGACGGCGGCGTTTCAGGATCAGAACTGGGATCGCGCGGAGACGCAGTTCGCCCAGTTCGCCCAGCATTTTTCCAAGTCGGACAAGGTGCCGGCGGCGGTTCTGGCGGAGGCGCAGGCACAGTTCAAGCAGGGCAAATACGCCGCCGCCGCCGCGCTGCTGTCGCCGCGCGCGGCCGGCGCGGGAGCCTTGGCCGACGCCTACACCTACTGGCTTGGCGAGGCGCAGTTCGCGGCGGGCAACTTCACCAACGCGGCCGCGACCTTTTCCACGGTTGCAAAAAACTTTCCCGATTCGCCGCTGCGGCTGACGGCGGTGGTCGAGGCGGCGGCGGCGTATGCGCAGTTCCCCGACTGGCCGCGCCACGACGCGCTGCTGGAGGCGACAAACGGCGTCTTCGCCCGCGCGGCGCAGCTTGACCCGGACAACGCGCTGGTCATCAACGGCCGGCTTTCGCTGGCGCAATCGAAGCTGGCGCAGGCCGATTTCGCCGCCGCCGGAAAATTTCTGGCGCTGCTGAACCCCAAAATCCTCGCGCCGGAACAGGACTGGGAGCGGCTGAATTTGCAGTATCAGGTCGCGCTCGGCGTGAACGACCTCGACGCGGCGCTGGCGGTCACGACCAATTTGATGCAGTCGGCGAAAGACGCCGCGCGCCTGGCCGACAGCGTGGCGATGCTGGCGACGGTGCTGGAAAACAAGAACCAGCCCGCCGCCGCCATCGCCGCGTGGTCGGGAAACTTGACCAACAGCGCGCCGGTGGAACGCCAGCGCGAGGCGATCCTGAAAATCGCGGCGCTGGCGGCGGCGCAGAACGATGTCTCCAATGCGACGGCGAGCCTGGAAAAATATCTGGCGCAGTTTCCCAATTCGCCGACGGCGGCGCTGGCGCTGCTGACGTTGGGCGAACTGCACCTGAAAGATTTCCTGGCCACGGCGGTGCCGGACCAGTTGTCGGCGGCGCAGACGAATTTCGACCAGTTCATCGGCGCGTTCACGAACAGCCCGCTGACCGGCAAGGCGTGCCTGGACCGGGGCTGGTGCAACTGGAAGGAGGGCGAATTCACCAACAGCCTCGTGGATTTCCGTGCGGCGGCGCAGCGGCTGCCGGCGTCGGCGGACCTGGCCGTGGCAAGATTCAAGACCGGCGACGCTTTGTTCATGCTGGGGGATTTTGCCGGCGCGCGGGAGGACTACCGGTCTGTGTTGAATGATTTCGCGGCCTTCCCGGAAGTGGAAAAATCTTTGGGCGACCGCGCGCTCTACCAGATTTTGCGGACGGATCTGAAGCTGCGGGACATGGCGGACGCGGAGGCCGTGATGCAAAAACTGCTCCGGGATTTTCCGGCGAGCGACTTCGCGGACAACGGCCAGCTGCTGCTCGGCGAGGCGTTTTCGGATTTCAATCTGCCGGAGAAGGCGCGCGAGGTGTTCCAGGAATTTGCCCGGCTGTTTCCGGATTCGCCGCTCGCGCCGCAGGCCGAATTGGCGGTGGCGCGGACGTTCGAGCGCGAGGCAAACTGGCCGGCGGCCATCACGGATTACGCGGCATGGCTGAAAAATCATCCGACGAACGGCCTGCTCCCGCAGGTGGAATACTTGCTGGGCGTGGCCAATTACCAGGCGGGCTGCGAGACGAACGCCTTCCAAATCTTGACGGCGTTTGTCACCCGGTTTCCGGCGGACACGAACGCGCCGCTGGCGCAGTGGTGGGTGGCGGATCATTTTTTCCGGCTGGGTGGAACGAACTTTGCGCTGGCGGAGCAGAACTACGAGCTGATTTTCCAGACGCCGGCGTGGAAAAATTCCGCCCTGTTTTATCCCGCGCAACTGAGGGCCGGCCGCGCGGCCGTCGGCCGGCAGGATTTTCCGGACGCGGCGAACTATTTCACCAAGCTGCTGACCGACCTGCTGGCTGACACAAACAGTCCGCCCGATTTGACAACCCAGGCGAGGTTTGCCTATGGCGGCGTGCTGATGCAGTTGGATTCGTCGGACACGAACCGGCCGTTCATCAATTTTGAAAACGCCACCAATCAGTTCGCGCAGATCATCCAGGCCAATCCGGCCAGCGAGTTCGGCGCGCTCGCCTGGGTCGGCCTGGCCATGTGCCAGTTGCAGCTATTGAATTATGCCGCCGCGACGAACTCCTTTGCGCAGGTGTTCAATTCCCCGTATGCGGATGTCGCCGCGCGCAGCGAGGCCAAAACCGGCTACGGCTTGGTGCTGGAAAAAATCGCGGCCACGCTGACGGGCACGAACCAAGTCGTCGTCCTGCGGTTGGCGCGCGACAGCTACCTCGACGTGTTTGACACCTGGACGGGTGCCGGCCTGCGCGCCGGCGAAACAGCGGATCCGTTCTGGGTGAAAAAGGCCGGCCTGCTCGCCCTGCCGCTGGGCGAGACGCTTGGCTTGGGCAACCCGGACGAGTTCATCAATCGCATGGAAACCTTGTTCCCGCAGGCGAAAGCCTCGCTGGAAAAAAAGCGCGCGGCGCTGGCGGCGGTGAAAAACTGACGCCGAATTCAATTTGTGGAAACAAAAAAACGCCGTTCCGATTTTTACGGAACGGCGTTTTTATTTTCTAATTTTCAAATCCATTTTTTCCGCACCAGCCACGTCTTGATGACTTGTGTCAGACCAACGTAGCAAAGCAAGGTTGCGGCAAGAATCGGCCAGAACTGCCACGGCAGCGGCACGAAATGCAGGATCGGCGCGAGCGGCGAATACGGCAGATACCCGCCGATGCCCATGATCAAGATCGTCGTCATCGAAAGCTGCCAGCTCGAACGCGATTGCACGAAGGGAATCAGGTTGGTGCGGATGACGTGGATGATGAGCGTCTGCGTCATGATGGACTCCACGAACCAGCCGGTTTGAAACAGCGAGGCGGCATAAACTTTGTCCGGGTCGGTGACGCCGGCGAAACGCGTCGCCATTTCCACCGGCATCAGGGCGAGGTTGCTGCACTTGAAGAAAAACCACATGACGGCAAATGTCGTATAGTCGAAAATCGAACTGATCGGGCCGATGAACATGATGAACCGCGCGATCTCGCCCATCGCCCACGGACGCGGCTTGGCGATTTGCGACGTGGCGACGTTGTCGGTCGGGATCGGCACCTGCGAAAAATCGTAGAGCAGGTTGTTCGTGAGCAATTGGATCGGCAGCATCGGCAGGAACGGCAGCCACGCGCTCGCACCGAGCACGCTGAACATGTTGCCGAAGTTCGAGCTCGCGCCCATGCGGATGTATTTCAAAATGTTCACGAAGACTTTGCGGCCTTCGATCACGCCTTCTTCGAGCACCATCAAATCTTTCTCCAACAAAATTACGTCAGCGGATTCCTTGGCGATGTCCACCGCGTTGTCCACGGAAATGCCCACATCGGCGGCGCGCAGCGCGGGCGCGTCGTTGATGCCGTCGCCCATGAAGCCGACGACGTGCTTGTTCTTCTGCAACGCCTGCACGACACGTTTTTTGTGCGCGGGCGACAGGCGTGCGAACACGTCGGTCGTCTCGACGGCGACGGCCAATTGCTCGTCGTTCATTTTTTCCACGTCGTTGCCGAGGATGATTTTTTCCGCGTTGATGCCGACCTCGGTGCAGACTTTGCGCGAAACCAAATCGTTGTCGCCGGTCAAAACTTTGATCGTGATGCCTTGCTGGCGCAAAACGGCAATGGCTTTTTTCGCGGTGTCCTTGGGCGGATCGAGAAACGCGAGATAGCCCGTCAGCACCAGTTCGTTTTCGTCGGCCTTGGAATAGGCCGTTTGTGCGCCGACTTTTTTGTTCGCAATCGCGAGCACGCGAAAACCGTCGCTGCTCAAATCGTTGACCTGTTCGATGAGGTTGCCGACGAGAATCGGTTCCATTTCGAAAATTTCGCCGTCGCTTTCGAAGTGCGTGCAACGCGCGAACACCGCTTCCGGCGCGCCTTTCGTCAGCATCTGACGCTGGCCGTCCGGGCCTTCAACGACGACGGACATCATGCGGCGGGAAAAATCGAACGGGATTTCATCAGCCTTGTGATATTTTTCGACGGAAAGTTCCTGATGCAGCTCGGTGTATTTCAACACCGCGCGGTCCAAGACATTTTTCAGCCCGGTCTGGAAATGGCTGATGAGATACGCGTCGCGCAGCACTTCGTTGCTCTCCTTTTTGAAAACGTCGCAATGGATTTCGAGGATGACGTGGTCAATCGTGAGCGTGCCGGTTTTGTCCGTGCAAAGCACGTCCATCGCGCCGAAGTTCTGGATGGAGTGCAAGCGCTTGACGATGACTTTTTTCTTCGACATTGCCAGCGCGCCCTTGGACAGGCAGACGGAAACGATCATCGGCAGCATCTCCGGCGTCAGCCCGACGGCGACGGCGAGCGAGAAGAAGAACGCCTCTTTCCAATTGTGTTTCGTGATTCCGTTGATGACGAACACCAACGGAACCATCACGACCATGAAACGCAGCATGAGGTAGGTGAATTTTTTTACGCCCTTGTCGAAGGCGGTTTCCACCTGGTTGTCCGCGAGGCTGCGGGCGAGTTTGCCAAAATACGTCTGTGCGCCGGTGGCGACGATGACCGCCGTGGCCGAGCCGCTTTCCACGCTGGTGCCGAGGAAGCAGATATTCGTGTGCTCGATCGAGGAAACATTCGTGCGCGTGTCGCGCGCGTCGGTTTTTTCGACCGGCATGGATTCGCCGGTGAGCGTGGCTTGGATGATAAATAAATCCTTCGCCGACAGCAGTCGCACATCGCCGGGAATCATGTCGCCGGCGGAAAGTTTTACCACATCGCCGGGCACGAGTTGTTTGAGCGGAATTTCCTTCGGTTGCCCGTCGCGCACGACCGTGGCGGTGACGCTGATCATCGCCTTGAGTTTTGCCGCCGCGTTGTCGGCCTTGGTTTCTTGGATGAAGCGCAGGGAGATTCCCAGCAGCACCATCGCCACCATCAGCACGCCGCCCGCGATGTCTGACGGGCCACCCGCCGTGGCGAACGTGATGATCGCCAGGACGGACAGCAGAATCACCAGCGGATTGCGCACGGCGAGATAAATCCGCTGCAGCCAGCCCTGATGCTTTTCTTCCGCGACCTGGTTGGGGCCGAATTTCTCCAGCCGCGCTGCCGCTTCGTCCTCGGTCAGGCCGTTGGTCGAAGTGCTGTGCTGTTGCAGGACATCAGGAATTTCTTTGGTCGCGGCTTCGTTGACGAGGTCGCAGACGCGCGCGGCGGCGGTAACATTCAAGCTGGGCATAAAAAATAAGTTGTGCGGGACAAATTAACCAAAGGCGCGGGCGACGGCACGTTAAGTTTTTGAAAAATATTAAATTTCTGCGGCGCGCCCTTTTTTGTTTTGAAACGCCGTGGGCGGTTCGTGCGCTTGACGCTGCCGGTGAATCGCCTTAACCTTGTCACGTTCGGGGAGCCAAATCGCCTTTGGGCGACGCTGAGAGTTTGACGCGCGAGCGCCAATGACCCGTGAACTTGATCCGGATAATGCCGGCGCATGAATTTCACCTCTCGCCAGCTTCCCATTCAAAAAATTATGATCGCGACCAAAGAATCGTTCGAACCGCACAGCAGCGAGCAGTTGCCCAATAGCAAACGTGTCTACGTAAACGGCCAGTTGCATCCCGACATCCGCGTGCCGATGCGCCAGATCACGCTCACGCCGACGACAATCAACGAGTGCGATGTGCGCCCGAACAAACCGGTGCGCGTCTATGATTGCAGCGGGCCGTGGGGTGATCCGGCGTTCACCGGCAAGTCCGAGGAAGGTCTGCCCGCGCTGCGCCGCGACTGGATTTTGAAACGCGGCGACGTGGAGGAATATGACGGTCGCGAAGTGAAGCCGATGGACAACGGTTATCTTTCCGGCAAACACGCCGAGTTTGCCAGCGCGGCGGAGAAGAACCGGCTCGTGGAATTTCCCGGTCTGCTCGGCCAGCGCCGCAAGCCGCTGCGCGCGAAGGCGGGCAAATGCGTCACGCAGTTGCAATACGCCCGCGCCGGCATCATCACGCCGGAGATGGAATTTATCGCCATCCGCGAGAATATGGGCCGCGCCCGCATCTCGGACATGGCCAACGACATCGTCCGCAACCACCTCGACAAACAGCATGCCGGTTCCCAGCAGCTCGCGAGCAGCGAGTTCACGCCTTCCGTCTTCAAGAAATTTCCCCAGCGCATCCCTAAAGAAATCACGCCGGAGTTCGTGCGCGATGAAGTCGCCGCCGGCCGCGCCATCATTCCGGTGAACATCAATCATCCCGAGAACGAGCCGATGATCATCGGCCGCAATTTCCTGGTGAAGATCAACTCGAACATCGGCAATTCTGCCGTGGCTTCGTCCATCGAAGAAGAAGTGGAAAAGATGCGCTGGTCCATCAAATGGGGCGCGGACACCGTCATGGATCTTTCTACTGGCAAAAACATCCACGCTACGCGCGAATGGATTTTGCGCAACTCGCCCGTGCCCATCGGCACCGTGCCGATTTATCAGGCGCTCGAAAAAGTCAATGGCCGCGCCGAAGACCTCACCTGGGAACTCTTCCGCGACACGCTCATCGAACAGGCGGAGCAGGGCGTGGATTACTTCACCATCCACGCCGGCGTGCTTCTGCGGTTCGTGCCGATGACGGCCAATCGCATGACCGGCATCGTTTCGCGCGGCGGCAGCATCATGGCCAAGTGGTGCCTTTCGCATCACAAAGAGAATTTCCTCTACACGCACTGGGACGACATCTGCGACATCATGGCCAAATACGATGTTTCCTTTTCCATCGGCGACGGTTTGCGACCCGGCTCGATTGCCGATGCGAACGACCGCGCGCAATTCGGCGAACTCGAGACGCAGGGCGAACTCACCAAGCGCGCGTGGGCCAAAGGCGTGCAAGTGATGAACGAAGGCCCCGGCCATGTGCCCATCCACATGATCGAGGAGAACATGGTCAAGCAGCTTGAGTGGTGCGGCGAAGCGCCGTTCTACACGCTCGGGCCGCTCACCACCGACATCGCGCCCGGCTACGACCACATCACCAGCGGCATCGGCGCGGCGATGATCGGCTGGTATGGCTGCGCGATGCTCTGTTACGTCACGCCCAAGGAACACCTCGGCCTGCCGAACAAAAAGGACGTGAAAGACGGCGTCATCACCTACAAGATCGCGGCGCACGCGGCGGACCTCGCCAAAGGCCATCCCGGCGCGCAATACCGCGACAACGCCATCTCCAAGGCGCGCTTTGAATTCCGCTGGGAAGATCAATTCAATCTTGCGCTCGATCCCGTGACCGCGCGCGAATTCCATGACGAAACGTTGCCGCAGGACGGCGCCAAGACCGCGCACTTCTGCTCCATGTGCGGCCCGCATTTCTGCTCGATGAAAATCACCGAAGACGTCCGCAAATACGCCGCCGAACAAGGCATCGCCGAGGAAGCGGCGCTGAAGAAGGGGATGGAAGAGAAGTCGAAGGAGTTCGTGGAGAAGGGTGCGGAGGTATACGCAAAAGTTTAAATGGCTTAGTAACGCAAACATGGACGCGCACCCAAACATCCCATCTTCCGTGTGGAATCATTTAAAGATGCTGGCAGAGCACCCTCGCATAGAAAAAATGATTTTGTTCGGTTCAAGGGCCTTTGGAGATCACGGAGAGCGCTCCGATATCGACATTGCCATCTCTGGTGCAAAACTTACATTTGATGATTGGGCGTTCATCAAAGATACGACCTATCATGCACGCAGCCTATACTGGATATCAGTTGTTAATCTCGAACGTAATCCTGAGAAACTCAGACAACGCGTGTTGGAAACCGGAGTAAAAATCTATGAAAAGAAAACTGCTTGATGGCATAGCCAACCTTGGAAACGCGGTAGAAAACCTTGAGAAAGCGCTTCAGATTCCCAAGGACAGAGAGCTCGTGGTTGAAGGGACAATTCACCGATTTGAAATGCTCATAGAGCTATTCTGGAAAACCCTAAAACGCGCATTGGAATATGAAGGTCTTCGACCAAGCACTCCTCGCGAGAGTCTTAAGGAAGCATTTCGAATCGGTTGGTTGCACGATGAGGCGGTTTGGCTCGACATGTTGGATAGTCGCAATACGACATCGCACAATTATCTGGATGAAGAAATGGCTGACGACAATTACGAAGATATCAAAAAGGTCGCGCCTGTTTTGCGGAAAGCCTTCGATGACCTTCGTGCGCGTTATCCTGAATCATGAGGAGATCAAGAAAGCCTTCGTGAAATAAGTAACATTATTCAATGCCAAAGCGACTGACGGTTTTTTATTCATGGCAGAGCGACACGCCTGCAGATTTCAATCGCACTTTTATTGAGAGGGCGATTCAAGAAGCATTGAATCGTTTACAATCGGACGCAGAGCTCGAGGAGGCGTTGCGCGGTTCGACCGTAGAGTTAGACAGTGATACCAAAGGTGTTGCTGGGTCACCGCCAATAACTGACACAATTTTAAGAAAGATTGAAAACTGTGCAGTCTTCATTGCTGATTTAACTTTCGTCGGCAAATCCATGGATGGCTTAACTAACGCATCGGGCGAACCACGACTATTTCCTAATCCCAACGTCCTGATCGAATACGGCTACTCGCTTCGTAGCCATACGCATTCGAAAATAATTGGTGTTATGAACACGGCATATGGTAAGCCAGATGACCATTCATTGCCTTTCGACCTTCGTCACATGCTTTGGCCGTTACAGTATTTTTATAGCGAGTCCTCGGGCAGCACATACGAAATTCAATTTGAGATGCTCGTTCAGGAGCTTGTTGAAAAGATTGGACTAATCCTCCAGAGCCACATTTCAACTCCCAGTTCGATTGATAAATTTATCCCGCAAAAAGCGACAAAGAACCCTGCGCTATTCTTTGAAACTGCGGAACAGCTTGTAACAGATCGTCCAAATAATTTTACCGTCCCGGATGGTGCTAAAGCCTATTTAAGGCTTTATCCCGTCTATGGAGTTGCACCCATTGATTCTGAGCTTTCAGCTCAGCAACTGACATTAGAGGGAAATGTTCAGCCATTTGGTTATGCAAGGGATTGGGGGTTTGATAGAAATCAGTTTGGGGCGATTGTTTGCGAATCACCCAAGAACGGTAAATTATTCAAATTTACGCAAGTTTTTCTGAGTAAAGAAATCTGGGGGGTGGATGGCGAATGTCTAAATGCGGCGTGTATTAACGAGTGGTTTGGAAAAGATACAGCTCCATTTATTGAGATCCGGCACATAGAGGATTCTTTTATTAATGGGCTGCAATTGTATATGGGGTTTGCGCGTAACAAATTGAAACTTCCACTGCCATTGAAAATTCAGGCCGGTTTGTTTGGTATCAAAGGATACCCCATTGCCCTGAATAGCCACAGAATCACTAATAAATCTCTGCACGATGTGGTATTTGTAGAAATTGAAATTTCATCTTACGAGAAACCGGCTTGGGAAATTCTCGCTCCTTTCTTTGACCGAATTTATGTTAACTGTGCGCGACAACGAACTGCTCAAGAACATGCTGATCTTGTCAGACGATTTACTGCCAAACCGTAAGAGTGCAACTAAGTTTCTAAGTGTTTTTATGACCACCGTGAAGAGCAATAAAAAGGAATTGTCCCCCAAACAACGGGAAGAATTGCTCGGCGAGTTGAAAGCCCGGTTTGACGCGAACAAGGCCCGTCACCCGGGTTTGGTGTGGGCCAAGGTGCAGGCGCGGTTGGAGGCCCGGCCGGACAAGCTGTGGTCGCTCGCGGAAATGGAACGCACCGGCGGCGAACCGGATGTGGTCGGGCAGGATAAAAATTCGGGCGAGTTCGTCTTCATGGATTGTTCCGCGCAAAGTCCCAAGGGCCGCGTCAGTTTTTGCTACGACCGCGCGGCGTTGGCTGCGCGCAAGGAACACAAACCCAAAAACTGCGTCCTGGATGCGGCGGCGGACATGGGCGTGGCGGTGTTGACGGAGGAGGAATATTTCGCGCTGCAAAAGCTGGGCGAGTTTGACACGAAGTCGTCGAGCTGGCTGCGGACGCCGCCAGAGATCCGCGAACTCGGCGGCGCGATTTATGGGGATCGGCGTTACGGTCGCGTCTTCATTGGTCACAACGGCGCGGAGTCGTATTACAGCGGCCGGGGCTTCCGTGGCTTGCTCAAGGTCTGATTTCTTCAGGGCGTCTTGAACGTAGATTGATTTGGTCGGCGCGGATGGGATTTGATTTCGTTCCGCCCATTTTGATTTCCCAATCGTCCCGGCTGGTGAACGTCCTTCTGCGCTGGGTGAACGGCTTTTTACCCTTAGGAAACGTCCAGTTGCGGGTTGGGAATGACATTTTGCGGGTCGGACTCGTCCTGATGTGGGGTGGGAACGTCCTGATGCACCTCGGACTCGTCCAGATACGCCTCGGACTCGTCCAAATCCGCCTTGGGAATGACTTGACGCGCCGGATAAACAGCTTTTACATTATGCTAAATCATTTATCACAATCAAAAAGCTGTTCCCGACCCGCAACTGGACGATTACGCGGCGGCAAAGACGATTCCGGCTGGGCGCGCACTCCGTGCGCGCCGCTGCTGGGCAAATCACACGTTCGATGGGCGGCGGACTGCCTGCCCCATCGGGTTTGCCGGTTGAAAAGTTCGATTTATTGAAGTTATGCCGAGGTTTTGGCACAAGAGCGAGACGCGCGGACGCGAGACTTTGACGTTTTGGCGTCGGTTCCTGCCGTTGATAGCGGTCGGCGGGACGTCGCCGGACCAGCATGAGGCGGACATCGGGCGCTTGGAGCCGTTGGCGCAGGCGCAAGAGGCTGGCCGGGTCGCCGCCAAGACGGCCAAGCAGGCGGAACTGGCGCACTTTCATCGGATCCGTTCGCTGAACTTGGCGGTCTCGCAGTTGATCGCCGGGCAGTTTGACGACGGCCATGCCGTGCGGTCGGCGCTGGCGGCGGTTTATCCGGTGGTGCCGCGTTCAGCGGAATTGAATCTGCGGCGGGCGCGGATTTTGATGCCGGTTTGGAAAGCCGCCAATGCCGCCCTCGCGGCGCGGCCAGCGGGCACGGCGATTGCCCGGGACGGCGTGGGCGTGATGGATTTTGAAAAGTTGGTCGCGGATTATCCGGCGGCGGTGCGGGCCACGGCGGATGCGGTGGCAGCATTCCGGTTGGCGCGCACGGCGTTGCGCACGCAGCATCGCCGGGTGGACGGGTTGAACAAGCGCGCTTACCAGAAGTTCAAGGCGGAGGCGCGGTCGAACGGGCCGCTGCGGGAGGCGTTGCAGACCGCGATCACGCGGGAGAAAACCGGCCGGCCGCGCCGTCGCAAGCAAAACCAAGTTTCTGCAGCTCGCTGAGAGGTTGACCCGTGCGATGGCCCCAGAAACTCGCAGGCGTGGAGTGGCCGCCGAAGGCTATGCCCCGAGCGCCAGCCAACTGAAGGCGACGGAGTAAACGCGGGTCTCCCGCCAGGTGGCGATTTCGGCGATGAAGCCGGTGTTGGTGATTTCTGTGGCGTTGAGCGTGAGGCGGCTGGCGTCGCGCTGGTCGAGGTCGAACCCGGTCAAGCCGAGGTGGACGACGGGCGGCGCGTCAAACGGCGCACTGAAATAGACCGCAAAGCGCAGGACGCGGATTTCATCGTGAGCGTCGGGCGATGGTGTGGCGAGGGTCCAGCCTTCGGTGAGGGTGCCGACTTGCACGGTGGCGGACAGGGATTTCCAAGATTGCATAAAATTTCCAATCAAACGGGTTAAGTTTCTCCTTGGCGGCGGCAGCGGTTGCCGCGCGCAGCGACCTGAGAGTTAATTCAGTCCGGGCGTGAACGCAAGCCTGCAATGTGCAAATGGCCGTGCTATCCGGCCGGCCCGACACGGTCGCCCAAGGAACTCGCCGGCGCGCAGTGGCTGCCGATGCATTGAGTCTTCAGCTCAACCCCAAGTCGCCAGAATCGCTTCCGCTTTCACGACTTGTTCAGGCGAACCGGTGAAGGCGAACTTGAATTTTCCCGACTGGCGCGTGACCAGAACCTTGATGGTGTCCAGCCCGCTGGCGATCATGCGGAAGCGGAGCTGTTTGTTGATTTCGCGGAATCCATGCTGTTGGAGGCTATTGCTCATGTTGGAGCTTCCGTGCGCGCCGGCCGCATAGCAATGTAAAACGCCGGTTATTTGCGGATGCGAATCCCGCCGGCGTAACATTTTTACGAGGCGCACGTCTGAAACCACATGCAAAAGCGATTAAGCTGGCTGTTATCACTGCTGTGGTTGGGAACGGTATTCGCCCGCAGCGCGGAAGGATTGCAGCCCCTGTCATTCACGGTGGACGGGGTGGCGCGCACTGCGCTCGTTTACATTCCGGCCGCGGCCAAGATGCAGCTCACGCCGTTGGTTTTTGTGTTTCATGGACACGGCGGCAATGCCCGACAGGTCGAGCGCAGTTTTCATCTGGAACGCGAATGGCCGGAAGCCATCGTGGTTTATATGCAGGGTTTGCCGACAGTCGGGCAACTGACCGATCCGCAGGGCGAGCGAGCCGGCTGGCAGGCGGCGGCGGGCGATTACGGCGACCGCGACCTGAAATTTTTTGACGCGGTGCTGGCGCAGTTGAAAGCGGATTACCGCGTGGATGCCAAACGGGTTTATGCCACGGGCCATTCCAACGGCGGCGGCTTTACTTATCTGCTATGGCTGGCGCGGGGCGATGTGTTTGCGGCCGTCGCGCCGTGCGCGGCGGTGGCCAAGTATGCGCGACAGTTAAAACCGAAGCCGGTGCTGCACATCGCGGGCGAGCAGGATCCGCTGGTGAAATTCTCCTGGCAAAAGTTGATGCTGGAGACGTTGCGCAAAATCAACGGCTGCGCGCCGACGGGTGAAGCGTGGGCCAGCCAATGCACCCTCTATCCCTCAACCAACGGCACGCCGGTGGTCACCTTCATTCATCCGGGCGGACATATCGTGCCGCCCGCCGCACCGGCGCTGATCGTGAAATTTTTCAAACAGCATCCGGCTGGCAACTGATAGCGCGCCGGTGCGTTAAGCCTTCTTCACAAAACACGCTTTCAAACCGACGGCGATGTTGTCCACCTTGCAGGAGATTTCGTGGTCGCCATCTACGAGGCGGATGGGCTTGGATTTGGAACCGCCCTTGAGCACGGAGGAACCGCCGAGTTTCAAATCTTTGATGAGGATGACGCAATCGCCATCAGCGAGGACATTGCCGTGGGCGTCTTTGACGACGCGCGGGCCGTCGGCGATTTCGGGTGCGGTTGCGCGCGGCCATTCGTGGCCGCAGGTGACGCATTCCCATTTGTCGGGAAATTCCAAAACGTCGTTCATCTCGCACATCGGGCAGGCAGGTTTACTCATAAAGACGCAGCGTAACAGTTTTGCGCGCGCAGACTCAAGCGCCACTTCGCCGCCGCGATTTCAAAGGCGGACTTTGATGACGGTCTTGCGGATTTCGCTGGCGCTGCCGGTTTCGATGCCGGGCGCGTGGCCGTCTTCGGGAAAGAAAATGGTGAATTGTCCGGCGCTCAAATGAATGGGCGTCCACTTCGGCGGGTTGGCAAAAAAGACGATGTCGCGTTCGGCCGCGTAAGGCTCGGTCACTTGCGTGAGCGCAGTGAGCGGCGACCACAGAATGCTTTCGCGTCCGGTCTGGATGAATTGGATATCAATATATTTTTGGTGCGCCTCAAACTTGGCCTCCGCGAGCGTCTTCGTTTTGTAAGACTGCACGAGCGCGAAACAATTGTCGCCGTCAAGGTCGTAACGGCCATTCGCCTTGTCGGCGGGCAGGTGCTTGAGAAATTCAAACGCGGCGGCGAAGCGCGGGGACAAACTGGTGTAGCGACGATATTGAGTCAGCGTATCGAGAATCATTTCTGAAAGACTAACGCGCCCGGCTTGGCCGGCGCAAGCAGATGCGTTCGCAAAAATAAAACGCGCATCAAAATGGTGGCTTCAATTCTTTTCGCGCCGTTCCAACACGCGTTCGATGCGACGGTCGGGCACCAGCCACATCAGCGCGACGAACACATACAAGCCGGTGGAAAGCCACGGACTCACGAACGCGAGTGGAATTGCGGCGAGATAAAACACCGGCGAAAGTTTGCCTTTGCAGTCCTTGCCCACGGCGGCTGCGAGAATTGAGCCAGCGCCTTGTTGAACAATAATGGCGCGCTGCAAAATATAATACGCGAGCGCCGCCATCAGCAGCACGCCGCCGTAAACCGCCGTGGGCACCGGCGCGAGATGATGTTCGCCGACCCACGCCGTCGCGAACGGGAACAGCGAGAGCCAGAAGAGCAGGTGCAAGTTCGCCCACAAGATGCCGCCGGTGACTTTGGCGGTGGACTGGAACAGGTGGTGATGATTGTTCCAGTAGATGCCGACGTAGATGAAACTTAAGACGTAGCTCAAGAAGACCGGGAGCAGCTCCTGCAACTGGTCGAGCTGGACGCCGCTTGGCGGCCGCAATTCCAGCACCATGATGGTGATGATGATGGCGATCACGCCATCGCTGAAGGCTTCCAACCGGTTCTTTTCCATGCGGCGATTTTAGGGAAGCGGCCGGGCGGTCGCAACCGCCGTGTGCAACCTGGTGAAAATCTGTCGCTCCTGAATTTTGTTTCAGGAGCGACAGGCGGCAAACGGTGTTACCGTTTCTTGCCGGCGGCGGACTTGGCCGCGACGGCGGCGCTTTTCTTGGCGTTGGCGCTGCTGGCCTTGGCGTCTTTCTGGCCGGACTTTTTCTGCGTGGCTTTCGGGGATTTGTCGCCCATAACTTTTATTTTGGTTCTGCGGTTGACTCACCGGCGGCATGGAATTTTCTCCGGCGGGAAGGCTATCGTGCTTGCCAGCCTGACGATTGTAAATGCCGGAGCGAATTTATTTGCCGGCGCGGTTGACGCGGACTTCGATGCGGTAGGTGACGCGCACCAGCAAATCGCCGCGCCCGCCGCGCGGCTTGGGCAGGCCTTCGTTGGCGATGCGAATGATTTCCCCGCGCGAAACACCGCGTGGAATCTGGACGCGCAGCATCGCGCCGGCAAGTCCGCGAACCATTTCCACGCCGCCTTGCGCCGCGCGCTCGGATTTGATTTTCAAATCGCAGCGCAAATCCGAGCCGCGCACCTTGAAACGAAAATTGGGCTGCGCCTTCACGCGTAGTTGCACAAAGCCGCCAAAAATTTCGTCGCGGGGAATTTTGAACCGCGTTCCCGGCGCAGTCTCCGGCGGCACGACAAGCTCGTAAATTTCCGTGCCGTTGGAATTGGCCGGATCGTGGATGTGCACTTCGCGTTTCGTGCCGCGCAGAAAATCTTCCAGCGGCAAGTTTACGTCTTGCGAAATGTTCCGTTGGATTTTTGTCCCGCGCGCGGGCGCGGGAGATTTTTTCGGCGCATCAAGTTCGCGGTCGTAGGTTTCCCGAAGCTCCGGGTTACAGAGGATTTCATAGGCCGCGTTCAGTTCCTGCGTGTGTGCGACCGCGGCGGGTGAATTTGGATTTACGTCTGGATGAAGCTGCTTGGCCAGCACGCGGTAGGCGGCGCGGATTTGCGCGAGCGTGCAGCAGCGGTCAAGGCCGAGCGTGGCGTAATGGTTGGGAACCGGACGTTGCAAGCGGACAACTTACTGCGCGACGGCGTCCACGTCAGCTTCATTGATGGCCGGCGATTTTTTGCCGGCGGTCAGCAGTTGCGCGCCTTTGAGCAGGCGGCAGAAATCTTTTTTGCTGGTGACGACCTTGGTGCCGGCCTTGCTGGTGAGGCTGGGATGGGATTTATATTCCACTTCCAACCGTTCGAGGCGGACGATGCGGATGAACTGTCCGTCTTTTTTCCAGACTTGGGCTTGGGAGAGTTTCATGGCGGTGACAGCGGCAAACGAAAAAGAATCCCGCGTGGCGTCGGGCGCAGCGGGATAAAATGGCGGGAGAAGTTTGTCTCTCCTGTTTTTTCAGGAGAGACAATAACCTGCAGCCTTACTTCTTTTTCGCGCCTTTTTTGGCGGCGGCTTTTTTCGGGGCGGGTTTGCTAGCTTTGGATTTAACGGCTTTTTTGGCCATAATGTTGATTCGAGTTACAGTTTGACTTTGTGCGGAATGATCAGTTTCTCCGCAGCCAGCGGCATCATGTGACGATGCGGTGACATTGTAAATGACCGAAATCAAATCATTTTGCGCCGCGCGGATGAAGCTGCCCTTATTTATTTGTGAATATAATGCTTGCGCTTCGCCGGAAAGAGTCCATGTTGAACCCATCTGTTAGATAGCTTGTCAGTCCCACGGCATGGTAAATCTTCAAGTGAACTTTGTTTCAGTGATGATTTGAAATCCGATAATCGGAAACAGTCTGGTGAGTGCAG
>Ga0316222_1002427_pt1 | contig 19911 bp, 22 predicted proteins | sample TBH18011metaG_FD_206008 | JGI IMG/M metagenome (GOLD analysis project Ga0316222, IMG submission 206008) | Freshwater microbial communities from Trout Bog Lake, Wisconsin, USA - TBH18011 | ecosystem: Environmental > Aquatic > Freshwater > Lake > Hypolimnion/Profundal zone | place: USA: Wisconsin...
CGTGCCGCACAAACCCCCTGGCCGGGCCGGCGCCGCACAGGTGAAGGACGGCGGCCGTGTCCTGCTTCTGCTGTGCCGTCGCCATCTTGGCCCCCTGGCGGCCGAGCACTGCGGCGACGCTGCGGTCGAGGTAGACGGCCGTCAGCTCGATGGCACGGCCTGGGTCGACGCGCGAATACAGCCCGTCGCTTCCGCACGATCCGTGGTCGGTGCCCGACTCGGCGGCAACGACGGTGTGGTGGCGGACGCAGTACCGCTGGGCGTCTGCGAAGGCGGGGTCGGTCATCTGGTACATTCCGACCGAGCTGGACGCCGGGCGGTAGACGTCGAAGAGGTCGGCCGCGTCTGGCGACCAACGCCAATAGGTGTGCGCCGCCGGATTGCCCTGGCTCTCGGTCTGGGCCAGCGCGGCGAGCAACTCCGGGCTGATGGAGGCCGTCGAGTACCGGATGAACAGCGGCCCGTAATGCCGCCAGGTCCCCGTCGGCGTCTTGGCCAGAGCATCGCTCATCGGCAGGAGCAGCTCGGTCGGCTTGCGGGCCACCTGGTGGGCAAAGTTGGCCGCCACCACGCCGCCGGCGAGCAGCACCAGCAGGATGGCGGTGAGCACCACCGGCGGCACCGCGTTCACCAGTTGCCAGAACCTCAGCATCCGGTCACGCCAGCGCTGCAATGGACCGCCGCGAGCTTTCCTCCGCCGTCGTGTGCCCGTGCCAGTCCGGCGTTGCCGCGGCTTGGGTGCGGCGGGGGGCAGCGGATCTATCTGGTCGACCGCGATCCGAGCTGGCTGGGGCGCGGAACGAGATCTACGTGGGGTTGGGGCGGTCACGAGCTTCCTGGCGGCGAGGCTGAATGGCCAGGATACCGCCTTATCGATGGGGAGCAAGAGCTCGGGTTCCGTCGCCGCCTGGTCGGTGCGCTGCCCCTCGCCGCCTCTGCCCCTCGCCGACAAGCTGTCGCGGGCCGCGCGAAAAGCGCGTGCGAAAGCGGCATCCGCCTTGTGGGCTGGATTCTTGCGCAGGCCGAAGGCCATGTAGGCCAGCACGTCGGTCTCGGCCTCGTCCAACATGGCGGCGAGTTTCGGCACCCGAGGACGGATCTGGTCGGCGACCTGGCGCCACTGGGTGCGGGCGGCGTCGGCGTTAGCCGCCGAGCCCGCCGGCTTTCTCTTGTGGCATAACCTCTGCGGCGGCGGCCAGCGCCGACGATGACCGCCGTGCCCCTTGAATAATCGAGGTGGCGCCGTTATCTTCGCCGTAGGTTCGGAACACTTTTCTTGAGAGGCGGCGATGGCTGCGACGCTGGCTGAGGGCAATGCCCTGACATCGACCGAGGTGGCGGCGGTGGCATCCGTTTCCACGCGCTACCTCAGCCACTTGATCGAGGAGCACATTCTTCCCGTTGAGCTTTACGCCCGAGAAGGCCGGCGATGGTTCCGCCCGTCCGCGGCCGCCTTCGCCGCGTTCGACAATCGTGTCGCCGATATCCTGACCCCAAGCGCACGCCGAACCATCATCCGCGAGATGGTGACGAGGCATCATGCCATGCTCGCCGAGAGCGACGCGTGGCTCCAGTGGTCAATGCCGTGCCTGGAAAACCTTGGCATCGTCATCGATCTGGTCAAGGTCGACATGACCGAATCATTCAGAAATGTTGGAACGAACATGGGCCTGTTGCTCGAGGCCCGGCAAATGGTCGTGAGGGACCCTAAAATCCTGTCTGGCACCCCGGTGATTCGCGGAACGAGAATTGCCGTTTATGATGTTGCCGCGTCCGCCGAGAACGGCCTGCCGTTGGAACGGATACTGAAGGCTTATTCAGATCTGACCGAGCACCAGGTTGCCTTGGCGCGTCTTTGGGTCAAGGCCAATCCGCCGATGGGACGGCCGAAGAGGGCGGTCGGCCCCGCAGATCGGGCTGCGGTGACGGCCAAGCGGGTGGTGCGCCGCCGGAAGGCGGCATGAAGCTGCTGATTGACAACTGTCTGAGCGAGGAACTCGCGCATGTGGCGATCGAGCGCGGGCATGCCGAAGCGACCCATGTCCGGTGGCTCGGAAAGGGCGATTGGAAGGACTGGAATTTGAAGGGCCTCATCGACGATGGGGGCTACACGTTCGTCACCAAGAATTCCGTCGATTTCCGCGGCCCGAAAAACAACAAGGGCTCCAAGGGCGAACACGCCAAGCTGGCCCTCCATGCTGGCCTTATTTGCCTGAACGGCCCGCTGGGAATGGACTTGGACCTTCAGCTGGAACTATTCCCGGCATTATGTAGCAACCACCTCCTGATGGATCTTGCCTTGCGCGCATGAATCGGTTCGGCCATAATGTTCCCGTTATGTTCCGATCGAAATCAGGTGCAGCATGCCCCGCAAGACCCACGGCCAGCACTTCCTTCTCTCCGCCAAGGCGCGCACGCTGTCGCTGGCCCAGGTGCTCGTCCTCAGCGGTATGGCGGCCGAAGACCTGTTCCGGTCGATCCGTTGGGCCGCCACCGAAGGTAAGCCGATCTGCCCCCATTGCGGCTGTGCAATTTGCTACGACTGCCGGCGATCGAACGGGGCCAGCCGCTGGCGTTGCAAGGCGTGTCGCAAGGATTTCTCGGTGACCTCGGGGACGTTGTTCGCCTTCCACAAGCTGGAGTTGCGGCTTTATCTTGCCGCCATCGTCATCTTCGTCAACGAGGTCAAGGGCAAGTCGTCGCTGGCGCTCGGCCGCGACCTGGGCATCCAGTACAAGACGGCCTTCGTTCTCACCCACAAGCTGCGTGAGGCGATGGCTGCCGAACTGCGCGATGCCAGCCTGGGCGGCCCCGGCACGGTGGCCGAGGTGGACGGCTGCTATGTCGGCGGCCACGTCCGCCCCGAGAACATGAAGACCGATCGTAAAGACCGGCGGCTTGCCGAGAACCAGACCGGCAAGCGCCGCTGCGTCGTGGTCATCCGCGAGCGGAACGGCCGCACCGTCACCAAGACGTTCGCCTCCGAAGATGCCAGCGCCGATTTCATCAAGCGCCGCCTGGCCAAGGGCGGCGAGCTGCACGCCGATGAATCGCCGGCCTGGAATCCGCTCCATGCCCGCTACGCCATGAAGCGCGTCAATCACCAAGCGGGCTATAGCATCGACGGCGCCTGCACCAATGGGGCCGAGTCCTTCTTCTCCCGCCTGCGCCGCGCTGAAATCGGCATCTACCATCACATCTGCGGCGCCTACGTTGATCGCTATGCCCAGGAATCGGCGTTCCGGGAGGACCATCGTCGCGAGCCCAACGGCGCGATGTTCGGCCGGGTCACCGACCTGGTGGCCACCAACAAGCCGTCCAGGGACTTCTGCGGCTACTGGCAGCGCAACTGGCCCGTCCAGATGGCGGCGTGACGGCTACGCCGCCGCCCGCCAGCAAACCGTTCCATCGATCACCTGCTTTTCCAGACCGCCGCCGGCCCGATTGAGGGAACCGAGGACGGTCTTATGTACCAGGGCGCGGGTGCGCTCGTCGCCCAGCGGAATGCCGGTGCTCTCCATCAGCCGGCGGGCGATTTCCGCCGTGGCTACCGGCGCCGGAGCGTCACGCAGAAAATCGTAGATCAGGCGGATGCATTGGCCGGGGGCGAACCAGTCGTTACGAACCACCGGCCGCCGGGGCTGGATCGCGTTGGGATCCATTTCCGGGGCAAACAGCCGGATCGTCGCGTCAAGGTGAACCAACTCGACACGGTGGTGGCCAATCTTGGCTTCCAATGCCCGGATTAGTCCGGAGAGTTCCGCCCGCTTGTCCCGCAATGCCGATATGACGTGCGACTCGGCCATCTCTTCGCTTTTCCTTGGTGTGGTAAAGACTATATTCTACACTACAACACCCGTTACGGGCACGGCCCGCTAGTGGCGGCTGCTACATAATGCCGGAGATCTTTCCGACGGCCTGCCGCACCAAATCGATCTGCCTGAGCGCCGCTGCGACATTGAGGCCAAGCGACTTTGCCGCCGCCGAAACGCCGCTCTTGGTGAGACTGTCACCAGTTCCATTTGCCTTCGCATAGACGGCCGCAGTCTTCATCGCCTCCGTCTCGGTAATCGTCTTAACATTTTTCATCGTCCGGCACCTCCTGATATGGACTTCGTAACCACCGCCTTCGAAACTCGCCCCCCTCCCCTCACGCCCCCTTCAGTTCGCCTTCGTCGCCTGATTCCGGCCGTTGACCGCCAGCCACAGTGGGTCGTACTGGTCGAAAGTCCTGGAGCCCGCCGCCGCCAAAGCCATCAGCGCCACGGAAACCGGCAGGCTCATGCTGACGGCGTCAACCATCCCGTCGGGCGTGAACGCGGCCAGCGTCATACGGGCACCATTGACGACGGCGTCGCGCTTTTCCTGCGGCAGCACGGACAGCTTCCTGCCGGCCTCCTCGACCTCCTGCCGCGGCAGGTAGATTTCGCGGTCGAAAATGCGAAAGGGGACATCGACCGGCTTCACCACGTCGGTCGGCGGCGGCGCCCACCGGATGGCGGCGAGAAGCGCGGCCAGGACCTCTTCGGCGGCCTCGGTGGTCGGATACGGGCTCGCGTTGGGGCTTCCGATCGTGTGGCCGGCGCAGAAGATCACGTCGCCGACGAAGCCTGTGCCCATGGGCACGACCTCGGCCCAAATGACGTTCCGCCAGGTCTGGACGTCGGCCATGTCGCGCGCGATCGGGGACGACAGATGGAGCCCGATGAAATGCGGATTTGCGGCTTCGGTTTCGTCCGTGTAGCCGTGCCGGGCGAGGAACGTCAGCATCTCCCGCTCCCATTTCGGCCATTCGAGTGCGGAGCGCTTCCGGTCGAATCGGCTTGGGCGAGCCGAGCGGAAGAGGGACGGAACGCGTGCCTGCGTCCGTTTGGACTCCTGTTTTCCGGCGGTCGGCTCCGGCGCATGTCGATGGGTCTTCATCTAAATTCTCTCCCTCTTTGGTCGGGCCGCCTCGGCGTCATGCCCCGGCAACCCTTCTCGTCACGGCGCCGACCTTCCGTCGGCGCATCGCATTTCCCGACAACTACGCTATGGCAACCTCACCGTCAACTTTTTTCTGGATGCATCGCCCGGCTTTACATCCTATTTTGCCTCATCACAACGCCGGCAACGGGAAAATCAAGCGGCGGCATCCGGCGCCTCGCGGATGGCGACGGATGCAGGGCGTTCTGAAACATGTCTGTTTACATGGCGTTATCGCATGTCAGATCGGCGACCACTGCCGGCAGGGACAAGGATGCGATGGCACCCCGAACATGCTTGAAATTGACATAGCCCGGCAGTATCGCTATGATGCGTCGATTCCGGAGAGACGTGCGGGGGAATGGTCGGATGGCGCTTTTTGATCAGCGATATGGGGCACGGTACAGGCTCAGGGTCGAAGCTGAAGCCATCGTCGTCACCTTCAGGAAGGCGGGCGGCACCGGGGAGGCGCGGATACCCGCCGGCGAGACGGAATGGAACGGCGATCCCGAAGCCGCATGGGATAGGATCGAGGAGGTGATCCGCGCGAGCGAGGAGGAGTTCAGGCCAGACGCCGACCCCCACGTGTACGGTGAGGGATGGACTCATGTCTTGGAGGAGTTTGACCGGAACGTCGAACGCGAGGTGGCCGGAGCGCGGCATCGCTGGTTTTTCATTGGGAGAAAGCTCCCCACCCTTATTCGGCTCAAGGATGGAAATGTGGCGCTGTACTGGGCGCACTACAATCAGCCTGAAAAGAAGATGACACAGTACATCTACGACAAGATCCCGCCTCAGGAAGCCGAGTGGGAATCCGTCAAAGAAAAAATTCTTTCTGCCAAAGGGTATTTAGTTGCGGATGCCGAGCTCCCCGCATCCGTGAATGAAGAACTTCGAAAGGCGCGCGCAAGGCTTTCCGAAGTGATCAGAGAGTACGGGGAACGCATGCGCCAAGAATTCTGGTGCGAAGATGGCGTCACCGGCCGCCCCAAGGGTTGCGGGGTGGTGAACCAGCTGCTGCACTCGACCGAGAACGGCGTCGAGATCGACGGAGAGCTTGCGATGGAGGCGGCAATGAAGCTCGCCACGGTCGTCCTGCGGCTATCCGAGCGTGGCAAGGACGGCAAAGCCGCCGTCGATGTGGCGCGGAAACTAGCGATGGCGGTCGCGCGGCTGTTGGAGCGGCCTGCGGCATGAAGGGCCGGTTCCCCCGCCGATGCCCCAATGAAATTTCGCCGCTAGGCTTACCGGCATTGCAGGGACCGCGGTAGGGACGCTCATTGCTGAGCGCCCCCCGCACAGAACCGTACGGACGGAATTCCGCATACGGCTTCCGCCTCACGTAGCTGCGACGGCTATTCGTCCGCGACCGAATTTGCCATCATCGTCGCCATGGCCGTTGACCAGCTCAACCTGTTCTCTCAATGCTCGCCGGCAGCGAAGCCCTCGTCGTCGCCGAGGCCCCGCCTCGCCGTCGTGGTCGGCACCATGGCCGGCGACGAACTGATCGCGGCCATCGCCGACACCGACGCAGGGATGGCGGACACCGTCGCGCTGGCGGAGGAAGCCGGACGGCGCAAACTGGCGGCGGCGGTGCCCGCCTTGGCTACCGTCTGCCGCCGCTTCACCGGGTTCGGCACCGACGCGCCCGTCCGCGAGCAGGTCGCCGCCATCGGTGCCCTGGCGGCAATCGGCGGGCCGAAGGCGGCCAATGCCGTGGCCCGTACCATCGAGCGGCGCGAGGTCGCAGGGCAGACGCTGGCGGTCGCCGCCTGGGCCGCCGCCCGGCTGGAATCGATGCTTCACGCCGGCACCGTCGTCGAGCTGTTGCGGCATGCCGACCCCGCCGTCCGCGCCGACGCCTGCCGGTGCGCGAGAGCGGATCACGCCGTGATCGCCGTGCTGGCCGACCTGCTCGACGACCTCAATGCGGCCGTCCATGCCGCCGCCGCCTGCGCGCTCGGGCGCATGGGGAGAGCGACGGCCCTGCCCGCGCTGGCCAAGCTTCTGGAAGCCGCGCCGACGGTCGAGGTGGTCGAGGCGACGGCGACGGTCGCCGACGACGATACCGTGGTCCTCCTCGGCAGGCTGGCCCGCAACCGGCCCGATCTGAGAGATGCCGTGGTCGATGCCTTGGATGCCTGCGACACGGCGCTGGCGGCGAAGGTGGCCGGCGGTCTCCGGTCCGGCCGACGGTGACGGCGGCGACGGAAGCAGGCCGCACACCGGCGGCGCGCCGGCGCACCAAGTTCTGTGGAAGCTGAAATACGTCATCCTCGCGGTCCTCGGACCGGAGATGCCGTTCGGCGGCGGGGAAGGTAACGCGTTACGGAACGGGCCACCGGCACGGTAACGCGCTAGGCCCCGACAACGACGTGCGGATTCTGACCTCAACCGTCATCGCGCATGGGCGCTCACGGCAGCCATTCCGGTGCCGCCATTTTCAGCGGGTGTCCGTTCGCCGCATCCAAGCGCCTCAATCTCGCAGCCACGCCGTGGTCGATCTGCGGCCCCGGAATCTCCGGCATCCGATTCGCGTCGATGCCGTCGAGCCAAGCCCATTCGGACGCAGGAACCGTCGCCGCCGGGCAAGGCGACGACGGCATCAGGACCGGGGTCGAATTCGACGACGGCCGAGTTGTCGGCGGCGGCGCATCGGGCAGGTCATCCAGCCAATCGGAGAGGCCCGCCGCCGGAGTCACCGGCGTGAGGGCGGGCGACAGTACGGCCGTCACCACCAATCTTACTGTGGCGGCAAGCTTGTGGCCCAGAGAGCGGAGCCGGTCGCATGCGGCACCGAAGCCACCGTTCTCGGCCAACCGCCCGGCCGACCTCCACGCGTTCGCCGTCGGCGCGGGCATGGGGTTCTTCCTCCTCGCCGCCATACGGGTCTCGATCAGCCGGGCCGGCGACGGCACGGCCCGGGGATCGCCCGTCCGGATGAATTCATCGATGTCGGCGACAAAATCGGTGACGTTGGCCTTGCCCTCGGACCGCCCGCAATCGGCTCCCAGTTCGTTGCGGAGAAACGCCCTGATGCACGCCGCCTCGTCCGCGACGTCGGGCAACGGCTTGTCGTCGGCCGGCAGTCTGTCCAGCAGCGTGTCCGCCGCCACATACATCCGCGCCGACGATTTATGCCTAGTCATGGCGACATAGGCGGCTTCCGCGCCCATTCCCCGACCGCCGCCCGGACCGCCGCCTGCCGCACAGTTGAGGACGAACGCCGATGAAACGGACTTGCCTTGGGACTGGTGGACCGTCCCGGCAAACGCGTGCTGGATCTTGGGCACCGCAGGCCCGGCCTCGCCCTTCGGTCTTTTCCCCACCAACTCGGACCACCTGCCGGTCCACACGCCGCCTTTGTCGAGCCGAACCGAAACCGTGGGATCCAAATCGTCGCCGCCGACCGCCAGCACGGTGGAGAAGTCGGAATTGTTGACGACGGGCCGCCCGGCGATCTCGACGCGCTCGCCGAACACGATCCGGTCCCCGGCCCGCAGGCGCATTTCGACCGGGGCCGAATCGCGACCGCGGGGAACGGCCCTGACGACGAATTCCTTCCCCGACAGGCGGCCGGCATCGGCCCACTCGGCGCGGAGCATCCCGTTTAGGCGACGAACATCGGCGTTGCGTTGGGCGACGACAAGGCGGGTCCAATCCGGATCGTCCGCGTGACAGTCGACGTCCCGCCGCCAGTCCGCCGCGAGCCGGGCCATGGCGTCGTCGCGATCCGACGCCCATCGAATGCAATCCCGGCCGTCGTAGGCGAGAATGGCCGCCCCGGCCCGGCCACGGGCGAAATCCTTGGTCGCCACTTTCATCCAGTCCGATTTTTGGCGTCGAATTTCCTCCCCGATGCGCTGCGTCCCGCACCGGGCGGCGACGGCCCTCATCGGCGCCCCGGACGCCACCGGCTGAAGCTGCCTGCTGTCCCCGGTCAGGACCACCTTCGCCCCGGCGCCTGCGGCGGCGGCCAACAGCCGGGCCATGTCCCTCGTTCCTATCATTCCGGCCTCATCGACCAGGATCAGGGCGCCGGACAGGTCGATCTCGCCCTTCTCTGCGCGGAGCAGGAAGCCCGAGACCGCCCGCGCCATCTCCGCGGCGACGGCCTCGTTCTCGGCGGCGGCGACCGAGACCGCCGCCCATGACGGAGCGATCAGATGGACGGTCAGTCCCGCCGCGGCGGCCGCCTTGGTAACTGCGTCGGAAGCGAAACTTTTGCCGCTTCCGGCCGTCCCCTCGACCACGCTGACGCCATCGCGGTTGAGCGCGTGCCGGACGGCTGCCCGCTGTTCGGCGGTCAGGGAGCTTTTCACCCTGATCGCCGCCTCAACCACATGCGGCGGCGCGAACTCCCGCTCGCCGAGGCGTCCGACGCTGAATTTCAGGACGTCCCGCTCGGCCGCGACGATGGCCGGCACCGAGTACAGGGCGCGCCCGTCGGCATCCTTGCCGATCTCCACCAGATCGCCGGACGCGATGACGGATTCGACCGCGGCGAGCGCTTCGTCCGCATCCGCGACACCCTGCATCGCCTCGACGACATGCCGCAGGACATCGCGGCGCGAGACCACGGCGTAGTGCTCGGTCATCGCCACCACCGCCGCGCCGACCGCCGCCCTGACGGCCGACGCGCGCAGATCGGCGTCGGACATGGCCGGATCGAATCCCTCCCGCCGGCGAGCGGCAAGATCGGCGGAGGCTTGCGTCACTGCGGAAACGACGGCCGCCCGCTCGAACCCGGCGGCTTCGAGCTCGGCCGTCCACCCGGCTTCGAGCTCTTCCGGCGATACCCGCCGGTCCTTGGCGGCGCGGGTGTCGAGCGCGGCGAGCTGGGCGCGCTTGCGGTCGACGGCGGTGTCGAACCCGTGCTCGTCGGCCGCCGCCTCGATGGCGGCCCGCCGCTTGCTGAACAGCTCGGCGACCTCGGCCGGCATTCCGGCCAGCGCGAAGTTGCGCCCGTCGCGAACCGCCTCGACGCCGAGACGCGACCTCAGCTGCGCCGCAAGCTCGGCCCGGAAGACCGCCGCCAGGGCGCCCTGATGGCGAAGAACCTCGCCGAAATCGAGGCAGGAGGTGGTGCCGTCGGCCCTCGTCGCCGTCGCCGGGACCACCACATGGGTGTGGATCTGAGGGTCCAGGGCCCGGCTGGCCGAATGCTCGACCACGGCGGCGACATAGTGCAGGGCCGGTTCGGAGCGCACCCCGTCCTTACCCCGGCGGCATCTGAACAGCCCCTCGTCATGGGCAAACCGCATGGCGCGGCGCACGGCGGCGTCCTGCGCCTCGCGGATTTCGCGGCGCATGGCGGCGTCGCCGACGGCGAAAAGGCACGACACCCCCTTGACCGCCGAAAAACATAGATCCTGCCCCACCCTCGGCTTGCCGCCGCCATGGCCGCCGCGGGCCGCCAGCAGTTGTCCGGTCGAAGGATGCCGGCCGGCGGCCAACGCCTCCAAATCGGCCGGCAGGACATCCTCGCCGTCCCGGGCATAGGCGAGGACGCCGACGACGACGGACGTGTGCGGCGGCGGCACGTACCAGCGCATCCGCTCCCCGGCGATGCCGCTCGCCGAATCCTCGTAGTACTGGACCCGCTGACCGAGCTCGTCGTGATTGCAATAATAGGAGACGGCGGTCAGGCGCATGGTGCTCATCATGGCGCGGCATCCGCCGCCGACAAGGAGGCGATGAAGTCGGCCACGACGAGCAGCGCGTCGTGGACCGCCATCATCTGCCGGTGTCCCGAGATGACGACTTCGGCCAGACCGCCGCCGCCGAGCCCGCCGCCGCAATACACCGCCACCGCCTCCTGCGCCGCCTCGGTGACGCCGCAGCCGCGCCATGCGGCGACCGATTTCAGGGCCGCATGCATTTCCGGAGTCATCGGCACGACGAGCGATACCGTCTTGGGCTTCGCCATCACCGTTCCCCCGATTCGCGACTGCGCCTCGCGGCGTCCAGCCCCTCGGCGGCGGGACCGACCAGCAACGCCGTCAGCGACCAGACGGAACCGTCCCCCGGCTTGTGCACGAAGGCGCTCAACCTCTTCCCGGCATCGAGGAGGGGCGCGACGGACGCCGCCGCTTCGCGCGGCAGGTGGCCGAGGACGAAACGGTTGCGCCATTCCACCCGACAGGCATTTCGGTCGTAGGGATTGCCGGGATCGCGGACGATCTGCAACCGGTCGCCGGCCCTCGGGATGACGGGACCGATGATCTCGTCATCCCGTCCGTAATCGTAAAATTGGAGGCCGGCGATCCAAACGGACGCTCGGCATTCGCCGTCCGCGGCTGTCGTGGCGCCCATCCTCACCTCCCGAACGGCGGCCGCCGTGGCGACGCCGCCTTGGCCGCCGTGGTGTAGACCATGCGCTCGCCGCGCTGACCGTCGGCGACGATCTCACGCGAATCCCTCATGGATTCGACGGCCCGCAAGGCCGCCTGCGCCGCCCGGCCGACGGCATGGTCGGTCCGGACGGCCTTGAGCCGGCCGCGCGTCGCCGCTTCGGCCGCGGTCCTGAGGATGACGGTCATGGTTTGAGGGCGAAGCCGATCGAGCTTCGCCAGCACCGCGGCCCGGGCCCGTTGCCCAGCACCGTCGTCGCTATCCGGATCGTCAGTACTGAAGCTGCCGGAGCCCATCATAGCCCGCCTCCGTCCGCAGCGCCGTCGCCTGTTTGGTCCTCGGTGTCATCGTCCCACTGGGCAACGAGGTCGCCGCCGTCGCCTTCCCACCGGCAGCTCCGGCACAGTGCCGCGCTGTCACCGTCGTATTCGTAGCCGCCACCGACGCGGGACCGCTCCCGGGTATCGAGTTCGATCCAAGTTAGGACCCGGATTTCGATTCTTTCGCTCCCGCAATCGGGGCACAGCAGCGGATCGTCTTCATCAAAATACTTCGTCATTGCCGCCTCCAGAATGGACACCCATGCATCGGAAGATGCGGGATGTGTGAACACTGAGAATCTTCTACCGGAGGGGCGTCATCTAGCTCAAGTAAAATTAAGTCAAGTAAAATAGATTGTTGCCGATATCTAGCCATACGTGACGCCGTAAACTTGCTTGTACTTGACAAATACGCAATAACGCGATTAACTACCGTCAACGCTACCGACGTACAACGGCGCGGCGCGTTGTTCAGATTGAACATTTTGTCGCGGGCAAGATCGCGGCATCGGTAACACGCGGCCAATGGCGCGGCATCAGGGCGATATCCCCGAGGCAGCTACCCGGCCGGCACTCAGGCAACTGGGTCGGTAGCAGTGCGGCATCGCTTCGGCAGCAGGCAGCCAGCCCGACCACTTGGCATCGGGGGACTCTCCCCTTTTGCACTTCAGTTGCCCGAAGGGCTGATTGCCGATCCCCCCGGCGGTGACGCTGTGGAAAACCGGCCAGCCGGCGCGACCGCAAGAGTCAGGCGAAGGCGGGCAGGTTATCCATAGCGATCGGAAGTGCGCCCCGCCCGATTGGCTTCCGCTTCATAAGTAGCATTACGTATTGCTGTTACAAGTTTTGACATTCGCTCCGCTCGGTGGTGGGATTCCATCGGGGGTGTTTCTTACTGTGCGGAGTCGAGAACAATGAGCGCGGTCGAATTCGACTTGATCGGGGCAAAGGCTGCGCTGAAGGGCGTTGCGAAGCCGTCCGCCCGCGCGGTTGTCGCCGCCCTTCACGCCGAAATCGCCACCGCCTTGGCGAACGGAGCGACCTATCGGGCGATAGCCGCCGCCTTGGCCGCATGCGGCTGTCACGTCACCCCCGGCACCCTGAAATTCTACCGGTGGACCCGGAAGCGCCCGGTGGTCAGAGACGTCGTCCAGTGCGAGGCGGTAGGGGCGGAGGCCGTTGTTCCTCCCCGACCGGAAGGAGCACCCCCTCGCCGCGTATCGTCGGTGATGGAGCCAAAGTCGAAACCGCGCGCCGGCGATTTCAACCGCCCGTTACAGCCGGGGAAAGCCGATGAAAACCATTGAGCCGCAGGCGGTCGATACCGCCGCCGAGCATTTGGAAGCCTACCGCAAGGGCGGCGGCATTCCCTTGCCGGAAGCCATCCGGCGGTTGGCGCCGACCATCGGCGGCCTCCTACGGCAAGGCACATCCTACGCCACGATCAGCGGCATCCTGAACAAGAACGGCGTCGCGATCAAGCCGACCACACTACGAGTCTACTACCACCGCGCCATACACGCCCAGTCGGAGGAATGAAGCCATGAAACGGATCATCGCCGTCGTCGGCGAGAAAGGCGGCACAGGCAAGAGTCTTTGGGCCTCCTCGTTCTTGGATTACGCCCGGAACACCCTCGGACGGCCGGTCGCCGCCTACGATGCCGACGGGTCCGTGGGCGCGCTGGCGGCTGTGCACGCGGTGAAGGGCGCAGACGGCTGGCCGGCCGCCGGACAAGACCCGCTGACCGGGGTCGTGTGGTACGACATCCGCAAAGAAGGCGAGCGCGCGCTTTTTCTTGATTCGGTCGGTACCGGCGATGCCCTGATCCTGCACGATATGGCCGGGGGGTGCCTCATCGACCTTGCCGCCATCGTGGCCGGTGGCGGCGACGACGGCGACCTCGCCGATCTGACCGCCGGCCTGGCGGATGCCGGCTATCGGCTGACCCTCGTCCACGTGTTGAGCGAAAAGATGGCCGCCGCCGATTCGGTGGGCCGCTACGTTGCCGCGCTCGGCGATGCGGCCGACCACGTTGCCGTGGTCAACCGCCACTTCGGGACGACGGCGGCCGATTTCCCTCATTGGGCCGGGGGATCGGCACGCGACGCCATGCTCGCGGCCGGCGGCGCCGAAACCGACATGCCGGCACTCCCCCGGCGCACCTTCGCCAGAATCGAGCCGTGGGCGGAACCGCTGTCCGCCTCGCTGACCCGGCCGACGGGGATGGCCGCCGACACCCTGACGACGACGGAGCGCATCCAAATCAACGCCTACCGCACGGCTTTCGAGGCGTCGGTGCTGACCGTGGCCGACCTGCTCGGCCTACCGGCCGGCAGCACGGGGAAAAATAGGTGATGACTTCGTGGCTGGAGGCCGATCAAACGACCGAATCGCGGCGGAAGTTCGGCGCGATGTGCGAGCATTTCCGTCTGCCCGATGGTGAGCGGGAGCCGCTGTGGGCGCTGTTCGAGCGACTGGGCCTGCCGATCGACGACGGAGTCGCCGTCATCCTCGCAATGTCGGGAATTCTGTCGCGGGCGATGACCGAGACGGCGCGGGCCGCCGCCCTTGTCGCCACCGGCACGGAGGCAATCACCGGCGCCATAACGGATATAAAGGTCGCCGCCGCGCAGTTTGAATTCGCGACGACCGAGGTCGAGACATTGACCGCGGCGTTCGTGACGGGATTCAAGACGTTGTCTTCGGAGGTGGCGACCGGCATGCGGAAGGACGGCGCGGCGGTGGCGGAGACGATGGCCGAACGCATCGCCACCGCCATGAAGGCGTCCACGAAGCCGATCCTCGTCGAAGCGTACAGGACCGGCTTGGCGCCGACACTCTGCGCCGATGCGCGGAGGGCGGTGATAACCGCCGTAAGGGAAAATCCCCCCGTAATCGACCCCGTCGCGATTACCGCCGCCGTGAGGGAGGAAGCCCGGGCCGCCATGTCGTCAAGAGCCGACGAACTCCATCGGCTCGCAGCAACCGCCGTCGCATCGGCATCCGTCGGGGCGGCGGCGGCGTTCCTGCACGTCGCCCGCTACAGCGACGGCGCCGACAAGCTGATGACCCCGTTGCTGATCGACACCGGCATCGTCGCGACGGCCGTGATGGCGATGGTCATGGCGGCGCCCTACTTCTGGCGGCGGTTCTTCGGCTAATCGGATCCGAACTCGCCCGCCGCTACGCGCCGGAACAGCCTTTCGACACGGGCATCGGGCGGAAATCCCGCTGTCGTGGTGCCGCAGATCCAATCCGCGTAGAGATGCGCCGCCGTCTCGGCGGGATCGGCATCCGCCGCGAAGCCGAAGAACATGCGCTGGGTATCGGTGGTCACCGGCAGCCGCTCGGCACAGCAGGCGGTGAGGTGGGCGTGTTCCGCCGCGGGGAGGTTGTCCTCGACCGAATGGAACACTTCATGCGCCAAGGCCCGAAGGAATCCATAACCGCCGATTCCGACCGCGATCTGCCCGGTCTCGCAGTTATAATGGCCGCCCTTCCCGCCGAGTACGGCGGCGTCGGAAGAGACAAGCAGGCACGTCGCCGCGGGGTTGGCACCCATGATCTCGGATGCCCGCTCGAGATCGTCGATGGCGACATGACCAAATCCCGGCCATGTGCGGGATGCCGCATCCCACCACCTGCCGACCGCCGTCACCGGTCGAAATCCTCGACAATTTCCGCATCCATGATTTCGTCGCCGGTCGGCACGTACCCGGTGTCATCCTCGTCGTCCGCGTCTTCGTCCTCGTAGACCTGCGCCGCCTGTTCGGCGGCCTCGGCCTCGACGGCGGCGAGATAGGCGGCGCCGGCTTGGAACGCCCTGTCGGTGAAGACTTTCAGCCGCTGCCGCCCCCTGCATTTCCGTTCGATCATGTCCCACGCATCGCTGTCCTGGGGATCGACCGTGGCGAAATAGGCGTCCATCTCGGGATAGGACGACACCAACGCGGCGAGGGCCGGCGACCTCGGTCTGCCCCGGCACGAAACGACATGCCCGACCGCATCGACCAGGGCCAGAAAGGTACCGGAGGTGCCGACGGCGTCGAGCGGGGATTTGACCTGCCGGCCGGGCAGCCTGGTCCGCAGCCAGTCACGACGCATGATGATCTTCTCATCGTCGCGGAACACCCCGTCCGAATTGTGGACGGCGGGGTCGAGCGCCGGCATCCACGAGAAATCGTCCTCCGGCAGGCCGTCCCGTTCGCGCCGCCGCGCCTTGGGAGCGACCGCCTTCATTTGACGGCTCCCTGCGCTTGGCCGCCGGCAGGTTCCGGCTCCCCGCCGCCGAAATTCGATTTGCCCGCGTCCGGCCGCACCTTGAGCACCTTGGCACCCTCGGCGATACCGCGCCGGGCCTGCAACGCCGCGTCGGCCCCTACCGCAGTCATCACGTCCTGATTCTCGGCGGCGGAATTGCTGTTGACCCACGCCCTCACCGCCGCCGTCGTCGCATCGCTCTCGCCGGCCGCATAACGTCTTGCCGCGCCGGCCAACCGTCCGTCGGCGACCGCTTGGACACGGCGCCCGACTTCCTTCTCGGCTTTCGCCCTCGCCGTCGCACCGGGCGTGTAATTCTCGATCTCGACCGGCGGCGACAGCCTTTGGCATGCGAGCCAATAGCGATCCGCGTCCGGGTTAGGCGTCGAGGTCGCCCACGCCCCCTGCAGCCGGCACCTGCCATTCCACCTTTCCGCGGCGACCAAGGCGAGACGGCGGCAGGCCTCCTCCGTCACCGGGCCGTCGATCTCGACCCGATCGCCGAAATCGCGCAAGACCGGTTCGCCGTCGCCCATCTGGACGACCACATGCGGGTATCCGCCGGCCGCATCGATTTCGGCTTCCGTAGCCTTGGCGGCACCGAAGCCCGAAGCGATCCAGCGCCGCAGGATGTCCTCGGCCTCCTCGTCCGTCAGACGGCGCCGGGCCTCGTCCCGCGCGTCGGCGGCCGCGTTTCGGCGGCGAACGTCTTCATGGTCGTCTTGCATCTGCGGATCGGTCGTCATGCCCTCCTCATTTCCGGGAATGAATTTCGGCCTGGCGCCGGAAAACGTCGGCGTCGGCGCGTTGTCGTCCTGGTGCGGAATGCCCGCGGCGGGATCCGATATCAGGATGCGCCGCCCCTCGGCCTCGGCCTGCCGCACGAACAGCGCCAAATCCGCACCGATCATGTCGCGGACCTGCCCCTCGACACCGTGATTGCGGTTGCAAAAGGCGATCAACTCCGGGGCGACGTCTCGGGCGGAACCGCCAGACGCGTATCGGCGGAACGCCGCCGCCTTGGCGCCGTCGGACTTCGCCGATTCCCGACGCCCCGCCTCCCTCTCCGCCGCCGCGACCGCCGCGACGGACGGGGCGCCGTTTCGGACCTCGACGGCCGGCGACAGGCGCCGCGACGCCACGTGCAGCCGGTCGACATCCGCTTGGGACCACGCCGAATTGAGCTTCATTGCCCCGCCCCACCGGGTCGCGCCCGTCATCGCGATCAGCCGCACCGCCTCGTCGCTGATTCCGCCGACGACCCGGAGGCGGGTTCCCGCGTCGTGAATCACGGTCCCGCCGTCGATCGGCACCGTGACGTAGCCGGTGTCGCCTTCAGGCGCGAAGCCGGCACGCTCCCACCAATCCGCTGTCGCCCGCAACATGGCGGCGGTGGCACGCCCGCCGACGTCGTCCGTTGATGCGGCTGCCGGTGGTGGCTGGGCCTTCTTCGTCGATGTTCCGCCGCTCCGGTTCATTCAGATTCCTCCTTTGAAAAGGCGTCGTCCGCCTGCCGTCCCACCCGACGGGCGGGGCCGGCGCCTCGGGCCCCCTCCCTGTTCAGAAATATCCGCATCGCGATGCCTCCTCAGAACAGGGCGAGTTGGTAACCGGCCGCAGGCTTTCGCTCCGGACCGGCGGCATCGAGCCGGGACAGCCTCGCCGCCAGCGACGGATCGGGTTGGATCGGGGATGGAAAAGGCGGCGAGACATCCGGCGAAATCTCGACAAGGCCGCGCGCCGGCACGATGTCGGTCCGGCCGCCGGTCCATTGCACCTCGACGGACTGGCCCTGACGCAAATGGCCGACGACGACTCCGACATGGCCGCCGTCATCGCGGACCCGATCGCCGGCAAGGAAGGGGACGGTGATGGTCGCCAACTGTCCGTCCGCATCGAAATGTCGGTACGGCTTGCCGGGCCGTTCCCCCGCATCGACGGTTCCGGTCCCGTCAGACGGACAGCCCGGGGACTCGGCGGCATGGCGGTCACCGTCGTCGCCGGCCGCATCCTCCCCGACACGTTCGGCGCGTTCCGCATCGGCGGCCGTCTTGTAATCCGGATGCCACGAGAGGACGTGGTCCGACGCCTCGGACGCCCGCGCCGCGGCGGTGAAGATCGCCCTCTTGTCGGATTTCAATAGGTCGAGGAAGGAGGCAAGATAGGAGGCGTGCTGCGGCAGATCGGGATTGATGCCGAGCTCGGCGCAAGCGAAAACGCTGCCGAGCTCGGCGATGAGTTCTTCGGCCGCATAGGATTTGCTGCCGAAGCGCCCGGTCAGGTCGCGGCAGCAACGGCTCACATGGCCGACCGCATGACAAAGCTCATGCAATACGGTGGCCGACCACCCGTCGGCGTCAAGGAAGCTCGATTTAGGGGGGAGCAATATCCTGTCGGCGGTGGGGCTGTAAGCGGCGCGCTCGCCGCCCTCGATCACCGGGATCCCGCTGTTCGCAATGATCACCTCGACGGCCGCTGGGGCGCGCCACGGGCAGGTCGCTCGGTCGGGCGGCACGTACGGCGGGATGACCGCCCCGTCCATGGGGTCGAACTGAGAGATGTGAAACGCCGTAGACGACCGCATGACTGGAACAAACGCGGTGGCCGGGTCGCCGTTGGCATCGGTCCGGCCGTTCTTGTCCCGCACCTGCAACTTTTTAAAGAAAAACACAGGGAGGCCGCGCTCGCCCTTGCGGACGGCCCAGCCGTTGGCAAGACCTTGACGGAACGAGCAGAAACGAGGGTCGCCGGTCTGCCAGGCCAGCGGCGACAGGCCCAGCGTGACGATGTTGATCCCCCGGTACTTCCGCCCTCCGCTGCCCGCCTTGCCCGTGGTCGGATTGACCGGCCCGCTCATGCGCGCGGCTTCGGCATTCCAGGGGCGGCGCCATGGCGGCGTGCCAGCCTCCAACTGCCGGACGATGGCGTCGGTCAATTCCTGGTAGGCGTCCCGCCGCTCCCCGTGGGTCTTGTTCGCCATGGCGCCCTTACCTTCCGTACTTCGGCGACGCCGGCACGGCCGTCGGCGATGCCGTACCGGGGTCCAACCGCGCGAGCCGACGGGAAAGCTCGGGATCGGCGGCGGACAGCAGGGCGGCGTCGGGCGATACGGGGATGTCGGCGTCGGACATGACACCCCATTCGCCATCGACGTTGATCTGCCGGACGATCTCCGCCTCGGCCGCCTCGAGGGCCTTGAACACGTCCGTGGCCGGAACATTTCCTTCCGAGCATTGATAGCCGAGGCACTGGACGCTGCCCTTCATCTGAGCGGTCGTCGGGCGTCTATGCGGATCGAAGGTGAAGACGGGCACGTCGTCCGCGTCTCCGTAGCGTTGTCGGACAGCCTCGCGATTCATTTCGAACAGCCGCCGACCGAGGTCGGTCAGCATGGCGACGGCCTCCGGCGTACGGATGTCGGCAGGCAGCGCCATGCCGCCGAACGTCGTGCAGTACTTGGCGATGGCGTGGACGGCGGCCAGCATGGTGGCGCGATTGACGATATAGGCGGACATGGAATCCCTCCGCGTCGGGGGGGGCGGCTCGCGCCGCCCCCCCGCTGTTGCTCACATGCTCGGACGCGGCTGTTCCTCCTGCGGACGCGCCGCCGTCGCGGCGACCGAATCGAGGCGGGCCAGCCGCTCGTCGATCTCGTCGTCGCCGACCGCGGCCGCCTCCGGCTCGGTCGGCGTCGGCAGGGCGTCGACGACCGTCGCCAGGACGCGTCCGGGATGCTCGGCGGCGAGTTCCGTCTCCGTGATGCGGTCGGCGTAGCCGGTCACCTTGCCGTCCGTCACGACCTCATGGCTGCGCCAGTCGACCGGCCGGTCGGTTTGCAGCACCCGCACGTCCTCACGGCCCCGAGCCAGCTTTGCCAGATAGGCCAACCCGTCGGCGCCGGCCGGGCTTTCGGCGACCCTCTGGAACGCCACCTCGCCGTCCGAAGTGACGGCATCCCTGACGAGGGCGACGCAGCCGGCCGTTTGCGCGAGACGCGCCCGCTCGACCAGC
>Ga0316222_1002428_pt1 | contig 19911 bp, 8 predicted proteins | sample TBH18011metaG_FD_206008 | JGI IMG/M metagenome (GOLD analysis project Ga0316222, IMG submission 206008) | Freshwater microbial communities from Trout Bog Lake, Wisconsin, USA - TBH18011 | ecosystem: Environmental > Aquatic > Freshwater > Lake > Hypolimnion/Profundal zone | place: USA: Wisconsin...
ACCAGTCCCGCCAAACCGGCGATAACCGTGCTGATGGTGGTAGTCTGGTTCTCGACATTGATGTTGGAGCCGGCACCCAACGTAAGGGTATTAGTCCCGGCCAGCGTCCAATCATGACTGGAAGAGGTGTCCCCAAAATCCAGCCCGCTGATGGTGCGGTCGCTGTCCAAAGTCACCGTGCGGTCGGCGGTAAGACTGATAGTGCTGAAGTCAGCAATGTTGCCCGAACCATAGGCAATCGCGCCGCCGCTCCAGTTGGCCGCCGTGCTCCAGTTGCCACTGGCATCCGCCGTCCAGACGCCACTCGCGGCCGCCGTCGGCGTGGCGCTGGCCTCGGGAGAATTGCCGCTGGTCCCGCCACTGCCGGTGGCGGTCACCACATAGTAATAAGTCGTGCCATTAATCAGACTGGTGTTCGTATAAGTCGTGCCGGCATAGCCTGTCACCACAATGTTGGTCATTATGCCGCTATTCGTGCCGCGCAGGATGGTATAACTCGTGGCCCCCGAGGTGATGGACCAAGTGAGTGCAACTTGGGCATTGGTGGCGATGGCGGACAGGCTCGCGGGCGCCGCCTGCAGGCCGTTAACAAGATCCGTGGCATTGGTGGAAACCCCGCCGACGTTGACGGCCACCACGCGGTAATAATAAGTGCTGACCGGGTTCAACCCATAGTCGGTGTAAGTCGTCTCGGTGACGGTCTGCAGAAATGTGTATGACCCGCCGGAACTGGTGGCGCGATAGATGGCATACCCGACGGCGCCCGGAACCGCCGTCCAGTTAAGCGTGATGTTTGTGGTGGAAGTGAAGTAGCCGGTGAGCGAAATGGGGGCGGAAGCCGGAGCCGGCGGCAGCGCCCTGGCTGCCATCGCAGCCGAATTGGTGCTGGTCCCGCCCGCGCCGGTGGCCGTGACCGAGTAACTGTAAATGCTGCCATCCGTCACCGAAGTGTCCGTGTAGCTCGTGCCGGTGTTGGTATTGCAAAGGATAATGGTGCTTAAGATGTTCGATGCCCCGCCACCGTTATTCATCAGGGTGGAACGCCAGACACTGTAAAAATCTGCGCCGGAAACGGAATGCCAGCTCACCGTCACGCTTTGATGCCCGCTGGCGGCGATGCTGATCCCGGTCGGGGCCGTGGGCACACTGTTCGCAATGCTTGACAAAGGCGTCGCACCCGCGCTGGGCGGCGAATTGGTGCTGGCGCCCGTGGGGTTGACCGACTGGACGACATAATAATAAGTCGTGTTATTGACGGCGTTGGTGTCCAGATAGTCCGCATTATTGGAGCCACTGCCGCAGACCGGCCCGGTGACACCGTTGGTGATTGAAACATAGCCGCTCCCAGAGGTGGTCGAGCGCGATATGTTATAGGCCGTTGCTCCGGGAGTAACCGGCCAGCTTATCAGATTACAATTATTGCCCGCGTAGGCGGCGACGCTCGCCGGCGGCGGCGGCACATAGCCGGTCAATTCCAGCCGGATGTAATCATACATCAAATGATCCGCGAAATACCCGGGTGGCGTGGAGACACCAATTTGACGGAAATCGATGTTGATGGTGTTGACGCCAGCGTGCAATTGAGAGGCAGGAAAAGTGATGCGCTCGTCGGAAAAAGCGCCGTTGTTGCCCTCGCGGATGCTGGTGTCGCTGTCACTCCAACCGGGATAGTAGCCATTCGTAGAGATGCTGTTGTTGGGAGTTCCAATGACGCTGACGTTGCCAAGATTATTGCCGTTGACGCTGATTTTTGGTGCCGCGTAATAGTCCGACGAGAGGCCGAGGTAGATTGAGGCTTGTGCGCCATTGGCGGGAGCCGAAGCCAGATTGAAAGTGATGGTCGAGCTGGAGCTGTTGAAATTTCCATAGGTATCGGGCACGACGGGCTGGATGAAGTTCCAGTCCGTGGCCCAGCGGCTTTGCCCGACGACGTAGTTCGGCCCGCTGGGAAAATCAAATTGATATTCCAGATACTTGGTCCAGACGGGGCTCGGCGCGGCCGAGCTCGGCCCAATGTCGCCCACCCAATAGTCGTCCCCGTGCCGGAACTTGTGTGCCGAGCGATCCGGATAACCAATTTCAAACACCGTGGCACCCACGCGCGTCGGCGTCCAGGTGACCGTCCCCAGACTGTTCGTGGTGGCGCCCGCCACCGTCACGCTGAAGGGCGTGGCCGGCAGGTCGCAAATCAGCGGCGGCCCGCCGCCGGCCTGGGTTTGCGACATGAAGGTGTCCGGCGTGCCCGGGCCAAAGGCGTAAAGAGTATAGTTGGTTCCGGCAATGACATCGGGAACCGTAAAATTGCCGTTGGTGTCCGTCTTCACCCAAAACTGGTAGGGCTTCAGCCATTGCTGAAAATCGTAATAGCCGCCAGACGTGGCAGGCTGTTGGATCAGGCCCACCCACAAACCGGCGGCCGAGGCGTTCGGATTGCCGCTGTCATTGATGACAAATGTTCCCGTAACCGTGCCACGGCCGGAAGCCAGGGCATAACTGGCATTGGTGAACCAGCTATAAGGCCACGCCGTATTTTCGGCGGCGGCCTGGGCCAGCGCATCGTTGTAAAGCGCCTGCGCCGCCAGGTTGGCGTTGGTGATGCTGTTCGTGATGTTATTGCAGTAGATAAAATACGGTCCGCATACGAGCGTCCACACCTCGCCATTGGTGAAACTCGTATCCATCCCCGTGCCGTAATGCTGGCAGTCCAGGTCGTTGAGAATCGTGGTGCCGATGTGCGACATCAGTTCGCGCTTCATCGGCCCACCGTCGTAGTATTCGGCGCTGGCCGAGACGTTCCACAGGCCAACATTGCTGCCGCCGGCGCCGACGCTGCTCCAGCCCCAGACGCGCTGCACCCCAAAGTCAGCGCAGTATTTATATTTATCCTCGTATTGCCCCGCGTAAATCCCATTCGTCCACAGATAACATTCCACCGGCGCGTTGAGCACCCCGATGGACAGGCCGCCAGAAACTTCCATTAGCCGGTTGCGCGCCGCGTCCACGCTCATCCAGTTGAACTGCGACCCGGCATAGATGTTGTCGCGGGTCACGCCCAGGCCCTGCGGCCCGTCCCCGCTGCGATGGTTCCAGATGGGGGTGACATAGAAGCCCGTCGAACCTTTCAGCATGGAAAAATGCACCTCCATGGTGCCGTTCGTGACGGAGGCGCTCAACATGCTGATCTCGGCATAAGTCCCGCCGTTGTTCGCGGGATTGGCCACCACCGTGAAAGCCGTCGTGGTGAAGTTGTTCTGGTTGGTGCCATATACAAACCCGCCCGTAGCCGTGGTCCAATATAGTTGCCCGCCGTCATAGCCGCCGGCGAGCAGGTAATTGGTCACCGTCGTGCTGCTGTTCTTGTAGGTGTAATTAATCTGGGTGATCGTGGCCGAATTTGTGTAGCAGACAATCGCGACAATCCCATTCGCCATCGTCCAAGTGCCGTTGCCGTTATTGACCAAAGTCACCGCCGGCCCCGTGCCCGTGCCGCCGCCGGGGATGTTGGCCCAAGCCGGGTTTCCCAGTAATAAAAATAGGATCAGCCGGCAAGACCACCCGGTGGAAACATAATGTAACAATGTCCTGATATAGTGGGGCATTTTGATGCAATGGTTAACTAGTGTAGTTTTCCACACTATCCTGTTTCCGGCCATCGCCAGTTCTGGCGAGCAGGGCAACGGGCATGGGCGATTTTTGCTTATTCATCTTATCCAGTGTCTGCTCGGGCGGCGGCGGAATGATAGGATCGGGAGTCGATGTGGACTGTTCGCGGATTAGTTGGATGACGGCCGCGCCGCCAATCCGTCCACGGTGGCCGCTTCGCTCAGTTTCAGTTCCGCCTTGACGGCGTGCGGCAGCGCGACGTTTTGGTCGTCCACCAGCCGGAGGTTGCCGCCGGCGGGCGTGGCGAGGACCACGTCCTTCATCGTCCAGTTCGCCGCGTGCGAAATGCTGCCCGGCTTTTTCGCCCCAATGTTCACCTGTTCCAACTGCACGTCATGGATGGGCTTCCCGGCATAAGCGTTGACGTAGATGGCCTGGGCGGCGGCGGTGGCGGTAAGGTTGGAAATGACGATGTTGCGGAATTCCGGCAGGCCGCGCTCGGGCGGCTCAACCTTCTGGATCAGAGCCAGCCAATGGGCTGGGACATGGTTGGTGTCTGTGCCCGGCGGCAGCGTGGCATAGCTGTAGGCGGGGTTCCAGTTCAGCTCAAAGTTGAGCGGGTTGTCAACGCCTTCCATGCGGATGTCATGGATGAAAATATTTTCCACAATCCCGCCCCGGGAATGCGCAGACTTGAAACGGATGCCGTTGGCCGTGCCATAGGCCTGCAGGTTGCTGACCTCGACATTCCGGATGCCGCCGGAGGTTTCGCTGCCAAGCGTAAGCATGCCGCCGCCCGCGCGGGTGACACAGTTGCGGATGATGACATTTTCCGTCGGGCGGTTCACGCGCAAGCCATCGGCGTCCCGGCCCGATTTCAGGCAGATGTCGTCGTCGTTGCAATCCACCGTGCAGTTCTGGATAAGAATGTCATGCGAGGAGTCTATGTCGATGCCGTCGCAACTGGGCCCCAGGCCGCCGAGGTTGGCCTTGATGTTCACACCGTCCACCGTCACGTGGCCGCTGTAGATCAGCGCCAGGCTCCAAAAGCCGGAGCGGTTGATGCCCACGTCCCGGATCTCCACGCCATTGGAATCATACACCGCCACCGCCCGGACGCGTTGGCAGTCGTAGTCCGCCGCCCAGCGCAGACCGCGGGCGCGATAGTCCTTCAGCATGCCGCCCTCGCCGTCGGTGCCCCAGTATTTCCGCCACCAATACTCGCCGTTGCCATCAATGATTCCCTGGCCGGTGATGCTCACATTAGTCTGCTGATAGACATTGACCAGCGCCGCCGGCCAGGGCATCTCAATGCCGGCCACGCGGGTGGGCAGTTCGGGATAGAGCGCGTCATCCTGGATCGCGCGCAGGACAACGCCTTTCTGCAATTGCAGTTGGACATTGGACTTCAGGAAAATTGCGCCGCTCGGATAAGTCCCCTTCTTGAAAGTCACCACGCCGCCGCCCGCCGCCGCCGCCGCATCAATGGCCTGCTGAATGGCCGCCGTGTTGGTGGCGGTGCCGTCGGCCCGGGCGCCAAAGTCGTTCACGCAAAACCCGGGCGACGAGGCCGCCCTCATCGTCAGCGTGGCCGAAAGCAAGGCCAGACCGCAACCCAGAAAAAGTATAAGCCCCTTCATGATAGATTGGCATTACCGGAACTTTCCGCGCGGCTTCCGTCAATGCTCCGCTTCCAACGCAGTCATCAGAACGTTTATATCTGTTGGACCTAGGGTGGCATTGGCACCCTGACCGGCCGTCCCGGCGGCGGACCAGGCACTTGCCCAAACCGCCGGGGTGATCTTGACCGCTTTCACGCTGTTGTCAGAATAGATCACCGTTTCCACCTTTTGCTTGTCATGGGCGACCATGGTCGGATCCATGGCCGTTTGATTCGCATGGAGGTTGGGATTGACCAGATGTTCATACGCAAGCACTTTGGCTCCGCCCGGACCGAAATTGCTGAACTTAGGATAGGCACGCATATAACCCTTCCCATCAGGCGCCAGTTGGTTTGTGTTAGACCATGGGTTCCACTCATAGGAAGAATAAACCGCTCCACCCCACGACGTCGATTTCGGACGCAATAGCGGCAGGTAGGTAGACATGGAATAAGTTCCCGAAGCCGGCTTGACCGCGTAACTGGGACAGAAGAATGTTTCGCCGTTGCCTGCGCATTTCATGGGAAACAAATAGCCGATGTTTTCATAGGTGCCAGTGGTGCTGGAGGCCGATGGCAATAACTGGTTCCGATCCGGCCCGCTCCAGACATAATCCATATCTTCGGATTGGGCTATCTCGTTAAGGTCGCGATTGATTTGCAATGGCATGAGCCAGTCATTATAATCGCCGGCGTAGAGCGCCGAACCGACACTGATTTGTTTCATGTTGTTCAAACAGGAAGCGACATAGGCGCGCTGCTTGGCCGCCGACAGCGCCGGCAGCAACATCGCCGCCAAGATGGCGATGATGGCGATGACCACCAGCAGCTCAATCAGGGTAAATCCGGCCGGGCGGCGGCGGGCGGCGGCTCCGTTACGTTCTGGCATCACTTGTTTTTTCATAATGATCTTGGTTGTTCTGGGCTTTGTTTAAATCTACCACGCGGCCGGCGCAACGCCATCGCCAGTTATGGTGATGCCCGGAACGGAATCCGTTCGTCCGCGCGGCGCGGCCCGCCGGTGGCAGGGGCAAAAAGCCCGACCTGCTGACAGGCCGGGCTTGGCGCTTGAAGCAATCCCGCCGGTCGGCGGGCTTTTAATTAATCACGGATAGACGAGCTTGTAATACTCGTTCGTCACGCCGGACTTGATGATCGCAATGTTGGTCGAGAGGATGGTCGTCGTGCCGGCCACCGTCCCCCAGTCGTTGATGTTCCCGCTCACGCCCTTGTTCAGGTTGTTCGTCTGCACCAGCAAATGATATCCCAAGTGATCCGCCGGCCAGCTTAGCACCAGGTTGTTTCCGCTCACGCTGTTCGTCAGATGCGGCACTGTCTGGCTCGGCTGCAACAGCACGTTCACCGTGTAGATGTTCGTCTGCGACAAGTCCTGCGACACCACCCGCACCGCCAACGTGTTCGTCGGCAGACCCAAAGTGTTGCCGCCAACTGACAGACTGTTCGTCACCACCGCGCCATACGCTCCGTTGGTGAAGCTCAACGCCAGCGTCGCGTTCGCGTCCGCGCTCGTCGCCGCCACCGTCACCGTCTTGTTGACGTAGGTGTTGGTCGCGTTGTAGCTGTTCGTTGCAGCGTTAAACGTCGGATACAACATCCCCGCCGGCGTGAGGCTCAAGTAGGACAGCAGCGAGTTAGTGCCCAGCAACGTCACATTCACCGTGTAATTGTTCGTCACCGTCAAGTCCTGCGACACCGTCTGCACCGTCACATTGTTCGACCCTTCGACCAAACTCGTCAGCGGGCTGCTGGTGAGGCCATTGGTCAGCAACTGAAACTGTGTTCCGTTGACGAACAGCGTGTTCGTCGCCGCCGGATCAATGTTGACCACCGTCACCGTCAGCGGCACGCTCGCCAGGCTGTTGGTCGCCGCGTAGATCTCGCCCAATACGGTGTTGGTTTGGAATGTCGGATTAAAGCCAAGCGCCGCGTTCGCCGCATTGCTCACCACCAACGACGTCAGGTAGGTGGTCGGGCTGGCCGACGACCCCAACTGCGTCAACGCCACAATATAATTGTTCGTCTGCGACAAATCCTGCGACACCACCTGCACCGTCACGTTGGTCGTCCCGACGGCCAGCGTCAGCGGCGCGCTGGCGATTTCGTTGGTCAGCAACCCTTGCGAATTGCCGCCCAATAGCAGCGTGTTCGTCGCCGTCGTATCCACGTTCGTCACCAGCACGGTCACCGGGCCGGCGCCGGAGGCGTTCGTCGCGAAATATGTGCCCGTGTTGTTCGTCGTGAAGGCGGACGGATAGAAGGTTAGTGCGCCCGCGCCGTTGCTGATCACCAAGTTCGCCAGCCAGTCGTTCGTGCTGCCCAGCCGCGTCACCGTCACAAAGTAGTTGCTCACCGTCAAACCGTCCTGCGCTGTCACCTGCACCCGGATGACGTTCGTCGAGCCCACGCCCACCGCCAGCGGCAGGCTTACCAGTTTGTTGGTCAGCAGCCCATAGGACGTGCCGTTCAAATACAGCACGTTCGTTGCAAACGCCGAGTTGTTCGTCACCAGCACCGTCACCGTGGTGCTTGCGTTGATGTTCGTCGCGTAATAATTCGTCGTGCCGGAAATGAAGGTCGGCGAGACCGAGGCGTTCACCACCAGGTTGAACAGGCTTGCGTCCGAACTCGGCTGCCGCGTCACCGTCACAAAGTAGTTGCTCACCGTCAAACCGTCCTGCGCCGTCACCTGCACCCGGATGACGTTCGTCGAGCCCACACCCACCGGTAGTGCCACGCTGGTCACCTCGTTGGTCAGCCGACCCAGCGACGAGCCGTTCAAATACAGCACGTTTGTCGCAAAGGCGGAGTTGTTCGTCACCAGCACCGTCACCGTGGTGCTCGTGTTGACGTTCGTCGCCGTGTAGTTCGTCGTGCCAGAGCTGAACGTCGGGAACATCGCTTCCGACGAGTTCACCACTAAGTTGAGCAGGCTCGCGTCCGTGCTGGCCGCGCTGACCACCAGATTGACATTCCCAGCACCGTCATTGGTGATGGTGCCGACGAGGCCGATTTGCGCCGTGTCAAATACCGGCGTGGCCGTGAACTGGGTGCCATTGGTCGTCCCGTAGGTGAACAGTTGATAGTAAGTGCCCGCCGCCAACTGCGTGCCGGCGGTGTTGATTTCAACCACGCTGCCATTCGGCGACAACTGGCCGGTAACCGCCACGCTGTTGCTGACCACGCCGCCGGTGGTCACCACAAACCGGTTGGTGGACGTGACATTCAAGGTCAGGTTGCTGCTGAGGGTCAGCGTGCCGATGCCACCGTTGCCGGGATAGAGAATCGCTCCGGCATTGTTCGTCACCACACTGCCAAGCGTGCCCACGCCGGCCAGCGTGCCGCCGGTGTTGACCGTGACCGGGCTGACCGTGATCTGGCCGTTGACCAGCAGCGTGCCGGCATTGACGGTGGTGTTGCCGGTGTAAGTGTTGCCACTGCTATTCAGCAGGAGCGTGCCGCCGCCCACCTTGATGAGGGTGGTGGAGCTGCTGGCACCGTTTGTAATCACGCCTTCAATGTCACTAGGCGTGTTCAGCGCACCAATGGTGTAAACCATCGTGGCGCCACCGGGAACATAACCACCCGCCAGGGATGAAGCGGCATCCACGTTCAAAGCGCCGATTTGGGCGCCGCTGCCGGTGGAATACGTGAGGCCGACTAGGCTGACGCCGTCATAAAGATTGACCGTGGCGTTCGTCAACTTGCCGTCTGAGGAATAGCCGCTGCTGTTATTGTAGCAGAAGACCATCTTGGCGCCAGCAACTTCGCCGGTGATATTCAGCGTGCCGGAGAAATTCACGCAGGCACCGAAAGCATCGCCATAGCTACCGGAACCGCTGCCGGCAGCGGTGCCAGAGACGTTGAGCGCCAGAGTGCCCGATCCATAGAGATTGGGCAGCTTCATCAATGCCGGCATATCAATCGTGCCATTGGTTGCCGCCGGCACAGTGAGATTAGCTACGTTATACAGATTCAAATTGGCCGTGTTCGTTAGCGTGCCGCCGATCAGCGTGATCATGTTCGTGCCGATGCTGGCGGCCTGGCTGATGGCCAGCGTGCCGTAAATCGTGGTCCCGCCGCTGTAGGTATTGACCCCAGTCAGGGTCTGGGTGCCGGCGCCCGCGATGACCAGCGCGATCTTACCACTGCTGCCGCCGACGTTGGTATCCAAAATCTGGCCGGCATAAGTCGGATTAGAAACGTTGCTGATGGTGAGCGTGTTGATACCGGTGCCACCATTGTTGACGATCTTGCCGGGCACCGTGCCGGTAAGACCAGACAGGCCGTTCAGCGTCTGGTCATGGCCGTTCAAGCCCAGTGTGCCCGCCGCGCTGGCTCCGCCGTCCAGAATCGTCCAGCCCGTTATGCCGCTGCCAACGGGGAGCACCGCCGGGCCGGCCAGTTGAACCATGCCGCTCTTGATGTAGGTGTTATTGGTATAAGTGTTGACGCCGCCAAAGGTGTTGGTGCCCGGGCCATTGAAGACCACCGTGCCGAGGCCGGTGATGCCATTGGACACGGCATAGGTGCCGGCCAGGTCAAAGTTGATGGTTCCATTATTGGTCAGGCTGATGGTGTTGGTCGGAATCGCCGTCGCGCCGCCGTTGCCAAATTGGAGGGTGCCAGCGTTAGCGCCATCCACCAGGGTCGTGCCCGAGTAGGTGGTGTTGCCCGCCAAGGTCACCGTGTTCGAACCTCCCTCTTGAACCAGGCTGCCGGTGCCGGTAAGATTGGTCACCACCGTATAATTGTTGTTCGTCTGGTCAAAGACCAAGAGAGCGTTGTTGGTAATGACGCCAGCACCGAGGCCGGTGTTCAGGGTGTTGCCGTCGCCGACCTGCACCGTGCCGGCGCTGATGGTCAGCGGGCCGGTAAAGTCGTTCGTGGTGAGAATCGTCAACGTGCCGGTGCTGCTCATGGTCAGGCCGTTGGTAATGGACCCGGTGATCTTGCCCAGGCCGTTAGAACTCTTGAAAGTATAACTGGCCGAACCGCTCACCGTGACACCGCTGGGAGACACCGGCAACTGCAAGTCCACCGGGGAATTCGCCACGCCGACAGCATTAAAGGTGACGCTGTCGCCGTTCGTGAAGGCTTCGTCATCCACGCCGACATAGTTAGTCCAGTTGGGACTGCTCGTGTCCCAGAAGTTGTTCACTCCGTCGCCAATCCAGGTCAGGCTGGCCGTGCCCAGCGTCAGCACATTGAGTTTAATATGACCGGCGTTATCATCCACCAGTGTGAAAAACTGGTTGCCCACCTGGGCCGGAGTCACGGTCATGTTGGCAACCACGCTGCCGCTGATAAGGCTGCCACCATTATAGTTGATGAGCGTATAATTGCCATCGGGCAGCGTGCCGGTAATGTTCAATTTAACCACGTTGGCACCGGCCAGGGACAAGCCTCCGCCGATAACATTGATCACATCAAAGCTGGTGGAGCTGGCGAAGTCAATCAGGTTGGTGCAACCATTCTCGGACAGGCCGCTGCCCGCAGTCGAACCGTCGTCGGCAAATGTCAGCGTGCCGACATTGCCGGCACCGTAGCCACCCGGGGCGAGCGTGCTGCCGGATTCCATGTCCACCGGCCCGGTGAAGGTGCCGGTGCCGGCCAGCGTTGCGCCGGCATAATTGGTCGTGGCGGAATAATCGCTCAGTGTGCTGTCCATTTCCAGCGTGCCGTTGCTCACAATCGTCGGGCTGGAATAAGAATAGGTCGCACCATTCAGGATCAGCACGCCGGTGCCCACCTTGGTCAGGCCGGTATAATCCGCCGAGCCGTCGGTGATGTTGCCGCCATAGGTGTTGGTCGTGTTCAGGTTGCCGACAATGTAGATGGTGGCCGCGGTGCCATTGGCCGTGCCGCCACCGGAGAGCGACGATCCCGTGCTGCCCGTCAGCCCGCCGAGATAGATTTTCTCGTTGCCGTATTTGTTGTAGAAGCCGCCGGTCGTGCCCAAGTTCCAGAGAGAATTCGCAGCGACAAAAGTGGTGGCCCCGGATGAGCCGCTGGCCCGGATGCCGCCGCTGAGATTGACGATGCCGTTAAAACCGCTCATGGTTCCGCCGGGGGTGAACACGCCGGGAGTGCCGCCGCCGGTGATGTTCATGTTCAAGGTTCCGCCGCCAACCACGGTCAGGGTCGGGCCATAGCCACCGCCCGTATTGTTATAAAAAGTCAAGGTGCTGGTCGCGCTGGGCGCATTGCTGATGGTGTTGTTAATGACGGTGCCGTTTTCATACAGAGTGCTGCTGTTATTGAGCGTGACTAGACCGCCGCCGAGGCTGCCGCTGCCAGTCAGCGTCACCTGGCCGCTGTTGATTACCGTGCCGCCGCTGTAGGTGTTGGCCGCCGTCAAGGTCAGGATGCCGGAAGAATTCACGTTCAAGGCCACCGTCTTGGTGCCGCCGCCCAGCACGTCTTCAATCACGCCAGCAAAGCTTGAGGTGCCACCGTTGTAATTAATGGTTGAAGCCGCCGCCGTGCCGCCATTGCCGATGTAAGAGGTCGTAGCCCCGGCAGCGATGGCCAGACTGCTCACCGTTAAGCTGCTGTTGGTCAGATCGAGGATGCCGTTCGTGCCGCTGCTGCCGAGCGTGAGGGTGTTGATGGTGCTGTTGCCGCCCACCGCCAGCGTGCCGCCGGCCTCGACAGTCACATTGCCGGTGCCGTTGATGGGGCCGGTGGCCACCCGGATGGGGGAATTCATGATCAACGCCGCGTTGTTGGTGATGCTGCCGGTGCCGATGGTGCCGGAGATGGTGCCGTTGCCGAGCTGCACCGTGCCGCCCTGGATCACAATCGGACCTGGCAGCGTGTTGGTGGTCAGGATGAACAGGTTGTCCGTGTTGCTCTTGGTCAGGCTGCCGGTGCCGATCTGGCCGGGGCCGCTAAAAGTATAGTCATTGGTTGAATTCACCGTGACCGAACCGGGTGCTAGGGTCGCCGTGAGATTCACCGCCGGGTTCGTTGAGCCATTGTCGTCAAAGGTAACGAAGTCGGAATCGAAATAGGTCGTAGCGCTGAAAGTGGCAAGGTTCGTCCAGTTGAGGCTGCTCGTGTCCCAGTTGTTAACCGAACCGTCGCCGAGCCAGGTGATAGCCGTGGGCGTATGGGCTGAACTCAACACCAGGTCAATTTCACCGGGAGTTGAATCACTCAGAGCCGCCGTCAAGGAGCCGATGCCATAGCCAGTCAAGCTATAGTTTAGATTGGCGGCCGCCGTGCCGGTCTTGGTGCCGAAGGTGAACAGCTTGTAAGTCCCGGCTATCGGAACCGCCGTGAAGTTGATGACAATCGTGCTCGGCGAACCGCTCAGGTTGAGCGCGCCCACCACCACTTTATCATTGGAACCCGAGGGCGTTCCCGACAGATCAAAGTAATTGGTTTCCCCCGTGTTCAGGGTGAGGTTGTTGGAGAAGGTCAACGTGCCCGCCGTGCCGAGGGTGCCGGGGATGATCATCGCGCTGCTGGCGGTGGTGACGCTGCCCGTCACCACGCCGCTGCCGGACAAAGCCTGGCCGGCGGCCAGGGTGAAGGTGGAAGATTCACCCGAAACGTCAAAGGTTCCGGCACTGCCCACATTGATATTTTTACTGTTCAGGGAGCCGCTGCCGGCCAAGGCCAGCCGGCCGCTGTTGATGAAGGTGGTGTTGGTGTAATTGTTCGCGCCCAGCAGCTTCAACGACCCGGTGGCCGGTGTGCTGTTCATAAAGGTGAACGTGCCGCTGCCGCCGTTGCCCAAGGCGTTGGTGTAGACCATCGTGTTGCCGTTGATATCAATCGTGCCATTGCCCGCCAGCGTCACCGGCTTGGCCACCCCGCCATTCGTGCCGCTTGTCCCATTAGATGTGTCTTCGGTGATGTCTGGCGCATTGGTGAGCTGCGTCGCGGCATATTGCAAGGTGCCGTTATTGAAAGTCAGGCCGCCATAGGCGCCACCGCCCAGCGCCCAGACGCAATTGATGTTCACTGTGGCACCCGCCGTGATGATGGTTCCGCCCGAATAGCCGTTGCCCGCGCCGTTCAAGATGACCGTGCCGGTGGCGTTGAACGCCGGATTGGCCGTGCCCGTGCCCGTGCCGGGAACCAAGCCCGCCACGTTGCCATTGGCCGCGGAAGCCGGGATACCGATGGTCAGTGCGCCGACTGAACCCGAGCCATTGGCAATATAGCCATTGACCGTGAAGGTGGTTCCCGATTGCGCCGCTAGGCCGCCGCCACTGTTGCCAAGAAACACCGGGCGGCTGGCACTGCCCGTAGAAGCCGCGTTGATCAAACTGACGCTGCCCGCATTGGCCGTGGTGGAAGCCGCCATGAGCGTGCCGCCATTCAAATTGACCGTGCCTCCACCGCCGGCCGCAGTGGGTTGGGTTCCGGTCGGATTGCCCAGCACGTTGGCGTTGTTGATAACCGTGACGCCGCCGTTGATATAAAACGCGCCCCAAGTGCTGCTGCCAGCCTGGGTAGAGTCATAATACGTGGAAGTAGAACTCGTTACGGCACCGCTAGCATTGAGATAATTAAAGGCAATATGATTGGGCGAACCGGGATTCAAAAACACTGCTCCCGGGCCGGAGATGACACAAGCTTCGGCAACCTGGTTGTCGTTGGCAAAAAACGGCCCCCAAGTCGTGCCCCCGGTAAGCCCCAGACAGAAAACCCCGGCGGTATTGTTTTGGACTATCTGGCAGATGTTATTGTTAAGCCGCAAGCTGTCTATGCCGCAATTGATTATCCCCATGTTCGGCGTAACCAGCACGCCGCCCGTATAAAGATAGACGCCACTTTTTACTGTAATATAAGGCGCATGCGGGGAGTTGAATCGAACGGTATCAGCCGTAGCGCTTCCAGTGCTTGACACCCTAACATTTGCGGTTGTCCCGCCTATAGTGGGCGTTTGCTGCACCGTTATGTCATTGTTATAATCACCGCCCAGTCCGCTGGGATAAATGCCCGCATTGTTCCCCGGCGATCCGTAAAAACCCGGAATTTGAGCCCCGCCAACCACCGTGTAGGGACTGCCGGCACTGCCATTCGTGGCTGCCCAGTCATAAAGCCCGACGGTGGCATAGGCATTGTTGTTACCTCCATAGATCAATAAACCCGCTCCGGCCCCGGTAGCCCCCGCCGTGGTGGTGGTGATGGTGCCGGTGGCGGCGACGTTATTGGTGACAACGCCGACAGCGTTGGTCGTATAGGTGGCCGTGGCCGGGCCGTTGAAGACGATGCTAGAGCCGGTATTCAAAGTGATCCCCGCCAGATTGATCGTCGCCGTGCCGCCGCTCGCGCCATTCGTGGCGGCAATGATATTCTGGCCCGGCGCCGTGGTTCCCACGGCTGTCAAAGTGGTTGAAGTGAAGGACTGCGAATTGACGCCTGAAGCGCTGCCATTCACCAACAGCGAGCCGCCCGACAAGCTCAACGCGGCATTCGGAACGATGTTGGCCGTCGGGGTGCTGCCACCCAGGCTGAAGTCCAGCAACAGACTGCCGCCGGTAATGGTGGTGGGGCCGAAGGTATTGGCACCGGCCGAACTGCCAGTGAGGGTCAACAGACCGCCGCCGCTCTTGTTCAGGGTGGCACTGGTCCCGGAAATCACACTGTTGACCGTCAGCGAACCGCCGCTAATAACATTAATTGAATGCGACGTGCTGCCAAATGATATTGGCAAATTAATGGTTTCCAAACTGGTCGCACTGTCCGTCAGCCCGGCAATCGTGGTGAGCGAACTGCCGCCCAAGGTATAGGCCCCGGCGCCTGAACCAAAAGATAACCCGTCAATCACGGCGCTGCTGATGTCGTTGCCGTTGATCAGCGCGGAACCGGCTATGCCGGCGGGGAAAACCAATGCGTTGGTGGTGCTGCCGGTAACGAAGGGAATACCCGATGGACTCCAGTTGCCAGCGGTGTTCCAACCCGTGGTGGACGAGTAACTGCCTCCGCCGGTCCAAGTGGAAGTGCCAATGGTGGCCTTCAGGCTGGACGCGCTGGCCAGCAGCAGCAGGCCGGCGCACAGGATAGTTTGTTTGATGAGGGATTGGATGTTTTTCATAACGGGGAACGGACGGATGGCTTTCGGTTTTTTGGGGTTTTGCGGATTGATTTAATTTCCACCCTGAATACTGAAGCCCGCCGTCATAATCGCAAACGCGCGGGACGGCCGGTGACTCTTCAAGGTGATGGGCATGGTGCAAACATAGTCCACATCCAGAAATCCACCATCGCCAGAACTGTTGATGTCCCCCTCACCAGTTCTGGGGACACGACGAAGCCGGAAGCGGCGATTAAACATGATCAATTGCAGAAGAAGAGGGTGATGTTTCGCAACGGAACGCCTTTGAAAAACGGGGCGAGATTTTTGATGCGGATTTCACGTTGAACAATCGTGCCGGGAGCCAGCGTGTGCTTGATGCTTTCCAGCCACCGGCCCGCCACGGCCGCGAAGTCAAGCTTGGCCTCATCCGTCAAGGTCAGGGCTCCCGATTTTTCCCTTGAGTTCCTTGAGGCGGCGGTCAGCCAGTTTCCGGTCTTTGGCTTTCAACGAGCGACGAAATTGCTTGCCGCTCCTTTTAATCAGGGCATAATGCCCGCCCGACGATTCGAGCCGATACAGGTTCTCTGTGACTTTGTGAAAAGCCGGTTGTGCCGCCGGTTTCGATGTGTTTTGCGCGGTCGTTTGTATGCCAAAACGAAGCACAAAACAACCGGGTTGCAAGCATGGATTACAAACTGTCGTTTTTTTGTCGAGACAAATTGCGTATTTGTATTTGGTAATTGTTGGTTAATTGCGCGCTTAGCTCAGTGGTAGAGCATTACCTTCACACGGTAGGGGTCGCAGGTTCGAAACCTGCAGCGCGCACCATCCTTTGTTTTCAATGGATATGCTTGTTTTTGGGTCAAAACTAACAACAGAGTTAAACAAATTCACATCAGGCCATCGTTGTTCAAATCTGTTTCACGGGCATCACCAAACTACTTTGCTGCATTTTCTCATCCCACAAAAACAGCCAAACTTTTTGCTCGGTTTTGCCAGCCATTGATTGGGTCAGTCAACAATCAGTCCGCCCACGAATAATCCTGGATCGCGTGCCACGGCAGGTAGGTCACGCCGTTGCGTTCTTGTCGTTCGCTTCCACCATAGACCACGACGGAAGCCACGGCTTGTTTCGTCTTGGCAAACAGCCCCATGATTTTTTGGTTGTTGGCCGCCCAGTCGGAGGATACGGTTTGCCCGGCCTTGACCTCGACGAGCTTCAGGGTCTTGCGTCCCTGCACCAGCACATCGCTTTCCAAGCCGGCCTTGTCGCGGAAGAAATAAACGCCGTTGGCTTCGCCCCGGCTGAAGCGTTGCTTGATGATTTCGGAAACCACCCAGGATTCAAAGATGGCTCCCCGCAATGGATGCACATCCAGTTGCGGCACGTCTCGGATCCCCAGCAGCCAGGCCGCCAGTCCGGTGTCGTAAAAATGCAGCTTGGGCATCTTGATCAGCCGCTTGGAAACATTCCCGTGATAGCTGGGCAGCCGGAAAGCAATAAAACTTGCCTCCAGCACCGATGCCCAGGCCTTGGCAGTCGGTTGGGAGATGCCACAATCAGCGGCCAGCGATGACAGGTTTAGCAGTTGCGAGATGCGCCCCGCACTCAATTGCGCAAAGCGCTGGAATGCCACGAGGTCGCCGATGTTGGAAAGTGAGCGGACATCCCGCTCCAAATACGTCGCCACATACGATGAAAGCCAGTCTGCCGGCCTTAACTTGCGGTCTAAAATGCGCGGATAACCGCCGGTCAGGAGGGTCTCATTCAAGGTCTTGGGGTGCTGGGAGAATTCCACCACTTCCTGCCGTGACAGCGGCAACAGATGCACCACCGCCGAGCGTCCTGCCAGTGACTGGCTGGTGGATTCCATCACCGAAAGATTATGTGAACCGGTCAAAATCCACCGGCCGGGAGCCGGCTCCCGATCAATGATTTCCTGCAAATAGGAGGTGATCTGTGGGCAGTTTTGAATCTCATCCAGAATCGCGCCCTTGGGAAATTGTTTGAGGAACCCGCGCGGGTCTTCCAACGCAAACGCCCGCACATCCGGGGATTCCAGCGTCGTGTAGGGCAAATGGGCAAACACCTTTTGACACAAGGTTGACTTGCCGCTTTGCCGGGGGCCGGTCAGGACAATGGCCGGAAATTGCCTGGCCAGCATTTTTAGCCGGGGTTCGACATCACGATTTACCATAACGCTTCACAATATAACAGTCTGGCTACTTCAAAGTCAAATATTGAAACAGTCAGACCGGTGCCGTGGAATCCCACCCAGCCATTCCTCACTTCTGGCTGTTCTCTTTAACCGGCATCAGAAAATCGGGCAAATATTTCGGTTCATCCCAGTTCTTCGTCCAAGGCAAAGCTGATCTCTCCAACGCACGATTAAAATCCCGATCTCCAAACGAGCATAAAAACGTTCGGCACAAAAAGGTGTGAATGCGGTCAACGATCCCGGTGATCAGCGTCCTCATTTCTCCCTGATTGATGCGCGAGACCTGGTTCCATGGAATTTCCCGTCCCTCAGCATCAATCACTTTGACATCGGAATAATCGCCGGTCTTTGTGACGGGTGTGATGCCGGAATGAAGTTTTTCCAAGAACCCGCGACGGACACAGGCAGCGGTCATGATCTTGGCAAATTCGGCTTTTTGTTTTTCAGGGTTCTCTTTCATATCAAACTCGCGTTGTTGTTGGGAGCATACCGGCGTGGAGCATGGTCAGGCAGTCAATATTTACGAAGAGAACGCGGTTGCCCTGACCGGTTCGCAGCAGTATCGTCAAACCAGAAAGAACACCGAAATGACCCTGACCAAAAGAGATCTCGTAATGCGCATCAGCGAAGAAACTGGACTGAATCAGGCCCAGGTTTTTGACGTGGTGCAGAAAACCCTCAACCATCACCGAATCATTGGCCATCGATCTTGAAACCGAGGCCCACGCGTTTGGGGTCTGTGTCGTTCGGGATTCCTTTGGCGGAACCCACCTTGGCGTCGTGATTCCCCTCTTTCAAGAGAGGCGACTTGGGCGCTGATGCTTTGAGGATCAACATAAGTTGCCACTACCTTTTTAGATCCGGCGGGCTATGGCGGTCTTCCGGTTTGTCTGCTTCTGCTGGCCAGGAACCGCAGACGTAATTCCTGGCCAAAATCGGGTTCAGTTCAGCGCATTCAACAGCCGGTCAATTTCATCGATCGGTTGGCTAGGCGCGTTGGCCTGTGCAATCGCTTCCCAGATCTGGGCCAAAATGTGCGGACATTGGCGGAGGAATGTGGCGGATGGCACGGCGCGGATCAGCTGCATCAACTCGGCTTTGTCGATGCCGAGCCAGACCGCTTTGGAAATGGCGATCCTGGCGCTCTGTTCCGCGTGGCGTTCTGTCCACCGCAGTTCCGAGATCAGTTGGCTGCCTGTTTCTTTTCCACTCCAACCACGGCAGGCTTGGCCAGCGGCAGTTGCGCCTCCTCAATGGCCGCCGGGAGGCAGGGCAGATGGAAAACGGTGGTGCTAGCCGCGCAGCACACCTCATCATTTTGGGGTAATTACTTTCTGATGGAATCCTTGGACTGCGAGTTAAATGCAGGCGACACTGTTGTAGAGATCATTGCCTGAATAAGCTGGCGGCATCCGCATAGCAGCGGGCGACATATTCCATGGATGGCCGTTGTTCCGGTTTTTTCTCCAAGCAGGACGTGATGGTAACCGAGATGTTTCGGGGGACATCGAACCCCGCCTGGATGGGCGAGCGAGGTGTCATTTCTTGGATTTGTTTCTCGATTACGGCGGCCTCGCCGTCAAAAGGATATCTGCCGGTGTAGCCATAATAGGCCATGACGCCAAAGGCGAAGACGTCGCCCTTAAAACCGTGCGTGAAGTCGCCAGCCCACTTCTCGGGCGACATATACCTGGCTGTGCCCACGGGATTCTGCTGCTTGTCCGCAATGAAGGGCGGCAGATTGCCGGCGAAATAGGAGTGTGAAAAATCAATCAATACCGCTTCCGCCGGCCAGGCGGTGGGCACCAGCACGTTCATGCTCTTCAGGTCATTATGGACGATTGGCCGCTCGCAAAAGATTCCGGTGTGCAAATCAGCCATCGTCTCGGCCACGCTCTGCAGGATTTTATGTGTCCGGCTGTGATCCTTGACCGTCACGCCCGCCTGCACCAACTCGTTCAACGTCGTGCCCTCGACGTATTCCAGAAAGAGGCGGTGCGACGCCGCATCATAAGCCAGTATTCGCCTGACACGAGGATGCGTTATCTCATCCAGCATATAAGCCTCGTTCGCAATGAAAATCTCATCCCAGAAATTGCGCGGTTCTTTGAGCAATGCGGGACACGGATTTCTGGCGAACTCTACTTTGGAGAGTTTTGAAACCCCGGCTTCCACCGGCATGAATTCCTGTTTGTTGATGTCAGGTATTTTCATTTGGCCCCGAACTATTCATGTCCCATCACTGTTTGGGTGTCACCCGTTGGTCTGTTTTTATATGACTGATCTTTCACTCCGTCGCGAGGCCCATTTTGGTGATGTCGAGCTGACGGAGGGTGTCCATGACGTTGACCATGACTTGATAATCCGTTTCG
>Ga0316222_1002432_pt1 | contig 19894 bp, 6 predicted proteins | sample TBH18011metaG_FD_206008 | JGI IMG/M metagenome (GOLD analysis project Ga0316222, IMG submission 206008) | Freshwater microbial communities from Trout Bog Lake, Wisconsin, USA - TBH18011 | ecosystem: Environmental > Aquatic > Freshwater > Lake > Hypolimnion/Profundal zone | place: USA: Wisconsin...
ATGGGCAACATCGTTTACAAGGGGCAGACCTATTCCACCAAATTGTCCTACTCGGTCAACGACATCAGCGGCTGGGCTGGCGCCACCCATGACATCGCGCATTCCGCCCCGTTTGGCAACACGACCCTGACCAACCAAACCTTGAAGTTTGAGCAGGTCTCGCCCGATACCATCATGATCGCGGACGCCAACCGCGGGTCGGGCGAACAAGGCAGCCAGGCCTTCGGCGGCACGGGCGGCTATGCTGAAATCCGCTGCCTCTGCATCAGCAACCATAAACTGCGGTCGTGGTGCGGGGTATTTTTTAATGGCAGCGCGCGCATTGTCTCCCCGGCGCAGATGACAGGCGAAGCCGGGTTTGCCGCCGGGGCGGCCATTCCGGCCAGCGACCCCGCCAACCGGGGGGAGCTTGGCGACATCTCGGTCAATGGCTGGAACAGCAGCAGTCTCACTGGTTACTGGACGGCCATGCCCAACGATTGACCACTCGCCGCCGACCGGCGCCGCCAAACTAATTTCATCATGATTAAATCCCACGCCCTTCGTGTCTTTACGTATTTGGTCAGTCTAGCCGTTGCCCCGTGGCTGACGGCCAATGCCGCCGTCTCGCCCTTCGCCGACCAGCCCGCCAAATCCTATTCTTCTTACCGGGACGAAGCGGGCAAGGATGTCGAGCTGCTCTGGGGCCACGCGCCGCTCGACGATTTCGGCTCGCGCTCGGTGGCGTTTGATTTCACCGGCATCCGCCCGGTGCGGCAGGTGCCCGCGCCGGGCATCCATCCGCGCATTTATTTCACGCCGGACGATTTGCCGGACTTGCGCCGCCGGCTCAAGCAAACCCAGTGCGGCCGAGCCGCATGGAACAACCTGCTCTGTTGGACGGAAATGATGAAAGGCCGCTACGACGACAAGGCTGCCTACGCGAAAAATGACGTGTGGCAGGGCGGTTTCGGCGGACTGCACGGGCCGGTGCCGCTGTATCGCCTGGGCGTGCCGCGCGAAAAAGGTTTCGCCTACAACCATCACCCGGCGGCGGCGAAGATTTACCGCTCGCTCGTGGACGGCAGCGCGACGAACTTCCCGGATTATTATTGGAATGTTTTTTCGCTCGAAGCCTTCCGCTGCCTGATTGAAAACGACGAGGCCGGCGCGAAAGACCTGGCGAAAGCCGTCGTCACCGCGATGAAGCTGGACCAGGCTAGGCGCGCCGCCGATCCGAAAGCGAGTAATCCGCCCGACGGGCCGACCGGCGGTTTCCAGCTCGCGTTCGTCTATGATTTTATTTTCAACTGGCTCACGCCCGCACAGCACACCGCCATTCACGATGAGCTGGCCAACTCCACCTGGCATCACGACAACTACGGCACGTTCAATACCGCCGAGGGTTCGCGCAGCAACTGGGCGACGTTCTCCTACTGGCTGTTTGAGGTGCTCGGCATCGAGGACGAGCCGGGCTTCAACGATTTGAAAGTGCGCGGCATGTATCGCGGCTGGCGGAATCTCTTCACCTACGGCTGGTTCCAGTCCGGCGCGACCTACGAGGGCGAGGCGAAAAACCAGCTCGGCATGGACGCCATCATCCCGTTTGCGATGCGCGAAAAAGTGTATGGCTTCACCAATCTCTGCGGCCATCCCTACCTCCGCGCCTACGCCACGAAATTTTTGCCGGCGAGCGTCATCCCCACGCTGGACGGCTTCATCAAATACGACCTGCTCGGCGGCGCGCACGGCCGGCCGATGGCGCCGGACAGCCTCGGCCTCAAATATATGTTCCCCGACGATCAGGTGGTTGACTGGATTTACCGCTGCGCCGTCGGCGAGCATTACGAGAACGTCCCCGACCGCTGCGACGGCTATCGCAATGATCTTTTGTTTTTCCTTTGCTACGCGACGGATTTTAATCCGGCCAACAACGACCCGGCGAAGCTGAACCTGCCGGAAACCTTTTTCTGCGGCGAACGCGCGCTGCTGATGACGCGCAGCGGCTGGGACAAGGACGCGCTGATGATCAACCTCCACACGCGCGAGGCCAACGGCGGGCATCCGTTTGCTGACCGCAATTCCATCATGGTCGCCGGCGCGGGGCGCGTCTGGTCGCCGCCGGGCTACGCGAGTTTCCGCACGCCGGAGAACAGTCTTGTGTGCATCGACGGCAAGACGCAGGACGAACATTCGCCCGGCCGCATGGTGGATTTTGCCGACGCGCCGCTGGCGACCTTCGCCGTCGGCGACGCCAAGTATCCGTGGGACTGGAACCTGTCGTTCGTGGACAAATCCGGCGGCGGATTTTACACCGCCGCCGCCGTGCGCGACGGCAAGGTGAAACCGCCCAAAGGCGCGGGCTGGACGCTGGAGAATCATTGCGTGAATGATTTCGCCTTCACCAAGCTATCGTTCGCGTATCTCAACACGCCGCTGGCGGAAAGTCCGCACTGGATTTTGCCCGTCGGCGCGGTGCGGCCGTATTTTCGCCAGCCGAATTATCCGGTGCAGTGCGCCTTCCGCACCGCCGGCCTCGTGCGCGGCGCGCAGCCTTACGCGCTGGTCGTGGACGACATCCAGAAGGACAGCGCCGTGCATCATTACGACTGGACGCTCGCGGTGGAAAACGACATCCAGATCGCCAAGGTCGAGCAGCGCGGCGAACACGGGCTGGACGTGATTCTCACCGGCAACGATCCGCAGCAAAAGAATCCGCGCGGCAAAACGCCGTTGCCAGCGAACGTCACCGGCGCAATTCCCGCCGGCCAGCCGATGCTGCTCGTCCGCGTGCTGAACGTGAATTCCACCAAGCCGGTCACGCCGACCATTGTCGAACTACCGAACCTGGCCGATGCGAAAAAGTATGGGACGATCCGCCGCCTGCTGATTCCCGCCGACGCGGCTTCGCCCGATTTCAAGGTGCTGCTGTTCGCGTTCCATCAGGGCGACGCGCTGCCGCAGACGAGCTGGAACGGCGACCGCACGGCGGTTTCCGTCGCGGCGGGCGGCGGGAAAGACCGGATTGAATTTGCGCCCGGCAAGTCCGGCAAAACCAGCCTGACCGTTTTGCGCGATGGCAAAATCCTTGCGCAGCTAAACCGCGAGGTCGCCCCGTTGAATTAAAACAAAATGAAAAAAACATTTGCCCTGCTGCTCGTTGCCACCGCCGCCACGTCGGGCGCTTTCGCCGACGCGGTTTGGCCGCCGGTGCCGCTGCAGGATCAGGGACTGCCTTACACGCGCAGCGCGCAAAAGTTCGCGCTCGCAAAAATCTCGGACACGGTCGCGGTTTTCGCCGGCAGCCGCTATGCCTACGTCCACGGCTTCAAGGTGCGCCTCGACGACGTGAACTGGCACGACGAAGCGGTGCTGCGCGATGGCGTGATTTACGTTCCGGCGGCGTTCGCAGGTGTGCTGTCGCTCAAGGAAACCAGGCCGGACACCGCGCCGGACGGCCTCGCCGACCGCTGGGTTTACACGCTGGAAATACCGAAGTCCGACGCGCCGACCGTGCAGATTGACGGCAAGCCGTTTGTCGCGCTGGCGGACGTGGCGCGCAAACTCGGCCTGAAGGTTTCGCAAAATCCGCGCGGGCTGCTGCTCATCGGCGGAAGCGAAATTACTTTTTCCGAATCCGAATCCAATTTGCTCGACAGCGTCATCACGCTGTTCGACACGCCGGAAAAACTGGCCAATCCCGACATCGCGACGAAGTGGATTCCGGCGCTGAAACGCCAGGGCAAATGGACGGATCATGTCAAGGCGACGCCGGAGCAGTTGAAGATTTTTTCCGGCGCGGAAACCCGGTGGCCGACTGCGCCGAAGTCCGAATACGATTTTTCCGGCTTCAACAAAAAAATTCTCGGCTCGAAAGTGCCGCCGCCGGGTGTTTATCCGCGCGTGCTGTTCAGTCCGCAGGATTTGCCGGCATTGGCGGCGCGCATCAAGGGGAGCCAGCTCGGACAAAAATCCCTGATCGAGATGAAATTTCTGTTCGAGCAAAGTTTTTGGAACCCGAACACCAGCGACGGCCAGATTTTCCAAAAGCTCGCAAACAATGACCTTGCCGATTTGAAATGGCCGGACGACGTGGCGCCGACGTTGGTGGCGACGATCAACACCGCGCAGCAGTTCAAGGGGCAGAAACAGGGCATCCACAATTCGCACGTCGGCTACGATCCCGAATGTCTCACGGCGATGGCGTTTTATTGCCTGGTGACCGGCGACGACGCGCACGGCCGGCAGGCGGCGACGGCCATCGCCAATTATTACAAGCTGCGCGAGCCGCTGATTGACGCGTGGAACGCGATGAGCGATTCCGAGTTTGGCGACGAGACCAATAACGCCAGCGGCTCGGTAACCGGCTGGCGTGGGATGCACGGTCTCGTGGCGCATATGAACCTCGGCCTGTCGCTCGACTTCGGCGGCAAATGGATGACGGCGGAGCAGATTGACACGATGCGCCGCGTCATCGTCAAGGCGACTTACGGCCGCCGCGCCTACGGCGAAGATTCGACCGTGCGTTTCCGCGACGTGAACTGGGTGGGCTGGGACTTGCCGCAGTTCCTTGCGCTCACGTCCATCGAGGGCTTGAAGGGTTTTGACCGCGAAGCCTGGGAGACCGGCGCGCAGACCGTGCGCGCGTTTTGCGACTGGGGCATTGACGACTCCGGCGTGGTGTTCGAGAGCAACGGCAAGACGCCGGGCAGTTTTGAATTCATCACGCTCTCGATGGTTTCGCTGGCGCGGCGCGGCGAAAATCTTTTCGGCCATCCGCACTGGAACAAGCTGATGGTCGGCCAGACGCAGATGACTTCGCCGGACGGAAAAGTCACCGTCACCAGCGGCACGCAATATGTGCCTTACAGCCGGCAGGCGCTTTCGCTCGGATTGGTGGACGCGTTCAAGGCGTTTTATCCCAAGCAGCGCGTTTCCGATTATCTGCTCACCAAGGCCGTGCAGCCGCCCGACACGGCGGACGAATACCTGCGCGGCTGGACGCTGAAGGGTTTTGATGCGGCCAGCTATCCCGAGCAAGTGAAGCATTTGCAGCGCCTGCGCCTGCCCAGCCCGACCTATCCGGGCTTTGTGCGCACCGTGCTATTCGATGCCGACTACCGGTCAACCACGCGCGCCGACTTGGATCTGCCGCTGGATTTTTCCGCGCCGGTGCAGGGCGTCTTCTCCAGCTACAGCGACCGCACGACAAACGCCGCGTGGATCAACATCATGGTGCGGCCAAATCATTATATCGGCGCGGGACATCATCATGCCGACGCGGGAATGTTTCATTTTTCCGCGCTCGGCGTGGACTGGTTCACGCAGTCGCCGTTCACGCAGGAATACGCCGGCAAGTATTACAACCTCGTGCAGGTGGACGGCGAATCCGAGCCGTTCTCGGTGCCGGGATTTCCCTCGTCCGGTATCCTCGGCTACAACGGCGCGGCGAAATATCTTGGCGCGACGGAAACCAAATCCGGCGCGACCGGCAGCGCCGACCTGACCTACGCCTACAGTTATCGCTGGCTGACGCAACCGCCGCAGGTGTGGAGCGACGAACTCGAAAAAATGGGCTGGGAAGTCGAGCCGTCGCCGGAGATTTTGAAAATCTTCGCCGGCACCGACCGAAACAAAATGCGTCCATGGTGGTCGAATTACGATTATTGCAACTGGATTCCGACCTGCCGCGCGCCGTTCAACCCGATGCAGCGCGTCTTTCGCACCGTCGGCCTTGTGCGTGGAAAAAATCCCTACGGCTTTGTCGTGGACGATTTGAAAAAAGACGATGCGACGCATCTCTATCAATGGACGGCGATGCTCAACGGCGGCGTGTGGCAGACCGACGTTCCAAACCTCGCGCCGAATCAAGTCGCGCTCGCCTATCGCGCCGGCGATCCGAATTTGAATTCTCCCACGGCACAAACCGCGATTGTTCCCCAGCCGGGCGAGCCGCTGCTGCTGGTCTGTGCGCTCGGCATGGCGGACAGCGGCGACGCCGCGCTGCCGCCGGTGCAAGTCGTGCGGAGCGAAGCGATGAAGGACAAGGCGGGCAAGCAGCAATACTTCGACCGGCTCATCATCAACCACCGCGCGGTGGACGCAAATTTCCGCGTGCTGCTGGTTCCGTTCCGCGCCGGCGAGCCGCTGCCGCAAATTTCAATTGATGCCGCGACTGGCATTGCCACCGTCACCACCTCCGGCCAGCGCGATGAAATTAAATTTTCTTCCGATGCTGGCCAGCGCACGCACGTCAGCGTCACTCGCGGCGGAAAAGAAATTGTGACATCAAAATAAAAATGGCCCCGGCCAAAAATATATTTGCGCTGCTGCTGTTCGTCGCCGTTTGCGCGGCGCGCGGCGCGGACTACCAGTTTTCCGTGCCGGTTGGCGGCGGCCATTCCGATGCGCGGGCGTTTCTCTGGATTCCGCCGCAGTGCGAGCACGTTCGCGGCATTTTGCTCGGCCAGCAGGTGATTTTGGAGAAGCGCGTCTGCGACGACCCGCTCATCCGCGCCGCCTGCGCGAAGGAAAATCTCGCCATTGTCCTCTGCTACGACACGCCGCTGGGCTATTTTGATTACAGCCAGGGCGCGGACAAGGCGCTGCAAAAAATCCTCGACGACCTCGCGGCGGAATCCGGTTATTCGGAAATTTCCACCGCACCGCTGCTGCCGTTCGGCCATTCGGGTAACGCGATTTTTGCGTGGACGGTCGCGTATTGGCGGCCGACCAACACCATCGCCATCGTCACCCTTCATGCCGCCACCACGCTGCCGCCGGCGTGGGACAAAAAGACCACGGCGGACGGCGTGCCCGTGCTGGCCGTGAGCGGCGAATACGAATCGTGGGGCAACCCCGCCGAGCCGCTCGACAAACACTGGCGCTGGCTGCGTGGCGAACTGTTGAGCCTGCGCTCGCGCTATGACGAATCGCTCGTCAGCGAAATCGTGCAGCCGGGCGCGACGCATTTTTCGTGGGACGAACCGCTGGCGCGGCACGTTGCGCTGTTCATTGAAAAAGCCGCCGAGGCGCGGCTGCCGAAGGATCTGAACTCGCCCACGCTGAATCACATTCCGCCCGAATCCGGCTGGCTGACGGACAACGCGCTGATGACGCCGAGCCGATTTGCGCCCGCGCCGTATCGCGAATTCAAGGGCGACCCGACGCTGGCGTTCTGGCATCTCGATAAGGAACTCGCGCTGGCGACGGAGCAATTCGAGGAGCAATACAAAGGCAAGGCTGACCAGCGCGTGACGTTGGTGCAGGACGGCCAGCCGGTCAGGCCGGAGTGGATGCCGACGATGAAATTCGAGCCGGAAGCGGACGGCGTGAGCTTTAAGGTGGCGGCGGATTTTTTGAACGCAACGCCGGAAGGCGTTCTCGGCGCGGGGCAGCCGCTCGGCCATGCGGCTGGGAAAATTAAATTTTACCTGATCGGCGGCTGGGGCGGCGGCGGCGAGCAGACGGATGAAAACACGTTCCGCATCCGGTTCAGCAACTTCGGCATCAACAGCCGCGCGTGCAACCTGATGCTGATGGCATATCAGGAAGGCGACAAAAAATTCAAATACGCCGAGCAGCCGGCGCAGATCAAGTTTCCGGAAAAATTGACGAACGGAGCGCCGCAGAAAATCACGTTTGAAAAAATTTCCGACCAGCCGCGCGGCGTGAAAACTCTGAAACTGATGGCGACGACCGATTCCGGCCTGCCGGTGGACTTTCTGGTGCGGCAGGGGCCGTGCGAGGTGCGCGATGGCAAACTGGTGTTCACGGAAATTCCGCCGCGCACAAAATTCCCGGTCAAGGTCACGGTCGTCGCGTGGCAATACGGCCACGGCGGAACAACGCCGGTGCAATCCGCCGTGCCGGTGGAACAGGCTTTTTTGATTCAGGCGTTATGAATTCTGTTGAACCAACAAATCAATGTCCGATGCCGGCGCCGAAGGTTTTGCGTCTTGGCGTCCGCGCGCATGATTTCGGGCGGATGCCGGCGGGCGAGCTGGCGGCGCGGATTGCGGCGGGCGGATTTTCCTGCGTGCAACTGGCGCTCAACAAGGCCGTCGCGGGGCTGGATTTGCGCGCGGGCGACCTGAACGGCGAACTCGCGCGCGAAATTGGCTGCGCCTTCGGACTCCACGGCGTCGGCATCGAGGCGCTGGGTTGCTATGTCAATCCGATTCACCCGGATTTGAAAACGCGCGCGGTGCTGCTGGAGTTTTTCAAGGATCACCTGCGGTTCGCGCGCGATTTCGGCTGCGGCATCGTGGCCTTGGAAAGCGGTTCGGTGAACGCGGATTATTCTCCGCATCCGGCGAACCAGGGCGAAGCGGCGTTTCAAGCCATGCTCGCCAGCCTTTCGGAACTGGTGGCGGCGGCGGAAAACTTCGATGTCGTTGTCGGGCTGGAGGCCGTGACAAGCCACACGGTTTCGACGCCGCAGAAAATGCGGCGCGTGCTGGACGAAATTGCCTCGGACAATCTGCGGGTGGTGCTCGACCCGGTGAATCTGCTGTCGGCGGAAAATTTCCGCGAGCAGTCGCGCGTGGTGGCGGAGGCGCTGGATTTGTTCGGCGAACGCGTGGCAGCGGTTCATGCGAAGGATTTTGCATTAGAAAATGGCGCGCTGAAAACGGTTCCCGCCGGTCGCGGGCGGCTGGATTACGCGCCGGTGCTGGATTTTGTCCGCACGCGCCAGCCGGGCATCAGCGTGCTGCTGGAGGAGGCCGGCGAAAATGTCGCCGGCGGCTGCGCGGATTTTTTACAAAGAAATTTTACCAAGGAAATCCTATGAAAGAACCAATCGAAATCGCCGCCTTGATCGGCGACAAGTTGATCCGCGACACGCCGTTCGCCTACCGGCTGGAAGTGGCGCGGAACCATGGCGTGTTTGACCGGATGCATTTCGTGGATTTCGGCAGGACGTTCGGGCTGGGCCGCCCGGCCGTGGCGTATGCATGGACGCAGTTGAGCGCACCGAAGCCGATGAAACTCACGGTGCAAATCGAGCACAACGACGGCTGCAAAATCTGGCTCAACGGCGCGGAAGTTTATGCGCGGCGCGGCGACCGGAAAATCGCCCTGCACCGGGACGAGCGCAGCCTGGAGATGTCACACCAGTTTGAAATCCAGTTGCAAAAGGGCGCGAACAAGCTGCTCCTCAAATCCGAGACGCGCGGCGAGGAGTGGCGCGTGCTGCTCCAGCCGCCGAGCGAAAAAGGCGCGGTGGTGAATGGCGCGGTGCATCCCGAAATCGGGTTGCGCGGCGTGCAGAACGTGGACGCCAAAATCGCAGAACTGACGAACTGGCTGGTGATCGGGCCGTTTGAGAACGCGCGGCGCGATCTCGATGTGGTGCAGGCGCCGGAAAAGGAATTCCGTTTTGGCAAAATGTATGCGGGCCTCGATGCGCCGGTGACGTGGATGATTCCGAAAATTGAAATCCACGGCGCGACGATTGACCCGCAGTCGTGGGGGACGAATTACGACTGGAATTATCACAACGGCGGCGTCGCGTGGGCGATGCAGCACCTCGCGGCGGCCATGGGTGAAAACAAATATGCCGAGTGGGCGCAGCATTTCTGTGATTTTCATCTGGAAGGCATTCCGTTTGTGGAGCACCAGGTAAAAACCTTGAACGCGGCGGAGTCGGCCAACCATTTTATCATCGAGACGCCGCTGCTGGATTTCACCCTCGCGCCGTCGCTGCCGTTCATCTATCGGCTGCGCACGGAGAAGAGGTTTGCGACCCGCGGATTATACGAAAAATGGATCGCGCGGATGCTGGACTACGCGCGGCACGGCCAGCTCCGGCTGCCGGGGCACGGCAGCTACACGCGGACGACGCCGGTGAAATACACGACGTGGGTGGACGACATGTTCATGGGCATTCCGTTTCTGGTGCAGACGGCGCTCTACACGTCGGATGAAAAATTGCGGCGGGAGCTTTTGGACGACGCGGCGCGGCAGGTGCTGGAATTCAACGCGCAGGTGTGGGACGCGGACAGCGAACTGTATGTCCACGCGCGCGAATTCGGCGACCATACCAAATTGCCGCATTGGTCGCGCTGCAACGGCTGGGCGATCTGGGCGATGAGCGAGGTGCTGCTGCACCTGCCGGCGGAGCATCCGAAACACGCGGCGATTCTGGGACATTTCCGCCGGCACGCGGCGTCGCTGGCGCGATGGCAGGACGAAAGCGGCTTTTGGTTCAACGTGCTGGAACGGCCAGATTCGCGCCCGGAGGTTTCGGGCACGGCGATTTTTGTGCTGGCGATGTCGCGCGGCATGGCGCACGGCTGGTTGGACGCGGCCATCTTCCTGCCGGTGGTGACACGGGCGTGGGCGGCAATCGCCACGGCCGTGGAGCCGGACGGGACGGTGCATGGCATCTGCATGGGCACGATGTGCACGGCGGATGAGGAGTATTATGTGAACCGGCCGTTCTACGACAACGACACGCATGGCCTGTTCGCGGTGATGTTCGCTGGAATTGAATTCCAGAAGCTGCGGCAGCCACGGACGCTGGAGAAGCATACGGCCGTGGCGGCGGACTCCTTGCGTGTCCAGCGGGTTTGAGGCAAGCTTGACCGTCCTATCCCAGCCGCATGAAAAAACAGAAAAAACGCGTCGCCTTGATCGGGCTGCCCATCTTGCAGACTGTCAACAACCTGTCGAACTCGGCCATCGCGCGCTATGCCGAGGGCGTGGGCAACTGGCAATTCATCCTGAGCGCCGAGCCGACGGTGGACGCCTTCCGTTTTTTGCGGACGCTGGACTGCGACGGCGCGATTGTGCGGGTGATGAACCCGGCGATGCGGCGCGAGGCGCTGCGGGTGCGCTGCCCGCTGGTGAACGTCTCCTCCTGGCTGGAAAAGCCCGGCGTCATTACGGTGCGCCATGACTACCGGGCGATTGGCCGGCAGACAGCGGAACATCTTTTGGAAAAAGGCTACCGGCGGTTCGGCTGTGTGACGACGCCCGGTGGCTGGTTCATCCAGGCGCGGCGGACGGCCTTTCTGGAAACGCTGCGGGCGCGCGGACTGGCGGCGACGAATTTTGTCCTGCGCAAGGGCCCGCCCAATGCCGATGAATTTTCCCTGCACAATATGCCCATCCCGGACAGCGAACGGCGGCGGTTCACAGAGTGGGTGCGCGCCTTGCAGCCGCCGGCGGCGCTAATGCTGACGGACGACTGGGACGCGCCGGCGCTGATGGATCTCTGCCGCGAGGCCGGCCTGCAGATTCCGGGCGACTTGGTGGTGATTTCGACTGGAATCCACAGTGAAATCCTGCCGCTTTGCAAGCCGTCCCTGACCGCCGCGCAGGAAGACCAGTTGAGCCAGGCGCGCATGACGATTGACACGCTCACCGCCCTGATGGCCGGCAAAACCGCCGATCGCCCCATCATCGAGGTGCCGCCGCTGGGCGTCGTGGAGCGCGACTCCACCGCGACGCTGGCCATCGACAACCGCGAGGTGGCGCATGCGGTCGAGTTCATCCGCGGCCACGCCGGGGACGGCATTAACGTGGCCGACGTGATTTCGCGGGCGCGGCTTTCGCGGGTGACCCTGGAGCGGCATTTCCGGGAAATCACCGGGCAGACGATGCACGACTACATCATCCACCAGAAAGTGCGGCGGGTGCAGGAGCTGCTGCTGGAAAAACCGCAACGCAGCCTGCAGGGCATCGCCAAGCTGTGCGGCTTTCCCGACCGCCGCCGGCTCAACCAGGTGTTCCGGCGGGTCACCCGCAAGACCCCGGCGGACTGGCGGCGTTCCCGTCCCGGCATGCAGGAACTGGCCTGACGCACATACGCCCGCGCCGCCGGAGCCGCCGCCGGTGTTTGACAGTTTGCGGCAAATCCCGCTGTCGCAAAATCACCCCTTCGTGACGCAATAATGCCCCTGTCGCCGCCGCCGTTTTGAAGTATGTTTGCGTGCCAAAAATCCCATTTTCATCTGTGATCAGAAACTTTAGCAAACTTTGCGCTGCGGCCGGTTCGGCAGCGCTCCTAGCCGCAATCTTTTTTTGCATTGTGACCGGAGGACACGCCGCCACCTACACCAAGACCGACACCACCACGATGTATCTGGCGGCGGACTGGAAAACCAACGGCGTGGCCGGGTTGCCCGGCATCAATGACACCGGGCTGTTTGACGCCACGTTGAGCGCGGGCAAGGCGGCCACGCTGGCGCTGGGCGGGAATGTTTCCGTCGGCGGGCTGGTCTTCACCAACAGCCTGAACGGCCCGGTCATCATCGGCTCCGGCAGCACGCTGACGTTGAATACAAACGGTCTCGATGTCAGTTCGGCCAACCAAAATGTCGCAATCAACTGCGCTGTGACCGTCGGCACGAACCAAGCCTGGCTCGTCGGTTCCAATGGCGCCTTGACTGTCGGTGGCACGATTTCCGGCGCGAGCGGACGGACGCTCACGCTCGGCGGCAACGCCGTTTCTTCCGGGATCATTTCCAACACGCTCGGCACTTCCGGGATGCTAATGAAAATCACCAACGGCAACTGGACGTTCATCGGCGACGGCGCTTACGCTGTGAATTTTGAACTCGACGGCGGCACGGTGCTGTGTCCGAACCGGAACTTTTACCTGAACAACAGCGGTCAGACGTTCACGATTCACGGCGGCACTTGGTTGAACCAAAATATTTATGGCTTACGCTTCGGCAGCACGTTTGGCGCGAACAGCGGCGGTGGCAATTTCACCGGCGTTCAGGACGGCGGCCTGCTGCAGCTTTCGGTGAGCTCACTTGAATTGGGCAACAACTCCAGCGGCTTCACCGTGAGCTACACGCTGTCGGGCGGCACTATTTCCACGGTGAACAATAATTTCAACATCGGTTCCGGCACGAGTGCCAGCACGACGACGTTCACGCTGACGAACACGGGAAAATTATTCATCAACGGCACGCTGGCCGCCGCGCAGGGCGCGGGCGCAAAACAAGTTCTCGCGCTCAACGGCGGCACGTTCGTCGTCAAGACGGTCAACGCCACGCAGCTTTCTGGCGCGGCGTCGCCGACGGTGCAGGGCACGCTGTTCAATCCCGGCGCCACCGTCGCGCCCGGCGACGCCGGCACGGCGGGCGTCATCAGCATCACCGGCAATTACATGCAGACGAACAGCGGCGTGCTGGCGATTGACCTCGCCGGCACGAGCCAGGCCACCGGTTTTCAGAGCGGCGGCAGCGCCTACGACGTGCTGGTGGTGAGCGGCACGGCCACGCTCGGCGGCTCGCTGGCCGTGACCATCAGCACCAATTTCATTCCGCTTTACGGCGACACTTACTATGTCGTCGGGGCCGGCAACATTCTCGGCGCGTTCACGAACGTGGCGTTCGGCTCGCGCTTGACCACGACCGGCGGAGAAGGCTCGTTCCTCGTCACCACCGACGGCAAGAACGTCATCTTGAGCCAGTTCACGCCGACGGTCTGGCCGAGCGCGCCGGTGGTCAGCATCATGCCGGCGGGTGTCACGACGAATCAAGGTGGCGCGACGGTTTTCACGGCGAATGTGACGAGCGCCATGGCCTGCCGCTATCAATGGCGTTTCAACGGCGCGCCCATCAGCGGCGCGACTTCACCGACCTTGAACATTTACAACCAGCCGCAGAACGCCGGCAGTTACGACGTGGTGGTCATCAATCCCGGCGGCACGGCGGTCGCCAGTCCGGTGACGCTGGCGGTGACGCCGGTGTGGGAAAATCCGGCGGCGCTGATTTATCACCTGGATCAAACTCCGGTGGCCGGCACGGGCGTGATCGCGGACGCGACCGGTCAGACAGCGGGAACGATGGTTGGCGCGACGCTGCCGGCGGTGTTCACCGGCGCGACGGCGCTGACCAGCAACGCCTGGGATTTTACGGCGGCAAATTCTTTCTTGAGCGTCGCGTCGAGTCCCGTCGTCCAGTCGCTCGGCGATTACAGCCAGACGCCGGGCTTGAGCTTCAGTTTCTGGGTGAAGATGACGAACGACGTCAACAACGTCTCCGTCAGCGCGCTCAACGGGCTGTTCAAAATTTACTGCGACGGCAGCGGGCTGACCTGTTACTGCGGCGGCGACCTGCTTTTCAACCCGCTCTTTACATTTTCCACCCCGTCGCTGGCCGACGCCAACTGGCATCATGTGGTGTTCACCGCCGATTTCCGCAACAACTCCGGCGCGTATTATCTCGACGGCGTCTATCAGGCCGCCGCCACCATCAACACCGCGCTCGCCACCAGCCTCACGCCGAACCTGACGGCGGCGCTGAACATCGGCGCGGACGCGAACGGTGCGAACCAATGGAAGTCCGGGCTGGACGAGTTCGCCATCTACACGAAAAGTTTGAGCGCCGCCGAAGTCACGCAGCTTTACAACGCCAGCGGCATCAGCACCAACGCCGGCACGACGAATTATTGCGCGCTGGCGAATCCCGCCCCGACCGTCAGCGTCGGCGCGACCCGGATTTTGCTTTGGACCAACGGCGCGTCGTCCGTCACCGCCGCAATCAACGCCGTCGCCAGCGATTTGAACGGCGGCGTGACTTACGCCTGGAGCACGCGCAGCACGCCGGCCGGCGCGACGGTGAATTACGGCAGCACCTCCGCCGCGAGCACGACGGCGACTTTGTCGGCGTTGGGAACTTATGTTTTGCGCTGCACCGTGACGGATGGTGGCGGGCTGACGGATTATGACGAACTTACTTTGGTTGTCGTGACGAACCAGGCGCCGAGCATCGGTGTTTGTCAGGCCAGTCAGTATGTCCTGCTCAACACCAATCCCGCCACGGTGAATCTTTCCGCCGTGGTGCTCGACGACGGCCTGCCGTCGCCGCCGGGAATCGTCACGACGCTCTGGTCGCAGGTGAGCGGCCCGGCCTCGGTGAGTTTCCTGACGCCGTGGACGGCGAACACGCCGGTCACGATTCCGGCCACCGCCGGCAGCTACGTTTTGCAGTTGGTCGCCAGCGACGGTTCGCTGTCGGCGACGAACAGCGTGACCATCAGCGTCGTCACCAACCTCGCGCCGGCGGTCACGGCCGATGCGGCGGCACACATTGTTTGCTGGCCGACGAACACCACGGCGCTGCTCGGCACGGCGGGCGACGACGGCCGGCCAAGCGGCGGTTCGTTGAGCTACTTGTGGACGCAGGTCAGCGGCCCGGCGGCCGCCGTGATGACCAATTCAACTTCCCTGACCAACAAAGTCATGTTCCCGGCCATCGGCATGTATGTTTTCCAACTCGCCGTTTCCGACACCGCGCTGACGAACACCGCCACGACTTATGTGGATGTCTGGTCGCCGGGCGCGCCGCAGGTCAACGCCGGCAGCAGCCGCGTGGCGTGGCTGCCGAACGCGGTCGTCGGCCTGCAAGGTTCTTATACCGCCATCACCGGCGCGGTTTCGGTGGCGTGGTCCTGCACGCAAGGGCCGGCGAATATTTCGTTCTCGAACCCAAATTCGCTGGCGACGACGGCGACGTTCACCAATTCCGGCAAATACCGCCTGTGCCTGACCGCGACCAACAACGGCGGCTATTCCGGCCAGGGATTTCTCGTCGTGGAAGTTTATGCCGCGACAAATAACTTCGGTTACACCTCGGCCACGCTGAACAGCTTCACCAACGACATCGGGCTGACTTACAACTATACCGACCTGGCCTGGTCGAAGATCAAGCCGCCGCCGCCGGGCTATGTGCATCCGCGCATTTTGTTCAACCCGGAAGACGTGCCGGACATCCGCGCGCGGCTGACCAACACCATTGCCGGCCCGATTGTGATGGGCAAAATCCGTTCCAACGCCGCCCTGATCACGACGCTCGGCACGTCGTGGCGCACGGCTTACGACAGCTTGGCGGCGGGAGATCCGACGGCGTTCAACGGGCTTTACAACAACTGGGCGAACTTTGTGAACTCGCTGCGCGACGAATGTTTCCGCTGCCTGATTGACAGCGACACCATCGGCGGCGCGAAGGTTGGCGCGGCGCTGGCCACGCTGGCGGAATCCATGTATCGCACGTTGCCGGGCAACCTGGCGGTGGCCGCGCAATCAACCCAGGGCAATATTGACTGGCGTCCGTTGCAGGATACCGGCGTGGTCTATCGCGATTGCATCGGCTGGAGCTATGACTTCGCCTACAACTTCATGAACGCGACCCAGCAGGCTTCCGTGCGTCGCACGCTGGCGCTGATGACCACCAACATGTGGAATTTGGGGATGGACGCCCTGCCCGGCTTCAACGGGAACTGCTCGAACTGGATGCCGCTGACCGGCCAGACGCTGCTCGTGAACGGCCTGGCGATTGAAGGCGAAAATGGCGCAGATGCAAACTTGTTGCTCCGCTACCAGGCGATGTGCGACCGGATGTGCTCGGCGTTTGTATTCACGGACGGCTGCATTTATGAGGGCATGGGCAAAGGCTGGATCGGCACGCAGACTTTCTGGGAACTCGCGCGGCGCGGCGACATGGCGCTGGCGACGCCAAACGTCCGCAATCACATCCGCCAGTTTTACCTGCATGCGCTGGAGACGTTCGGCTACGGCTGGACCTGGGACGAGATGCTGGGCAGCAACAACCAGGGCGCGAAGATGGACGACGTGATTGTGGCAAAATACCTTTTCCCGACCGATCCGCTCGTGGACTTCATGTATCGCAACGCCTGCGGCGCGAATTATACGAACGGGCTTGCCGGCCTGAGTTCGGGCAGCCCGATGTATCACGCGCTGCTGCAGGCGGTCTGCGTTTCGGATTACAGCGGCACCAACTCAACTTACTCCCAGGCGATCACCAACCAGGTCGCGCCGAACGCGCCGTTAAGCTGCCAGTTCAATCAGCGCGGCCTGATGATCACGCGCAGCGACTGGACGACCAACGGCCTCCGCCTGATGTTCCAGCCGCGCAGCGAGCCGGGCGGCCATTCCGAGGCGGACCGCAATATGTTCAATCTTGACGGCCTCGGCCGCATTTTGGTGCCGCAGTGTAACGGCTGGGCGGGCGTCAGCGATTTCTCCGACATCTCCTCGGTGCCGCGCATTGACGGCACCGGGCCGTCCACCATTCCCGCGACCTTCATCGAATTTGGCGACACCGGTAATTACACCTACGGCGTCGGCGACGCGGCGGATTCCTACAACAAGCAGTTCGGCGGCACGACGGCCGTGTTCAGCCCGACTTACAACTCCAAACTGCTCAATCCAATTGCCCAAGGCTGGGCGAACCTGCCGATGGGAATTTTGCCGGACTGGTATACTTCGCAATATAATTTGAGCGGCGGCAACACTTACTGGCAGGACAACACGCCGGTGCAGCGCGCCTTCCGCACCGCCGGCCTGGTGCGCGGCAGCACGCCGTATGTGCTCATCACCGACGACCTCCAAAAAGACAACGCCAGCCACACCTATGACTGGCGCATGATTTTGCCGACGGACTTGGCCGGCAACTACACCGTCAGCGGCAACGACATTGTTTTTACCTCCACCAATCCTGCCTGCAAAATGCTGGTGCGCGTTTTGAACACGAACTGGTCTGGCAGCTTTGCGGTTGCTGCGCACTCCGGCCAGATGGCGTTGAGCGCACTCATCACCAACATCACGCCGGACTACAAGATGCTCATCCTGCCTTACACCAACGCCACCGCGCCGGTCACAACGAGCTGGAGCAACAATGTTTTGACCGTCACGATGACGGACGGACAGAAAGACCTGATCTACTACACGAAATTTTCCGACGGTCGCACGCGGGTGAATCCTTATCGCGTCGCCGGTGTCGGCGTGGTGCTGCCCGCGCCGACCAATCTGACCGCCACCGGCGGCGTGGCTTCGGCGTCGCTGAACTGGAACGGCGTGACGGGCGCAGCCGGCTACAACGTCCGCAGCTCGCTGACCAGCGGCGGCCCTTACACCTTGGTGGTCACGAATGTCAGCGGCACAAATTACGTCAACACCTATATAATCAGCGGCACGACTTATTACTATGTCGTCACGGCCTTGAGCACCAATGGCGAGAGCATGAATTCACCGGAAGCCAGCGCGGTGCCGACCGGTGCGCCGCCAGTGCCGACCAGCCTCGGCTCGAATCCCGACAACACCATTGTGCATCTCGGCTGGACTGCATCCACTGGTGCCACCGGCTACAACGTCCTCCGCTCGCTGACCAGCGGGACGGGCTATGTCACCGTTGCGACCAACTGGCTGGCGACAACTTATGACGACACCGGGCTGACTAATGGCACGACTTATTACTACGTCGTCCAATCCGTCAACGCCCTCGGCCACAGTGCCAATTCCGCCGAAGTCAGCGCCGTGCCGAATGTCCACGTCGCCGCCGCGCTCGTCTGGCAGGGCGGCGCGCTGGCGAACAATTGGGACAAGCAAAATCCCGCCAACCAGGACTGGTTGAGCGGCGCGGTGAATGTGACTTTCTGGGACGGCGATTCCGTGACGTTCAACGACACCGGCTATTCCTCGACGCCGGTGAACCTGCTCACCAACGTCGCGCCAAGCGGCGTGGTGGAAGTCAACAACAGCGGCACTTACATCTTTGGCGGCAGCGGCAAGATCACCGGCGGTTGCGACCTGCAAAAGGACGGAGCCGGCACGCTGACTTTTCTGAATTACAATGATTACACCGGCACGAATTTCATCAATGCCGGCACGGTTCAAATCGGCAATGGCGGCGCGGCCTACGCGCTCGGCGGAGTTGGCAGCGTGCTCGCCAGCAATGCCACGCTCATCTTCAACACCACCACCAGCCTGACCAACGGCAGCGTGGATGGCGCGTATGGGATCGTGAAAAATAATAGCGCCACCGGCGTGATCACGCTCTATCAAAGTCCCGGCGCCCGCACCATCGGAACCGTCGGCGGCGTGAGCGGCGCCACGATGGTTTTCGCCGGCGACCCGGCGGCCACCACCGTGCTGCCAAACAAGTTCACCACCGCCGGCATGACCATCATGTTCGGCGGCGGCACCTGGTATCTGAACGGCGACGGCACGATGTTCGCCGGCAACTCGGAAATTGACGGCGGTGTGCTGCTGTTCACCAACCGCAATTTCTATCTCGACCAGAACGGCCAGAGCTTCACGATGCACGGCGGCGCGATGACCTGCACTAACACCTACGGCCTCCGCCTGGGCAGCACGTTCGGCGCGAACAACAACAGCGGCGCGAATTTTTCCGGCACGCAGGACGGCGGCATTATTTCTGTGAACCGCAGCAGTCTCGAATTTGGGAGCGCAACGACGAACAAAGTCGCCACTTACTTGCTCTCCGGTGGCACGCTTGGCACCGGGAGCGGCATCAACCTGAACCTCGGCGCGGATGCCGGCGGCTTCGGCAACACGACGCTCACGCTGAGCGGAACCGGCAAGCTCGCCGTCGGCGGCACGCTGGCCGGAAGCCAGGTTGGCGGAAAACAGTTGCTCGCCTTCACCGGCGGCACGCTGGCGTGCAGCACCATCAACGCCGCCAGCCTGCGCGACAGCACCAACGACGCGCCCGGCACTTTGGTCAACAACGGCGGCGCGCTCGCGCCGGGCGACATCGGCACGCCGGGCAAGACCATCATCACCGGCAACTACGCCGTCTCCAACAGCACGGCGGCGCTGGCAATTGACATCGGCGGGACGACGCAGGCGGGCGCGTTTCAAGATGCGATGAACAAATATGATTTTGTTTCCGTCAGCGGCGCGGCGACGTTGGGCGGCGGCTTGAATGTGAGCCTGATTAGCAACTTTATTCCCGCAACGAACAACACCTTCACGATCCTCACCGCCAGCAGCGGCGGTTTGAGCGGCGTGTTCACCAACGTCGTGAACAATCGCGTGCCGGTGGCAAACTACGCCGGCGGCAGCTTCCTCGTCGTGACCACCGCAACGAGCGTGGTGCTGACAAACTTCCAGGTGCTGCTTGCAAACTTC
>Ga0316222_1002433_pt1 | contig 19886 bp, 7 predicted proteins | sample TBH18011metaG_FD_206008 | JGI IMG/M metagenome (GOLD analysis project Ga0316222, IMG submission 206008) | Freshwater microbial communities from Trout Bog Lake, Wisconsin, USA - TBH18011 | ecosystem: Environmental > Aquatic > Freshwater > Lake > Hypolimnion/Profundal zone | place: USA: Wisconsin...
GCCGCCGAGCGGCTGCGTCTGGATTGAGGAGATTCGGCCAATGAACAATTTCGCCCCGGCCGCCAACGGCACCGCGCTGTTGGATCTTAAGCAGGTCCGCAAAAGCTTTCGCACGCCCGACGGCAAGGAGCGCACCGTGCTGGAGGGCGTCGACTTTCGCCTCAAGGAGGGCGAGATCGTCGCTCTGTTGGGCAAGTCGGGCTCGGGCAAGTCGACCCTATTGCGCATCATGGCCGGGCTGATTCGCGCCAATGGCGGCGACATTCTCTATCGCGGCCATCCCATCGTCGGGCCGGCCCGCGGCATTTCGATGGTATTCCAGTCCTTCGCCCTGTTCCCCTGGCTGACCGTGCAGGAAAACGTCGAGCTGGGGCTGGAGGCGGCGGGGGTGGGCAAGGACGAACGCGAAAAGCGGGCGCTGGAGGCGATCGAGCTGATCGGTCTCGACGGCTTCGAAGGCGCCTATCCCAAGGAATTGTCGGGCGGCATGCGCCAGCGCGTCGGCTTCGCCCGCGCACTGGTGATGCGCCCCGACATCATGCTGCTGGACGAGCCGTTCTCGGCGCTCGACGTACTGACCTCGGAGACTTTGCGCGGCGATCTGCTGGAGCTGTGGCAGGAGCGCCGCATCCCGACCAAAGGCATCCTCTTGGTTTCGCACAACATCGAGGAAGCGGTGTCGATGGCCGACCGCGTGCTGATCTTCGCCAGCGATCCCGGCCGGGTGCGGGCTGAGATCCCGGTGGCGCTGGAGCATCCGCGCGACACCGAGACCGCCGCCTTCCGCCAGATCGTCGATGAGATCTACGGGCTGATGACCTCGTCGGTGCGCGGTGGCGCCGCCACCGGAGACCAGGTCACCATGGGCTACCGCCTGCCCGACGCCACTCCCGGCAAGATGGCCAGCCTGCTGGAAACCGTCGCCGAGCCGCCCTTCGACGGCCGCGCCGACCTTCCCGCCTTGGCCGAGGCGACCGAACTCCCCGACGACACCTTGTTCCACCTCTATGAAGGCCTGCGCGTGCTCGGCTTTGCCCGCCTGGCCGCTGGTGACATCTTCCTCACTCCGGCCGGGCGCTCCTTCGTCGAGGCCGAGAACGACGAACGCAAGATCCTCTTCGCCGAGCACCTGCTGCGCACTATCCCGCTGGCCTCGCACATTCGCCGGGTGTTGGACGAGCGCCGCGGCCACCGGGCGCCGGAAGACCGCTTCCTCCAGGAGCTGCAGGACTTCCTCACCAATGACGAGGCGGAACGCGTGCTGGAAGTGGTGATCAGCTGGGGCCGTTACGCCGAGATCTTCGACTACGACTACAACACCGGCCTGCTGATGCTGCCGGAAGAGGAAGAAGAGGAAGAGGACACGGCCGACGACAAGGATGCGCCGCCGCCCGCCAGCCCGGCCGAAACCGGCGAGAAGGCCGGTCCCGCCGAGTAGATCTCACTCCGCCGCCGCGCCCGCGCGGGGGACCGGGAAGGCGATGACGAAGGTGGTGCCGTCGCCGCCCTCCGCTGATTCGATCCAGATCCGCCCGCGATGATGCTCGGCGATTTTCTTGCACACCGCCAGGCCGATGCCGGTGCCTTCGTATTCGCCCAGGCCGACCAGCCGCTGGAAGATGCCGAAGGCCCGGTCGCGGTCCTGGGGGGCGATGCCGATGCCGTTGTCGGCAACCGTAACCAGCCATTCGCGGCCCTGGCGACGGCAGCCGATGGCGACCCGGGGCGGGCGCCCTGGGGCGCGGTACTTGACGGCGTTGCCGATCAGGTTCTGGAACAAGCGGGTTAGCTCGATGGGGTCGCCGACGATGGTCGGCAGGTTGTCGGCGACCACGATCTCGGCGCCAGCTTCGCGAATCGCCACCGTCAGGTCGAGCAGGGCCCGGGCCACGGACTCGGCCAGGGGCACCGCGGACTCGGCTCTAGTCTTGCCGGTGCGCGAGTATTCCAGCAGGTCGAGAATCAACCGGTCCATCTGCCTGGCGCCGCCGATGGCGTAGCCGAAGAATTCCTTGAGCTCCTCGTCGAGTTGGGGGCCGAGGCGCCGCTCGATCAGGCCGAGATAGCTGCTGACCATGCGCAGCGGCTGGCGCAAATCGTGTGAGGCGACGTAGGCGAACTGCTCCAGCTCGGCATTGGTTTGACGCAACTGGTCGCGCAGCCGGCGGCTTTCGGTGACGTCCTCCTTGATGGCGACGTAGTGGACCGCCTGGGCCGCGTCGTCCAGGAGTGGGGCGATGACCACCATCTCCCAGCGCAGCTCGCCGTCCTTGCGCCGGTTGAGCAGTTCGCCGGACCATCGCCGCCCGGCGGTGATGGTCGCCCACATGTCCTGGTAGACTTCCTCCGCCGTTTCGCCCGACGCCAGCAGGCGCGGGTTCTGGCCAATGGCTTCCTCGGCCTCGTAGCCACTGGCGATGGCGAAATGGGAATTGACGTACTCGATTGCGCCTTTAGTGTCGGTGATGACCACCGAGACCGGCGATTGCTCGACCACGGTGGACAGCATTTTCAGGCGCAGCGCGGCGGTCGCCTCGGCGGTGATGTCGGAGGAGCTGCCGCGATAGCCCAGGAAGGTGCCGTCGGCGTCAAAGCGGGGGGGTGCCGCTGGCGCTGATCCATCGGTCGTCGCCGGTGTCGGCGCGAATCCAATAGCGGAAGTCGCGGAAGGACCGGTGGGCGTCAAGGTCGTCCAGATGCGCCCGCCACAGCGCCTCGTCGCTTTCGTTGGCGCGGGCGAGGTCGCGGCGGCGCCGGCCGATCATCGTCTCGGGCGGGTTGACGTAGCCGCCGTCGCTGGAGGTCAGCCAGCTGATGCGGTGGTCGCAATCGGTTTCCCACACCCAGTCGGTGGTGCCCTCGATCAGGCTGCGGAAGCGTTCCTCGGAGCGGCGCAGGTCGGAATCAGCCGCCTTACGGTCGCGCTCGTGGTCCCGTTCACGCGCGACGATGGCGCGGCCGACCAAGCCGGCCAGGGCCAGGGCCAAGGCGACCAAGGCAGCGCCGGCCGCCACCACCGCCGTCACCATGCGGTGGATCGGACCCTCGATTTCGCTGGCGGGAATCCCCATCGCCACCGACCAGCCGGTAACCGGTGAGCGGCTGAACACGGTGTAGACCCGGTCGCCTTCCTGGACGCGGCCTTGGAACATACCGCTCTCGGCGGCGGCGATGCGCTTGGCCAGCATCGGGGTGGCCGGCCGGCCGATGTACAATTCGGGCGAGCGCGAGCGGCCGGCAATGCGCAACTCGCCGTCGATCGCGGCGGCGGTCCAGCTCGGCGGCAGATGCTGCTCGGCGAAGATGGCGTTGATCGCCGCCGGGTCGAGCACCACGGTCATGACATAGCGGACGTCGCCGTCCCGAACGACCGGGGCCATCAGCAAAATCATCGGCTTATCGACGATTTTGCCCTTGGCGAAGGCGCCGACGATTACCGGCTTGGCGGTCGCCACCACCGTGTCGACGGCGGCCGGCGCGCTGCTGGTCGGGAGTGGAACGGGCCGGGGCAGGGCACCTTCGACGATCAGGTGGGTGCGGGGGGCGACCAGCACGACGTCCAGCCAGGCCGGATGTTCGGCCATCACCCGCCGCGCCCGTTCGCCGAAACGGCCAAGGTCCTCGGTATCCAGGCTGTGGCCGGTGGCCATGATCCGCATCGCGGTCAGCTGAATTTCCAGCTCGCGGTCCAGCGCCACCGTGAGGGCGCGGCTGGTGCCGCTGAGCTCAGCTTCGGCGGCGGCGGTCTCGCGGTCGATCAACAGCCAGGCCATCGCCGCCGAAAAGGCGACGATCGGCAACACGCCGGCCAGGACCAGCCCCGTCAGGGAGCGACCGATCCCACTGCGCGAGTGCGAAGACATGCCAAATCCTATACATAAGGATAGGGTGAGATCAATCGGCTGCGAGGCGGAAAAAACGCATCAAGCGATTAAGTTCTCGCGACCGCTCTTCCAACGACTGGGCCGAGGCGGAGGATTCCTCAACCAGGGCGGCGTTCTGCTGGGTCATCTCGTCCATTTGGCTGACGGCGGAATTGACCTGGTCGATCCCCGTGGCTTGCTCGCCGCTGGCGGAGGCGATCTCGGCGACGATGTCGGCGACCCGCTTGACCCCACCGAGTATCTGGTCGAGCGTGGTGCCGGCGCCCTTGACCAGGTCAGCGCCGGTCTTGACCTCGGAGGTCGACTGGGCGATTAGCCCCTTGATCTCTTTCGAGGCCTGCGCCGAGCGTTGCGCCAGGTTGCGCACTTCCTGCGCCACCACCGCGAATCCCTTGCCGGCGTCGCCGGCCCGCGCCGCTTCCACCGCCGCGTTGAGCGCCAGCAGATTGGTCTGGAAGGCGATCTCGTCGATCATGCCGACGATGTCGCCGATCTTCTGCGACGAGGTCTCGATCCGGGCCATGGCGGCGATGGCATTGGTGACCACCTGGCCGCCGCCGGCAGCCACCTCGCGGGCGCCGGCGGCCAGCTGGTTGGCCTGCTGGGCGTTGGCGGCGTTCTGGCGGACGGTGGCGGCCAGCTGCTCCATCGAGGCTGCGGTCTCCTCCAGCGCCGAGGCCTGCTGCTCGGAGCGTTGCGACAGGTCCTGGTTGCCGCTGGCCACTTCCGCCGCCACCGCGCCGATCTGCGAGGCGGCGGCGTTGATGTTGGCGACGATCTCCGCCAGCTTGTCGGTGGTGGCGTGGACGTCGGCCTTGAGGCGGTCGAAGGCGCCCAGATAGGCGCGCTCGATCCGCTTGGTCAGGTCGCCCTGGGCCAGGGCGGCGAGGACGACGGAGAGGTCGCCGATCACCTCCTGCATGGTGCGGGTGAGGTTGTTGATGGCCTCGCCCAGGGTAAGGTAGAAGCCCTCCTTGCCGACGAGGTCGAGCCGCGAGGTCAAGGTGCCGGCGGCGACGGCGGCGATCTGGGTGGCGATCTCGCCGGCCACCGCTTCCTCGCGCTGGCGGCGGGCGGCGGCGGCGGCCTTTTCCTCGGCCGCCAGCCGGCGCGCCTCGACCCGGTCGGAAATGTCTTCCCACAGGCAGAACAGCAGCGGCCGCCGCCCCACCCGCGCCGCCACCAAGGTGACCAGGACGTCGAAGGTGCTGCCGTCGAGACGGCAATGGGTCCATTCGAAGCGGTTGCGGCCGGTGCGGATGGCGGCACCGATCAACTCGCCGCCTTTTTCGGCGGAACGCGAGCCGTCCGATTGGATTTCGGGCGAGAACAGGGTGGGGTTCTTGCCCTCGACCTGGTCGGGGCGGGTGGCGCCCAGCATGGCCAGGGTGGTGGCGTTGCAGGCGACGATGCCGTTTTCGTCGAAGACGAATTGGCCGTTGGCCGAATTGTCGAAGGCGATGCGGGCGATGCGAGAGCGCATCCGGTCCTCGACCAGGACGCCCGGCCCGTCTTCGGCGAGGCGCACCGCCAGCGGCACCAGCCCCAGCAGGGTGGTAATTCCAGCCAGCGTCCATACCCAGGCGCCGACCTGGAGGTCGCCACCGGCCCAGGCGGCGAGGAACAAAACCGGCGAGGCCAGGGCCGCGCCAAGCGTGAAGATCAGCCGCACAACCTTAGCCATTCAAGCCCCCCTGCCGAACATGGCGATCGTTCGAATAATACCATCGGCGACCGCGTTTCGACAGACGAATCCTTACCCGGCAGCCACCGTGGCGACGGTCTCCAGGGCGACCAGGAAGGCGGCGAAGCCGGAGCGGCGGACCGGGACGAACGGCTTGTCCCAGCGCCGGCACAGTTTCTTCACCTCGTCCTGGGCCATGTGGCTGACGCAATCGACCGGGAACAGCACCGCGTCGGCGCGCCCGAACAGGCCCCGCAGCCGGGCGATGCTGTCGTCGACGCCACCGTCGTGGTGGATGAAGACGCCGTTGCGGCGCTCGACCAGGCGGCGGTAGTGGGGGATGTGCTGGGTGCGGCCGCCGACGAACAGGATGTGGCGGCCGTCGAGGTCGGCCGCTTCCGGCGTGGCCGGCTCGTCGCCCCACGGCTCCTCGGCGGCGCGGGACAGGGCCTCGTTGTCCGAACGCAGCTCCGCGTTCTGGGCGTCCAGGCGCTCCAGTCGGGCCTTCAATTCGCGCAGTTCCACCTGGGCCTGCCGCGCCGCCTCCTCGCCGGCCTCGAGCTGGCGGCCGAGGGTGGCCGCCTGGTCGCGCCAGCGGGCCGCCTCGGCGTCGTGGTCGGGGCGGGCCGCCGCTGGCTGGCGTTCAAGCCGGCGGCGCAACTCGTCGATTTCGGCGTCCTTGCGGGCGAGGTCGCCCTGGGCCTGGGCCTGCTTGCGGGCGGCCCTGGCCTCGAGTTCGGCCTTGTCCCGCTCCAGCGCCTGGGAGCGGCGCAACTCGGCCCGGTTGGCTGCCACCCCGTGGTAGAGCTGCATATGGACGTCGCCGGCGATCGCCAGGCGCAACTCGTCGCTCACCGCCGGATGCGACATCAGCGCCCAATAGGCGCCGGCCAAGTCGCCTTGCGCCACCAGCTCGCTCCATTGCGCCAGCAACTGGTCGGGGTCGTCGATTTTGGCAAGCTGGGCGACGATGCGGGCATGCTTGCGGTCGAGCGCCTTGGTCAAGGCCTTGCCGAGATCGCGGTCGCGGCAAACGAAGCGTAGCGCGGCAACATGAAGTTCGAAGTCGCTGGCCTCGCGCGCCTTGGATTTCAGGGTGGCGCTCTTGGCCGCCACCGCGCGCAAATCGGCGCCGCCAAGGCTGACGCCCAGCAGGGCGCAATGCCAGGCGCGATCGAGTTCCCACAGCTTCAGGCGCTGGCGCCGGCCAGCGGGCAGTGCCGCTGGCGCGGGCGCCTGGATCCGCGCCACCGCGTCGGCGAGAATCGACGACAGACCGGACAGGCAACGCGGCGGCGGCGCCCCCGGCTGGAACGATCCCAACCCCTCGCTGACGAGGCCGTGCTCGATCGAACGATCTTCCCTGCTCAAGGCACCCATTGTACCCTCCGTCTCGGCAATAACCTACGCTCTACTAGAAAATAAGCAGAGTCAAGCGAGCACGAGCGGTCCTCGCCCGCGAGCGGCGGGCGAGGGAGGGAGGGGCGTTGTGGGCAGGGAGTCAGCCGCTACCGTTCCTGGAAGGCCTGGGTGGCGGCCAGGTAGATCGGCTTCAGCAGGTATTGCAGGATGGTTTTCTCGCCGGTGATGATGTCGACCTGGACGGTCATGCCCGGCAGGATCAGGTTGTGGTCGGGCTTGTCGCCGACATAGCCCTTGTCCAGCGCCACCTGGCCCTTGTAGTAGGGCGCCTTCTTTTCGTCGAGGAAGGTCGACGGCGACACCTGGATCAGCTTGCCGGACACGGCGCCGAAGCGGGCGAAGTCGTAGCTGGCGACCTTGATTCGCACCGGCTGGCCCGGCTTGACATGGCCGATGTCGCGCGGCGTGATCTGGCTTTCGACGATCAGCGCGTCGTCGACCGGCAGGATCTTGGTCACCAGGCCGCCCTGCTGGATGACGGTGCCGGGACTGGTCACCGTCAGTTCCTGGATGATGCCGCGGATCGGCGCGGTGATTTCCAGCCGGGCCACCCGGTCCTCGAGCTTGGAGCGGGCTTCGCGCAACTGGGCCAGCTCGGCGGTGACGGTGCCCATTTCGTTATAGGCGTCGTGGTCAAGCTTGCGGTTCTGGTCGTTGAAGCGGCTTTCCGCCTCGGCCAGCGCCTCGCGGGCGGTGGTGGCCTGGCCGAGCAGGCGGGCGAGGTCGCCCTGGAGCCGCTCGTATTCGCGGACGTAGGAGAAGTAGGACAGCTTGGTGGTCAGCCCTTCGTTCATCAGGTCTTCGCGCAGCTTTAGTTCCTTGGCCATCACGTCGATCTGGCGGGTCACCGAGCCGACCTGGTCGGTCATCAGGCGGATGTCGGCCTTGCGCTGGGAGATTTGCTTTTCGAGCACGTCGAGTGACGAATCGCGCGCCTTTTCCTGAGCGGCGAAGATGGTGTTCTGGTCCAGGCTCTGCGGCTGACCGTCGCTGCCCTCGCTGGCGGCGGCGAAATTGGGGACGCGGCCCTCGGCGAAGGCGCGCAGGCGCTCGGCCCGCAACGCCAGCCCGGATTCGCGGGCGCGGGTCTGTTCGAGTTCGGAAACCGCCTGGGCGGGGTCGAGCCGGAGCAGCACGTCGCCCTTCTCGACCAATTGGCCCTCGCGCACCAGCACCTGGGTGACTAGGCCGCCCTCCAGGTGCTGAACCGAGTGGATCAGGCTGGTCGGGACCACCTGGCCGTTGGTGACGGCGACTTCCTTGACCGGGGTGATGGCGCTCCAGCCAACCAGGGCGAGCACGGTGAAGATGGTGGTCAGCATGGTGCCGCGCACCAGGGTGTCGACGCCACCTTCCTCGAACACCACGGCCTGAGCGAGATGGCGGCGGAAGCGGTTGATGTCGCTGCCGATGGCGGCCATGTTGGTTTCGCGGTCGTGGTCGCCCTCGGGATAGAGGCGGACCAAGGCGAAGCCGATCAGTTGCAGCAGGGCGACATAGCCCACTGTCGCCAGTGGGGCGACGACATGGGCGGTGGCGGCGCCGGCCAGTTGGGCGAGGGCTTCCAGCAGGCGCAAGGCCATGATACCGGCCAGACCGCCGGCGACCGCGATCCGTGCCTGTCCATTCGGCTTCAGCACCAGGGCCGCGCGCAGGCGGGTGACCCAGCGGGTGGTCACCCACAGGCTGACGGTGGCGACGGCGGCGCCCCAGGCGGCTTCCAGGTGGGCCGGCCAGGTCGCGCAGGAATCGCCCTGGCAATGCTGGTCGAGAAAGTAGGAGATGGCGGAGAACAGCACGGCCGGGATAGTCAGCAGGGCGGGCCAGCCCTGGCGGCTGGTGCCGCCGATGCACAGCACGTCGCGGCAAAACACCACCGTGGTGGCGCAGGCCAGCACCCAGGCCAGCGCCGCCACCCGGACGGCGTCGTCGCCGGGCAGGCCCAGCCAGGTTACGATGCTGTGTTCGCTGACCATGCCAACCGCCATAGTGGCGAACAGGATCGTATGCGCGCCTTCATTGGCGAAGCTGGAGCGGCGGCGAATCAGCAAGTAGCCCAACATCACCAGGCACTGGCCGGCGGCAAGGAGGGGAAGAAGATCGAAAATTCCCATGGTGGCTTCTCCGCTCATGCCAGTTTGGCCCTGATTTCCGCCGCCGGGCCGGCCGCCCGCACCGCGCCTTTGTCGAGGACGATGATCTGGTCGGCGAGCGAAAGATGGCTGGGCCGGTGGGTGACCATCATGACCGTCGCCTTGCCGCGCATCGCCTCGACGAATTCGCGGAAGCAGCGGTCGCCGTCGAAATCGAGGCCGGTAACCGGCTCGTCGAGCAGCAGCAGCGGGCTTTTCTTGACATAGGCCCGGGCCAGCGAAATGCCCTGGGTCAGGCTGGTGGAAATGCGGTTCGACTGCGAATCTCCGACCCGGGTGTCCAGTCCCCTGGGCAATTGCGCCACTTCCTGCCAGACGCCGGCCAGCGCCAAAGCTTCGCGCAAATCGGCATCGGTCGCGGTGGGGTGGGCCAGGCGCAGGTTCTGCGCCACCGTGCCGAAGAACAGCTGGGGCACCTGCGGTGCGTAGCCGATCGCCTTGCGCAACTCGATCGGGTCGATCTGGCGGATGTCGAGGTCGTCGATCATCACATTGCCGGCCTGGGGCGAATAGAGGCCGGCGATCAGCTTGAGCAGGGTCGACTTGCCCGAGCCGTCGGCGCCGACGATGGCCACCACTTCGCCCGGCTTGGCCTCGAAGCTGACGCCGAGCAGGGCGGGATCGGCGTCGTTGGAATAGCGCAGCGAGACGCGGGCGAAAGTCACCGCCCCGGTCAGCTTGAGGCCGCACGACGCGGTCGGCCGGCCGTCGACTTCGGTGCGGAAGCTGCTCAGGGCCTCCAACTGGCGGATCGTGGCGCGGGTTTGCTCGATCCGCTGCACCAGCGAGAAGCCGGTCTGGATCGGGGCCAGGATGCGCCAAACCACCATCATCGAGGCGATCAGGGCGCCCGCCGTCATATTGCCCGCCACCACCTGGAAGACGCCCACCGTCATGGTCGCCATGCCGGCCAGCACCACCATCGCCTGAGATAGCGTGGCCAGCCCGGCGGAGATCAGCGACGAGTCATATCCGGCCATCGCCGCCTGGGCGGTGAGATTGCGGAATCGCTCGGCCCAGGGCGCCTCCAAGCCGACCTGACGCAGGGCGTGCATCTTCAACAGGGATTCGACGACGAATTCCTGCCGGCGGGTCGAGGCGCGGCCGGCGGCGCCAATCTTGCGGCGGACCACCGGCATCATGGCGAAGACGACGAAGGCGAAAATCGCCAAGGCGGCCACCGGCACCAGCGCCACCGGGCCGCCCAGCATCATCAGCACGACCAGGTAGAGCACAACGAAGGGCAGGTCGATCATCACCATGGCGATGCCGCCGCCAAAGAATTCGCGGAAGCTTTCCAGGTCCTTGAAGCGGGCCAGCTGGCTGCCGATGCTGGCGCGCTCGGTCAGCCCCAGCGGCAGCAGCAGGGTCCGCTCGAACACCATGGCGGCGACGATGTAGCTGACCCGCGCTCCGACATAGGCCGAGGCCTTGGCCCGCAACTCGCGCAGCACCTCGTCGCCAGCGACGACGATCAGCACGCCGACCACGAAAGCGACCAGCATGGCGATGTCGCCGCTGCCGATCACCTTGTCGTAGACCGCCATGGTGAACATCGGCACGCCGAGCGACAGCAGGTTGATGATCAGGCTTTGGCCGAGCAAGGCCCAGAACAGCCCGTGGAAGCGGCTGAGAATCTGCTTGAACCAGGCGCCCACGCTCGGCTGTTCAATCGCGAAGAAGAAGTAGGCGGTGCCATAGAGCCTGGCGGACTCGACCATCATCGATTCGCCGGTCACCGGGTCGAAGGCGAGGACGCCCTGGTCGCCGCCGTCGCTGAGCACGCGCGGATTGCCGTCGCCGTCGACGAACAGGCAGGGCAGCACGCGGTGGTCGATATGCTCGCCGCGCCATTCCTGGGCGCTATTGGTGAAGCCGAGATGGGCCATCACGTTGCGGAAGGCGACGGTGTCGAGCGTGTTCTGGAAGTGCGGCATCGCCTCGGCGAAATGGCGGCCGTCGCCCGCCCAGCGCATCGCGGTCAGCAGCGCCGACAAGCAGCGGCCAAAGGGCGAAGCGCTCTCGACTTGGCTGAGCAGGTCGGAACGGGCGATTTCGCCGCCCCCCAGCTGGCGCGGCTGACCGGCGACCGGTGGCGTCGAGGCGACGCTTTGCAGCGCCGCCACCTGGGCCAGCGCGATCGGTTCCGCCGGGCGTTGCTTGGCGGCGGCGGTGGCGGCATCGACCACCTGGCCGTCGAACAGCTTGAATTTGCGGTCGGCCAGGCTGAGCATCGACGGCCGCGACGTGACCAAAATCACTGTGGCCTTGCCCTTGAGGCGCTCGAAGGCGGCGCGGATGGCCTGGTCGCCGGCCCCGTCGACGGCGCTGTTGGCTTCGTCGAACAACACGATGCGCGGGTCCGCCGCCAGGGCGCGGGCGATCGCCACCAACTGGCGCACACCGCGCGGCAGCGATTCCTGCATGCCGTCGCCGATGGGTGAATCGTAGCCGAGCGGCAGACGGGCGACGAAGCGCTCAATGCCTAATTCGCGCGCCAGCTCCTTGGCCCGAGCCGCGCGCGATGGCGTGAACAGGGTCAGGTTCTCAATGATGGTGCCGCGGAACAGCTCCGGGCGCTGGGGGATGAAGGCGATGGCTTCGTGCAGCGTCTGATGGCTGAGGCTGGCGGCGTCGAGTCCGTCGACCAGCACCCGCCCCGACGAGGGCGGCAGCATGCCGGCCATCACGGTCAGCAGCGAGGTCTTGCCGCTGGAATTCTCACCGGAGATGCCGATCATTTCGCCGGCGGCGATGTCGATGTCGACGCCGCTCAGCACCGGCGCGCCGTCGCTGAAGCGGAGGATGACGCTTTCCAGCCGTAGCGAGGCGGCGCCGTCGCCGGCCTCAGTGACCACTTGCCCCTTGTCGGCTTTCTCGTCGGTCAGGATTTCGGTCAGCCGCCCTTCGGCCAACCGCGCCGTCTGGAACCGAGTCCAGCGGTCGAGCGCCGCCTGCATCGGCTGGATGCAGCGGCCGGCTAGCAGCGAGCAGGCCGCCAACACACCCGTGGTCATCTTCCCGTCGATGACGTAGACGCTGCCGAAGGCGACCACCAGGATGGTGGTCAGGTGGGAGAACAACAGGGCCAGCGACTGGCCCTTGGCCGCCAATTCGGTCACACTGAAATCGGCCTGGGCGCTGGTTTCCAGCAGCCGCTCGTGGCGGCGCGACATCTGCGCCTCCATGCCGAAGGTCTTGATGGTCTGGATCCCCGACAGCGTCTCGACGATGAAGTTGACCTTGCTGTCGTCGCACTTCATGCGGTTGGCGATGGCCGCATGCATGTCGCGGCCGACCATCAGCGCCGCCAGCGAGAACGCCACCATCAGGCACAGCGGCACCAGTACCAGCCAGCCGCCGAACAGCGCCATCAGGGTCAGGAACAACAGGGCGAAGGGCAGGTCGAACACCGCCAGGAAGGCTTGGCCGGAATAGAAATCCTTGAGGGTGTGGATGGCGTTGAGCGCTTCCAGGTGGGCGCCGGTGCCCTTGCGGTCGAAGTCGCCGATCGGGCAGTGCAGCAGCGCGCTGAAGGCCCGGGTGGTGGCGAGATGCTCGAACCGGCCGCTGGTCCAGCCGGTCACCGCCGAGCGGGTGGCGCGCAACAGCGATTCCAAGGTCACCGCCACCACGATGCCGATCGCCAAGGCGGTCAGCGTGTCGGTGGCGCTGTTGGGGATGATACGGTCGTAAACCTGCAATAGGGTGAAGGGCAACGCCAGACCCAGCAGGTTGAGCACCATCGACGCCGCCACCAGGTCGGGCAGGTAGCGCTTCAGGCCGGACAGGGCCGCCATTTGCGGGGGCAAGTTGAAAAATGCCCGTCGTAAGGACGCGAGTTCCTGCGGCAGCCACTCGGCCAGGCGAGGTTCTGTCGTAGCCGCTTTCACGCTACGGGGATCCGGTGAAGCGCTCACGGTTTATCCTTAGAAGGCAATCTGATCGACGCTATTCAAATGTATCGCTTCATTTCCAACCGAAAGGTTAACCGTGACATGGGTTGCCGTCGTGTAGTCGGTGGCGCTGGCGACGCCATTCACATGGACACCCGACGAATCGATGAAGCCGTGTTCGGTGGAATTCGCGGCGATGTCCAAGATTACCGCTCCGTTGGTGTCGGTGAATTTCAGCTCGCCGTGCCCGACCGAGTTGAGATTCGTGACGCTGACGTCGTGGATGCCGTTGAGCGAGCCGAAGACGAACTCTCCGAGCACGTCATGGGCCGGCGGATTCGGCAGGTTGGCGAGGCTGCCGAAGGTCAGCAGATGGCCGCTGCTGTCGAGCGACCCGATGTTCTGTCCGGCGGCCGAACTGAGGATGTCGGCGGTGATGGTCGAGCTGGTCGAGGCGTGGCTGCCATCGGTTTCGGTCGAGGTGGCGGTGACGTTCAGGGTGAAGATGCCGACGGCCAGGCCGGACAGGGTCACGGTGGAGGCGTCGGCTTCGGTTCCGGTCCAGGTTTGGGTGGACGCGTTGTAGCTGCCATCGCTGAAGGTGACGCCGCTGGGCAGCCCGCTGATGCTCAGCGACAGGGTCTCCGAACCGTCGGTCTGCGTCGTGGTGCCAGTGAGCTGCAGATGCAGCGGATTGCCCAAGGCGGCGATGTCGTCGCCGGTCGAGAGCGACGGGGCCTGGGCGATTCCGGCGATGTGCAGGGCGAAGGATTGGGTGGCGCTGGCGACCGACGTGGTGGCGATCCCCTCGGGATCGGTCGCGCTCGAAGTCAAGGTGACCGACAGCGGCATTCCGGTGGTGTGGCTGGTCGAGTCGTAGTCGCTCCAATTGGTCCCCGGCATCAAATAGAGGCCGTGGCCGCTGCCCTGCATGGCGGCGATATCCGAGGCCGAGAAGGTCCAGATTCCGTTGACGTCGGTCCCGATCTGATCGGTCGCGCCGCTATCGGCGAAGAACAGGGCGCCGGTCGCCACTCCGGAGATGGTCATTCCCAGGGTTTCGTTGGTGACGCCCGAGGCCAGCGCTTCGGTCAGGTTGAGGTTGACGATGCCGTTCTCGCTGCCGCTCGGCACCGTCGACAGACTGAGCGTCGGGATATGGGCGTAGGGCTCGACTTCGACGTGAAGGGCGGTCGCCGCCGAGGTGGCGGTCGTGGTCGAGATCAGGCTGCCCTGCTCGGTCGAGGTGGCGGTGACCTCAAGGGTGAAGTCGGTGGCGCTGTGGCTGGAGGGCGTGATGGTCAAGCCGCTCAGCTGGGCGGTGGTCAGGGTCCAGATGCCGTCGGCGCTGTCGTAGGTCCCGTGATTGAGCGTCGCTCCGGTGGGAACGCCGGAGATGTTGATCGACGAAACGATTTCCGAGCCGTCGGAATTGACCGAGGTCGCAGCGATGGCCAGGGCGATCGCATGGTCCTCGAACCCGGTTGCCGCCGACACCGCCACCACCGGCGCGTCGGCCACGCCGCCGACATGGATGGTGTGGGAGCCGGTGGTCTGGGCGGTCAGCAGCGAGCCGCCGTCGACGTCCTGGTTGGTCGAGGTCAGCACCGCCGCCAGCGAGAAGCCGCTATTGTGGCCGGTGGTGTCGTAATCGCTCCAGCCGGTTGGCGGGGTTAGCGACAGGCCGTGCTGGTTGATTTCCGCCACCTCGGCGGTGGTAAAGCTCCAGACGCCGCCGCTGAGGGTGCCGACCGAGGCGCCGGTGTCGGACAAGGTGAACAGCGAGCCGCTCGGCGCCCCCGACAGGGTCAGCGACAGGTGCTCGTTGGGATCGGTGAGGGTGGCGGTCAGGTCGAGCGGAATGGCGGTGTGCTCGACACCTGTCGCCGGGGCCATGGTTAGCACCGGCGCCTCGGCCACCGCGTTGACGGTGACATGCAGGGAACTGGTCGAGGCCGCGGTGGCGACCGACACGTCGCTGCCGTTTTCGGTGTCGATGGCGGTGACCGAAATGGTGAAGTCGGCGTTGGAGTGGGATGGCGGGGTGATGGTCAGCCCGGTCAGGTCGGCCGGCGCCAGCGTCCAAACGCCGTTGGCGAAGGTGCCGTGATTAAGGATGGCGCCGGTGGGAAGGCCGGTGACGGTGTAGCCGGAGACCGATTCGGAGCCGTCGCTGCCGTTGCTCCCCGTCACCGCCGAGAAGCTGAGGGCGATGGCGGCGTTTTGGTTGCCGCTGGCCGCGCTGGTGGTCAGCGTCGGGGCGTCGGCGACGCCGCCGATGTGGACGGTCACCGTCTCGCTGGTGCTGGCCTGGGCGATGTAGCCGCTGTCGGCGTCGACGTTGCTGGCGGTAATGGTCAGGCCCAGCGACGTGCCGGCGGAATGGCCGGTCGAATCCCAGTCGCTCAGGTTGGTCGGCGGCAGCATCGACAGGCTGTTGCCGCTCTGCATGATGGTGTGGACGTCGGTGGCCGAGAAGTTCCAGGTGCCGGTGGTGGTGTCGTAGACGCCGATCGCGGTGCTCGAAGTCGCCGAGGCGTAGAACAGCGCCCCGGACGGTGCCCCGGTGATGCTGAGCGTGGCGCTCTCGTTGGCATCGCTGAGGGTCGGCGCCAGCTGCAGGTCGATGCGGGTGTTTTCCGCGCCGGCCGGATTGCTCGCCGCCAGCACCGGGCTGGCCGCGGTGGCGTCGACGGTGACGTGCAGGGCGACCGCCGTCGAGGTTGCCGTGGCCACCGCCGGATTGTGAGCCTCGGTCTCGGTGGCGGTCACGTATAGGGTAAAGTCGGTGTTGGAATGGGACGGCGGGGTGATGGTCAGCCCGGTCAGCTGATCGGTGGTCAGCGTCCAGGTGCCGTCGCTGTTGTGAGTGCCGTGGTTCAGCGTCGCGCCGGTGGGAACGCCCGAGATGGTGACCGCGGTGATCGCCTCGGTGCTGTCGCCGGGGGTCGGGGTGATGCTCAGGGCGATCGCGCTGTCCTGGTTGGCTTCGACGTTGCTGACCGCGACGGTGGGTGCCACCGCCACGCCGTGGATGTCGATGGTCAGCGTCTGGGACGTGGTGGTGGCGGTGCTGCCGTCCGAGGCTTGCTGCGACGCGGCGGTCACCGTGACGGTCAAATCCCGGTCGTAGCGGCTGGGCAGCAGCACTTGCAGCCCGGACGACAAATTGGTCTGGGACACCGTCCACGAATGGTCGGCGTTTTCCTTGCCGGCGCTCAGCTGCGAGCCCACCGGCAGTCCGGTAATGGTCACCGAGGCGGCTTCCGAGGTGTCGGCGTTGGGCGTGGTCAAGGTGATCGGCAGGGTGATCCAGCCGTCTTCGTTGCCCGACGTGATGCCGGTTCCCAGCGACAGGGTCGGGGTGTGGGCAACCGCCGCCACCGCCACCGTCAGCGGCACTGCATTGGACAGCGCCGTGGTGGTGCCGTCGGTCGAGGTCGCGGTCACCGACAGGGTGAAGTCGGTGTTGTAGTGGCTCGGCGGCGTGATGGTCAGGCCGGCAATCTGGGCCGGCGTGAACGTCCACTCGGTGGTGCCGTCGCCCTGTACCCCAAGGTTGGTGCCGGCGCTGAAGGTGGCGCCGGAGGGCACGCCGGTGATGGTGTAGAGCTCGACCGCGTCGCTGGCGGTGCCGGTGGCCGGATGGCTGATCACCGAGGACAGGTTGATGGCGATGGCGTGCTCTTCTTGACCGCCGGGCGAGGTGGCGGTGACGAAGGCCGCCTCGGCCACCGGGGTGACGGTGATACCCAGCGTCGCGCTGCCGGTCAGCAAGGTCGTGTCGCCGTCCTTCAGCCAGGTCAGGCCTTCGACAGTCAGATTGAAGGTCCCGTTGAAGTCGGCCGGGGGCAGGATCTGCAGGTTGGCCAGGCTGGCCAGCGGCACCGTCCACGACGTGGCGGTATCGGCCGAACTGGTCCAACCGTTATCGACGACGGTGTTGGGAGTGCCGTCGCTGAGCACTGCTCCGGCCGGCACGCCGGTCACCACCACCGACAGGTTCTGCGCGTTCTCGGGGTCGGTCATCGTGACGTGGAGGTTCTGGCTGCCGCCGATGGTGCCGATCGGGATCCAGGCGTTTTCCGCCCCGGTGGCGGCATGGTCGACGACGACGGTGGCGGCACTGTCGACCGGGGTGACGTGGACGGTGATGGTCCCGGTGGTGGTGGCGGTCGCGGCGCCATGGTTGTCACTGACCACGGTCACTGTCAGCGGAATGCCAGTGTCGTTGCCCGCCGTGCTCCAGTCGCTGGTGTTGGTGGCGGGAGTGATGGTCAGTCCGGTCAGCTGGGCCGAAGTCAGCGACCAGACGCCGTTGCCCTCGTCGGTGCCGGCACTGAGATGGGCGCCGGTGGGGACGCCACTGACGGTGATGCTGTTGACGGTCTCGCCGATGCCGCCGGCCGAAACCGACAGGTCGAGCGCGATCGCGGTGTTCTCAAGCCCGGTGTTGCCGCCCGCGATGTGGGCTTGGTTGGTTACCGGCAGCACGTTGAGCGGCAGGGTAAAGCTGTTGGCGCCCTGTCCGCCGCTGGTCAGGTCGGAGGTCACCACCAGGCCGGTCAGCGAGACCGCTGCATATTCCGGCGTGCCCTGGCCGATCACCTGGTCGCTGAAATAGGCGGAGGAATTGGCCTGAACCGCCAGTTCCGACAGCTCGGTCGAGCTGAACACCCACTGGCCGGTGACCAGGTTGTGGTGGACGTCGGTGTTGCCCAGAGACTGGCCGTTGAGGACGAAGGCGAATTGGACGTTATCCTGGGTCAGCACGCCGTTGTCGAATACCACGGTGGTGGCCAGAGTGTCGCCGCTATGGGTCGGGCTGCCGACGGTCAGGGTGGTGGTCAGGGCCGCCGCGCTGTTCTCGTTGCCGTTGAAGCCTCCGGTCAGCGTCGGCTCGCCGACGCCGCCGGTGCTGCCGATCCCGCCGATCCCGCCGGTGCCGCCGGTATAGTCGTTGCCGTCGCCATTCCAGGTTACCGTCAGGGTCTGCGACACCGAGGTGTTGTAGTTGCCCGAATCCTGCTGGATGGTCACCGGGATCACCGTCAGGGTGGCATGTCCGCCGGTGCTGCCGGGGACGGTGAGGGTCAGGCCGCCACTGGCGACGGCGCTCCACTCGGCCGGGCTGAAGTTCCACACCCCGTCGCCGTCATTGTGGCCGGCGCTGAGGATGGCGCCGGTCGGCACCCCCTCGATGACCATGCCGATGATCTCGGAGCCGTCGATATTGTCGGGCACGCTGACGTTGATATGCCCGGTCAGCGCCACCGCCATCGTCGTGCTGGTGGCGTTGGACACGGTCAGCACCGCCGGGTCGGCGACGCCTTCGACGTGGACGGTGATGGTCTGGGAATGGGTGATCGCGGCGGCGCCATGATTGTCGGCCATCGTGGTGACGTTGATCTGGACCCCGGTGTCGTGGTTGGCCGAAGTCCAGTCGCTCCAGTATTGCGGCGTCCGCAGGCTCAACTCGCCGACCTCGCTCGGGGCCACGGTGTAGACGCCGTCGACCGCAATCTGTTGCACGCCGTTGAGCAACAGCTCGGTGCCGGACGGGGCGTTGACCAGGGACAGCGTCACGCTGTCGACGGTCTCGCCGGTCGCCGCCGGCCCGACCGACAGGTTGAGCGGAATGGCGGTGTATTCGTTGCCGGTCGCGCCGCCGCCGATGGCGGCGGCGTGGCTGGTGGCGGCGACGGTGACGGCCAGCGGAAGGGTCTGGCTATAGATGTCGCCGTCATACTTGGTGATGATGCTTTCGACCGAAACGCTCAGCGCGCCGTTCTGCGGCGTGTTGAAGTTCTCGGGGACCTGGAGGTAGATGTCGCCCAGATATTGCTCGGCGATCATGTACTTGCCGCCGCCGATCGGGCTGATCGCGGTCGAGGTGATGATGTTGCCGTTGCCATCTTTCGCCACCAGCGTGCAGTCCGAGGGGATGTTGCTCAACACCATCGACAAGGTGTCGGAGCCGTCGAGATTGCTCGGCGTGACGTTGCTCAGGCCCAGATTGACTAGGCCGTGGGCATCGACGGTGGCGCTTTCGGTGCCGTTGACCGCCAAGGCGGTGCCGTTGGCCAGCGCGCCGTAGGACGGCTCCTCGGCCAGGCCGGTGACGTGGAGGTCAATGGCCAGGGTGGTCGTCGCCGTCGGGACGATCTGGTTGCTGTTGGGGTCGCCGTCGGTGGCGGTCAGGGTGGCGGTCAAGATCTGGCCGGCGGTGTGGCCCGATGTCTCGTAGTCGCTCCAGTTGATCGGCGCCTCGACGTACATGCCGGCGCCGCTGGCCTGGGTGGCGGCGATCTGGGTCCCGGTGAAGGTCCAGGTCTCGGTGCCGTCGGCCGCGGTGACGTGGCTGCCAATGGCGTTCAGGCCGGCGCCGTCGGAATAGAAGCTCGATCCGCTGGGGACGTTGGTGATGGTTAGGCCCAGGGTGTCGGTGGTGGCCTCGGCGGCGGTGGTCAAATGGAGATTGATCAGGTGGGTGCTCAGGCCAAGCCCGTTCTCCAGGCCGAGCGCCGCGGCGGATTCCACCAATTGCGGCGTCACCGCGACGCCCTCGACGGCGACATGCAGGCTGGCGGTCAGCGAGGTGGCGGTGGCGTAGGTGGGGTCGATATTGATGCCCTGGGCCGCCTCGGTGGCGGTCACGGTCAGGGTGAAGTCAGCGTTGACGTCCTTGGGCGGGCTGATGACCAGACCGCTCAGTTCGGCGGTGCTGAAGGCCCAGACGCCGTTGCCCTCGTTGACGCCGACCGCGTGCAGGACGTTGCTGCTATCGGGCGCCAGGAAGGTCGAACCGGTCGGCACCCCCGAAACAGTCACCGCCGCGATCACTTCA
>Ga0316222_1002434_pt1 | contig 19886 bp, 17 predicted proteins | sample TBH18011metaG_FD_206008 | JGI IMG/M metagenome (GOLD analysis project Ga0316222, IMG submission 206008) | Freshwater microbial communities from Trout Bog Lake, Wisconsin, USA - TBH18011 | ecosystem: Environmental > Aquatic > Freshwater > Lake > Hypolimnion/Profundal zone | place: USA: Wisconsin...
CTGGTTCGGACCATGCGCAATTCGTTGTCCCGGCGCATCGCCCTGAAACGCCCGAAACCGGCGGAATTGTTGGAACTGGAAGCGGAAATACGCGCCTTGGAGGAGTCGGGCGACGACCCCGAGCGGCTGTCCGAACTGCGCGTTCTGTTCAACAAGATGGCCGCCAAAAGCCGCCGCGTACCCTATATCGATCCGCTGGACGTGCGCTATTCCCGCTTTGAGCCGGTGCCGAAACCCGTCACTCAGGCGGTGATGTTCTGCCTGATGGACGTGTCCGGATCGATGAGCGAGCATATGAAGGATTTGGCCAAGCGCTTCTTCATGCTGCTTTATCTGTTCCTGACCAAGCGCTACGGCCATGTGGACATCGTGTTCATCCGCCACACCCACGAAGCCAAGGAAGTGGACGAGGACGCCTTTTTCCATTCCACCGAAACCGGCGGCACCGTGGTGTCCACCGCCCTGGCCGAAATGAAGAAGGTGATCGAAGCCCGGTACTCTCCGGCCGACTGGAACATTTACGCGGCCCAAGCTTCGGACGGCGACAACACCTCGTCCGACAACGCTCGGTCCCTGGACTTGCTGCAACATGCCATCCTGCCGGTCACCCAATACTTCGCCTATATCGAGGTCGGGGCCGAGTACAAGGATTGGCTGGGCCGCGAAACCGATTTGTGGCGCACCTACAAAACCATGGACGGCAAGGAAAAGAATCTGGCCATGCGGCGGGTCAAGGCCGCCAACCAAATCTTCCCGGTGTTCCGCGAGTTGTTCGCCCGCGACCGCAAGGCGGCGGCGCTGACATGAAGGCCAAAAACACTCCACATCCCCCGTCATTGCTGTTTGAAAACGCCGATTGGGACTTCGACCGGCTGCACCGCACCTATGACGCCATCGCCGAAATCGCGCAGGGCGAATTCGGTCTTGACGTTTATCCCAACCAAATCGAAGTCATTACCGCCGAACAAATGCTGGACGCCTATTGTTCCATCGGCATGCCGCTGATGTACAAGCACTGGTCGTTCGGCAAGCGCTTCGCCCAGGACGAGGTGCTGTACCGCAAGGGCATGCGCGGTCTGGCCTATGAAATCGTCATCAATTCCAGCCCGTGCATCAGCTACATCATGGAAGAGAACACCATGGCCATGCAGACGCTGGTCATGGCGCACGCGGCTTTCGGCCACAACCACTTCTTCAAGAACAATTCCCTGTTCAAGCAATGGACCGACGCCGACGCCATTCTGGATTACATGGAGTTCGCCAAGGATTTCATCGCCCAATGCGAGGAACGTCAGAGCATCCGCTCGGTCGAACGGGTGCTGGATTCCGCGCACGCCCTGATGGGGCAAGGCGTCAACCGCTATCCGCGCAAACGCCCGTTCGATCTGCGCGACGAGCAGCGGCGCGAAGCGGAACGCCGCCGATGGCACGAGGAAAACTTCAACGATCTATGGCGGACCGTGCCCAAACCGGCCAATGCGGGCGCCATCGTCGACGACACCTTGGAACGGCGGCAACGCCTGGGGCTGCCCGAGGAAAACATTCTGTATTTCTTGGAGAAATCCGCGCCCAAGCTGCAAACTTGGCAACGCGAAATCCTGCGCATCGTCCGCAACATCTCGCAATATTTCTATCCGCAGACCCAGACCAAGGTGATGAACGAGGGCTGCGCCACCGAAATTCATTATCACATCGCCAACCGCCTGCACGAAAAGGGCTTGATCAACGACGGTGCCCTGCTGGAAATCCTGCATTCTCACACCAGCGTCATTTTCCAACCCGATTTCGACGACCCCCGCTATTCGGGCATCAACCCCTACGCCCTGGGGTTCGGAATGATGGAGGACATTCGCCGCATCTGCCTGACCCCCACCGACGAGGACAAGGCGTGGTTTCCCAATTTCGCGGGCAACAACGACCCGTGGGGAACCTTGAAGGACGCTTGGACCAATTACCGCGACGAAAGCTTTATCCTGCAATATCTGTCGCCGGAACTGATCCGCAAGATGCGGCTGTTTTCGCTGTCCGACGATGCCCGCAACGACCATTTGGACGTGGCCGCCATCCACAACGAACGCGGCTACCGCGAAGTGCGCCATTCGCTGGCCAAGCAGTACGACGTCGCCCATATCCAACCCGACATTCAGGTGGTGGACGTGGATTTGTCCGGCGACCGCCGCCTGATCGTCCAACACCGGGTGATCGACGGCGTCATGCTGGACGACAAAACCGCCCGGCAGGTTCTGGTCCATATGGCCAATCTATGGGGCTACGAAGTGTGCCTACAGGAAGTGGACAACAACAGCGACGAAATCCTGGCCGATTTCGAACCGGTCGAACCGGTCCTGGACGTGGGCGAGATGGGGTAGCGGAGAACGTGATTTTGTAATTTCCCCAGAACTCCGCACGCCGCACATTTCTAACTTTACACTCACAAGCTTATTGACTTATCTTCTATCGGGAGAGAATTCATATAATGAACAGGTGAAACGTGGATGACCTACAGAGTAAATCTGATTCTAATAAAATAATAATGACCAATTTAGTAATGATACACAATCAGTTCTGACCACATACAGCCCTGATAGCCGCAAAGGCCTATCGATTTATTGACAAAAAACGCAGAAATAAGATTTCCCAGATGTTGACACAATATAGCAAGTCCTGGGTAATCCGGTAACACCATCCCCATTCGAACGCCCCCCATGCACAAGGCGGACAGTAAAACTAAACCCCGACCGAAGCTTTCGTTAATGCCGCATGGCCACCCGCCTGCGCGGGGCGAAGCGGCAAGATATCGGCGGTGATTTTCGATCCAGACTCAGCCATGGCTTTCTTGATGTCGTAGGTCGTTTGCAGTCGCAACCAAAAATCCTCGCTCATGTCGAAGAATCGCCCCAACCGAAGCGACGTATCGGCACTGACGGACCGGGTGCCTGCAAGGATGGCGGAAATCCGGTTGTGCGGCACCCTGAGCTTTTCGGCCAAGGCGCGCGCGCTCAGGCCGAGTTCCTTCAGTTCGTCGGCCAGCATTTCTCCGGGATGGATGGGGGGTAAGCCGTCGATAAGGGAAGCCATAATAATCTCCTTAATGATAGTCGATGATTTCAACGTCGGTCGCATCGCCTTCGGCGATCAAGATATCGGTTCCTTCGTCCAAGGGCTGACGCGGTTCCCAGCGAAAGCATACCCGCCATTGATCGTTGATCCGGATGCTGTATTGTCCGGCCCTATCACCGCCAAGCGACTCGAATCGGTTTGACGGCAACGCCCGTAGATCGGAAAGTCTGTTTGCCTCATTCAAATAAGTAAGGCGACGCTGGGCTTGCGGCGTGAAGGACTCGAACTCCTTGACCCTTGCTCCAGCGCAAAAGCGTTCCGTGCGATTATCGGCGTAAGCCTTGATCATACATGGAACGTACCACGTACCGATCCCTGCGGCAAGTTGTCACAGCCCAAATATTCCCATACCCTTCTCCGCCCTCACCCCGCCCCTCTCCCAAAAGGGAGAGGGTGATGTTTTCCCTATCGAGTCCATCGTTGTCACCGTCACCATGCATGTGTAACGTGCGCACCATGAAAAGCGGCGCTTTCATCGCCGCTCTGACCATGACCGTCCCCGATAGCTTGAGAGAGAGCGGGACCAAATCAGGCGACGCCTACTCCCTCCATTTTCGAACGCCCCAGCTTGGCGCCCGCCATCATTTGGACGTGGGCGAGATGGGGTAGCGAGTCGGTCATGTGGCCTTAGTCTCGTTTTGGATCGGCAACCAGATGGTGAAGACGGCACCCTCCCCTTCCTTTCCGCCCACCTCCATTCGCCCCTTATGCTTAACGACCACCACATCGCGACTGATCGCCAGTCCTTGGCCGGTTCCCTTGCCGACAGGTTTCGTCGTAAAGAACGGGTCGAAAATTTTATCCTTAATTGCCGAGGGAACTCCGGTCCCGTTGTCTTCGATACGGATGACGACCCAGGCGCCGTCCTGAAAGGTTTTGATATGGATGCGGCCTTGCCCGGTCCGGCCCGCCGCTTCAATCGCGTGCGAGGCATTTACGATCAGGTTTAAAAACACCTGATTGAGTTCACCGGCGAAACACGGCACCAGCGGAATCGGAGACGACGAATCGAGACTGGCCTCGGCCACATGTTTCCATGTGTTGCGGCAGACGATCAGGGTACTGTCGAGCGCCCGGTTGATATCGGTCATCACCTTGTCCGACGATCCGGGGTGAGAAAACTCTCTCATCGACAGAACGATGCGCGCGACCTGCGATACGCCTTCCAGCGATTGCGAAATGGCCGTGGGGATTTCCTTGCACAAATACTCCACATCCTGATCCGCGATCATACTATCCAGGGCCGTATCCACCCCCTTGGCCGCGGCAACAATCTTGGCTATCGCCTCGAAAGACTCGGCCACAAAACGCAGATTATCCCCGACATACTGAATGGGCGTGTTGATTTCATGGGCGATCCCGGCCGCCAATTGACCGACGCTGGCCATGCGCGAGGCCTGCATGGCATCCCATTGCGCCTGTTTCAGACTTCCGATATCGCGGAATGTTATGACGACCGCCAGCTTTCCTGTTGATTCCGCCAAGGGCACGCAGGCATAGGCAATGGATCGTTTCTTTCCCCGCATGGTCAGAACGACGGCATCGTCGTCATGGATGGTAACGCCTTGCCGCACGGCATTTTTCCAGGGTTCCCGGACAATCCCGTCATTGTGCTCGTCGCCCGTCAGCCGGAAAACGACATCGATTGGAAGTCCTTCGACATCTTCGGTTTCCGAACACCCCAGCAAAAGGCGGGCGGACGGGTTGGCAAAGGCGATGCCCCCAGCGAAATCGATAACGATCAAACCTTCGGACAGACTATCGGCAATCATTTTAAGACGATTGCGCGATTCCTGAAGGGCCGCTTCGACGCGCTTGCGATCCGCGATGTCGATGCCGATCCCGGCTACGTAACGCTCACCTTCGAGTTCAATGGAGTGTGCCGTAATGTAGTAGGGAAAACCTTTCCCTTGTGATCGACAAGGCGTACCTCCGACGCGGATTTCCCGTTTGAAACGGCATTGGAAATGCTTTTTTTCAGGTGAACCCGATCTTCGGGAACACACAGGTCTTCCACATGCTTGACCATCAGATCGTCCGGCGTAAGCCCGGTGACGGATTCCATGTTCTGATTGGATAAAACAAGCGCCCCCGAATCGTTCAAAAGAAAGAATATGCCGGGAAGACTGCTGATCATGGCTTCAGAGAATTGATGTTCCCGCCTAAGCTGACTGCGAATTCCTTCCTGTTCCCGATGCATCTCCACCAGCATTTTCATACGGGTGGCGGCTTGCCTGTCAAAATAGCCGCTGAAAGAGGCGTAATGGACCGGAAAACGGTCGATAATGTCGTCAACGAACGGCCCCTCGTCCGGAAAAAAGAAAATAGCCGTAAGGGTCAGGTTGATGTTCAAGCCGAACAATTCCCCGAAGGTCGAGAACCCGGCCAGTTGCACCCCATCAAACACGTCCACTCGGGCAAGATCGTCCAGGTTTTTCAATCTTCGCGAAAGACAGTCAAAGAACAATGCGCCGATCGGACGGGGCTTTCCTTTCAAGAACAAAGCGAAATCGTTACGGGTCGTGGATATGAAATCGGTTGGTTCGAGAAGATAAAGACGGTCGCCGAAATCGACATCGCAATAAAAAGAAGCGGATCCGTCCGAAAGATTAAACGATTTGACGTCCCGTATATAAAGCTCGCCCCCCACTTCGACGCCGAAGGTCATGCCGTGAAGACGCGATTTAACCTCGGACATCTCGCATTTCAATGTTGACGCCAAAGCCTCCACAAAAGTCATGGTCTTGTAATTAGTGGGACTTACAACGGACTGGACAAGCCTTAAATCCCGAATCGTATTGGCAACCATGAACGATGTGTCGGTACGCCTGAAGTTTTGAGTCTTAAAAATGCTGTAGCGCTTGCCCGCCGCCAACTTTACAAAACAAAGCAAGGCATGGTTTTCAAGGACGCGGGAACCGTCAAAAAGATAGGTGCGTTGAAAGTCGAGTTTTCCACCGGCGGACCCCCCAATAAAAACAAGGGGAAAGCGGCCCGAATTATAAATCGCCTCTAAAAGGTAATGCTCGCAATTCGATAGGCCGTCCACAAATGTCAGAACGAATGTATTGTGGAAATCACAGGGGAATGGGGGGCTAATGTTGTCCAAGCTGCCGGATATTTCCCTTATCCGGTCATCCTTCGTCATGTTTAGATGACCGTCGCGAATGTCCTTGCTTGGTAAGGGGACGGCATAAAGCGCGACATCGGAGAAAATTCGACGAGAAAAACTGGTCAGGACGATTCGATCCCACTCCGGTTCCGTCGCGCTATAGGGAGACGTTCCGAATTTGCATGAAAGCTCGCCCGCTGATGAAACCAGCAGGAAAACCGTGCCGTCGGGAATAAGCGCCCGCACCGTTTCGGCCACGCCCGGAAAGTCGCAGTGCGGCGACACGAAACCTACGACCAGCGCTGTCCCATCCGGATGATCGAGGATTGAGCCAATCGAGGTTCGCGATATGGACGATGCAGCGTAAACATCCGTTTTCATCAACGACGATGGCTCTGCACTTGAAGAGAGTGACCCCATCGACATCCCCCGTCATTCACGGCACATGGCGGTCATTATCGTCCGCCAAGACGACAGGCGTCAATCGCAATGGCCACATTAGGCGAAAATTTCGATAACAAACGACCAAGGGATGAATCCGGACAAATCCCTTAAATCGACAGCGGTATGAATTGACGGTCATCCACCCGGATAGGTTTGGGTCCAATCGGCTTTCAGGCACGTGTTTCCGAACCGACAAATTGAACCGAATTGCGACCGGCTAAATCATTCGATTGAAGGTTGCGGAGAAACGGAACCCGTTTCGCCATCGCCGGATGAAACCGTCTTAAAACTTTCCGCCACCAAATCACCATATTTGCGGTAGACCATGGCGGCGAACATATTTAGGGAGCCCCCGATGACTCGTCCCCATCGTTTTGTCCTGCGCATGGCGTTGTTCCTGGCGGTTCTAGCCGCGATCCTGTCGCCGCTGGCGCCGGGGCTGTGGTCGGCCTTCCAATACAATCCCGGCCTTAACGGCCTTGTCCTCGGAATCTTTCTGACCGGAATTTTCATCAATTTCCGTCAAGTGCTGATCCTGGGGCCGGAAACCTTGTGGTTGGAAGGAATACGCCGTCACAGCCCGCCCTCGTCCGAACGGCTACGTTTGCTGGCCCCACTGGCCGCCATGCTCGGCGAAGGGCTGGGCCGCGTCAGCCTGTCGGCGGTGACCTTGCGTTCGCTGCTGGATTCGATCGCGTCCAGGTTGGAGGAACAGCGGGATTTGGGCCGCTATTTCGTTGGCCTGCTGATTTTCCTGGGGCTGTTGGGAACCTTCTGGGGATTGTCCCATGCGGTAGGATCGATGGGCTCGGTGATCCGCTCGCTGTCCATGGACGGCGGCGCCGTTGGGCGGCATGGGCATGGCCTTTTCCACCTCGCTGTTCGGTTTGGCAGGATCGCTGATCCTGGGTTTCCTGGACCTGCAAACCGGACAAGCCCAGAACGCCTTCTACAACCAGCTTGAGGAATGGCTGGCCGGGCAGACCCAATTGGGAACAGTAGCCACCTCTTCCTCCGAACCCGCAGCCCCCGCCCCCTCCTACGTCTACGCGCTGCTGGAACGCACCGCCGAGCGCCTTGACGAAATGGCCGCCATCAATACCGCCGGTCACAAGCAAACCGTAGCCTTGACCGAAATGATCGCCCTACTGACCGAACAATTGCGCGCCAATCAGACCATGATCGCCCACTTCGGCGAGGCCGACCAGCAGATCAAGCCGGTCCTGACCCGTCTGGTCGAAGAAACCGTAAAGAGCCGCGACCACATAGCCGCTCAGTTCCAGTCGGAATTGCGCCTGCTGGCGAAGACCATATCCGTGGCCCTGGATCGGGAGTCCTGATCGTGCCGTTGGCTCGCCGCCCCCGCCGCCCGGTCGATATCTGGCCGGGTTTCGTCGATGCCCTGGCCACCGTGCTGATGGTCATGCTGTTCGTGCTGATGGTGTTCGTCCTGGCCGAATTCTTCCTGAGCCACGCTCTGTCGGGCAGCGAGCAGTCCAATCAACGCCTGTCCCAGGAACTGTCCGCCCTATCCGAACAATTGGCCATGACCAAGCAGGCCAACAGCGATCTGCTCGACGATTTGAGCGCCAGCAGAACCGAGGCCGACATTCAGAAGTCCACCCTTGATCAACAGGTGGCGGCGCTTCGCGAGGAATTGGATAAAATCGCCCAGGCCCTGTCGGTATCGGAACAGAAGGTCACCGACCAGAAAGTGCAAATCGACGATCTGGGCACGAAACTGAACAAGGCCCTTTCCAGCCAGGTCGAGGAATTGAAGCGCTACCGTTCCGAATTCTTCGGTCGTCTGCGCCAATTGCTGGGCAACCGCCCCGGCATCCGCATCGATGGCGACCGGTTCGTCTTTCAATCGGAATTGCTGTTCGCCACCGGATCAGCCGAGCTTGGACCCGACGGCCTTGCCCAGGTCCGGCAATTGGCGGTCACCTTGCAGGAATTGAACAAGGAAATCCCTAAAAGCCTGAAATGGGTGCTGCGGGTGGACGGCCATACCGACAAGCGCCCGATCACCGGCAAGTACCGCTCCAATTGGGAATTATCGACGGCGCGCGCCATCACCGTGGTCCGCACCTTGATCGCCTACGGCATTCCCGCCGATCATCTGGCCGCCGCCGGTTTCGGCGAATTCCAGCCGATCGATGGCGGCGACACCGAAGCGGCGTGGGCAAAAAACCGCCGGATCGAACTGAGACTGGATCAATTGTAAAACGTCGAAGCCGCCTGTTCCAAAGCGAAATCCAGGACTTTTACCGGGAAACGAACGGAAAGTGGGGCCTTTGCCAATACTAAATGCATTATTGCCTATGGAGACAACTTTTGGGTACAAGGTATATTGTCGGATGGTTACAATACGCATATACAGTACCGATTGGCAGTTCGTATGGGATTGATCGTTCCGTATGTAATATGGGTGGGGTTGTATGTTTGATTTCTTGCATCGCCGTGCGAAACCTGCGGTCAGGGACATTCCCGCCACCGGAACCGCCGTCAAAGAAGAGGCGCTGCTTGCATCCTTGGACTTGTTGCTTGCCGACAATTATCTCACGGTACCTCCCGGGGACTGCCCTCTGTCTCGCAAGATTAGGCAACTGGCCGATCACTTGGACGAGAATGCGGAACGGAATGAAGAATGTCGCGCCATGCTGGCGGGACAGCACGATCATTTGACCGAAATCGCGCGTAATTCCGCGGACCTGATCGGAATTGTAAACGCGATGGGCGTCTCGCAAATCGAGATTAGCTGCAAGGCGATGTCCGTCGAAAACGATGCCGAAATGACCACCGGAAACGTCGATGCCGTGGCCGCCGCCACCGAGGAATTGGCCGCGTCCAGTCTGGAAATAGCCCGTCAGGTCAACGGCACCAGCCAGATTGTTAACGAAGCCACGGACAAGGCCGAACACGCCGGCGCCACCATTCGCACCATGGTCACCGTCGTTGGCGAGGTACGGCAAATTCTGGCCCTGATCAGCGATGTCGCCTCGCAGACCAACCTGCTGGCCCTGAACGCCACCATCGAAGCGGCCAGGGCGGGTGATGCCGGCAAAGGCTTCGCCGTGGTCGCCAACGAAGTGAAGAAGCTGGCCACTCAGTCGGCGAGCGCCGCCGAAAAGATAACCAACAATCTCGCCGATCTGACCGACATCAGCAGCAGGGCCCTTGACGCCGTTTCCGAGGTAACGAGGATCATTGCGTCGGTTCACGAGGCGGAACTGGTGATGGCCGCCGCCATCAAGCAGCAAGGGGGCGCGACGAAAGAAATCAGCGAGAATGCTCAACAGGCGGCGGGGCGGACTCGCGATGTAAGCGCGGATATCGCTGAAATAGCCCAGGCATCCGAACGTGGCGGCGAAGCGGCGCAGCAGGTCGCCGACGTCGCCAATTCCATCGCGCGGCGAATCACCGAACTACAAGAGCAAATGCAGTAAAAATGTCCCGGCTTTTCATTCAACAAGGAGGAGACGATAATGCCGTTAATGAATTGGAGCGATAAAATGAGTGTGGGCGTCGCCGTTTTCGACGAGGAGCATAAGAAGCTGGTCGGCATGCTGAATGAACTTTATGACGGCGTTCAGGCCGGCAAGGGGACCGTTGTGCTCGGCAAAGTTCTGGATGGCTTGATTTCTTATACGGCCGGGCATTTCAAGCGCGAGGAACAGGCCTTCGCCCAAACCGGTTATCCCAACGCCGTTGCCCATAAAAAGGAACACGATGATTTAACCGCCCAAGTTCTCGACGTTCAGAAAAAATTTAAATCCGGGGCGGCTGGCACGCTATCGATGGAAGTGATGAACTTCTTAAAAAACTGGTTGATAAAGCATATCCAGGGCAGCGATAAGCAGTACGGACCGCACTTAAACTCAAAGGGAATGAAATAGAGGGCCGTCCGATAACGGAACGTTATCAGTTTGTTGTTGGTCTATAGTGTCTTTTAGCGGCCTGTGTACGAGCAGGTCGCCAAACATCACCGCATGTGCACTCGCGACAGGGCGCTTAGATCCGCAACGCGCTGACGGGGCGGATTAACCGCTTTTCGGGCGTTACCTTAGGCCGGTTCAGGTTCAAAACAAGGGGCGAAGGCCATAGCCTTGATCCGCTAGCCGGATGATTTGAGGTTGAATCGCTATTGCGATTCACCGAGAAGCTGAATCCGTCTCTAGGACGATGAATAAAATTCGATTCACTAACAATCCGACACGCTCTAAGATGCCGACGCTTTTGACCGCCCATCTATTTAGGATTTTACATGAACCCCAAACCGCGTTGCTGGATCGTCACCGACGGTAGACCGGGCATGATCAACCAATGCCTGGGATTGGCGGAAGCGTTGGGATTGGACCCCATCATCAAACGCACCAGACTTAAATCCCCATGGCGGCAATTGGCGCCGGTCTTTCTGCGCTGGGGCAAGCGCTGGGCGCTGACCCCGCAGTCCGACCGGCTGGAGCCGCCGTGGCCCGACATCATGTTGTCTTGCGGCCGTCAATCGCTTTTACCCGCGTTGCTGGTCAAGCAGCGCAATCCCAAGACCTTCGCGGTGCAGATCCAGGACCCGATCATCTCTCCCGATCATTTCGATATGATCATCGTGCCCCGCCACGACCGGGTGCGGGGTGAAAACGTGCTGATCACCACCGGGTCGATTCACCGAGTCACCGCCGAAACCTTGGCGCAGGGAGCGGAAAAGTGGCGGGCCGTTTACGCTTCCCTGCCGACGCCGCGCATCGCCGTGCTGATCGGCGGCCCCAACAAGGCCTATGGCATGCGGCCGCAAGACGTGGAGCAATTGTGCGATCATTTGGCTAAGCTGTGCCGCGATCACGGCGCGGGGCTGATGGTCACCACTTCGTTCCGCACCGGGCAAGCCAACCGCGACATCATCAGGAAGAGGTTGGAAGGCCTGCCCGCCATCGTCTGGGACGGAACCGGGGACAATCCCTATTTCGGCCTGCTGGGGCTGGCCGACGCCATCGTCGTCACCCCCGACAGCGTCAACATGGTGTGCGAGGCAGCTTCGACCGGGAAACCGGTCTATATCGCTCCCCTGCCCGGCTATTCGAACAAGTTCGACGCCTTCCACGCCGCCATGCGGGCCGACGGCGTCACCCGCCCGTTCGAAGGCATTTTGGACTCTTGGAGCTACCGGCCGCTGGACGACACCAAAGCCGCCGCCGCCGAAATCCGCAAGCGCTACGGTCCGGGATTGTAAATGAACGCCGTTTTGATTCTGGGCGGCACCACCGAGGGATATCAATTGGCCCAGGCGCTGGCCGGACGCCCCGGCATTCGCGCGATCACCTCGCTGGCCGGACGGACCGCCAATCCCCGTCTGCCCGAAGGCGAGGTCCGTATCGGCGGTTTCGGCGGCATCGACGGATTGACCGGATATCTGACCGCCCAATCCATTCGGGCGGTGATCGACGCCACCCATCCTTTCGCCAGCAGAATGGGATGGAACGCGGCAGCCGCCTGCGCCGCCGCCGACATTCCGCTGCTGCGGATCGAGCGCCCGGCGTGGCGGGCCGGTCCCGGCGATTTGTGGCAACCGGTCGCGACCTGGGAGCAGGCGGTCGAGGCGGTTGACCACGCCGCAACCCGCGTGCTGATGACCATCGGGCGGCAAGAACTGGCTCCGTTCGCCGCCTTGACCAAACCGTTTTTTCTGATCCGCTCGGTCGATCCGCCCGATCCGATGCCGCCCTTCGCCAATGCCCAGGTGCTGCTGGCGCGCGGTCCGTTCGATCTTGACGGCGAACTGGCATTGATGACCGGCCACGCCATCGATACCGTGGTGTGCAAAAACAGCGGCGGAACCGCCACTGACGCCAAGCTGAGCGCCGCCCGCCAATTGGGAATCCGGGTGATCATGCTCGACCGCCCCGCCCGTCCCGGCACGCCGACGGTCGCCGACGCCGCCGCCGCCGTTCAATGGATCATGAACGCGGACCGATCAGCCACGGACCATACTTAACGGCGAACAACAGCATGGCCGAGGACCACAAAATCCCTCCCACGGCAACGGCCGCCGCATAATCGAACGGCAACACCGGCGCGGACACCCGCACCAAAGCACCCAGATTGACCAAGGCATAGATGACGACGGTGGTCCGGTCGGCCAGCAATGGCCTGCCCGTATGACCGCGAGTGGCCCTGGTCATCACCGCCAGCATCATCACTCCCATGGACCCCGCCGTCAAAACATGCAAAGCCGACGCCCCCGGCAGCAGCGACGGAGCCAGCACGTTGACGGCCAGCGCGGCCAACGCCAGCACCAGCCACAAATAACCCGCGTGCAGAATCATGACCAGCGGTTCGGCGGTGGTATGCAGCCCCCGCCAGCGCGACAACCGGATCAGCCCCAACAGCGCGGCCAGCGCCAACAAAAACCCGGTCGTCGCGCTATCGGGGACAAACGTCCAGGCCAGAATGGCGACGGCGGTTTCGACCAGGGCGAGCTTGTCGAACAGACCGAATTCGGCCGGAACAAGACCCGGCGACCGTGCCGCCAGCCAATTGCGGGTGAAATTGGGAACGATGCGCCCGCCGATCAGGGCAATCAGCAATGCCGCCGCGCCCAAGGCCAGATGCGGCCCCAGATTGCGGTCGAAAAAGGAATACGGAGCCGCATGAAACAGTACGTCGGACAAGCCGTACAGCGCGACCATGACGACGACCGGAAGATTGTGCATTCCCCTGGAATCGACAATCTGAGACGCGCAATAAACCAACAACAGAGCCGGATAGATCATATCCGCGACGGCGACCACAACCGCCCAAATCGGGAACGAAGCCGCCGGATCGCCGATCAGATACGCGGTCATCGCCACGCGCCCCGCCAGCCAGACGACGAACAGCCCGAACAATTTCTCTCCGGACAACGGCGCCTTGCCGGTCCATCCGGGCATGGCGGTCAACAGGAAACCGCCCATGATGGCGCCGAAAAACCCGAAAGTCATTTCATGGGCATGCCAATTCCTGGGATCGGCGCCGGACGGCAGGACGACCCATCCGGAAAACACCGCGACCCAAAACAACACCGCCAGTCCGGCGAACGCCGAACCGCCCAGAAAGAACGGCCGGAATCCGTTGTGGAACAAAGCCGAACGAGCAAGTTTGGAAATCATGGCGTCAAAAGCCTTTCGCAAAACCACCGCGCCACTCTGGCCAAATCAGGATGAACCGGTCCTTGACGAAGGTCAATCGTGTCGCCGACGCCCGCATTTCAAAAAAAATTCACTTACAGTCAATACGAGCATTAACAAATGCTGGCATTTTAATAAATTTATTGTAGGGTATATGTCTTATTAAATACTTTTCATATGAAGGGATGAGCCGCCATGACCCTCGACGATATGAAAGTGCGCACCAAGATCCTGCTGATCGTTGCGACGGCCTTTATGGGGTACGCGCTGACCTTCGCCATGTCTTTGTACAATCTAAACGACGAGCTTCTAACCGGACGCAAGATCAAGATCCAGCAGATGGTCGAGGCGGCGGTCTCGTTGGTCGCGCGCTACGACAACGAGGCGAAGTCCGGGCGTTTGTCCGTGGAAGACGCCCAAAGCGCCGCTCTCGCCGATCTTCGGTCCATCCGGTACGGCAACAATGACTATTTCTGGGTCAACGACATGACTCCCGCCATGATCATGCATCCGATCAAAACGGAACTTGACGGCAAGCCGTTAGGCGACATGAAGACTCCCGACGGGAAAAACCTATTCGTCGAAATGGTGGATGTGGTGAAACAAAGCGGCGGCGGATTTTACCTTTATTACTGGCCCAAACCCGGATTCCAAAATCCCGTCCGTAAAATTTCATTCGTGAAAGGGGTCGAGTCGTGGGGATGGGTGATCGGCAGCGGCATCTATTTGGACGACGTCGACGCCGCTTTCCGGATCTTGGCGATCAAATTTCTGGCGGTCGGTTGCATCATACTTATGTCGGTTCTTGGTCTTTCGCTCCATATCGCCGGACGGTTGACCAAGCCGCTTCACAAGCTGGCGGAAACCATGGGGCACCTGTCCAAGGGGGATATCTCGGTGGCCATACCCGAAACGACACGCGCCGACGAGCTGGGTGAAATGGCCAACGCGCTGGCCGTTTTCAAGACCGCCGAAATCGACCGCCTTGCGCTTGAGCAAAAACACCGTCAGGAACAGGAAACGAAGGATCGCCGTCAACGAGCGATGGAATCCCTGACCAGCGAGTTCGAAGGTCACGCCACCACCGTGGTCGAGCATGTGGCATCCGCGTCGTCGGAGATGAACAGCACCGCCGAAAGCATGGCGTCGGTAGCGGAACAGACTTCGCTCCAGGCCAAAGCCGCCGCCCAGGCGGCGGACAATGCCTCGAGCAACGTTCAGACCGTGGCAGCGGCCGCCGATCAACTGACCGCGGCCATATCCGAGATCGGCCAGCAGGTCAGCCACGCCGCCTTGATATCCAGGGATGGCGTCGACAAAGCGCAGCATACCACCAATATCGTCAGAAGCCTTGCCGCCACCGCATTGAAGATCGGCGAGGTGGTCAACCTGATCAACGACATCGCCAGCCAGACCAATCTTCTGGCCTTGAACGCCACCATCGAAGCGGCGCGCGCCGGCGATTCCGGCAAGGGATTCGCGGTGGTGGCGGGCGAGGTCAAAAATCTGGCCGGTCAAACCGCCAAAGCCACCAACGAAATCGCCGAACAGATCAGCGCCGTGCAGAACGCCACCAACGACGCGGTCGCCGCCATTGAGGATATTACCCATACGATCGGCGAAATCAGCGGCGTATCCACCGCCATCGCTTCGGCGGTCGAGGAACAGCAGGCGGCCACCCGTGAAATCGCCCGCAACGTCGAAGAGGCCGCGGCGGGAACCAGCGAGGTGGCGCGCAACTTGGCCGGCGTCACCGAATCCGCCAACGAGGCCGGACGCGCCGCCAGCCAAGTCCTTGCCGAATCCAGTCAATTATCCAAGACGTCGGAAGAACTGAGCCGTCAGGTCGGATCGTTCCTGCACCGGGTCATGCAGGCCTAACCGTCGGCGCGGTTCCACTCGCCCGACTTGCCGCCGGATTTGTGAATCAGGCGGATGCCGGTCAAGGTCACGCCGCGATCCATGGCCTTGACCATATCGTATACGGTCAAGGCCGCCACCGACACGGCGCACAACGCTTCCATCTCCACACCGGTTCGTCCCGTGGTCCGGCAGGTGGCCTTGACCCTGACGGCGCAAGCGTTCCGATCCAGAGTCAACTCGACGGCGACGCCGGTCAACGCCACCGGGTGGCACAGCGGGATCAAATCGGGCGTCCGCTTGGCCCCCATGATCCCCGCCAGCCTAGCCACCGGCAGCACGTCGCCCTTTTCCACCTGACCGCTTTCGATCCGTTCCATGGTGGCGGGGGAAACAACCACCGCCCCTTCCGCGACGGCCACCCGTTCGGTTTCATCCTTGGCGCCGACATCGACCATGACCGCGTCGCCGTTATGATCGAAATGGGTCAGGTCGCCGGGAATGGCCATACGCCCTAAACCTTGACGCCGGCACCGGCGAACAGGACCTTGACGGCCTGTTCCACATCGGTGCGCTTGAGCAGCGATTCGCCGATCAGGAACCCATGGATTCCGGCCGTCTGCAATCGCTTTATGTCGCCCGGACTTTCGATGCCGCTTTCGCTGATGATGCGCCGGTCCTTGGGCACCAGCGGCGCCAGACGCTCGGACGTGCCAAGATCGGTCTTCATCACCTTAAGATCGCGGTTGTTGATGCCGATCAAACGCGACTTCAGTTTCAGCGCCCGATCCAATTCGGATTGATCGTGGACCTCGACCAGAACATCCATTTCATAATCCATGGCGATTTGCTCGAATTCATGCAGTTCGGCATCGGTCAGGGCGCCGACGATCAGCAAAATACAATCGGCGCCCAAGGCGCGGGCCTCGACCACCTGATAGGTATCGACCATGAAATCCTTGCGCAGCACCGGCAGATCGCACGCCGAACGGGCCAAGCCCAAATCGCCCTCGGAAGCCTGGAAAAAATGCTTGTCGGTCAAAACCGACAGGCAGGCGGCGCCGCCGCGCTGATAGGCCTTGGCCAATTTGTCGGGATCGAAAACCGGGCGGATCACGCCGGCCGAAGGCGAAGCCTTCTTGATTTCGGCGATCAAGCCGAAACCGATCTTGTCGATGGACTGTTCAAGACGCTTCAGGAACCCCCTGGGAGTCGCCTGATCCTTGGCCCGTTTAAGAAGTTCCGAAATGGGCCTTACCGTTTTTTGCTCGGCGACCTGCTTGCGTTTTTCGGCGCAGATGCGATCAAGAATAGTGCTCATGTCACGCTCGTTCGGTTGGAAATTTCCACCAATGACCTTAAAACATTTCTGGCGGCTCCGCTATCGATGGCATCGGCGGCCATCGCCGCTCCGCTTTTAAGATCGGCGGCCTTGTCCGCCACGATCAAAGCCGCGGCGGCATTCAGCACGACGATATTCCGATAGGCGCCGACGGCGCCGTCCAGCAGTTTTAGCAATGCCTGGGCGTTTTGTGAAGCGTCGCCCCCTTTAAGGTCGTCCGCCGGACTGACCGCCAGTCCGGCCATGGACGGATCGACGGCGAAGGTGGCGACCGCCCCGTCCTTCCATTCCGCCACCAGGGACGGGCCGGTCACGGTCAATTCGTCCAGACCGTCGGAACCGTGAACAACCCACGCCCGGGCGGCCCCCAGTCTGCCCAGAACCTCGGCCATCGGTTTCAGCCAATGTTTGGAATACACGCCCACCACCTGCCGTTTGGTTCCCGCCGGATTGGCCAAGGGACCCAACAGATTGAAAATGGTCCTGGTGCCCAATTCGACACGCACCTGGGCGACGTTGCGCATGGCGGCGTGATGGCGGGGCGCCATCAGAAACCCCAAATTGACTTCCGCCAGCGATTGTTGAACCAGGGACAGATCGGCATCCACCTTGACCCCCAAAGCCGCCAGCACATCGGCCGAACCGGATTTGGACGAGGAGGCTCGATTGCCGTGTTTGGCCACCGGCACGCCGCACGCGGCCACCACGAAGGCCGCGGCCGTGGAAATGTTGTAGGTGCCCGATCCGTCGCCGCCGGTTCCGCAAGTATCCACCGCGCCATCGGGAGCGGAGATGGTCAGGGCGCGGGACCGCATCGACCGCGCCGCTCCGACGATTTCATCGACGGTTTCGCCGCGAACCCGCAGCGCCATCAACAGCCCGCCCACCTGAGCGGACGTCGCCTGGCCCGACATGATCAGGTCGAACATTTCCTCGCTTTGAATTTCGGACATGGTCTGACCGGCGGCCACCCGCCCCAGAACCTCGCGAATCAACCCCTGCGCCAAGGCGCTCGTTCGTTCCTGCGTCTGCACGGACACGACGTCAACACCCGCAAAGAGAAACGAAGTTCTGAAGCATTTTATGACCGTACTGAGTCTCGATGCTTTCCGGGTGGAATTGCACCCCCCAAATCGGATATTCGACGTGAACCAACCCCATCACCAAGCCGTCGTCCAGCCAAGCATTGGTCTTAAGCGTGTCGGGCATGCTGTCGCGATCCACCACCAGGGAATGATAGCGGGTCGCCCGAAACGGCGACGGCAACCCGGCGAACGGCCCGGTGCCGTCGTGATTGATCTCGGAAACCTTGCCGTGCATGGGCTGGGGCGCCCGCACCACTTTGCCGCCGAACGCCTGTCCGATGGCCTGATGCCCCAGGCATACGCCGAAAATGGGAATGCGCCCCGCCGCCTGACGGATCAAATCAAGACAAATCCCGGCCCGGTCGGGATCGCAGGGGCCGGGGGAAATGACGATGCCGTGCGGCTTCAAATCCAACGCCTGCTCGACCGTAAGCGCATCGTTGCGACGAACCTCGACCTTGGCCCCCAACTCGCCCAGATAGTGCCAGAGGTTGTAGGTAAAACTGTCGTAATTGTCGATAAGCAGCAGCACGAATCCACATCCTTAAAAAGCAGCGGGCAGAATGCCCCCAAGCGACCGATAGCGTCAAGCACGATAGCCGCGCGTTCGAAACCTTGACAGCGGACGCAGCTCTCTTTATATGGGCCGTTCTTGCCCATATGCTGTATGCGCAAGCACGATGGCGGGGTAGCTCAGCTGGTTAGAGCACGGGAATCATAATCCCGGGGTCGGGGGTTCAAGTCCCTCTCCCGCTACCACAAAAAACCCCTGTTAGGTCAACGACTTAACAGGGGTTTCTTGTTATGTTCCGGTCGGCATCTTGGGTTTCTGGAAAAGTCGCGGAAATCCTCGGTTTTTCTCCGATTTTCTGCTTTTCGATTTTATTGGATGGCACCAAGATGGCACCAAACATTCTCTTCTTGTTCCACAGCAAAAGAGTTGGCCAGCGAGCTTAACTCCTACGGTCGTACCATCCCTAAAAGGTGCTGGGGGCCTCGCGAACCGTACCAGACTGGCCGGGGTTTTGGTTTAAGCGGCAGCGTTGCCTTGTTCCTCGATCGCTTCCTGTGTCGGTGCAAAAGTCAGATCGTAGGTTTTGCCAACCTCGAACTAATTGAATGCGTCGGGATTTGTGATGTAAAGGTACAACTCGCCCGAGGGCGTCCACTTCGAAAAGCTCTCGTTGCCGGGACCGCTGGTGACGGGGCGCATGAAAACGCGTTTGCCTTCGTGAGCGGGTTCGTTGATTTCACATTTCATACGAGCTTGAACAGTCATAATTTTCTCTTTCACTAAAACGAGGTGCCGGGAACCGCCCGGCGCGGAACGAGGCGAACGGACTAAAGCGCTTTGCCGATCGCTTGGGCTTCCTTCTCAACCCAATTAAGAACGCCCTGACCGACTGCAGAGACGTCATGTTCGACCGTCGAGCATTCGTGATCGAAATAAGTGATCGCCGCCCGTAACTCATGGACCAGCCCCTGCAGGATGCCAGTCTGAGTATCGACTTCGGCTTGGGCCGCCGCATGTTTTGTCTTGGCTGTTTGCAGATCGGCGCGAATCTGATCGATCGACCTAGTTGGCGCGGCGGGGGGCACAACGGCACCAGCTTGCGCGATCGTCAGAGCTTGGACCTGATCGGTTGAAAGCGCAGCGACATTAGACACTCCCGGCGCCGCTTGGGTAACAGCCGGTTCGGTCGCCGTTGACGCGGCAGCAGCCGCAGTGGTGGTTTGGTTTTCAGTTGTATCGGTCATCT
>Ga0316222_1002435_pt1 | contig 19881 bp, 17 predicted proteins | sample TBH18011metaG_FD_206008 | JGI IMG/M metagenome (GOLD analysis project Ga0316222, IMG submission 206008) | Freshwater microbial communities from Trout Bog Lake, Wisconsin, USA - TBH18011 | ecosystem: Environmental > Aquatic > Freshwater > Lake > Hypolimnion/Profundal zone | place: USA: Wisconsin...
TTGGTGTTGGTGTTGGTGTTGGTGTTGGTGTTGGTGTTGGTGTTGGTGTTGGTGTTGGTGTTGGTGTTGGTGTTGGTGTTGGTGTTGGTGTTGGTGTTGGTGTTGGTGTTGGTGTTGGTGTTGGTGTTGGTGTAGCTGATGAAGTGCCATTACCACCACCACATGCGGTTAGGCCTGCAAGTGATAGAAACGAAATTGCAGCAACAGCTAGCATTCTTTTTTTGAATTGATCCATGTCTCTCATGTTTTTTCCTTAGGTCTTCTAAAATTTCAATGAACATCACTGAAAAACAGGCTCAATTCGAATGAGGGCATTCTTATGAAACCGTTTTCACAAATATTAGTGAATTAAATTTCTTGAATCAACTTCTTTTACAGTAATTTTTATAAGGATTTTCCCTAATGATTGGGATATCATCTTTATTAGGTGTAAAAGAAGCGCACTTTGGCGCTATTTTTTTGCTATGCAGCATTTATAAGGGCTGCGAGTCTGTGGCTTACTCTAAATGCGACTGTTAAAGGATCATTAACCTATTAATAAGCGCTCGGTATTTTTATGCTGTGTAAAGCGCCACTTGTTTATAATGAAAGCGCTTTCATAACAATATCGACAACATCTTAGGGGGTTAAGGGAATGTCCTACGACATTGTTTTCTTTGGCGGTACAGGAGACCTGACATGGCGCAAGCTGATGCCAGCTCTATTTCAGGCCTATCTTCATGGAGCCTTGCCAGAGCCCTGCCGAATATTGGCTGCAGCACGGAACCCGATTAATTCAGATGACTACAGGCTTTGGTTAAGAGGTAAGTTTGAGTCGTTGGAGTGGCAAGATGCTTACAGCTTGGAGCAGCTAAATGGATTTTTAGAAAGGGTAACCTATTGCCAGGCGAATTTGTTAAATCAAGATGCCTATCTAAGTGTAAAGGACTGGGTGGACAGTTCTGATGCTCAGTCTATTACGATGTATTTGGCTACCTCCCCTGAGTTGTTTGCGGGAATTTGCAAGGGTCTAGCGGCCGTTGGTCTGAATGATTCACGAGTACGGGTAGTCCTGGAAAAACCCCTAGGCCATGATTTAGAGTCTGCTGAGGCAATTAATAGGGCCGTAGCCGATTCATTTGCTGAAAATCAAATATTTCGAATTGATCACTATTTGGGAAAGCATTCGGTTCAAAATTTAATGGCACTGCGTTTTAGTAATTTCCTATTTGAGCCACTTTGGCGCAGGGAAGCCATCAAAAATGTTCAGATCACCATCTCTGAGGAGATAGGGGTGGAGCAACGAGGCGGTTACTATGATAGAAGTGGGGCCTTGCGGGACATGGTGCAAAACCATCTCTTGCAGCTATTGTGCATAGTAGCGATGGAGCCTCCAGCCAGCGCTGATGCCGATGCAATCAGAGATGAAAAGTTAAAAGTATTGCGTTCGTTAAGGGTATACAAAGAGAATGAGGTAAACCAATTTGTAGTTCGTGGGCAATATAGAGATGGCATGGTTGACGGTAATCGAGTAGGTGGGTATCTAGAAGAAGATGGAGTTAGCCCTCAAAGCTCTACAGAAACCTATGTTGCCATACATGCTGAAATAGATAATTGGCGATGGGCTGGCGTGCCATTTTTGTTGCGTACTGGAAAGCGTTTAGCTAAGCGCTCAGCCGAGATAGTTATTAACTTCAAGTCTGTGCCGCATTCTATTTATGCCGATACCGCTAATATTCCAAATAATCGCTTGGTGATTTCATTACAGCCCTCAGATTCAATTGAACTTCACTTGTCAGCAAAATCATCTAGCCGAAATCAAGTTGATTCGGAGAGATTACATCCTGTTAATTTGGATCTGAATTTCAAAGAAGCGTTTGGCACTCAGTCTGCTGAAGCATATGAGCGCCTTCTTCTAATGGTCATGGCAGGGCGCTTGGATCTTTTTGTGCGTTTTGATGAGCAGCAAGCCGCTTGGAAATGGGTAATGCCTATATTAGAATCATGGAAGAAAGATCCCGTCCAGCCTAAGCCCTATGCTGCTGGTACTTGGGGTCCTCCTGCGGCCAGTGCATTAGTTGCCAATCTCGATACTGCATGGCCTGAGGAGATTTAATAAGGGCATTTCATGAGTTTGCTTGACCGAGTTTTAGCTTCACAACCCACCCTTTCTCCCTCTGAGCAGAGGGTTGCAAATTTAGTGCTTAATGACCCTCGAAAATTTGCCACTATTCCTGTAGCCGAAATTGCTGATCTTGCCCAAGTAAGTAAGCCCACGGTAGTGCGGTTTTGTAGAAGTCTTGGCTATGAAGGCCTTAGTGATTTTAAATTGAAGTTGGCTGGCAGCATCAATGAGGGCGTTCCATTTGTGCATACGGCCGTCAGTATGGGCGATGATACCCCCGAGCTGATGGTAAAAATTATTGATAATGCCGTCAGTGCCTTACTTCGATATCGCAATGAAGCCAGCGCAGCAAGTTTCAAACTCGCAATTGATGCCTTGTGTAAAACTACAAAGTCCGGCGGTCGGGTTGAGTTTTATGGAGTTGGAAATTCCGGAATAGTTGCCCAAGATGCTCAACATAAATTCTTTCGTTTGGGTGGAAATACGGTTGCCTTTGCTGATGGACATGTCCAGATTATGGCAGCTACGATGCTCGGGCCTAGGGATTGTTTAGTTGTGATTTCTAACTCTGGGCGTAGTCGCGATTTATTGGATTCGGCAGAAATTGCAAAGAAAAAAGGAGCCACCACTATTGTTATTACTGCAAGTGGATCTCCGCTAGCAAAGGTTGCACAAATTCATATTGCCGCAGATCATCCTGAAGGCTATGACGTTTATAGCCCGATGGTTTCAAGGCTATTGCATTTATTAATCATAGATATTTTGACTACGGGCGTTGCTCTGCAAATTGGACCTAAACTTAGGCCGATGCTTTCTGAGATGAAAAAAAATCTTAAGAAGAAACGCTACCGTACTGCTAGCTGAGAGCTCAATCCTTAATTTATGTCAACTAACCAAAAAAATTAACAGGAATACCTGGGGTGTCTACTTCTGTGACAAATATTTTTCCAGCTAGCGGATCAGCTTCAATACTTTGAACATTTTTAGGTGCAGCAGTTGTGATAAATAAGGTTTTGCCATTCACTCCCCCTAGGCAGGGCATTGTTGGATATTTGGTGGGAAGATGAATTTCTTGTATTACTTCCGCGCTAGGGGAAATTTTAATTACCTTCCCCCCTTCATACATCGCCACCCAGTAGCAACCTTCCACATCAATGCATGCTCCATCTGGCCGTCCCTGGTAAATTGCCTCCTCTCCCTTTAGGGGAAACTGTTTATAAAGGCGCCTATTTGAAATCAGCCCTGTTTTAGGATAAAAATCATAACAATCGATTCTATGTTTTGATGTGTGAGCCCAATAAAGAAGTTGATTATTAGGGGAAAATGCAAGTCCGTTGGAGGTGATATTCTCACGCGCCATCTTGTTGAGTGAAAAGCCCGGACCATTTTTTTGAAAGCTGTATAAACAAGCATTTTCAAATGTTTTCGGCTCATAAATGCTGCCTAACCAAAGTCGCCCTAAAGCATCGCATTTACCATCATTAAAGCGCTCCTTGCTGCTATTAAATGGGGAGGAGTAAAGTAACTCCAATTCTTGATTGGTTGGTATAAAGGAGTAGATTCCATCGCGCATACCGACAATCAATCCACCTTCTTTAATGGGTGCAATGCATCCTGGCTCTTGGGGAAGAGACCAGCTTTCTTCCGCCTTCGATGCGGGGTCAAATCGGAAAATTTTCTTACCAAGAATGTCACACCAGTAGAGCTTGCGCTCATTTGGGTGCCAAAAGGGAGACTCCCCCAAGAGGCTAGGGTTTGTCTCGAGAATCATATTGGCTTGAGTAATCAGCATATTTAAACAATTACTTGCAATGTTAGTTATCAAATTGTAATATAGTTACATAAAAAAATGAAGTATGGTTACACAAAGTTATACAAGGGGTGCTTCTAGCTAAATAATTATGAATAAAACAGTTTTGGCTGTCACAGATAGGATACGTCAGCGCAGTTATAGCTTGCGGGAATCCTATTTAAATTCTGTGAATGAGATGCTTAAGACCCCCAGCGCAAGGGATTCGATGGGTTGTGCCAATATTGCCCATGCTTGGGCAGCATTACCAAAAAATGACAAATTAAGGTTGGTTCAAGAAAGGGCTCCTCATATCGGCATTGTGACTGCTTATAACGATATGCTTTCAGCCCACAAGCCATACGAACGCTATCCTGATTTGATAAGAGACCAGGCTCGACATTTGGGCATTACATGCCAGGTTGCTGGCGGTGTTCCAGCAATGTGTGATGGAATTACTCAGGGAACCTTGGGAATGGAGTTAAGTTTATTTTCCCGTGATGTAATTGGGATGGCGACCTCTATTGCGCTTTCTCATAATGTTTTTGACGCTGTGTTGTATTTGGGTGTATGCGACAAAATTGTTCCAGGACTATTGATAGGTGCATTAAGTTATGGTCATATTCCCGGCATCTTTGTCCCTGCGGGACCTATGAGTTCAGGGATATCAAACAAAGAAAAGTCAAAGACTCGAGAGTTATATGCGCAAGGCCTCGTGCGACGTGATGAGCTTCTTCAGTCAGAAATGAAGGCCTATCACGATATAGGAACTTGTACATTTTATGGGACTGCAAACAGCAATCAAATGTTGCTTGAAGCGATGGGTTTACACGTACCTGGAGCTGCATTTATTTCTCCACACGAAGGCCGTCGAGAATCATTTACTCGTCATGCGGTTGATCTAGCTAAAAGAATGGCGCTCAGCGTTAAAGAAGACGCTCACAGCCATATGCCTATTGGAATTCTGGTTGATGAACGATCAATCGTTAATGCCATGGTGGTTCTGATGGCCACAGGAGGCTCAACAAATCATTTAATTCACTGGGTTGCCGTAGCTAAAGCAGCTGGTATTCTAATTAACTGGGATGATTTTTCCGATCTTTCTAGCGTGGTTCCATTATTAGCTAGGGTGTATCCAAATGGAGCGGCAGATATCAATGCATTTGAGGTTGCAGGTGGTCCTAAATTTGTCATTAATCAGCTAATTTTGGCAGGCCTGATGCATGGCGATGCCATGACTGTGTCGGGATGCGGTTTGCATGAGTCATTAGGGGTTGTTTCAGATCAATCCAATGATCTCGAAGTTCTTCGACCATACTCTAATCCTTTTCAGTCTGAAGGGGGTTTAAAACTTCTAAAGGGTAATCTTGGGAGGGCGGTAATTAAGGTTTCGTCGTGCCCTTCAGATCGCTTAGTAATTGAGGCCCCTGCCCGTGTTTTTCAGGATCAGCATGAAATGCTTATGGCTTTTGAGCGCGGTGAACTTGATTGTGATGTTGTGGTGGTTGTACGAAACCAAGGGCCGCGAGCAAATGGAATGCCAGAGCTACATAAGTTGACCCCCGCACTCACTATATTGCAGAACAAAGGATATCGAGTGGCCTTGGTAACCGATGGGAGGATGAGTGGTGCATCAGGCTCTGTGCCGGCGGCAATCCATGTTTCGCCAGAAGCAATTCAAGGTGGATTGTTATCCAAAGTTCACGATGGGGACATCATCTGTGTGGATGCTATAAATGGAATATTAGATATAAAAGTAGATTCAGCAGAGCTAGAGATTCGTGTTGATGAGCCACCATTACCACCCAGGGGTAGCGCAAATTCCTATGGGCGTAATTTATTTTCAGGCTTGCGTCAAAATGCAAGCAACGCAGAAGAGGGGGCATGCACATGGCTATGACTACACGGGATTTACCCATGCTTGGTGCAGTAATACCAGTTATTGTTATTGACTCGGTTGGTGATGCTTTGCCGTTGGCCGAAGCCCTGCTTAATGGAGGATTAAGGGTACTTGAAATGACCCTAAGAACCCCAATTGCGTTGGAGGCAATTAGCGAAATTGCAAAGAGATTTCCTGAGGCAGTAGTGGGCGCTGGAACCATTCGATCCTTTGCTGATTTACAGCGGGCGAAAGATTGCGGTGCGCAATTTTGTGTCAGTCCAGGATATACGAGTGCAATTGGTATCGCTAGCCAGCAGATACAGATGCCGCTATTACCGGGAGTTTCTACAGCATCTGAGCTTATGCAAGCTAGCAGTGACGGATTTGATTTCTTGAAATTATTTCCAGCGGAGGTGGTGGGTGGGGTAAATCTTTTGAAAGCTTGGACTAGTCCATTTCCTGATATTGCTTTTTGCCCAACTGGTGGAATAACCAATGAAAAGGCAGTTGAATATTTATCCCTGAGTAATGTGGCCTGTATTGGGGGTAGTTGGCTTGCTAGCACTCAACTGATTCGGGAAAAAAATTGGCAAAAAGTTCGTGAACTATCAGTTCTTGCTAGCGCGCTGAAAGCGAATTTTCATCTATCCAATTAATAAGACCAGAAATGAGAAAGTTTTTTTCTAATGAGTGGGATGATTCTAGTTTCTCTAGCCATAAGAAATTCGGAAAAAATTATTTATTGCTATTGATAAAACAAGGTAAGGCCAAGTTTCGTAATTCATACTTTGAATTACCCTACAATAGCTTTAACTCATAAAAATCATGAGTACCCCAAGCGAAAACAACCCTCTTGATGCAGATAAAAAGGATGGTACTCTGCGTAATGATATTCGTCTTCTGGGGCGAATTTTGGGCGACACCATCCGAGAGCAGCATGGTGATAGTACTTATGAGCTCATAGAAAAGATTCGTAAATTATCGGTTCGTTTTCGCAAGGATTCGGATAGATCTGCCAAAACAGAATTAGAGGCAATACTCGACAGTATTACAAGGGAAGAAAGTTTAGTGGTAATTAGGGCTTTTAGCTTCTTCTCTTCTTTAGCTAACATAGCTGAAGATCAGCACCATCATCGTCGATCACGCGCTCATTTCTTGGTGGGTTCAGAGCCGCGAGAGGGGAGCATAGATGACGCCTTTGATTATGCTTACAAAATTGGGTTAAGTAAGCCTGATCTTTTAAATTTTTTTCACAGCGCCTATATTTCTCCGGTCTTAACTGCCCACCCTACAGAGGTTCAACGTAGGACGATTTTAGATTGTCTGAACGAAATTGCGCGCCTACTTGCAAAGCCGGATCAATCTATCTTATCTAAGCAAGAGCTTGTTGAAAATGAGATTTCTCTTCGTAGACAGGTTTTGATCTTATGGCAAACACGTGTACTAAGAACAACTAAATTATCGGTTCTGGATGAAGTTGAGAATGCGCTAACGTATTTTGATAGCACATTCTTCCATGAAGTCCCGCAAATTTATGATTCTGTGGGTCGAAATTTGAGAGGCCATCCAGATGAGCATTTGCAGGATTTACCTAATTTTTTAGAGGTGGGTAGTTGGATTGGAGGGGATCGAGATGGTAATCCATTTGTTACCGCCGAAGTTTTAGATCAAGCTCTTTTGCTGCATGCCAAGACGGCAATACAGTACTATCAAGCGCAGTTATTGTCTCTTTCAAAAGAGTTGGTGCTTTCACAAGCGCTTATAGAGGTGGATGATTCGGTTAGAGAGTTAGCGCTAAAGGCGCCTAATGCATCCATACACCATCACGACGAGCCTTATCGTCTAGCCATGTTGGCTATTTCAAATAAATTGCAAAATACTTTGATTTCTTTTGAAAGTCCTATTTCAATAACTGAGCTTGACTTACGTTATGAGAGTCTTGAACAATTTCAAGGTGATATTGAAACCGTCTATCAATCCTTAAAAAAACATGGCTCAAAATTAATTGCTGATGGTCCTTTGGGTCAATTAAGGCGCGCTGTAAGGGTATTTGGATGGGTATTAGCGCCTATTGATTTGCGACAAAACTCAGCGATTCATGAGCAAGTGATTGCAGAGTTATATTCAGCTATAGATCCAAAAATCAAATATCTCTTGATGTCTGAGGATGAGAGAATTAAGCTGCTTTCATCTGAGCTTAGGTCACGTAGGCCCCTGTTGGTCACAATGCATGCTTATAGTGATTTGGTTATAAAAGAGTTGGCGATATTTAGAGGGCTTGCTAAGGCGCATATTCGTTACGGTTTTAGATCAATACAAAACTATATTATTTCTAAAACTGACGGAGCTTCTGATCTTTTGGAGGTTGCCGTTTTGCTAAAGGAGTTTGGTCTTCTATCTACCGTCGAAATGCGGCTTGCAGTCAACATTGTTCCTTTATTTGAAACGATTGCAGACCTTCAAAATTCTGCAAAAATTATGCGGCAGGTATTTGATGTCCCGGAGTATCGATTACTACTTGATTCTCGTAATAGCATGCAAGAGGTGATGCTAGGGTATTCGGATAGCAATAAGGACGGCGGATTTTTATCCTCGGGTTGGGAGTTGTATAGAGCCGAAGTCAATTTAATAAGTCTTTTTAAGCAAGCCGGCCTAAAGATGAGGTTATTTCATGGGCGTGGGGGGTCTATCGGTCGAGGTGGAGGGCCGAGCTTTCAGGCAATCTTGGCGCAGCCAAGTGGTGCGGTAAATGGCCAGATTCGACTTACTGAGCAGGGCGAGGTTATAGCGGCCAAATATGCAAATCGTGAAGTTGGGCGACGTAACCTAGAGGTTTTGATTGCTGCAACTATGCGAGCCTCAGTAGACATGAAAATAAAGTCCCCGAATGATCCTGGCTTCGCTTTAGCACTATCTGAGCTTTCTCAGTATTCATATGAGTCTTATCGTGATCTAGTTTATGAAGATCCTGAATTTGAGGAGTATTTTTGGGGCTCTACTGTCATACATGAAATTGCCAATCTAAATTTAGGCAGCCGCCCGGCATCTCGCAGCCAGAGCCAAAAAATTGATGACCTACGCGCAATTCCCTGGGTTTTTAGTTGGGCTCAGTGTCGGATTATGTTGCCAGGTTGGTATGGATTTGGTAGCGCTTGCAGTTTATTTCATAAGGTTCACGGGGATCGCGGGATTGAACGGCTAATTGAGATTCACCGCAACTGGAACTTTTTTAGCACTCTTTTATCAAACATGGATATGGTTCTTGCCAAGGTCGATCTTGGGATTGCATCTAGGTATGCTGATTTGCTTACCAATCAGAGGGTAGCTAAACGAATTTTTAAGAAAATAGAAGATGAATATCAAAAGACGTTGCACTTTCTTTTACTCATCACGGGACAAAAAAAACTTCTTGAGAAAAATTCTCTCCTTGAACGGTCTCTTCAAAATCGATTCCCATATATTGATCCCTTAAATCATGTTCAGGTAGAAATGCTTCGTCGCTTTAGGGATGGGGAATCGGATGAGCGCATCAAAAGGGGTTTACATATTTCAATCAACGGCATTGCATCTGGTCTGCGTAATAGTGGATAAACAAAAGGAGTGGAACATGAATACGGACGTGAACAATATTGGCGATAAACTATTGCAAGCATTTCCCGCTGGAATGGAGCAAGTGCCGAATGAGTTTGTACCAACCAAGATTCACCAAAGGGAATGGCTGATCCATGGAGAGCTCAAGGAATGGAAAGGGCCTATAAGTCAGGTGCTATCGCCTATACATTTCAAAAATCAAAATGGCGACTTGTTGCCCCACGAACTCGGTACGCTACCTGATACTGGCATTGCTGAGGCTGATTTAGCACTAAGCTCAGCTGAAGATGCCTATGATCATGGTCGGGGTCTATGGCCCACCATGTCTACATACGACCGAATTTCATGTATGCAAAAATTTACAAAATTGATGCTTGCAAAGCGTGAAGTGGTAGTAAACCTATTAATGTGGGAAATAGGCAAGAGTAGGGCCGATTCCGAAAAAGAGTTTGATCGTACGATTGAATATATTCAGTCAACCATTGCTGAGCTGAAGCAAATGGATAACGGTAACTCACGCTTTCAGGTAGTAGACGGAACCGTGGCTCAAATACGTCGCTCACCCTTAGGCGTTGTTCTATGTATGGGGCCCTATAACTATCCATTAAATGAGACCTTTTGCACCCTGATACCGGCTCTATTGATGGGTAACGTAGTGATTTTTAAACCACCGCGTTTTGGTGTTTTGTTATATCAACCACTGTTAGAGGCCTTCCAAAGTGCCTTTCCAGCCGGTGTTATTAATATTCTGTATGGACGTGGTAGCGTGGTTGTCCCTCATATTATTGGGTCCGGAAAGGTCAATGTATTGGCCTTAATCGGATCGAGTAAAGTCGCAGATCAACTAAAAAAATGCCACCCAAAATCAAATCGCTTGAGAGCGATTTTGGGGTTGGATGCAAAAAATTCCGCCATCATTTTGCCTGATGCCAATATTGATAGCGCCATTAAAGAATGCCTTACCGGCGCTTTATCGTTTAATGGTCAAAGATGTACCGCGCTCAAAATGATTTTGGTGCACTCAAGTATAGCGGGCAGCTTTGTTACTAAATTTGCCAAGGCTGTAAATGAGCTGAAGGCTGGCATGCCCTGGGAGAAGATGGTCGCCATTACTCCCCTACCCAATATGGAAAAAGTAGGTCAAATGAATGAGTATGTAGAAGATGCACTCAAGCACGGAGCAAAGGTTATCAATACAGGTGGTGGCGTCCATCAGGGTACCTTGTATTACCCGGCCGTAATTTACCCAGCAAAACCAGGAATGAGGGTTTATCGTGAAGAGCAGTTCGGGCCTGTGGTTCCAATAGCAACATATACTGATATTGATGAGGCCATGGACTATATTATTAGCTCTGATCATGGTCAGCAGGTCAGTATATTTGGCGAGGATGCAGATCAAGTATCCCGGCTTATAGATTCGCTAGTCAATCAGGTCTGTAGAGTGAATATTAACAGCCAGTGTCAACGAGGGCCTGATGTTTTTCCATTTACTGGCAGAAAGGATTCGGCCGAAGGAACGTTATCTGTCCATGATGCGCTTAGAGCATTCTCCATTAGAACCATGGTTGCAACAAAGAAGAATGAGGGTAATGAAAGGCTATTTAATCAAATTGTAAAAGGTCAAAAATCTAATTTTTTGAATACTAATTTTATTTTATAAAGAATCTAAAGTTGTATTACTATCAAATTAATTAATTCACTAATGGAATGGAAGATGAAAATTATTTATTGTGTTGCATTTGCGATTTTAAGTGGAGTATTGGGAGGCTGCTCTTCAACTGGATCATTTATTAAATATGAAGGATCCACGCCCAATTGCGATAAGCTTAGAAGTCCTGATAGCCAGTTACAGACTCCAGTAGATCCCCTGGCTTTAGAAAAAGATTGCCAGTCTAAGTAGTTTTAGTTTTGCGCAGGTTTGGTAGTAGTCATTGCGCTTGGGGTACGGCCTGAAAGATAGTTGCCAATCTGCGTCAGAAGTCCCGAGTTGCTGATTGAAAAGGCCGAGATGGTGGAATTACCGCTATTGCCAACGAACAAAAAATTACCATTTGGCTCAATGGTGATCGTACTTGGTAGCGAACCAGAAAAAACTGGTATCCCCGTGGGGGTCAAATAACCTCTACTAGGGTCAATGGAGTAGCTCTGGATATTGCTAGAGTTTTGGTTAGCTACTAATAAAAAATTATTGAATGGTGTGATAGCGAGACCCACAGGTCCCTCGACGCCTGTGGTTGGGAAAGGTGAGTCTGTAGCTGGAGAAAGGGCTCCGCTTGCTGTATTAATGCCACTCACCGAAATGTAGCCACTCAAATTGCTCAAGAATATCAAAGTACCAGCCGGATTAATGCTGATTGAGGTCGGATTTGAGCCGCCTTGTAGATAGGTTGTGCCCATGCTTGTTGGAATTCCTGTGTTGCTGGTCAGCCCTAAAACATCAATATAGCTATTGCTTGAACTGTTAATCGCAACATATATAAATCTGTTTTGAGGGTCTATCGCTAGCGCAGTTGCCAGTCCTGCGCTAGCGATCACAAATGGGGAGCCAGGAAGTGCTGCAAGCGCTCCAGTGTCTGGGTTGATGGCGTAACCGTAAAGTGTGTTTGTATTAGGTGATCCAGTTCCTTGGTTGAGTACATATAAAAAGGCTCCATGTGAGTCAATGTTTGCCTTGACTAAATTTGTAGGATTTGAAATTTGATAGCTTGATAGTGAAGATAAAGTTCCACTAGTGGCGTTAATGGAGAAGGAGGCAATTGAGCTGGTATTTTGATTGACTACGTATGCCCATCTCCCATTTGGGGTGACTGCAATCGAGACGGGGGCGCTCCCTTCGGATGAAAACGGCGAACCAGAGATGGCTGAAAGTGTCCCGGAGGTGGGGTTGATTGCAAAACCAGAAATTATATTGTCATTCTGATTAGTGACATACAGATATTCGCTATTTGCGTTTGAATTGTCGCTGGGACATCCTTGAAGGCTTAATAGCGATATAGCGACAGTGCAAATGAAAAAAAATCTAATCATAGAACTCTGTATATTTTTAGAAACCATGAATTTATCCTTGATCCTTACAATTATGACTATAAACGAGTATGGTGCTTTAGAGACTTATTTAGGTATATCGGGAATCACTGCTTAGTACGCAGTTTGTTCGGCCGTTTATGACAACTGCATGAATTTTTTATTTTGTTTGAGTGATCTTGTAGTGACCCCTTCTAAGTAGATATTCCTGAAATACTCTGAGCATTAATGAGTAAGTGGTGGTGACCTGCATTCGGGCTCATATCAGCAGCTGGAGCTAATGTCATTTAGGAGGCTGTAAATTTCAGACTAAAAGAGTTGATGACGATTGCATCGTTTTTAGGTTCAAGAAAATAAACTGACCATGCCAAAGTTAATTACTTATAAAGGCACACGAGAACACTAAAATTTCAACACCTTACTTCATATTGTAAGACTGCATAAGAACAAATTAATGCTAGATTGATCGCCATAGCATTGATGCTAACGTCGCTTTAGTGAGTATGTTTGGGTGTTAATTTTTTGGTCCTAGGTTCAGGCTGGGACCTTTTCTTTTTGAAGACTTACGTTACTCAAAGCGATTATCTAAACGTCCTACACCTTCAATAATGATGCTGACATTGCTGCCGGGTTTCATCGATCCAACGCCAATAGAGGTTCCACAGGCAATGATGTCCCCAGGCTCGAGTGGCACATCTTGGGAGATGAGGCTGACTAGTTTTGCGGGTGGAAAAATCATATCAGCGATCGGATAATTCTGACGCTCTTGATCATTCAAGATCGTTTTAATGTAAAGCTTGCTTGGATCTACATCAGTCGTGATGTAGGGCCCAAATACACCAAAGGTGTTAAAGCTCTTTGAGCGTGTCCATTGAGCATAGCCTGGATCTCGATTCAAAATTTCAATCGCAGTAACGTCATTAATGCAGGTGTATCCAAAGATAGCATCAGCAGCAGTCTTCTCATCGACTTCATGGCAGTGCTTGCCAATCACAATCCCTAGCTCGCCCTCGTAGACTACTTTTCCTGAATAGGATTTTGGAGTGCGAATCACCTGGTTTGCTGCTAAGAAAGAATTATTGCCTTTTAAAAAATACAAGGGCTCGGCTGGGACAGCGTGCTCTAACTTGGTAACGAGCGCATAAAAATTATCAACCATGGCAACCATCTTTGATGGAGTACATGGAATATCAATGGTTACTTCATTTAATTTGAGGAGCTCACCGCTAGCAATCGGCCCATTAAACAGATCTCCCGTATAAACCGCAATCTGATCTCCTTGGACTTGGCCTAAACCAGATTTACCTTGGTGTTGAAAGCGTAACCATTGAGTCATCTGTATTCCCTCTTTAAGTTTGTCTTGCTAGCGAGTATTCACACAAGGCATGTAAAGCGCTTGTAGCCTCATTTTCTGGAAAGTCTTTAATACATTCGAATGCGAGATCAGCCTCTCGTTTAGCGGCTGCTTGGGTGTAATCCAGTGCGCCTGAAGTTTGAACGGCTTTGAGAATTTGTAAAAAAACATCTTGCGGTAGGTCTTGATTCTGCTCAATCGCAGCGCGAACGAGGAGGCGCTCCTCTGTGCTGCCATTTTCTAAAAGATAAATTAGGGGCAGGGTGGGCTTGCCTTCGCGCAGATCATCCCCTGCATTTTTACCCATTTGCTCAGCATTGGCGGTGTAGTCCAATAAATCATCCATTAACTGGAAGGCGGTGCCTATGTGTCTGCCAAAAGCGGCGGCTTGCTCTCGTTGAGCAACATTTGATTTGGCCAGGATGGCTCCAAGTTCGCTCGAAGCTTCAAATAGCTTGGCAGTTTTATAGCGAATAACTTGTAGATAGCTGGCTTCATCCACTTCTGGGTCGTTCATATTCAATAACTGCAACACTTCACCTTCGGCAATCGTATTGGTTGCATCGGAGAGGATTTGCATGACCCTTAAGTCATTTGGGCCGATCATCATCTGAAAGGCGCGGGAGTACAAAAAGTCGCCAACCAGAACGCTGGCAGCGTTACCAAAGGCAGCATTTGCAGTTTCTCGACCCCTTCTCAGGGTGGATTCATCCACAACATCATCGTGCAGCAGCGTGGCTGTGTGGATAAATTCGACCACCGCCGCCAGTTCAAGTGCATGAGGGGTGGGTTGGCCATTGGCTAGTGCTTTAGCGACTAAGAGCAGTAGGGCTGGACGTATACGCTTTCCACCCGCCTGGATGATATATGTAGAGATTTGGTCAATTAAGGCGACTTTAGAGGCCAGTCGCTGGCGAATAACCTCGTCTAAGTCCTTGAAATCTAAGGAAATTGGGGCCAAAATCTGACTTAATTGATTGTTTTTGACAGTGCTCGTCATGCAAGATATAATAATGGGCTTAGCTTCTCCAGGGTGGATTAGCTTAAATGTAGATATTAATTGAGGTTTCAAACCATGTACGCGGTCATAAAAACCGGTGGCAAACAGTATAAAGTTGCTGCAGGCGAAAAATTGAAAATAGAACAGATACCAGCGGAAATCGGCAGCGAAATCACTCTTGACCAAGTCCTCGCCGTAGGCGAAGGCGCATCACTCAAATTGGGTGATCCATTGGTTAATGGTGCAGCTGTGATGGCCACTGTCGTCTCCCAGGGACGTCACGATAAAGTGACAATCTTTAAGATGCGCCGTCGCAAGCATTATCAAAAGCACCAAGGCCATCGTCAGAATTACACAGAAATTCTGATTAACACGATCAAAGCCTAAGAGCAGGAGAGAAATATGGCACAGAAAAAAGGCGGCGGCTCAACACGAAATGGCCGCGACTCAGAATCGAAACGCTTAGGCGTTAAGGTATTTGGTGGCGAGCACATCAATGCTGGCAGCATCATTATTCGTCAACGTGGCACACGAGTTCATCCTGGTGCAAACGTTGGTATTGGCAAGGATCACACTTTGTTTGCTTTAATTGACGGACAAGTGGAATTCGGCGTTAAGGGTGCTTTGAAGAAGGCCCAGGTTTCAGTTCTGCCGCGTTCATAAGGCGCCTGACTGAGACACGTTTGATTCAGATTTATTCCGAATTTAACCCTTAGGAACAGGCCTCGCTAGTGCGAGGCCTTTTTTATTCATGAAATTCATAGACGAAGCTCGTATTGAAGTCATAGCTGGCCAAGGTGGCGCCGGGAGCGCCTCCATGCGTCGCGAAAAGTTTATTGAATTCGGTGGCCCCGATGGCGGCGACGGTGGTAAAGGCGGTAGCGTTTGGGCTGTAGCCGATCGCAATATCAATACCTTGGTGGACTATCGTTACGCAAAAACACACACCGCTAAAAACGGTGAGCCTGGACGTGGTGCAGATTGCTATGGCCGTGCGGGTGATGATATTGAACTGCGTATGCCAGTGGGAACCATCATTGCTGATTATGAAACTGGTGAACCAATTGCGGATTTAACAACCCATGGCGAGCGTCTCTGCTTGGCCCAAGGTGGTGTTGGCGGTTGGGGAAATATTCACTTTAAGAGTAGTACGAACCGCGCACCACGTCAAAAGACAAATGGTAAGCCGGGGGAAAGACGCAAGCTGAAGTTGGAATTAAAGGTATTGGCCGATGTAGGTTTGCTAGGTATGCCTAATGCTGGTAAATCTACTTTGATTACTGCGGTCTCTAATGCGCGTCCAAAAATTGCTGATTACCCATTCACCACGTTACATCCCAACTTGGGTGTAGTACGAGTTGGTAGTGAGCGCAGCTTCGTAATCGCAGATATTCCAGGTTTGATTGAAGGTGCTGCAGAGGGCGCTGGCTTGGGACATCGTTTCTTACGCCATCTTCAGCGCACGGGTGTTCTGTTGCATTTGGTAGATATTGCTCCTTTTGATGAGAATATTGATCCTGTTGCTGATGCAAAGGCGATCGTCAATGAACTGCGTAAGTATGACGAAGCTTTGGTTGAGAAACCACGTTGGTTAGTGCTTAATAAAGTGGACATGATTCCCGAAGAAGATCGCAAAAAAGTGGTTTCTGACTTTATTAAGAAATTCAAATGGACTGGCCCTGTTTTTGAGATATCTGCTTTGACTGGGCTTGGATGTGACAAGCTTTGTTATTCCTTACAGGATTACTTGGATTCAGTACGTCGTAATCGCGATGAAGCGGATGAACGTGCTGCCGATCCTCGCTATCAAGAGCAAAACGAAGATAAAACCCCAGATTAAATACGCATTTGATACGCTCAATGGATATGACTGTACAAAAAGCAAAACGAATTGTTGTTAAGGTGGGCTCTAGCCTGGTAACCAATAATGGTGAGGGCTTGGATCATGGCGCCATTGCAATGTGGGCTGAGCAACTGGCAGCGCTCTTACGTTCTGGCCATGAAGTCTTGATGGTGAGTTCAGGAGCTATTGCAGAGGGCATGCAGCGCTTGGGTTGGACTAAGCGTCCACAAGAAATTCATCAATTACAAGCTGCCGCTGCGGTTGGTCAAATGGGGTTGGTGCAGGTTTATGAAAGCTGTTTTGCACAATTGAATTTACGTAGTGCCCAGGTCTTATTGACCAATGCAGATCTAGCTCATCCTGAACGCAATGCGAATGCGAAAGCAACCTTAGATACCTTACTCAAGCTGGGTGTTGTTCCTATCATCAATGAAAACGATACGGTTGTTACTGATGAAATTAAGTTTGGTGATAACGATAGCCTTGCTGCCTTGGTGACTAATCTGATTCATGCAGATTTATTAATCATCTTGACTGATCAAGGTGGTTTATTTACAGCAGATCCACGTCATAACCCAGATGCCACTTTGTTGAAATCTGCTGTAGCTGGGGATCCTGCCTTAGAAAAGATGGCAGGAGGTGCGGGCAGCGAGTTGAGTAAAGGTGGCATGTTGACAAAGGTGCTGGCTGCAAAAATTGCTGCGCAAACTGGTGCTGACACAGTGATTGCCTCCGGTCGAGAGGTGCAAGTTTTAACTCGCCTATTAAAAGACGAAGCTATCGGGACTTATTTGCACTCTAATAAACCAGTCTGAGTTTAAAAACTCAGGTCAAAATGGGTGAAACGAATCTTTACCACCCATAAAATGATTGGGATCAAGTGAGCGAATAATGTTCGACAGATTTTGTTTTTGTGCTGCTGCGGCACATAAGGCCCCCTGAGCAAGCGCTGCGTGATATCGATTCACTTCATGATCTTGAATATTTTTCCAGCTATCTAAGGTAGTTTCTTGCCACTTGCCATTTGTAATGGTCCCGTACCTACGCCACTGATAGGTCTCACAGCGAATACCTTCATATTGGATGTGTTTACCACCACTTGGATTGGTGATTACAACGGAATAGCGAGTAACCCCGTCAGTACCAATTAATATGGAGTCGGGGTCTATTGCAAATTCAAAAACAGTCTGTTTTGAGACATAAAAGGGTATTAAAGCGGCTGGATTGGGGGCTTGCTTAGGCAGTGATGTAGCCTGCTCTTTGAATACAGCGGGAGCAAAGGGGTCTACAAATTCAGTATTTGCGGAATCGTTTGCGCAAGCCAGCATTCCAATGCTCATGATGATGCTGAGAAAGTAAAGTTGCATCCGATGTCGGTTTAATTTCATTTGAACTTTTCTTTCGCGTCATCCTCATTGGTATTGCTGGGATAAAGTGTCTGCATTAAATCAAGCGGAGAGCCCCAGGCTAGCTGTTGCATGCGTATTCCTCGAGTAAGGTAGCGAGCCAATTCAGAAAGGGCTAGCTGATAAACCTCACGCTTGAAGTCAATTACGGCATCGAGTTGGATCCAAAATGGTACCCAGCGCCAAGCATCAAATTCAGGGTGGTCTGAAGCCCTTAGATGAATATCGCTATCTAAACCGACTAAACGCAGAAGAAACCAAATTTGTTTTTGGCCACGATAAGCGGCACGGTGAACCCGTGTGCTATGTTGCCGGCGCAAATACTCCTCAGGGACATCGTAACGAAGCCAATCCCTGGTCCGTCCAACAATCTGGACATGCTCTGGCAGTAAGCCAACCTCCTCATGCAATTCGCGATACATGGCCTGCTCAGGGCTTTCGCCATGCTGAATTCCGCCCTGCGGGAACTGCCACGAATGCTGCCCAACGCGTTTTCCCCAGAAAACCTCGTTATGGCTGTTGAGTAGGACAATGCCGACATTGGCTCTATACCCTTCACGGTCAAGCATGATCGTGCCTCAAATCCTTTAAAATCAATGATTTGATTATATCCATTCATGAAAGCATCTCAATCATTTCTCGCCACGCTTAAAGAAGCCCCCTCTGACGCTGAGGTGGTTTCGCACAAATTGATGGTGCGCGCTGGTCTTATCCGCAAATTGAGCGCGGGTATTTATAACTATTTGCCCTTAGGCTTGAAGTCGATTCGCAAAGTTGAAAACATCATCCGCGAAGAAATGAATCGTGCAGGCGCGATTGAATTGTTGATGCCAATGATTCAGCCTGCTGAGTTATGGCAAGAGACGGGCCGCTGGGAAAAAATGGGGCCTGAGCTACTTCGTATTAAAGACCGTCATGATCGCGACTTTTTAATTCAGCCGACTTCTGAAGAGGTGGTAACCGATTTAGCTCGTAATGAAATTAAGAGCTACAAGCAATTGCCTGTGAATTTTTATCAAATTCAAACCAAGTTCCGCGATGAGCGCCGTCCGCGTTTTGGCATTATGCGTGGGCGCGAATTTAGTATGAAAGATGCTTACTCTTTTGATCGTGATACTGAGGGGTTAAAGAAGTCCTATCAAATCATGTTTGATGCCTACACTCGTATTTTCAAGAGAATGGGCTTGAAGTTCCGCGCTGTTACTGCTGACAATGGCGCTATTGGCGGTTCTGGCAGTCAAGAGTTCCATGTGATCGCAGATACTGGTGAAGACGCCATCGTCTATTGCCCCAATTCGGATTACGCGGCCAACCTAGAGGCTGCTGAGTCAGTGGCAGTGATCGCTGCGCGTGCTGATGCAAAAGAGTTAATGCAAAAAGTAGCTACTCCTGAAAAAACAAATTGTGCGGAGGTGGCGCAGTTCTTAAAGCTGCCTCTACAAAATACCGTCAAATCCTTGTTGTTTGCTGCTGATCAAGATAATGGTCCGGCTAAATTATTCATGCTCTTGCTGCGTGGTGATCATGAATTAAATGAAATTAAAGCAAGCAAGATTCCAGGTATGGCGGAGTCTCGTTTCGCCTCAGAGGCGGAGATTCAGCAAGCATGTAATGCACCTGCCGGCTACTTGGGCCCTGTGGGTGTCAATGCTAATGTGACCGTGATTGCAGATCGCACTGTTGCCAATATGTCTGACTTTGTATGTGGTGCCAATGATGCTGGCTATCACTTGACTGGTGTGAACTGGGGTCGTGATTTACCCGAGCCTGTAGTGATGGATATCCGTAATGCAGTAGCAGGAGATCCATCACCCGATGGCAAAGGGGTTGTGGAAATTTGTCGCGGGATTGAAGTAGGCCATGTATTTCAATTGGGCACGCGTTACTC
>Ga0316222_1002436_pt1 | contig 19874 bp, 17 predicted proteins | sample TBH18011metaG_FD_206008 | JGI IMG/M metagenome (GOLD analysis project Ga0316222, IMG submission 206008) | Freshwater microbial communities from Trout Bog Lake, Wisconsin, USA - TBH18011 | ecosystem: Environmental > Aquatic > Freshwater > Lake > Hypolimnion/Profundal zone | place: USA: Wisconsin...
TCGAGCGGTTGCTTCGGGACGGGCGCAAGCCCGATACCACCCGGAAACGGGCGGGTCCATAGGTAGTGGGTGTCGATGTTTCAACACGGCTGACTGACATGGCCTTCCTTTTTGGTGGCATCGCTAATCTTGCCTATAACGAGCGCCGCTCGGCCATCGACCGCGCCCAAGATGCCAATGCCATCTCCGCGCGCCTGCTGTCCGAGCACCTGTTCAGAGTTTTCCGCACCAGCGACGCGATTCTCGGGCATCTCACCGAGAAGACGATGAATTCGAAAGGCTGGGGAAATGCCGGCGATTTCCAGACGACCACCCACTCGCTGATTCACAGCTTTCAGGAAATTAGTTTCGTCCTGCTGATTGGGGCGGATGGGGCGCTGAAGGCCACCAGTGAAAGCCTCGACACACCGAACATCAACTACGGCGACCGAGCCTATTTCAAGGCTCATCTGGCCGGTGCCGATACCACCATTGGAGCCCCCCTGATCAGCCGCAGCACCGGGAAAAGCATCATCCCGGTGACGCGCGCAGTCCGCAATCGCGACGGAACTTTTGCCGGAGTCATTCTGACGGCAGTGGAGACGACTTATCTCGACGGCGTGCTAGATGGCGCACGCCACGATGCCGATGATGCTGTCGCCCTGTTCCGAACCGACGGTACGGTGCTGGCCCGCCAACCGCCGATCGGAGTGGGCTTTCAGTTCGCCGCCGCCCGTCCCTTGTCACTGTCGAAGGAGACTGCCAGCGGTGTGACCGAGGACGTGTCACCCATCGACGGTCGCGACCGTCTGATCGCCTTCACTACCGTCAACGATTACCCATTGCTGGTTGTTGTCAGTCAAGCCAAAGATTCGGTATTGGCACCCTGGCGCGGACTCATGGTGAAGCTGGCCGTTACCACCGCCGCCCTTTCGATGGTGATCCTATTGATCGCCCGTTTCGCCTTCGGCGCGATCCGGCGCGAAGAGAAGGCGCTCTTGGATCTACGCATCAGCAAAGATCAGATGGCATCGCTGGTCGATGCCGCGCCCGAAGGGATCATTGAAATGACCAAATCGGGCGAGGTGACTTTCATCAACGACGAGGCTCTCCGAATTCTGGGCCATTCCCGTGCCGCCGTGGTGGGAAAAGACTTGCACACGTTGATCCATCACTCCTATGCAGACGGCTCCCCCTATCCGATTACGGCGTGCAGGATGCGCGAGGCGTTGCGCTCTGGACGGCGCCACACCGTCTCGGACGAAGTGTTTTGGCGTGCGGACGGAACTGCGGTTCCTATCGAGTACGTGGTGGGACTGATGGCAACGTCCGAAGGCTCCTCGGGCGCGCTCATCCTGTTTCGTAATATCGCTGAACGCAAACGTGCGGAACAGTCGATCCACGACCTTTTGGCTCGGCAGAACGCCATTCTGGCCAATACGCCGATCGGCATCGCCCTCATCGGCTTGGACCGGAACATCATTGAAGCCAACGACGACTTTTGCCGGGTCTATGGTCGCGAAGGAGAAAGCTTGGCCGGTCAATCGGCTAGCATTCTCTACGCCGACCCGACCCAGTACGAAGAAATCGGCCAGCGAGCGTATCCTTTGGTGCGGCGGGGAGAAACGTTTAGAGGTGACGTCCATATGTGCCGCCGCGACGGCTCCGAGGTTTGGGTTCGGCTAGAAGCCCGCCTCGTGGATGTCAATGCTCCGGACTTGGGGGCGGTATGGGCGGCCGAGGACATTACGGCGCGGAAGGTCATGGAATTGGACCTCAGGCGTTCGAATAACGAGCTGGAGCGCTTCGCTTACGTCGCCTCCCACGATCTCCGTCAGCCGCTGCGGATGATCAGCTCTTATCTCGGCATGATCGGCAGGCGGCTGTCCGGCCAACTTGATGGGGAATTGGGGGAATTTCTCGATTTCGCGATCGACGGGGCCAAGCGCTTGGATGGCATGATCGTCGATCTGCTGGATTATTCGCGTATCGGTCGCCAGGGCGCCGCCCCGGAAATGGTGCCGCTCGACTCGGTGTTGGCCAACGCGCTGGCCAATCTGGAGGGCGCGATTGCCGATGCCGGCGCCGAGGTGGCGGTGGCGCCGGGCCTGCCGATCATCCTGGGCCATGAAAGCGAGCTGGAGCGACTGTTCCAGAATCTGATCGCCAACGCCATCAAGTTCCGCTCGCCCGAGCGGTCCCCCAAAGTGACGGTGGAGTGCCAGGAAATGGTGCGGGAATGGGTTTTCGCAGTGTCGGACAACGGTATCGGCATCGCGCCGGAAGACCAGTCCCGCCTGTTCGTGGTGTTTCAGCGACTGGTATCTCGCGAGCAATATGACGGGACAGGCATCGGATTGGCCGCCTGCCGCAAGATTTGTGAGCATCACGGTGGCCGGATTTGGCTGGATTCGGCGCCGGGCGTCGGCACCACCGTCCTTATTGCCCTGCCCAAAGGAAGCGGTGACGTGCATTGACGCCCAAGAAACTGGGGCAATGAGACACTGCCGGACCGCGAAACATTCAACGACGGCCGATCAGACAGCCCCCAAAGACCGATTTGGGTCACGAAGAGCCGGTGGGCAGGAACCCGTCAACGCCCGCTCGGAGCGAGCCGGCGCCCCATATCGGCGGCGAAGCGGCGCAGATGTTCGACCGACATGCCATCCCTGGCCGCCACTGCCATCAGGATCGGATCGCGCAGCAAATCCTCCAGCGCCGGCTCGCACAGCCAGCGGCCGTCCTGGTAATCGGGCATCGTCCGCATGGGAAACCTCCGTCTCATCGCCGTCCATTCCCATTATATCGCCGGTTAATGTGGCGACATTGAGGAGACCTGCGGAAATGTCAGTTGGCGAAACCCGGAAGTGGTCGGATAGTGGTGGACGGGAGATGGACAACCGGGACAGGGGGCCGCCATGGACGCCCGTACCTACGCCAAGGTCGATCGGCACATCATTCCGTTCCTGTTTCTCTGCTACATCCTGGCCTATCTGGATCGCGTCAATGTCGGCTTCGCCAAGCTGCAAATGTCGAGCCAATTGGGCCTGAGCGATGCCGCCTACGCCGCCGGCGCCGGAATCTTCTTCATCGGCTATTTCTTCTTCGAAGTGCCCAGCAACATTGCGCTTCGGAAGTTCGGCGCCCGCATGTGGATCGCCCGCATCATGGTGACCTGGGGCATCGTCTCGTCGGCGATGATGTTCGTCACCAGCGAGACGATGTTCTACGTCATGCGCTTCATTCTCGGTCTGGCCGAGGCCGGCTTCTTTCCCGGCATCATCTTTTATTTGACCCTGTGGTATCCCTCGCGCCAGCGCTCCAGCCGCACCGCGTGGTTCGTCGCGGCGATCCCCCTGGCCGGGGTGATCGGCAACCCGATCTCGGGGACAGTGATGGACCTGTTCTCGGGGTCGCTCGGCCTTGCCGGTTGGCAATGGCTGTTCTTGCTGGAAGGCATCCCCTCGGTCCTGGTCGGGATCTGGGTGGTGTTCTATCTGGACTCGTCGATCCAGGAGGCCAAGTGGCTGAGTGACGAGGAAAAGGCGCTGCTGGCCAGCAACCTCGATGCCGAAGAAAAACACAAGGGCGAGCACCGGCTGATTGACGCCTTCAAAAGCGGCAAGGTCTACGCGCTGTGCGCCGTCTATTTCACCCTGATGATCGGCCTTTACGGCATCGCCTTCTGGCTGCCGACCATCGTCAAGGCGTTCGGGGTCAAGGGCTATCTCAGCGTCGGGCTGATCACAGCCATCCCCTATAGCGTCGCCACCATCGGCATGCTGCTGCTCAGTCGCCATTCCGACCGCACCGGCGAACGCCGGCTGCATTACGTCGGCAATGTCACCCTGGGCGCTCTCGGCCTGATCTTCAGCGGGCTGTTCGCCGATAACCCGATTCTTTCGACCCTGTTCCTGTCCTTCGCCGCCATGGGAGTGATCGGCTCGATGCCGTTGTTCTGGCCGATCCCCTCGGCCTTCCTCACCGGCACCGCCGCAGCCGCCGGCATTGGCATCGTCAATTCCATCGGCAATCTGGGCGGCTATGTCGGCCCCAACGTGGCGATCTGGATCAAGCCGTTCTCGGCCGACCCCTCCGCCGCGCTCTACGCCATCGCCGCTCTGCTGCTGGTGGGCGCCGCCATCGTGCTGCTGTTCATCCCCAAGAGCGTCAATGTCGGCGCGATTGGAAAGTCATAGGCGGACCATGTCCGAGTTCGCCCAGCTTAATGCCATCTTCCAGGCCGGACTGGCGCGGGTCGATCCCTATCGCATGATGATCGACCACCTCCGGCTGGAAGGCGATTGCCTGGTGGTGGCCTTCGACGACCAGCACCACCACGCGGCGCTGGGCGAAGTTGATCGCATCCTGGTGTTGGGGGCGGGCAAGGCCTCGGCGAGGATGGCCAAAGCCGTCGAAGACATCCTCGGTGATCGCATCGACCAAGGTCTGGTGGTGACCAAATACGGCCATGGAGAAAGCCTGTCCCGAATCGAGGTAGTGGAATCCGGCCACCCCACCCCCGATGCCAATGGCCTGGCGGCGGCACGCCGCCTCGCCGCACTGGCGCGAGCGGCCGACGAGCGGACCCTGATCCTCAACTTGGTATCGGGCGGCGGGTCGGCGCTGTTGCCCTATCCGCTCGAAGGGCGGCTGACCCTTGAAGACAAGCAGGCCACTACCCGCGCGCTTCTGGCCTCGGGGGCTGACATCCGCGAGATCAATTGCATCCGCAAGCACGTTTCCGAATTAAAGGGCGGCCGCCTGCTACGGCTGATGGCGCCGGCCCGTAGCCTTAACTTCATCCTGTCCGACGTGGTCGGCGACCGTCTTGATTCGATCGCCTCGGGGCTGACCTGCCCAGATCCCACCACCTTCGCCGACGCCCTGGCCATCGTCGATAAATACCGGCTCGAGGCCACGGCGCCGCCCGAGGTAATCGCGGTGCTGCGGGATGGCGCGGCGGGGCGGATCGCCGAAACTCTGAAGGCCGGCGATCCGGCGGTAGGACTGACCACCAATATCCTGATCGGCACCAACCAGGCGGCAGTGCTGGCCGCCCGCGCCAAGGCCGAGGAATTAGGGTATCGAACGGTGGCGCTGACTGCCTCGCTCACCGGCGAAGCGCGGGACGTGGCCAAGGCGCTGTTCGGCATCGCCCGCGACATCAAGAAAAGCGGCCTGCTGGCCTCACCGCCGGCCTGCGTCATCGCGGGCGGCGAGACTACAGTGACCTTGCGGGGCGCCGGCAAGGGCGGGCGCAACCAGGAATTGGCGCTGGCCTTCCTGGCAGAGCTGGCCCGCGAAGACGATGGTGGCGCCGGCATCCACTTCCTGTCGGCCTCGACCGATGGCAGCGACGGCCCCACCGATGCGGCCGGTGCCTTCGCCTCGGCCGAAGTGCTGGCCGAGGCGAAGGCGGCCGGGGTATCGATCAGCGACCATCTCGGCGACAATAATTCCTACGCCTTCTTCGACGCAATCGGCCGGCTGCTGAAAACCGGCCCGACCATGACCAATGTCTGCGACTTGCAGATCGCGATCATCCGGTAGCCGACTCAGGCCCAGTCGTCACCGCCGCCTCCAATATCACCGGCGATATCGGCGCCGTTGTCGTCATCGTCGGCGGCAACCGAGGTGCCGCCGGAATCATCCCCGTAGTAATTGTTGACGGTAACGTTCTCGACGGTCTCGTTGACGCCACCGCCGCCCCAGGGACTGCCGCCCCCGAAGCCACCACCAAAACCGCCATGATGGCCACCGAACAGGCTTGAGATGCCCTCGGCCAGCAGCATGCCACCGGCCATACCGGCGGCGGTGGTGGCGACGTTGCGCATGAAGCCGCCGGCCGCCGGAGCTTGAGCGCCCCAGGCGGGAGCGGCGGGCGGAGCGGCATAGACCGGCTGGCCTTGAGGCGGCGCCACATTGGGAATCGGGCTGGCGCCGCGCGGCGCGCCACCACTCGGCGCCCACGGATTGGCGGCGGCACCGAGGAAGCCACCCCCGGCGGCGGGCGCTGCCCCGGCCAATTTCTGTTCCAGTTCGGCGATATGGGCTTGGGCCTGGCGCAAGGTCACCTCCTGCACCGCCACCGCCTGGACCAGACCATACAGGGCGTCGGGCAGGGCGCGGGCGCGTTCGGCGATCAGCGCCGCCGCCTCGGCATCCTTGGGGGCGCCGGCCAGTTGGGCCAGACGACTGAAGACGCTTTCAATTAGCTCACGTTCCTGCGGGTTCATGGAAGAAATCCTACTAGGTGAAGGATGATCGGCCCAGATATAGGAGCGAAATGTGGAAACACCATGGCGGCTAATTGCGCGCGTGGGAGACCTGGAGCGACCGCACCCCAGGCGCCGCGCCCAGGCCACGGGCGAACACCTCGAGCGAGGCGGCGGATTGGTCGCGAGTGATGGCCAGAAAATGCCATTCCACCCAGTCCGGCTCAACAATGACGGCCAAAGTCGAATCGACCAGATCATAGCCGTGCTCGCCGACCAGGCGGCGGATCTCGACGGCCAGTGGCGCCGCGCCGATGGCGAAGCGCAGTTGCACCGCCAATTCGCCATGGGCCGGCAGCAGCAATTCGATTCGCCGCAGCATCATCATGCCGATGGTGGCCAACAGGGTCAGCACCAGAGCCGCAGCGTAAAAGCCCATGCCGACCAGCACTCCGATCGCCGACACCGTCCAGATCGAAGCGGCGGTGGTCAGGCCGGTGATGGAAAAGCCGTCCTTCATGATCACCCCGGCGCCGAGGAAGCCGATTCCGGTAACGATGCCCTGGATCACCCGAGTGGGGTCGCCGCCCACGCCGGGGATGGGATGACCGCCGAACCACGATTGGGGATGGCCGGTGACGACGACCAACGCCGCCGAGGCCATGCAGACGAAGCCATAGGTGCGCATCCCCGCCGCTCGACCGTTCCAGGTCCGCTCGTAGCCGACCACGATGCCCAGCAACAGCGCGCCGATCACATTGAAGCTGACAATGACGTTGTCCTGGACCACCGGAGCGGCCCAGGTCGAGGCTGCCAGATCGAAAATTTTAGTCCAATCCATCCGACCTATCCTCAGCCATTGGGCCGGTTGCCGATCAGGCCGGTGAAGGCCTGCGACACCTTGAGCAGCGTGTCGAGCGGCAGATCGACCACCAAACAGCTAAAGCGGAAGCGCGGCGCGCAGACCATCATGGTGGCCCAGCGGTGATTGCCGTCGATGATCCGCTTATCGCCCGACACCACCAGGGTGGTGGCGCGAAAATGACGCTCCAGGTGGAGCAGGGTCTGGCGGGGATGGGCCTCGGCGATCTCGGCCAGGTTGGCGAACACCTTGTCGAGGTAGATTTGGCGCTGGATGGGCTCCAGCTTGCGGGCCCGGCGAGGGTGGTAGCGGGCGCTGACCCGGTCGCTGACCCCGTCGCCGGAATGGGCCCAGGTCTTGGCGAGGCGCTTCGATTGGGCGATCTCGGCGGCGGTGGGGACGAACAGCCCAGCCTCGGCCGGCAGCAGCCGCGCCAGGTGGCGGTTATAGGGTGGGGCCACGTCGAAATGGCCCTTGACCAGATCGTGGTGGAGACGCTCGACGTGGCGGCGGTCGATCACCGGCATGTCCTTGCGATCAATGCCGAGTGGATCGGCCAACACCTTGGCCCGCAGTCTCGCATAGTTGCGGGTGGCATCGCCGGCCAGCCGGGCCAGCGGGCCGCCGCCGAAGCGATCAAGAAACATGGCGCGGAATGTCGCCTCGTCCGTGGCAGCGACCTCAATCGTCCCGCCCGATTCGCCGCCACCAGCCCCCATCGCCTCCCCCTCCGAACGGGATATCCAGGGGATGATCTTGCCTAGAAAAGGGCGTATTGCGCCAGGGACTTTTCGCCGCGCCCGGCAGGGCGGCGACGGCGCTTGATCGGCCGGATTTCGGCGACAAAGGGGATGTCCGGAGCCAGCGGACCATGATCCTCGGCCTGCGCATCGAGCTTGGTGCGCAGCGCCTGCGCCAACAGCGATAGACGATGGCGTTCGGCCTGGGCTTCTTCCAATTGGCGGGCCAATTGCGCCGCCTGGGCGCGATGATGCAACGCCTCGGCCCGCTCGATTTCCAGTTCTTCTGCCAGCTCCGCCACCCGCGACCGCAACCGGATCGACGCCGCTACCGCCTCGGCGGCCTCGGCCAAGCCGCCGGCACGGGCCGCTCCGGTCATCTCGGCCTTGAGCCGTTCGTTCTCGCCGCGCAGCGCGCGCAACTCTGCGCGCAGGTCGAACACGGTGTCTTCAATATCCTCGATCACCTCGAGTCCGCCGCCCCAATCGGGCGCGCTGGCCAGCCGCCCGGCCAGACCAACGAAGTCCGAGCCCTCCGCCTCAAGCAGCCGTTTGGCCGTGCGCAACGCGTGCAACGCCTCGGAATCGTTGTCCGAGGCGGCCAGCGCCAGCACCTTGGCGAGCTTCTGGACGTTCACCGTTATCACCGCATGTCGTGGTGGACACTGGATTATCCCCCCGGATATTGACGATCATCCCATCACGACGCAAACGAATTCGCCCCCAACAGCCGGCCCCGCGACACGCGGCCCAAGAATATGTTGCGATAGCGGCATAAGGGGTTTACCTGTCGCAGCCGTCTTTTCCCTTTTATCCGGTGCCCCATGATGAAGGTCATCCGCGCCAAACTGCACGGCATTCGCGTTACCGCGGCGGATCTCAATTACCACGGCTCGATCACCCTTGATCCCGAGCTTTGCGACACCGCCGGATTCTATCCGATGGAATTCGTCGAGATCTGGAACAAGAATTCCGGCGCGCGCATCTCGACTTACGTGATCTTCGGCGAGCCCGGCTCGCGTTGCTGCGTCCTCAATGGCGCGGCCGCCCGAACCTGCCAGGTCGGCGACGAATTAATCATCGCCGCTTCGGAGATGCTGTCCAGCCCGAAAGAGCTATACGACCTCAAGCCCCGCATCCTGACCTTCCTGCCCGACAACCAGATCGACCAGGTGTTGTTTTACGACGTTTTCCACAGCGAGCGCCGCCCCTATGACTTCCGCATCGTCGATGCCGAGGAACATCCGGTCGAGTGCCACACCTGGCCCAATGTCGATATCGCCGCCATCCGGTCGGACTTGCGGAAACGCAATTGGGATGAGGCCGAGATCGACGCCTTCGTAAAGACCCACATTTCCTTGTGAGCACCATGCGGCCCGCCATCGTCCTGTTGTCCGGCGGCCTCGATTCCGCCACCACGCTCGCCATCGCCAAGGCCGAGGGGTTCGACCCGGCCGCGCTGTCCTTTCGCTATGGCCAACGCCACGCGGTCGAGATCGACGCGGCCCGCAGGGTGGCCGCCGCCCAGGGGATCGTCCGGCACCAATTCGTCGAGATCGATCTAGCCGCTTTCGGCGGCTCGGCCCTGACCGCCGACATCGCGGTGCCCAAGGATCGCGCCGAGGCCGAGATGGCCAGCGGCATCCCGATCACCTACGTACCCGCCCGCAACACCATCATGCTGTCCTTCGCCCTGGCCTTCGCCGAGGTGATGGGGGCGGCCGATATCTTCATCGGCGTTAACGCGGTGGATTATTCCGGCTATCCCGATTGCCGCCCAGACTACATCCAGGCCTTCGAGCGGATGGCCAATCTGGCCACCAAGGCCGGGGTCGAGGGCCGGACCCTCAAAATCCACGCCCCCTTGATCCGCCTGACCAAGGCCGAGATCATTGGTCGCGGGATGGAATTGGGCGTCGATTATGCCCTGACCAGTAGCTGCTACGATCCCGACCCCCAAGGGGCGGCGTGCGGCCATTGCGATTCCTGCCGGCTGCGCCTGAAGGGCTTTGCCGAGGCCGGTCTGGCCGATCCGGTCGCCTACGTCTGACCTACTCCACCGACCGCCGCAGCAATTCCAGCAATTGGCGGCCGTTGACCGGCTTGTGCATGATCGGCAGGCCCGAGGCGGCGGCGTGGCGCAAGCGATCAACAGCGGTATCCCCGGTCACCAGAACGGCGGGAATGTCGGCGCCATAAGTCTGGCGAACGCTTTCAATCGCGTCGGTGCCAGTACGGCCCTCCCTAAGGCGGTAATCGGCCAGGATGAAGCGCGGCGCTTCGCCAGCGGCGCCGAGCAATGCATGCGCCTCGTCAAGGGATTGGGCGGCGGCAACGCGATAGCCGCTGCTTTCGAACAGCATCTGATAGCCGGCCAGCACGATGGCCTCGTCTTCGATGACGACGACCAGCGGTGACGCGACGCTCTCCTGATCCAGTTGGCCCACCAACCCCATCCGATTCGAAATTCAACTGTGCGGATAATGATCCATCGCTGAACAGAGGGGAACACATCCCATAGTCATAGATCCCGCCGCCGTTGACACCGCCCCGCCCGCCGCCGATACTCGCGGCCGCTTTACCTGGGCTTTCACCACGTTATGAATAATACGCCGAATGCCGCGCCCGATCCCGGCCGGGCCATCGCCTTCCAGGGTGCCCCTGGGGCCTATTCGCATGTCGCCTGCTTGAACGCCTACCCGGCGATGCAGCCGCTGCCCTGCCAGACCTTCGAGGACGCCTTTGCGGCGGTGCGCGAGGGCCGCGCCCTCTACGCCATGATCCCGATCGACAATTCGGTGGCGGGGAGAGTGGCCGATGTCCACCACCTGATGCCCTATGCCGGGCTGCATATCATCGCCGAGCAATTCGAACGCATCAGCCACCAATTGCTGGCCGTCAAGGGGGCCACCCTGGACTCGATCAAGGCGGTGGAAAGCCATGTCCACGCGCTCGGCCAGTGCCGCAACCTGATTCGCCAGATGGGTCTGGACGCCATCGTCGGCGCCGATACCGCTGGCGCCGCCGCCGCTTTGGCCAAAAGCGGCGACACCAGCCGCGCCGCCATTGCCTCGGCCCTGGCCGGAGAGATCTATGGCCTGGACATTCTGAAGGCCGGAATCGAAGACGCGCCGCACAACACGACCCGTTTCCTTGTGTTGTCCCGCGACGCGGTCGAGCCCAATCCCAACCTGCCTTGCGTCACCAGCTTCGTATTCCGAGTGCGCAATGTTCCGGCGGCTTTGTATAAGGCGCTGGGCGGCTTCGCCACCAACGGCGTCAACATCACCAAGCTGGAAAGCTATCTGGTGGCCGGCGAATTCGTCGCCGCTCAATTCTACGTCGATGTCGAGGCCCACCCCGCCAGCCGAGGCCTTCGCCTGGCGCTAGAGGAGCTGGCTTTCTACAGCCACGAAGTCCGCATCCTCGGCGTCTATCCCTCCCACGGCTTTCGCCAGGCGCAGCGTTCGGCTGGCGAATAGACCTACCCGTTCGGGGATTGCGCCGATCCGGGCATCGTCTAAGCTCGCGCTCCGCGCAGGATAAGGATCCCCCATGGCGAAATCGCCCGCCCCAGATTGGGCCTCCCACCACGTTAACAAGGTGGGCTTGGTGCCCAGGATCATGGCATTGTCGGTGTTTGGCGTGGTGCTGCTGGGCACCGTACTGGTCGCCCTCACCTGGTCCCTGTTGCACGACAGCGCCGAAAGCGCCGCGCGGGAACGAGTGGACGCCAATATCAAAGTGGCCTGGGACGTCCTGCGCGCCAAGGGCCAGACCTTCTCGGTCGCCGACAGCAAGCTGTTGGCCGGCGATACCGTGCTCAATGGCGATATCGAGCTGGTGGATAAGGTCAAGGCGCTGGTCGGCGGCACCTGCACCATCTTCATGGGAGACACCCGAATCGCCACCAACGTGACGAAGCCCGACGGCACGCGGGCCACTGGCACGCAATTGGCCCCTGGCGCCGCCCACCAATCGGTGCTGGAGCGGAAGACTCCCTTCCGCGGCGAGGTGCCGATCCTGGGCGAAACCTATATGACCGCCTACGACCCCATTCTTGACACCGAAGGCAAGGTGATCGGCATCCTTTATGTCGGCATCAAGAAGGCCGAATTCCTCCAGGCCGCCAACGACACCCTGTGGACCATATGCGGGGCCACCCTGGCGGTGGTGCTGCTGGTGGTCGGCGTTAGCGTGACGGTGACCCGGCGCACGGTGGTGGCGCCGTTGCGCGGTGGTATTTCGGTGATGCGCCAATTGGCCGACGGCAATTTGGAGATCGAAGTCCCCGCCGCCAAGGGCAGCGACGAGATCGGTGAAATGCTGCGGTCACTCGCGGTGTTCAAGGTCAACGGGCTTGAGCGCCGCCGTCTGCAAGAACACGAGCGCTCCGAGCAGGAGGCCCGTGATCGCCGCCAGGTGGAGATCGAACGGTTGACCCACGATTTCGATTCCAGCGTCCACGAGGTGTTGCAATCAGTCACGTCTTCAGCCCACCAATTGCGCGATGCGGCCCAGTCGATGTCGGCGATCGCGATTGAAACCAGCCGTCAATCGACGGTGGTAGCGGCCGCCGCCGAGCAGGCATCGGTCAACGTCGAAACCGTGGCCACCTCGTCCGAGGAATTGGCAGCCGCCGAATCCGAAATCGCCCGTCAGATCACCCGCTCGTCGGATATTGCTCGGCGCGCCGCCGACGAGGCCGAGCAGGTCAATGCCACCGTCACCAGCCTGTCCCAAGCCACCAGCCGGATCGGCGACATCATCAAGCTGATCAACGACATCGCCAGCCAGACTAACCTTCTGGCCTTGAACGCTACCATCGAGGCGGCGCGGGCCGGCGACGCCGGCAAGGGCTTCGCGGTGGTCGCCAATGAGGTCAAGAGTCTGGCCAACCAGACCGCCAAGGCCACGGACGACATTGTCGTCCACATTGGGTCCGTCCAGAAAGTCACCGCCGAGGCAGTGCGGGCGATCCAGGGCATTGGCCATACCATCACAGAGATCACCGAGAACGCCACCGCCATCGCCGGAGCGGTGGAGGAGCAGACCGCCGCCACCGATGAAATCGCCCGCAATGTCCAGCAGGCTTCGGCGGGAACCCGCGAGGTGACCCAAAGCATCATGCTGGTCAGCGAGGGCGCCACGACCACCGGCACCACGGCACAGCAGGTGTTCAGCACCGCAGAGCACCTGTCGGGCCAATCCCGGCAATTGGCCGCCGATGTCGCCGGTTTCCTGGCGGCGATCAAGGCGGCTGGCAGCAGAAGCGCTGCGTAGCCCCGCCTGACCGTCATAGACGCCCAGAGATTATACCTTCCGGTGGTTCCAACGGGATTGATGCCCGAGCGATGCATCGAAAGAGCGGCCTCTCCTAACCTTTCGCTCCGTTGCCGCCCTCACCCTCGCGCCCTACCCTTCATGCCAAGGTGGGACGGAAAGGGGGGGACAAATGGCTCTGGTCTGGAAAGACTCGTATCGGGTCGGACACGAGGCAGTGGACGAAGACCACCAGCAGCTTTTCGCTATCGCCAATGAATTTTGCGCCGCCGCCAACACCAGCGGGGCGCAGACCGCCCTGTCCCGGCTGCTCGACTACGCCAGCGGCCATTTCAGCCGGGAAGAGGCGATATTGTACGCCTGCGGCGGCAAGGCCCAGACCAATTACTATCACCACCAATCGCACGAGGTCCTGACCTCGCGCCTCAGGCAGTTGATCCTGCGTTTTGGCGGCGGCCCCTTCGGCCGGAATGGCCCGTCCGGCATAAGCGGCGATCAATTCGTCAAGGACACAGCGGCGCTCCTGGAAATGTGGATCTTCAACCACGTGGTCAAGGAAGATGTCCTCATCAAATCGATGCTTGGGCGAAAGGCGGAAAAGAGCGTCAGCACCGCCCGCAGGCGATAAACAGGGGTGTTTCCGCCGCATTCTACCGCTATCGTATGGGGCGATGGTGGTCGATGGGGCGGAACATGGACGAGGACACGGGCCTAGCCGATCACGGCGAGGCGATACCCAAGGAAGGGTGGGCGATCACACGGCGCGGCCTGCTGGCAGTGATGGTCGCGCTGGCGCTGGCCGCCCCGCTGGCTTGGTGGCTATCTGCGCTGTGGGAACGCCATGAGGCCGAGGCGGCGGTCGCCCGCGCCCAATCCGGGTTGGAGGAGCGGCTGCTGGAATTCACCCAGCAATTCGACCGCACCGTGGCCCATATCCGGGGCATTCCGGTGGTCATCGCCAACGAGGGCATCGCCGCCGAGGCTGTCGTCCGTCATCATCCTGCCGATAACGCCCTCAACGACTATCTCGCCATTTTGGCCAACGCCATCAATGTCGATCTCGCCTTCGTGGTCGATGCCAACGGCCATTGCGTCGCCTCCAGCAATGCGCGGGCCGCCGATTCCCTGGTGGGCGAGGAATTCGGCGACCGCGAATACGTCCATTCCGCCCGCAACGGCGCGCTCGGGATTCAATACGCGGTCGGCCGCCGCACCAACATTCCCGGCATTTTCTTTTCAGCCCCGATCAAGGTCGATGGAAAAGTCGTCGGCGCTGCGGTGGTCAAGATCGATATTCCCACCATCGAGCGGGTGGTGGCGGCACGCGATGCCTTCGTGGTGGATCGTCACGGCGTGGTGATCATGTCGACCAATCCCGAATGGCTGCTCCAGGCCCTGCCGGGATCGCCGGTGCTGGCGATGACCGCCGACGAGCGGCGGCTGGCCTATAAGCGCGAGACGCTGCGGGTGCTGCCAATCACGGCCGCGCCCGGAGAGGCCTTCTCGGTTCGCATTGGCGCTGCCGGAACCCCGGCGGTAACGGCGACGGCACCTTTGCTGGGCGAGGGCATGCGGGTGCAAATGTTTGCCCCGCTGGACACCTTGGCCGGCCTGCATCGCCAACGCCTTAGCCTGTTCGCCCTGGTCTATGGCGGCCTTTGCGCCGTGACCTGGGGAGCGATGATTTCCGTGCTGTTCGTTCAGCGGTCGCGTACCCACAGCCGACGTCTGCTGGCTGCCAAGGATCTGGCCGAGGCGGCCAACCGGGCCAAGTCGCAGTTTCTCGCCACCATGAGCCACGAAATCCGCACTCCGATGAACGGCATCATCGGCATGATCGGCCTGCTGCTCGACACCTCGCTCAACGACGAGCAGCGCCATTTTGCCAACACGGTGCGGGTCTCGGCGGATTCGCTGCTGACCATCATCAACGATATCCTCGACGTGTCCAAACTGGAGGCAGGATTGATCGAGCTGGAACCCTGCCCGTTTGAAATCCGGCCACTGGTCGAGGGAGTGATCGACATTCTGGTGCCCAGGGTCAAGGGCCGCTCGCTCGATTTGACCTATCTGGTGCCGGGCGATTGCAACGGCCTGTTCCTGGCCGATGCCGGCCGGCTGCGCCAAGTACTGCTCAACCTGGCCAGCAATGCCATCAAATTCACTGAAACCGGCTCGGTGGCGATCGACGTTAAACTCGAAACAAGGAATGGCACCCCCTGGATGACAGTGCGGGTGGTCGATTCCGGCATCGGCATCGCCGCTGCGGCCCAGTCCCGCCTGTTCACCATGTTCACCCAGGCGGATTCCTCCACCCAGCGGCGATTTGGCGGCACCGGCCTAGGCTTGGCCATCTCAAAACGGATCGTCGATATCATGGGCGGCGAGATCGACTTCGTGTCCGAGGAGGGCAAAGGCAGCACCTTCTGGTTCAGCGTGCCCCTGGAGCGTGCCGAGGGAATGGTTCCGCGAATTCCCGACCATCCGCTTGACGGAATCCGCGTTCTGGTGGTCGATGACAATGCGGTCAATCGTGACATTTTCCGCTTGCAGTTGGAATCCTGGGGCGCCGAGGCGCAAGTGGCGGCGGACGCCGCCTCCGGCCTGGTCGCCGCTCGCCAGGCGATCGAGGACGGCGATCCCTTCAAGATCGCCCTGCTCGACCACCAGATGCCGGGCATGAGCGGCCTGGACCTGGCGGTGATGCTGCGAGCCGACCCGGCCTTCGCCGAGCTTGGCCTGATCATTGCCTCGTCGGCGCCAGGCGCCGAGTTGGCCGAAGCCCAGCGCAATTTGCGCCTGGACGCGGTGCTGTCCAAGCCGGTGCGGCAAAGCACCCTGCTCGACCGGCTGATGGAACTGGGTCATGTCGGAACGCTGGATGATGAACCGTGCCGCCCTGATCTTGAGGCGACTATGCCGGCCGGACCGGGTTTGCGCGTGCTGGTGGCCGAGGACCACGCCATCAATCAGCAGGTCGCGGTCGGCCTATTGACTAAGCTCGGCCACCGCGCCGATGTCGCCGACGATGGCGGCGAGGCGGTGGCGCTGGTGGAAAAATGCGATTACGACTTGGTGCTGATGGATTTGCAGATGCCCCGAATGGACGGCATCAAGGCCACCCAGGCGATCCGCGCCCTGCCTGGTGCCAAGGCCAAGACCATCATCATCGCCATGACCGCCAACGCCATGTCCGGCGACCGCGAGCTGTGCCTGGAGGCAGGCATGGATGATTACCTGGCCAAGCCGATCGACCGGCGCCGGCTGGCGGCGATGATCGAACGCTGGCGCGACCATTTCACCGCCGCGCCCCAACAGCACCACTCCACCGAGGCCGTCCCAGTCACCACCCTCCAAGGCAATGATGATGCGCCATTGATCGATGCCGAGGCGGTGGCCGATTTGCGCGACGCTCTGGGCGAGGACGCATTCCGCGGCCTCCGCGACCGCTTCTTCGGCGGTCTGCCCGACCGCCTGGACGAATTGAGGGCCGCACCCGACTCGGCGTCTCTGGCGCGGTTGGCGCACGGTTTGCGTGGCGCCGCCCTCAATCTGGGCTTTCTCCGCCTCGGTCAATGCCTGGACCGCATCGAGACGCGGGCCAAGGCCGGCGAGGAGGTCGGCGACCTGATCGAGGTGGCCAGCGCCATCGCCCGCCACTGCCTGGAGGACGCTACGGAGTGAGCATCGGACACGCGCCGTTACAGTAGGCATGACCAACCGACATAGCGGTGATACAAGAGGGGCCTAGCCTGCCGGCACCCCACCTCCCCTAATTCAAGAGACGCGCCGCCCCATGATTCGCCGTCACGCCGCCCTGCTTATCGCCCTGGTGCTCGGCCTCTTGGTCGGAACCTCCCATCATGCCGACGCCAATGACGATCTGGCCGGCGCCAGACAGTTCATCGGCGATCTGGCCAATCGGTCAATCGCCACCATGACCACCAAGGGTATTTCCGACGCCGAGCGGACCCGCAACTTCCGCGCCCTGTTCGTTCAGGCGGTGGACCTGCCGACCATCGGTCGCTTCGCCCTGGGGCGCCACTGGCGCGGCGCCACGCCCGAGCAGCAGCAGGAATTCATCGCCCTGTTCAGCGAATTGATGGTGTTGACCTGGTCGGCCCGTTTCAAGGACGCCGCCGATACCGTCACCTTCCAGGTCACCGACGCCAAGACCGACACCGACCAGGGGGTGGCCGTGGAATCCCGCATCCTGCGGGAAAAGCAGGCGCCGGTGCAGGTGCTGTGGCGGCTGCGTTCGACCGAAGGAGGCTTCCGCATCGCCGATCTGGTCGTCGAGGGGACCTCGATGCAGTTCCAATACCGAGATGAATACGCCGCCGTGATCAATCAAGGTGGCGGCAAGATCGACGGCTTGCTGGCCGCGCTGCGCCAGAAGGTGGCGCAATTGAGCACCACCCAGGTGGCGAATTAGGGATCTGGTGGTTCAACGGGTCAGTCCTGCGAAGCGCCGTCGGTGCGACGCAGGATGGCTGGGGCGGAAGGATTCGAACCTTCGCGTGGCGGTACCAAAAACCGCTGCCTTACCGCTTGGCTACGCCCCAGCAGCCGGGACCGGCACCTTAAGCGGTTCCGGTTTCGGATTCAAGCGACGGGAACAAGTTTTATCCCACCAATTCCGCAGCGACCGCCCACCAACCCGGCCGGGCGGCGCCTAAGTCGCCTGCGGCGGCTTCGGCGGCGGCACGGCTGGCGAACAGGCCGAAGCAGGTGGCGCCCGAGCCGGACATGCGCGCCAACAGGCAGCCGGTGCGAGCGGCGATCAGGGCCAGGGCCTCGCCGATGGCTGGAACCACCGAGATCGCCGCTTCGGTGAGGTCGTTGCGCCGAGCGGCCAGGGCCTCGGCCAGGGCGGCGGCGTCTTCCGGGGCCTCAGTCAGCGGCAGGGCGGCGGAGAACGGGCCGTGCCGGGCCTTGAACACGGCCGGCGTCGAGCAGGGCTGCATCGGATTGACCAGCACCAGCCAAGCTGGCGGCAGCTTGGGGGCCGGAGCCAGGCCCTCGCCGATGCCGGACAGGGTGGTGGCCCGTCCGGCCAGGCAGACCGGCACATCGGCGCCCAAAGTCAGCGCCAGGGCCAGGAGATCCTTCTCCGGCAAGTCCAGCCGCCACAGCCGTACCAGCGCCTTCAGCGCGGCGGCGGCGTCGGCCGAACCACCGCCAATTCCCGCAGCCACCGGCAAGCGCTTGACCAGATGCAGGCTGGCATCGGCGCGGATACCGGCGGCCTGGGCCAGGACGCGAGCGGCCTTTTCGACGATATTAACTTCGCCCGGCGGCAGCAATGGGGCGGTCGGACCTTCCACCACCAGCGACAGCCCCTCGCCCGGTGCCGCCACAAGGGTATCGCCATAGCCGGCAAAGGCGATCAGGCTGTCAAGCAGGTGATAGCCGTCGGCGCGGCGGCCGACCACATGCAGGCTGAGATTGACCTTGGCCCAGGCGGCGACGGTGATCGCCTCATTCGACATCGCCGTCATTACTTCCCCGATGGCTTGGTGGCAGGCAATTGGCCGCTGGCGGCCTTGGCCTTCAGTTCCTCCAACTGCTCCGGCTCAGGATCAAGCTGTAGAGCGCGCTTCCATTGCTCGCGCGCCTCATCCAGGCGGCCGACCCGCCAATAGCCGTCACCGAGATGCTCGTTGATGGTGGGGTCCTCGGGCTTCAACTCGACAGCATGCTCCAGCACCTTCACCGCAGCAGGGAAATCTCCCATGCGGAACAGTGCCCAACCCAACGAATCGACGATGGCCCCGTCATTGGGGCGCAACTGCACCGCCTTTTCGATCATCGCCCGGCCACGCTCCAGATTGACCCCCTGGTCGATCCAGGAATAGCCGAGATAATTGAGCACGTCGGGCTGATCAGGATGAATCTGCAACGCCTTGACGAAATCGGCCTCGGCCGCCGGCCACTGATTGGACCGTTCAAGCGAGATGCCGCGGCTGTAATACAGCGCCCAAAAGCTGGGATCGTCGCCCTTCAGGCGGGCGATGGCGGCGGTGTAAGAAGTGACGGCGGCGGCGAAATTCTTGTGCCGACGCTGGATGTCGCCCATGGTCACCAGGGCATCGACATTGTCCGGGCGTTCCTCGGCCAACGTCCTGAGTTCCGCCTCGGCGGCAGGGCCTTCGCCCATATCGTCCAGGTTCATCGCCACCCGCAAGCGCGCGAAGGTGTGAACCGGCGAGCCAGGATTAATGGCGTGATAGACCGCGTTGGCCTCGGAAGGGCGCCCCTGGGCCGACAGAATATCGGCGGCGGTCATTTGGGCCAGCGGGAAATCTGGCTGCATGAACACCGCCAAGCGAGAGAACAGCAAGGCGTGATCGGCGACATTGCCCTGGCGCAGCAGGGTGGCGATGTCGAACAGCGCCTCGGCGGTGCCCGCAGAGGCATCGGCAACCGCCTTGGGCGCGGTGGCGCCGGCCTTGAGAAGGAGTGCCCCATCGAACAGCAGGGTGTCGGGATGCTCGGCGTGGTAGCGGTCGTAGAGATCCTTGGCCCGGTCGGATTGGCCGCCGCGCTGATAGAGCGAACCCAGCGCCTCGATGGCGCGAATGTTGAGCTGACCACCGTCCAGCGCCGCTTTGTACTGCTCTTCGGCGGCAGCGGAGCGGCCGGCGAGATCGTTGATCAGGGCTGCGTGAAAAGCCCGCAGCGGCTTCAGGTTGTTGTTCTGGGCCAACACCGCCAATCGCTCCAAGGCGACATCGGTTCGGCCCTCGCCCGCCACCGCCCAAGCCGCCAGCAACGGCGACAGGATCACGT
>Ga0316222_1002441_pt1 | contig 19850 bp, 23 predicted proteins | sample TBH18011metaG_FD_206008 | JGI IMG/M metagenome (GOLD analysis project Ga0316222, IMG submission 206008) | Freshwater microbial communities from Trout Bog Lake, Wisconsin, USA - TBH18011 | ecosystem: Environmental > Aquatic > Freshwater > Lake > Hypolimnion/Profundal zone | place: USA: Wisconsin...
TCAGCGTCTAGCCCGCGTAAAAATCCCTGCATCGGCAGTGATCCCAACATCGCCGCGCTCGAAGTAATTGCCGATGACGGCATCAGCTATCTGCTGCCCTACGCGCAGTTCTTGTATGCCGAAAGAATAGCCAACCCGGCCTTGGAAAAGGAACCGGAGGCACCGCCGGAGAAAATGTCCATTCATTTTGCGTGTGCCAACGTGGTCGTTCTGGGAAGCGGTCTCAACTGGCTGGAACGCCGGCTTCAGCAATACGAATTGAGTTTTGTAATGCCGGCGGACAGCCGTTTGGGCGAGGTGTATGACACCCTCATTACCACCGTCACCCTTACTTTAACCTAGGAAAATGTATGAATCCCGAACGCAAAGAAATTCTCAATCTGATTTCGCTGCCCGGACGATTGAACGCCGCCGAAGCCGCTTGGCGTCTCGGCTTTGAACCAGACCACATTCCCATTCTAGTCAGTGCCGGCCAACTCAAGCCGCTGGGTGATCCACCGCCAGGAGCCATGAAGTTCTTTCTGACGGCCGAGATTGAGCAAAAGAAAGGTGACGCCAGATGGATGAATAAGGCAACCGAAATAATCCGGCTAAAGGTCAAGGACAAGAACGAGCGCGCCGCTAAAAGCCGGACGCTCAAAGGTTCAGTATCCATAACCAACGGAAACAATTTCCGTGACCGTCATTCCCAATAATCATTATCGTGATCGCAATGCGCCGAATGGTGCGGCGGCGGAAACGGATCAAATGCCGGTGGCGGTGGCGGCGGCCCCGGCAGATGGATGAACAGGCCGGGTCGGACATGAAGCGCGGATTTTCCACATTTACGCCGCAAGGCACCACTCAATACCCACGCCAGCAAAGCCAGCAAGAGATAGATGGCTCCAATAAAAAAGAAGAGGGCGTGTTCGTGGATGAAGCCATCAAGGTGTTTCAATCCCAACGCTTCCAGTTCCAGTGCTTTAATTTGCCATGGTTGCATGATGTCCTCCTTATGCGGCAACAGCCTTCGCCGCCGGTTCGGTGTTCCGGTGTCCAATGATGGTCTTCTGTTGCCGCTCGTATTCGCTCAAGGACGGCATTTCCACCGGAGCCTTGCGCGAATACGCCCGCGCCACCGCCCGGCTGTTATGCCCAAGATTTACCTGGGCATACCGTTCAGGATAGCCCGCCGTCTTTGCGCGTTCCGCCCACGCGTAGCGGTAGCTGTGCAACGAGACGCCTTTGATGCCAAGTCCATCGCAGCGTTGTTTGAATTCGGTGGCGCGGTCGCCCGAACGCACCGTTCGCAGATACGGAAACAGCGGGCCGGTTCCCGGCAGGTCGCGCAGGACTTCCTCCATGTCTTCATCCATGCGCATGATGGCAATCGAGCCGGTCTTCCGGCGCGCATAGCTAATAACGTGATGTTCCCAATCAACATCCTCGGCGTTCAAGCCGGCCAGATCGGATTGCGATGCGCCCAAGTGCCACGCGAGTTTGTAGAACGCCTTGCGTTCGGGATTTTGTTCGCGGGCGACGATGGCCAGATGTTCCGTCAGGGTAATACCTCGCTTCTCTTTGAACTCGACGGCGGGCCACTGGCGTTTCGGCACCAGCGGCCACGGCAGCCAGTTCATGTCCACACAGAAATTGTGCAGTCGGCGCAGATAGACGTTGGTGGAAACCGTGCCCATTTGCAGAACCTTCAGGATCGTTTCACCTTTGGTTTCAATGATGACCTGTGGCAGCAACGTGGCCAGCGCCTTGTCCTTCGCGGCGGTTTTCCAGCGGTGCTGGTTCGCCCCCTGTTTGGTGCCAATCAACGAGTCAATGGCATTTCGCCATGTCCGGGTGGTGATGCCGTTGTCGCTGCCCGCCAAATAAGCCTTGGCAATCTGAAGATTCAGCACCGGCTGGCGTTCGGAATTATTTTTGGCTTCGATGACCTGCCGGGCATCGTCGGCATTGGTCGTGCCGAGACTGGTGCGTTTGCCGGTCTTGGTGTCCACGCAGTAGTAGGCTCCGCCACGAATTCCCCGGCAGATGAGACGGTAACGTGTTTTCATATTTTTCACGCAACCGCGAGAATACCTCAGGCCGAATCCGAACAGGTAGCAGATAGGCGGCGGATAATGCCGGACTATGCTGGTTTCCTACGGATTGGAAAATTGGTGTCCGTTTTAGTGTCCGTTGCGGACCACTCTGCTCCAAAACCATTGCTGCACACGCAGTTAGAACTGGAGGCGGAGGTCGGAATCGAACCGACGGATGAGGCTTTTGCAGAGCCCTGCCTTACCACTTGGCTACCCCGCCTTGGGGATTGGCAAAATAAATTATTTTGCCCCTGAAGCAAGTCCTACTTTCGCCATCGACCAATTCTATGTGATGAATCCAAGCTTCGCGCGATGCGGCCAAAGTTCCTTCGGCCTGAATATTCCCGCCGGCGTGATGATGCCGGTGATGAGTTCTGGCGGCGTCACGTCGAAGCCGGGATTGCGTGCGCTGCTCGTCGGGTTTGCCACGCGGACATATTCTCGCTGGCCGCGTGAAGTGATTCCCCACGCGCCGAGAACTTCGCTTTCGTGCCGATCCTCGATAGGAATATCAAAACCGCGCTTCAAGTTCCAGTCAATCGTCGAAAGCGGAATGGCGACGTAAAAGGGGATTTTATGCCGCGCGGCCAGAACGGCTTTCGTGTAGGTGCCAACTTTATTGGTCACTTCGCCGGTGCGGCCGAGCGTGCGGTCGCTACCGACGATGACCAGATCAATTTCGCCGCGCTGCATCAGGTGGCCGGCAGCGTTGTCGGCGATGATCTGGTGCGAAATTTTTTGCTGCGCCAGTTCCCAGGCCGTCAAGGTCGCGCCTTGCGAACGCGGGCGAGTTTCGTCGCAGAAGACGTGGAATTTTTTGCCCTGCGCCTGCGCGGCATACAACGGCGCGGTTGCCGTGCCAGTGTCCACAAACGCCAGCCAGCCGGCGTTGCAATGCGTCAAAATTCTCATGCCGTGGCGGATAAGTTTTGCCCCGTGTGCGCCGATTTCGGCGCAGTGCCGCGCGTCTTCGTTGGCGAACTCCTCGGCGGCGGCGAGCGCGAGCGATTGTTGCTCCGCAACGTTATTGCCGCGCGCCATTTCGCGGCGCACGTCGTTTATAGCGTTGACAGGATCAACGGCGGTGGGCCGCGCATCAGCAAGTGTCTGATAAACGGTTTTGACGTGCGCGGAAAATTTCTTCAGGTCGCCGCCGCGAAAGGCCTGTGCGCCTTGCGCGAGGCCGTAGGCCGCCGTGGAGCCAATCGCGCCGGCACCGCGCACGATCATGTCGGTGATGGCGCGGGCGGTTTCGTGGAAATCTTTTGTGCCGACAATTTTGAATTCGTGCGGCAGCAGCCGCTGTTCGATGAGCCGGACGGTATTGGTTTTGGCGTCGAAGCTGACAGTGCGGAAATGTTCGGTGCGACCGCGAAGGGTGACGTTCATTATTCAGCGCGCTATTTTTTTAGTTGGCGAATTTTTTCCTTCAGCTCTTGAAACGACGGGTGGGCGCGGAGTTTTTTCAAGTCGGGATCCTTGGCGAGCCATTTGAAATCGCGGTAGCCCAGCTCGATGGCCTGGTTGAGCGCGCGGAAGGCGCGGTCAAATTCATCGGTGAGCGAGTAGCTGCACGCGAGGTTGTAAAACACGAGCGGATTGCCTGGTTCGAGGCGCGCGAGACGTTCGTCCACGTGCAATCCCTCGGTGAAACGGCCGCGCTGGGTGTAATGGTCGCCGAGCAGTTGCAGGGCGTCCACATAATCTGGATCGCGGCGCACCAGCCCCTCGATGAACTGGATTTTCACATCGAGTTCACGCTGTTCCGAGCTGTTCAATTTTTTCTTGGGACTGTTTTTGGCCGGCATACGACGGACAGATTTTTTCCAACCGCGCGCGGCAAGTCAAGTGGCGCCTGAATTATTTGTTGGAAGTTTTCCGGGCGAAGGCATTAAATTGGCGCCGGGATTTGCATTTATGAAATGTTTTGTCACCGGCGCTTCCGGCTTCATCGGCTCGAACCTTGTCCACGAACTTCTTTCACGCGGGCACCGCGTCAAGGCGTTGCTGCGGCCCGGCGCGGACGAGCGCGGTTTACAAGGACTGAAATTTGAGCGGGTATCGGGTGACATTCTTGACCGCAAATTGTTGGAGCGCGAAATGGAAGGCTACGACTGGTGTTTCCACGTCGCGGCCAGCTACCAGCTCTGGATGCGCAACTACGCGCCGATGTATGAGGCCAATGTCGAGGGCACCCGCAATGTGCTCGCCGCCGCCGGGAAGGTGGGCTGCCGGAAAATTGTATACACCAGCACCGTCGGCTGCATCGGTGTGGCGAAAATGGTGAATGGGAAAATCACCCCGGCGACGGAATACGAGGTGGTATCCGAAGACCAGATGTCCAATGACTACAAGCGGTCAAAATTCCGTGCCGAGGCCGTAGCGGTGGAAATGTTTCGCAAGGCCGCGCTGCCGGTCATCATCGTCAATCCCTCCGCGCCCATCGGACCGGGCGACGTCAAGCCTACGCCGACCGGCCAGATCATTGTGGATTTTCTGAACCGCCGGATGCCCGCGTATCTGGAGACCGGCCTGAACTGGGTCCATGTCCGCGACGTGGCGGTCGGCCACATTCTCGCGGCGGAAAAAGGCCGCTTCGGCGAGCGCTACATTTTGGGCAACCAAAATGGAAACTGGACGATGAAGGACACTTTTGCGGTGCTGGAAAAAATCACCGGCATCCCCGCGCCCAAGACAAAAATTCCCTACTGGCTCGCGCTGCGCGTGGCCGAGGCGAACGAGATGCTTTCCTTTGTCACCGGCAAACCGCCGCGCGCGCCGGTGGCCGGCGTGAAGATGGCGAAACACAAGATGTGGTTCAATCCCGACCGCGCCATCCGCGAGCTTGGCCTGCCCCAGACGCCGCCGGAACAGGCCTTTGCCGACGCTGTCGCGTGGTTCCGCGCCAACGGCTACGTTAAAAAATAATTTTTGTCTTTCATTTGCGGCCAAAGTTTTCTTGCCATTTGCCCCGGCTTGTGAAAAATTTCACGAACATTTATGGCACATGTCAAACTCCACATACCCGGACCCGTCGAAGTCAGCGAGAAAACCTTCAAGGCGTTTTGCTCGCCGATGATCGGCCATCGCGGCCAGGGTTTCAAAGACCTCTACGCGAAAATCCAGCCGCAGCTCCAGTCGCTTTTTTACACGAAGCAACTCGTGTATCTGTCCACCTCGTCCGCGTGGGGCGTGATGGAAGGCGCCGTGCGCAATCTGGTCCAGAAAAAAGTCCTGAATTGCATGTGTGGCGCGTTCTCAGACAAATGGTTTGATGTTTCCAAGAAATGCGGCAAGCAGGCCGAGGCGCTGCAAGTCGAATGGGGTTCCCCGATCCGGGCTGAGGCGATTGACAAGAAACTCGCCACCGGCGAATTCGATGCGCTCACGCTCATCCACAACGAAACTTCCACCGGCGTGATGAGTCCGGTCGCGGAGATCGCCGCGCTCAAGAAAAAATATCCGGACGTGATGTTCATCGTGGACGCCGTCAGCTCGCTGACTGCGCTGCCGATCAAGTTCGACGAGCTGGGTATTGATGTGCTGCTCGCCGGCACGCAGAAAGCTTTTGCGCTGCCTCCGGGTCTCGCGGTGTTTGCCGCTTCGCCCGCCGCGCTCGCGAAAGCCGCGACCGCCAAGGATCGCGGCTACTATTTCGACTTCGTCGAATTTCAAAAAAATGCCGAGCAGAGCATGACGCCGAGCACGCCGAGCATTGGCCATGTTTTCGCGCTGTCTTCCAAGCTTGATGATTTCTTCGCCGAAGGGTTGGAGAACCGTTTCGCGCGCCACAAGAAAACGAACCAGCTCACGCGTGACTGGGCGGCGAAGCATGGTTTTGTTTTGTTCCCGGAAAAAGGTTTTGAATCCGTCACGCTCACCTGCGTCAGCAACGGCGCGCGTCCGGGCGGCCGCACGGTGGATGTGGCGAAGTTGCAGAAGCTCGTCAAGGATCAAGGTTTCCTCATTGATGGTGGCTACGGCAAAATCAAGGGCACCACGTTTCGGCTTTCCAACATGGGCGACGAGACCGAGGCCACGATGAACCAGCTTTACGCCGCGCTCGACAAGGCCATGGCGCAGCTTTGATTTTTGTTGGGTTCATGTTTCCGGCAATCCGTGTTGGACGGGTTGCCGGTTTTTCTTTTCGCCGAACCGCGCTTCCGCAAAACTAAATTGTGCCTACCGACTCTGGCTACCAGCTCGTCCGCCTGAACAACGGCATCTGCTCCGTGCGTTCGCTCGCGGATGCCGAGACGTTTCATCCCGTCGTCGGCCCGGTGGCCGAGGCGCAGGCGCTTTACGTCAACCAGCTTCGGCTGCGCGAGCGGCTCCAAAATTATGCCGGCGAATTTGTCATCTGGGATGTCGGCCTCGGCGCGGCGGCGAACGCGCTCACCGTCCTGCGCGCCACGCGCGATCTTACCTGCCGGATCCGGCTCATGAGTTTCGATCACACGTTGGAGCCTTTGAAATTTGCCTTGAAACACACCGCCGAACTTGGCTACTTCGGCGGCCATGAAAATCATCTGGAAGAATTTATCCGCGCCCACCGCGTAAGCTTTCAAGACGGCGGGCAATCAGTGAACTGGGAATTCCACCTCGGCGATTTTCCGGCGTGGCTCGCCACTTCGAAACTCGCCGTCCCGCCGCCGCACGCAATCTTGTTTGACGCGTATTCGCCCGCGCGAAATCCCGCGATGTGGACGCTGCCGTTGTTCACGAACCTGTTCCAACGGCTCGATCCGCAGCGTCCGTGCGCGTTGCCAACGTATTCGCGTAGCACGATTTTGCGCGTAACGCTGCTGCTCGCCGGATTTTTTGTCGGCGTCGGCCACGCGACGGGCGAGAAAGAGGAAACGACGATTGCCGCGAACGACCTGAGCCTGATTGCCGAGCCGCTCAGCGCCCGCTGGCTGGAACGTGCCCGCCGTTCCCACTGCGCCGAGCCGATGACGGAGCCGGTGTATCGCATCGCGCCGTTGAGCGCGGAATCGTTGGAGAAACTGGCGGTGCATCCGCAGTTTGCCTGATACTGGTGGAAACATTTCCGTTGACTGTTTTAATGGAAATCCGTAAAACCAGCGGCGAAAGGAAACTCAAAAACTATGAGCGACAAACCTCCGGGAGCAGAAAAGAAAATCGTGGCCGGCATCCTTGGCATTTTGCTGGGCGGCCTGGGCATCCATAAGTTCTACCTTGGCTACACCAAGGAGGACATCATCCAGTTGATTCTGGGATTCTTTTGCATCGGCAGCATTATCGGGCTGATCGAAGGCATCATTTATCTGACCAAGAGCGACGAGGCTTTTGTCGCCACCTACATCACCGGCAAGAAAGGTTGGTTCTAAAAAACCGCCGTTGGCTATTAGGCCGTCGTCGCGTCTCCGGGCGCGCGGCGGCTTTTTCGTTTTTGAACTTTCACCGGCGTAATTATTTTCTACACTGTCGGCATGAACGTCTTTGTCACCGGCGGTGCCGGTTATATCGGCTCCGTCTGCACGGAGGAACTCCTCAACGCCGGCCATCAAGTCACGGTTTATGACAACCTCACGGAAGGCCATCGCTCGGCGGTGGACCCGCGTGCGAAATTTATTTTCGCCAAGCCGGAGGAAGAGGGAAACATTCTCGCCGCCGTCAAGTCGGTGATGCCGGATGCAATTTTGCATTTCGCGGCGTTCGCGCTGGTCGGCGAATCCATGACGAATCCAAAAAAATATTTCCACAACAACTTCGTCAATGCGCTCAAGCTCGCCGACGCCGCCGTGGAATGCGGCGTGAAGAAATTCGTCTTCAGTTCGACGTGCGCCACTTACGGACCGCCGGACCGTGTGCCGATGACAGAAGATCTGCCGCAGCGCCCGATCAATCCCTACGGTGAGAGTAAGCTGATGTTCGAGAAGGCGCTGCTGTGGTATCGCGAAATCTACAAGCTGGACTTCATCGCGTTCCGGTATTTCAACGCCGCCGGCGCGAGCGAGAAATTTGGCGAGCATCATCGCATCGAGACGCATTTGATTCCGAACGTGCTGTTCGTGGCGCTCGGGCAAAAGCCGCAGGTGGAAATTTACGGCACGGATTATCCGACGCCGGACGGCACCTGCATCCGCGACTATATCCACATCAAGGATTTGGCGCAGGCGCACATTCTCGGCCTGCAACCGGGCAAGAGCGGCTTCTTCAACCTTGGCAACGGCGATGGCTACTCCGTGAAGGAAGTCATCTCGATGTGCGAAAAAATCACCGGCAAGAAAATCCCGGCCATCGAGAAGCCGCGCCGCCCCGGCGATCCGCCCAAGCTAGTGGCCGCCGCCAACAAGGCGTTCACCGAACTCGGTTGGAAGCCGCAATATCCCAAGCTGGAAGATATCGTGAAGACGGCCTGGGCGTGGCACCTGAAACATCCGACCGGCTACGCGGACTGACGCGGAAACAATTTGGCAACCGACACGCGGCGTTCTTCGGGACGCCGCGTTTTTATTTTACGACGGCAGATCTTTTCCCGTGGTGGTCACGGTGAGCTTGCCGTGTTTCACGCCCTTGGCCGCGATGAGTTCGTCCGCAATCTTGCGGATGACGCTGGCCTTGCCGCGCACGATCAGAACTTCCAGGCAGTTGTGATGGTCCAGATGGACGTGGACGGTGGAGAGAATGGCGTCGTGATGGTCATGCTGGATGTCGGTGAGGCTCGCCTGCAAATGCGGCTTGTGATGGTCATAGACCAGCGTGATGGTGCCGGCGATCTCGCCGGAGTCGGATTTCTGGCGGTGCTCGATGAGCTGGGCGCGGATCATGTCCGCGACGGCGAGCGAGCGATTGTCGTAGCCCTTTTCGCCGGTCATCTCGTCGAGTTGGTCGAGCAGGGCCGGGGGCAGCGAAACAGTGAAGCGGGTGGCGGTTTGTTTTTTCATGCGCTGGCAAGACGGTAGCAAAGCCGCCGGCCGCGTCAACCCGGTTGCGGGCCGGCAAAATTGGTGTTACGAATGGCAAGAGACGTATGAAGATTTAGGTTGCGCGATTGCGGCCCAGGCGGGAAAATCAGTCATGCACATCCCCTTCATTCCGCCCGGCGTAAGGGGCCGGGTGGTCGCCATGTATGCGCTGCTGGTCGGCGTGAATGTCGGGGCATGGCTCTGGGCGCTGGTCGCCTTTCACAGCCATCCGGTGCTGCTCGGCACGGCGCTGCTGGCCTACGCCTTTGGCCTCCGGCACGCCGTGGACGCCGACCACATTGCGGCGATTGATAATGTGACGCGCAAGCTGATGCAGCAGGGCAAGCGGCCGGTCGGCGTCGGCTTCTTTTTTTCGCTCGGCCATTCCACCGTCGTTTTTGGTTTGTCGGCCGTGATCGCCCTGACTTCCGTCGCCCTCAAGAACCGGTTTAATTCGTTTGAGGCCGTCGGGGGCATCATCGGCACCGGCGTCTCCGCATTTTTCCTGCTCGCCATCGCCGCCGCCAACCTCCTCATTCTCGTTTCGGTTTTCCGCACGTTCCAGCACGTCAAGCGCGGCGGCAAGTTCGTGGATGAAGACCTGGATTTGCTGCTCGGCCAGCGCGGGTTTTTCGGGCGCGTATTCCGGAACCTGTTCCGGCTGATTGAACACAGCTGGCAGATGTATCCGGTTGGTTTTCTGTTCGGCCTCGGTTTCGACACCGCCACGGAGGTGGGCTTGCTCGGCATCTCGGCGACGGAGGCCACCAACGGCCTTTCCGGCTGGGCCATCCTCGTTTTTCCGACCCTGTTCATGGCCGGCATGGCGCTGGTGGACACGACCGACAGCATTCTGATGCTCGGGGCGTATGGCTGGGCGTTCGTCAAGCCGATCCGCAAGCTCTACTACAACCTGACCATCACGTTTGTCTCGGTCCTGGTGGCGTTGCTGGTCGGCGGCATCGAAGTGCTGGGGCTGATTGGCGGCCAGTTTAAAATCCACGGCGCGATCTGGGATCTGATTGGCCTCCTCAACGGTAATTTTGGTGTCATCGGCCTGGTCATCATCGGCATTTTTGTGGTGAGCTGGTTGGTTTCCATCGCCATTTACCGGCACAACCGTTACGACGAGATTGAGGTGAACACCGGGCTGGCCGACTGAAGCTGCGGAATTTTTCTTGCCAAACCCGCCGTCCCGCAGGCATTTTCTGACATGGCAGCGACGCGCAATTCTCATCCCGACGACACGTTCTATCAAAAGGCGGATTCCTTTTTCGCCGCGAACAGCAAGATCGGCCTCACCTACGACGACATCACGCTGGCGACGCTTTACTCGGACATCCTTCCGCGCAACACCCAGCTTGACACCACGCTCGCGGGTGGCCTGCAACTCAACATCCCCGCCATCTCCGCCGACATGGACACCGTCACCGAATCGCGCATGGCCATCGCCATGGCGCTCAACGGCGGCCTCGGCCTCATCCATTACAATATGCCCGAGCGTGAGCAGCTCTCGCAGGTGAGCCGCGTCAAGTATCACGTCCAGGGTCTGATTCAAGACCCCATCAAGATTGCGCCCGACCAACTCATCGGCGACGTGCTCGCGCTGATTGAGGAAAAGAAATTTGGCTTCAGCACCTTTCCCGTGGTGAATGAAAAAGGCACGCTGCTCGGCCTGCTGTCCGGCCATGTCGTCAAGCCGCGTTACGCCACGAAGAAAGTCATCGAGGCGCTCACGCCGCGCAAGGCGGTTCACACCATCACCAAGAAAGAGCTCGGCAAAGATCCCATCGCCCGCGCCGACAAGTTTTTCACCGAGCATCTGGGCATCCACAAGCTGCTTGTGGTGGACGACGCCGATCATCTGCATGGCCTCATCACTATGAGCGATGTCGAGCGCATTACGCTGGAGCGCAAGGCGCAGTTCAAGCCCGCGCGCGACGCGTCGTTCCGCCTCGTCTGCGGTGCGGCCGTCTCCGCCACGCGCAACGCCTTCGGCGAACTGGACAAAAAACGCATTCTCGAACACGTCAGCGGCCTCGTCGAACGCGGCGTGGATGTTGTCGCCGTTTCCACCGCGCACGGCCACAGCCAGGGCGTGGGCGATACGGTGAAAGTCCTGCGCGACGCGTTTCCGAAATTACCCATTATTGCCGGCAACGTCACCAGCGCGGCGGGCGTGGAGTATCTGGCCGACTGCGGCGCGAACGCCATCAAGGTGGGGCAGGGGCCCGGTTCCATCTGCACCACGCGCATCGTCGCGGGCGTGGGCATTCCGCAGATGACGGCGCTTTACGTCTGTTCGCTCGCCGCCAAAAAGAAAAAAGTTTCCATCCTCGCCGACGGCGGCATCACCAAATCCGGCGACATCGTGAAGGCGCTGACGCTCGCGCAGGCGGTGATTTGTGGCGGCATCTTTGCCGGCTGCACCGAGGCGCCGGGCGACGTCGTGGAGATCAGCGGCAAAATGTATAAGCACTATCGCGGCATGGGCAGCCTGGCGGCGATGAAATCCGGCAGCGCGGCGCGCTACGGCCACGAGAAGGCTGACGCCACCCGCAAGGTTGCCGCCGAGGGCATCGAGGCGCTCAAGGAAGTCTGCGGCTCGGTGGACCGCGTGCTGGCCACGCTCATCGGCGGCATCCAGAGCGGCATGGGTTATCTGGGCGCGAAAGATTTGGTATCGCTCCGGGCCAAGGCGCGCTACATCCGGGTCAGCCCCGCCGGCCAGCGCGAAGCCGCCCCGCACGACGTGGTGGAATTGAAGACCGGAAATTAAAACACCACCGGGGTGTTGAGCTTGCCGCATTGGGTGCAGCGGGAGCGCTCCACGTCGGCGTCGTCGGTATAGACGAGGCCGCATTTGGCGCAGCGGAACACGCGGTCCTCGGGATGCGCCGGGCCGAAGCGGCGGCGTTGCAGCTCGGAAAATATCCCCACCACGCAGAGCGCCCCCAGCGCCGTCGCGACATAAAGGATCAGGAGGGACGCGATGTTCATGGCGTGGCGGCCGGCACGGCGTGCCAGTTAAAAATGATTTCCCCGAACATCGCCAGCGCCGCCGGCCGGAACCGCAGGGTGCGCGCCAGCGTCAGTGCCGTCTGGTCGGCGGCATCGTCGCCGCTGGTTGCCAGCAGCACGGCGGACAGGACCTGGCCGTCGGCAGCCACGAGCAGTTGCACGCGGCTCGGTGCCGGCACGTCGTTCCAGGCCACGGTGGGCGCGGTAAAACTGGTCAGGATTTTCCGGGTGGCGAGTTGGCCGGCGAGCCGCCAGGAGGAGTTTTGCGGCAGCGCGGATTCAACCGTGGCCAGCGGCGCGGCCAGCAGCGGTTCCGGCTTGAAGCCGGGCTGCCGGCCGGCCAACCGGTTCGTCCGCATGAACGCGCCGAACGCCGCGCCTAAGTCGGCGGCGTTGAGCGGGAGAAAGGCCGGCGGCTCGTCGTAGCCAAACGCCGGCGGCGCGACGGCGGGCGGCCGCGTCCAGGTGCCGGGGGTAAAATCCGCCACGTGCGGCAGCGCAAACAGCGTCGGGTCGGTGAGCCGGACGAGGTCGCCGGCGTTGTCGGCGAGACGAAAGACGGGGACGTTGGCGACGACGCGCGGCGGCGGGATTTTTTTTGCGCCCAGCAGAAAGATCAGGGCCAGTTGCGCGGCGAAGACAAGCGCGCTGACGAGGCAAAGTTTTTTCCAGCCCCAGCTTTCCGCCGGCGGCAGTTCCGGGAACGGATGCGGTGCGGCGTCGCCGGGGTTCATGGCGGGTTCGCGGCGTCCACCAGGCGGGGCAGGGTGGCGAGCAGCAGGTTGGTGATGCCGATCTCCGGCGCGCGTGCGAGGAGCGCGAGGTGTGCCAGCTCGTCGTAGCTCACGGCCTTGTCGGCGTGAATGACGAGCGTGAGCGGTGCGTGCGCGCCTTTGACGGCGGCGGCGAGCGAGGTTTTTAGCACCGCCTCGGTGACAATCTGGTTTTCAAAATACAGGCGGTTCTGCGCGTCCACGGCGAGGGCGACGATGGGCCGGTCCACGCCTGGCAGGTCGGCGGCGGTCGGTGGCGTTAAATTCATGCGCAGGCCGGACACCGGCAGCAGCGCGGCCAGCAGCAGGAAAATCAGCAGCGCAAAAAAAACGGCGGCGAAGGGCGCGACGTCGAACTGGTTGCGCAGGATGCGGGCGGTGCGCGGGAATTTCATTGGCCGTGGCCGTTTTCGGTGACGATGTTGACGATCTCGGCGGCGGCGCGTTCCATGTCCAAGACGATTTTGTTTACGCGGCTGACGAGATAATTATATCCGGCGTGCGCGGGGATGGCCACGGCGATGCCGCCGGCGGCGCAGACGAGCGCCTTCCAGACGCCGTGCGAGAGCAGTTCAATGTGCGCATACAAACCGGCCTGCTCAATCTGTCCGAAGACATCAATGAAGCCGACAATCGTTCCGAATAGTCCGAGCAGCGGCGCGATTTGCGCGATGGTGGCGAGGAGGTTTAATTTCTCCTCCAAGCGCGGCACTTCGGTAAGGCCGGCTTCCTCGACGGCCTCGCGCACGCGGTCGCGGCCGAGGTCGCGCGCGAGGATGGCGGCCTTGACGAGCCGCGCGACGGGCCCGGCGGTGGCGTCGCAGATGGCGATGGCCTCGACGATGTTGCCGCGCTTGATGACGGTGCGGACGCCGTTGAGAAACTCGGCGGAGTTGATCTGCGAGCGGTGGCAGAACAGGGCTCGTTCGATGAACACGACGGCGGCGGTGGCGGCGGCAATGAGGATGAGCCAGATGACCGGCCCGCCATTGCCTAAAAGTGTCGGCAGCATCATGTTTGTATAGGGGTTTGCGGGGCAAGTTCAAAGCGCAAAATTGCCGCGCGCGTCAGACCGCTGGCTGGTGAACGCAGGCAAGGCGATTTCTTTTTCTAAATTCTGGCTTCTGATTTTTGTCTCCGCTATGCTCCAAACGATATGGCTATTGCAAACGAAAATGTGCTGGTGTTTCCCCGTCCGCTGTTTGAAAAGCTGGGAATCTTTCAGGGATTTAACGCCGAGGTCGGCCGCTATCTGCCGGCCATCCTGGATCCGAAAAACAACAGCTTCCTCGCCCGCGCCAGCGCCGAGACCAATCCGGCGTTCAAGCAGATTATTCCTTACGTCATCATCACCGACGGGAAAAGCATCCTGCATTATGTGCGCGGCAAGAAGGCCGGCGAGCAGCGCCTCGTCGCCAAAGGCTCCCTCGGCATCGGCGGACATATCAACGACGAGGACCACACGCTCTTCGCCTTCGGCGTGCAGGCGTTTCAGGACGCCGTGAAGCGCGAGGTCTGCGAGGAGCTTTCGGTTCAGGGCGAATTCGACGCGCGGCCAGTCGGCCTGATCAACGACGATTCCACCGAGGTTGGCCAGGTTCATTTCGGTGTGGTGCACGTCTTGTTCCGCACGGCGGAGCAGGTGAAGAAAAACGAGCAGGTCATCACGCAGATGGAATTTATTCCCATTGCCGAGCTCAAGGCGAAGCGCGAACAGATGGAAACCTGGTCGCAGATCTGCCTCGACCATCTCGACGCGATTCTTAAATGATTTTTTATGGAACCGCCGGACCGGAAAAAACGGGTGCTCATCGTCCTGGCTGTATTGGCGGGGATGGTGGCGTTCATGGGGAACTTCTTCTGGGGCATGTTTAAGGACATTCGCGGTCCGCAAGCCAGCGGCCATCCCGTCTCGTATATCCCGCAGTTGATGTTCGGTGGATTTTTCTTGGTGATGATTGTTTCCGTGGTGTTCAGCGTGACGCGGGGACTGCGTCAGTTGCAAAATCCGGCTTCGGCGACCGCGCCCCGTGTCGTTGCTTCTGGTGGAGGGAGCGGTCTGTTCCTACTCATTTTCGCGTTATTCTGGTCCGCCATCGTGCTGACTTTTAACGGGGTCATGGGGCATGGCATCTACAAGCAGATTGAATCCACCCATTATCCCAGCGTGACGGGTGGCATCACGCACAGCGAACTCACCAGTCATCGCACGTCCAAGGGCGGCACCAGTTACAACGCCGTCATCGCCTACACATATGTCGTGGGCGACCAGAAATATTCCGGCGACCGCGTTCGGTTCGGCATAAAAATTTCGAGCTATGCCACCGCCTCGCAACAGGTGAACGCCTACCCGCTTGGTTCCGCTGTGCCGGTGTTTTACAACCCGGCCAATCCGACGGAATCCCTGTTGTCGCCGGGCGTCACCGGCGAGGATTTCATGGGGCTGCTTTTCATGACGCCGTTCAACATGGTGATGTTCGGTCTGTGGCTCTGGCTCGGTGGTTGGGTGCGGGAACATTGGTTTCGGCCCCCGGCCGGCGGTGTGCGAATCATCGCCGACGGCATGGTGACGCGGATTCGGCTGCCGCAGTTTCCTGCGTTGGGCTGGGGGCTGGCCGCGACCGGCGGATTGGGATTCATTGCCATCTTCATTGTCGGTTTTAGCACGAACATGACTCCCGCTATACCGGTTGTCTTGGCAACCTTCGCGGCGGTTTACGGAACCGGCTTTGGGGTTTATTGGTGGCAACGGCAGAAAATCAACTCGGGCATTGACGACCTCCTGATCAACGAGGTATCGCGCTCGTTGGAACTGCCGCTGACCTATGGTCGCAAGACTCGGATCACCGCGCGCGTCGCCGACATCAAAAACCTGTTTGTCGAAAAGATTGAACATCGCGGCAACAAGGGCGGCACTTCCTATACTTACGCCCCGACCCTGCATTTGGCGGGGACGGAGCCGGCCACCCAAAAGCTGGCCGACTGGACGGATGAATTAAAGGCGAACGAGTTTACGGAATGGTTGCGACAAAAGTTTGGGCCGAATATTCCCACCAACGCCGCTTTCTCCACGCCGTCCGGCCTGATGTCCGACTCTGACTTTGCCGATCCCGCCGCCATGCCCCCGGCGTCCGTGGAGGTGGCGCGCCCCGCCGAACCTTCCCGGATCCAAGTCACCGACAGCCCCGGCGGCCGCGAATTTTATTTTCCCGCCGCGCGCAACCTCGGCACGGCATTCTTCACGACGGTGTTCATGCTGGTGTTTAACGGCGCGGCGGTGCTGATGTATCGGGCGCATGTGCCGCTGCTGTTTCCCATCGTGTTCGGCTTGGTGGGCGTGCTTTTGATCTTCGGCACCTTCAACCTTTGGTTCAGGTCCGGCCGGATTACCGTCAATCCGACGCGGGTCATCGCCGTCAACCGCTGGCTGATTTTTTCGCGGACCCGGCAGTTTGACGCCGGCGACATCGCCCGGTTCGCCACGAAGACGGGGATGCAAAGCGGTTCCACCATTTTTACCGACATCAAACTCGTGCGCGTCGGCGCGGACGCGGCCTTTGCGGAGCGAGCGAAAGCGTCTGCCGTCGGGTCGCCGGCCAGCCAGCTCGTGGCCGAACGGTTTCGCCAGGCCGCCGGGCCGGCCGGCGTGACCGTTGCCAACAGCCTCGCCAGCGCCGCCGAGGCCGGCTGGCTCGTGCAGGAAATGAACCGGGCGCTCGGCCGGCGCGCGTAAAATTTCATCGTGACCGCACAGCTCAAAAACAAAAATTCAAATCTCAAAACTCGCGCGGTTCTGCCACGCCGAGTCGCGCCGAAGCGAAGCGAAGGCGGATGGCGCAAGGACGTGGAGCGCATTCTCATCACCGATGAACAAATCGCCCGGCGCATCCAGACGCTGGCGCGCGAGATTGAGCGCGATTTTCGCGGACGCGAGACCGTGGTGGTTTCGCTGCTCAACGGCACGGTGGTTTTTCTGGCCGACCTCATCCGGCAGTTGAATGTGCCGCTGCGCCTCGATTTCATCGGCGTCTCCAGCTACGGCGCGGGCACGGAATCCGGCGAACTTGTTTTTACCAAGGAACTGCGCCTCGACGTGCGCGGGCGCGACGTGCTGCTGGTGGACGACATTCTCGACACCGGCAAAACCATGGCGCGCGTGATTGCCAGGCTGAAGCTGCTAAAACCGCGCCGCATCAAGACCTGCGTGCTGCTGGACAAGCCCGCGCGGCGCGTGGAAAAAATCACGGCGGATTACTCCGGCTTCGAGATTCCCGATCTGTTTGTCGTCGGCTACGGATTAGATTATGCGGAACGCTACCGCAACCTGCCGTTCGTCGGCGTGCTGCAACCGCACGTTTACCACCCGCCCGCCGCAAAATAAAAATGCCGGGACGAATCGCTCGTCCCGGCTGTGCTGGTTCCTGCGAAATTACCGGCTTGCGCCGACGTCACGGCACGACCGCTGTGATGGGATTAGTCTGCTGGCTTTTCGCCCGTCGCATTGCGCGCTTACTTCCTTTCTATTTTGAACCGCTTTGCGGTTGCTGCACCTGTTTCACCAGATCGTTGTATTTGGCGACGATGTCGTTGCGGTCTTTCACCTCGTCGTTGAACTTTTTCACAAAGTCATCGCGCTGGGCCACGAGGTTGGTGATGGTTTCGTTTTGTTGCGCGATGCCGGCGTAGGCTTCCTTTAGCTTTGATTCCAACGTATCCACGGCGGTCCGGTATTGGGCAATCTCGTTCGTGAGATTCGCGCTGGTGAATTGGAATTGAACAATCTCGGCCTTTTGCGAGACGACGAGCTTCGCGCTCGTTGCGGCAGCGGCCTTGATCTCGGTGAGGCGCGCGTCCATCTGCGCAACCTGATGGTTCAGCGTGGCTATGGAATTGGTCGCGTCTTGGATGGCGACATTCTTGTCGTAAAGAATGCCGTTCATGGTGGTGATCTCATTGCGCTGGAGAGTCTGCTCATACCATTGAAAGGCGCAGAGGCCGCACAAAGCGAGCGCGAGGACGATAAGGAGGTTGGCTTGGAAGTTTTTCATGGTTGGTCGGAGGTGGCTTTGACGGCAATGGCAACGTGCGCAATGCCGGCGCGTTTCACTAAATCCAAAACAAACACCACCGAGCCGTGCGTGGCATCCGCCGCACCGGTGATGTAAACGGGTAAGTTCGTGTTCAGACTGTAACGGTTTGTAAGCAGCGTATTCAGGTCAGCGAACGAAATCTGTTTCTTATCCACGGAAACCTGGCCGTCGCGGTTCACCAGCAAGTTCACGATGTCCGGTTTGGTGCTGGCGGTGGCGAGCGTGGCCGTGGGCAGGTTCGCCTTGACCGTGCGGACAATTTGCATCTGCAAACTGATCATCATGAAGGACGCCAGCAGGAAAAACATGATGTCAATCAGCGGAATGATTTCCAGCCGCGACTTCTTCTCAGGAATGGGCGTGCGGATTTTCATGGTGCCGCCTCCGACTGGCTGTTGCCGGCCATGAAGGCAACCTTCTGGATGCCCGCGCTGCGGACGGCTTCATACACCTTCACCATGTCGCCGTGCAAGGTGTCGCGGTCGCCGCTGATATAGACGGGCAAATTCGTGTCCGCCTTGAATCGGGCGATCAAAACCGCGTTCAAGTCCGGCAGCGCGATCTGTTTTTTCTCCAGCCAGACCGCGCCGGACTTGTCCACGGCGATGTTGATCATGTCCGGCTTGTAATCCTGCGCCGCCTGTGAGGCGGGCGGCAGGTTGACCTTGATGTTCGCCGTGCGGCTCATCTGCAAACTGATCATCATGAACGACGCCAGCAGGAAAAACATGATGTCAATCAGTGGAATGATGACAATCCGCGTGCGGCGTCTCGGAATGGGCGAAACAATTTTCATCCGCAGTTCAATGGCTGGTGGACTGGCCGGGGGACGCCGGCTTGTGCAAGTGAACTGTGTCACCAACCTTGCCGCCGCCGACCATCACCTCGACATTCGTCGCGGCGGTTTCCAAATCAAACTGCAACTGCGTCACTTTCGCGGAGAAATAATTAAACGGAATCAGCGCAAAGATGGCGATGCCGAGTCCGCAAGCCGTGGCGATGAGCGCTTCGCCAATCCCACCGGTGACGGCGGTGACGGACAGTTCCGCGCTGCCGATGTTCAGGAACGCGCGCATCAAGCCCGTCACCGTGCCCAGCAGACCGAGCAGCGGCGCGAGCGTGACGAGCGTGTCCATGACGGTGAGGAAACGTCCGGCGTTCTTGAGCTCGATGCCCGCCGCGAGTTGCAATGCGCCCAGCAGCGACGCGTGCCGGTGGCCGATGTGGCCGAGGCCGTGGCGGATCATGCGGATGACCGGGTCGTCCGAGCCTTCGGAGATTTGCTGCGCGGCGGCGACATCGCCGTTCTCCAGCGCGGCGAGCAACTGCTCCATTTTTTGCGGGTTGCGTTTCTGGCTTTCGCGCCACCACCAGAAGGAGCGTTCGCCAATGACGGCGACAGCCACGACGGCGCTGGCGAGAATCGGCCACATGACCGGGCCGCCCTTGATGAAGAATTGGAAGACAATGTTTGCGAGCATAGTTTTGTTGGTTGGTTAAATTAAAATTGCAGTTGGTAGGTGATGCTGGTTTGAAAGCGGCGGCTGTCCGTGTTGGTGGGCAGATGCCAGTGGCGCTTGAGAAAATCCACCGTCGCGCGGTCGAGCACGGGAAAGCCGGAAGATTCCTTCACGTCCACGGAGATGATGTTGCCCGCCGCGTCGCCACCGAGCAAAACGGTGACGGTGCCTTGTTCGCCGGTTTCCTTGGCGATGGGCGGATACGGCGGCTGCGGGCGTTCGCCGCCGCTGCCGGTGTCGTTGAGCGCGCCAATCTGCACGGCCGTCCGCAACGGCCCCAGTGGCGGCGCGGACGCGAGGCTGGCCGGAGCGACCAGCGCACCGATGGTCGGCACGGAAAAACTGACGCTGGGCGACTGCGGAATGACGACGGTGACTTGCGGCGCGTCGTTTTTTGATTCGTCGGGGATTTCTTTTTTCTCGGTTTCTTGCGGCGGCA
>Ga0316222_1002446_pt1 | contig 19832 bp, 18 predicted proteins | sample TBH18011metaG_FD_206008 | JGI IMG/M metagenome (GOLD analysis project Ga0316222, IMG submission 206008) | Freshwater microbial communities from Trout Bog Lake, Wisconsin, USA - TBH18011 | ecosystem: Environmental > Aquatic > Freshwater > Lake > Hypolimnion/Profundal zone | place: USA: Wisconsin...
ACAGAGGCCGTTGAGGCCGAGGCCAAGCAAACCGGAGGTTTGCGCCCGGCGAGGGACATACAAAAGGGCTGGAGCATGATGCGACCTGATCGCATCATGCTCCAGAGTCCCAACCAAACCCCGGGGCGGAAGCCCCGCAGGAACGCCTCGGCCGGCCCCGTCAGGCCAGCCGGATTTCATTGAGGAAACGGTCGACTTCGCTGCGCAGGGTTCCCGCCTGCTGCTGCAGAGCCTCCACCGCCCCCAGCACATCCTTGGCGGCGCGGTCGGTCTCCTGGATGGTCTGCGACACGCCGCTGATGTTCTCGTAGACGTAATTGGTCCCCGAGGCGGCGTGGTCGATATTGCGCGCGATCTCCTGGGTCGCGGCGCCCTGTTCCTCGATGGCGGCGGCGATGGTGGTGGTGATGCCGTCCATGGAGGAAATGGTGGTGCCGATGCCGCGGATGGCGCGGACCGTCTTGTCGGTTTCCTGCTGAATGGTATTGATCTGGGTCGAGATGTCCTCAGTGGCGCCCACCGTCTGGCGGGCGAGATTCTTGACTTCCGACGCCACCACCGCGAAGCCCTTGCCGGCTTCGCCCGCCCTTGCCGCCTCGACGGTGGCGTTGAGCGCCAGCAGATTGGTCTGCTCGGCGATGCCGGTGATCATCTCGATGATCTCACCGATCTTGTCGGCCGCTCCGGCCAGACCCTGGACCCTGGTATTGACGGTATTGGCCTCCCGGGTCGCCGATGCCGCCACTTGGTTGGACATTCCCACCTGCTGGGCGATCTCGTTGATGGAGGCGGTCAGTTCCTCGGCGGCGGCGGCGACCATGCGCACGTTTTCGTTGGCCTCGCTGGCCTGGCTGGCGGCCGAATTGGACCGGATCAGGGCCTGATCGGCCGAATCCACCATGCTGCGCGCCGTCTGGATCATCTGCTGCGCCGAGGATGCCACCGCATCCAGCACCGCCGTTACCGCCCGGTCGAAATTGGCGATCAGATCCTCCAGCCGGTGCATGCGGGCCTCTCGGGCGGCGGCGGCGGCGTGGGCTTCCCCCTCCATCTGCTGCTTGGCGATGGTGTTGTCCTTGAAGACCTGCACGGCGCGGGCGATATCGCCGACCTCGTCCTGGCGATCAAGCGCCGGTACCGTGATGGTCACGTCGCCGGCGGCCAACTGGTTCATGCGCTGGGTCATATCCTCGATGGGATCGGCGATGATGCCCTTGAGGATCCAGCGCACGCCGAACACCGCCAGGATGGTGGCGGCGATGCCGCCCAGGATCAGCCAGGTCAGTACCCGGTTCAGGCGCGCCTCGGACTCGGTGGTGGACAAGGTGGACGACAGGACGGCGATGACGTCGCCATCCTCCATGCCCATGCCGCCGTGACAGGTATGACAGACCTCCTGCTTGGCGCCGTCGGTGACGCCGAGCACGATGGGCAGGGAATAGCGGTAGAACCCATCCGAGGTGAAGCGGCTCACCACCGTCTTGGTGGCGAAGGCCTCGCGGTCGACGTCGTCGCGGGGCAGTTTGGGAGCGCGATCGGGGTCGCTCTCCTTCATGTAGGCCTGGACCTTGGGCCCCCAGGCGCTCCACACCTTGCCGGGATAGTGGATGTTGCGGCTGTCGAACCAATTGTTGAAGACGGTGATGCCGATATTCTCGGGATCTTCCGGCCGTTTGGCCATGACGTTCAGAATCAGGGCATGCAGCGACGTCATCTCGTTGGCGGAGAGTTGCTGGAGCTGCCGCTCCATCTCTGCGCGCTCGAAGCGAGCAATTGTGCTTACGACGCTCGCGATAAGGGCGATGACGCCCAGTCCGACGATGAACATGAAGCGGCTAGACAGCCGCAGATTGCGCCAAACGTGCGACACGAAAACTCCAATCCACCCACGCGACCGGAAAACTCCGTCGCAGTGCCCATCCTGAAATATCTCCCCGGAACAGCGTATTACGAACCTCGGGAAAAGAAAATAGCGGCTCTTCCCCGGGAACGGAAAATTACGGGCGCGCGGTCATGGTCCGCGCGCCCCGGGTCACTGCGATTTCGCCAGGGAAAAGGTATTCTAAACCCTGACCAGGGCCTCGTAATCGGCGATCAGCTGCTGGGTGATTGCCCCCGGCGTGAACGTGTAGCTGCCGATCTCGCGCACCGGGGTGACTTCGGCGGCGGTGCCGGTCAGGAAACATTCGTTGGCCCGGGTCATCTCCTCGGGCTGAATCGCCCGCTCCACCACCTTGATCCCGCGCTGCTTGGCCAGATCGATCACGGTTTGGCGGGTGATGCCGTTGAGGAAGCAATCGGGCTGCGGCGTATGCAGCTCGTTGCCGAACACGAAGAACACATTGGCGCCGGTGGCCTCGGCGATCTGGCCGCGCCAATCGAGCATGAGCGAATCCTCATAGCCGTCGGCCTCGGCCTTGTGCTTGCTCATGGTGCAGATCATGTAAAGGCCGGCGGCCTTGGCCGATGTGGGCGCCGTCTCGGGATGGGGTCGCTTCCAGCTCGACAGGTTGAGGCGGATGCCCCGCATGCGGGCCTCCGGGCTCCAATAGCTGGGCCAACTCCAGGTGGCGATGGCGACCCGGATCTTGCTGGTCTGGGCGGAGACGCCCATCATCTCGCTGCCGCGCCACGCCAGGGGGCGGACATAGCCTTCGACGATGGAATTGGCCTTGATGGTGGCGTTGGTGGCGGCGTCGATCTCGTCGACGGTGAACGGAATCTCGAACCCGAGAATCCGGCCGGATTCGATCAGGCGTTGGCTGTGCTCGCGCAGCTTGAACACCTTACCGTTATAGACCCGCTCGCCCTCGAATACGCACGAACCGTAATGCAGGCCATGGGTCAGGACGTGGATGCCGGCCTTGCGCCAGTCAACCAGCTTGCCGTCGAACCAGATGAAGCCGTCGCGGTCGTCGAAGGGAGAAACTGCCATGGGAATGTCCGTTCGAAAAAGGGGAGGGGAGTGGCGAAAAATGAGGGGTGGATGGGAACGTGCGACGGAAAATTACCATTCGCACTTGCACAGCGTAACATTTTTAGGTCATATATGTCAATATGACTGACATAAAAACCGGATTCAATCCCCTCTTTCTTCGCGAGGAGGAACTGCGCCAAGGCATCGAACTGCTGTTCTTCGCCTATCGCGACTTCACGGCCGAACCCGATGCGATCCTGGCGGATTACGGTTTCGGCCGCGCCCATCACCGCGTCATCTATTTCGTCGGCCGCCATCCCGGCATCACGGTCAGCGATCTGCTGGAGATCCTGCGCATCACCAAGCAGAGCCTGTCGCGGGTGCTGGGCCAGCTGGTGCGCGAGAAGTTCATCGTACAGCGGCCGGGTAGCCGCGACCGCCGCCAACGGCTGCTGGAACTGACCGAGAAGGGGATCGAGCTGGAGCGCCAGTTGACCGAGCGCCAGCGCGCCGGCATGGCGCGGGCCTATCGCGAGGCCGGGGCCGAGGCGGTCGATGGCTTCCGCAAGGTGCTGCTGGGCCTGGTGGAAGAGGCCGACCGCGTCCGCTTCCCGTCGCGCGCCCCCTCCCGGAGGCCCTAGCGGATGGAAGACGCCCATATCCTGGTGGTCGATGATGATCGCAGACTGCGCGAGTTGCTGCGCAAATATCTGTCGGATAACGGCTATCTGGTCGCCACCGCCGCCGATGCCGCCGAGGCGCGCCAGCGCATGGCGGGGCTGAGCTTCGACCTCATCGTGCTCGACGTCATGATGCCCGGCGAGGACGGCATGCAATTGACCCGCAGCCTGCGTGCCGAGGGCAGCCGGGTGCCGATTCTGCTGCTGACGGCGCGCGGCGAAGTGGATGACCGCATTCGCGGCCTGGAGGCCGGGGCCGACGACTATCTGTCCAAGCCATTCGAGCCGCGCGAATTGCTGCTGCGGCTGGGCTCGATCCTGCGGCGGGTGCCGCGCGACGAGCCGGAATCGGGGCGCGAACTGCGGCTGGGCGAGTTCGTCTGGGATATGGCCCGCTCGGAACTGCGGCGCGGCGATCAGCCGGTCCACCTGACCCAGGCCGAGCGCGACCTGCTGGCGGTGCTGGCCGAGGCCGCCGGCCAGGGGGTGGCGCGCGACGACCTGGCGGCCCGTACCGGCAATTCGGCCAATGCGCGGACCGTCGATGTCCAGGTGACCCGCCTGCGCAAGAAGATCGAGGACGACCCCCGGCTGCCGCGCTATCTTCAGACGGTGCGCGGCATGGGCTATATGCTGCGACCGGATTGAGCCGGAATTAAGGACATCGCAGGGTGCGGCCCTGCACCCGCCATGGCCCCCGGCCTTGGCGGGGGGGGGCGGAGCCCACGGAAAACTTACGTTCGGCATTTCCGGGTGTTCAGGCGATCCTGGGATACTCAAAGATGATATCACCCGGCCAGTGGCTGAAGCGATTACTGCCCCAGGGTCTGCTGGGACGCTCGCTGCTGATCATCATCATGCCGCTGGTGGTGATGCAGCTGGTCTCCACCTACGTCTTCTACAGCACCCATTGGGAGACGGTGGCCAAACGGCTGGCCAAGGGGCTGGCCGGCGATATCGGGACGGTGATCGAGGCGATCCGCGCCTTTCCCGATCCCGAATCCCGCTCCACCATCCTGGACATCGCCGCCACCAAGATGGAGCTGGATATCCGCTTCATTCCCGGCGGCATCCTGCCCAACCAGCCATCGCCGCCGCCGTCGAGCTTTCTCGAGCGCGCCATGGCCGAGGCCATGGCCGAGCGGGTGCAACGGCCCTATCGCCTCGACGATTCCAGCTTCGCGCGCGAAGTGGTGATCCGGGTCCAGCTCTCCGATGGATTGCTGGAGATCTTCGCGCCGAAGAAGCGGCTGTTCAGTTCCACCACCTATGTCTTCATCCTGTGGATGGTGGGCACGTCCATGTTGCTGTTCGGCATCGCCACGGTGTTCATGCGCAATCAGGTGCGCAGCGTCCGTAAGCTGGCGGTGGCCGCCGACCGCTTCGGCAAGGGGCTCGACGTGGCCAAATTCAAGCCCGAGGGCGCCACCGAGGTACGTCAGGCGGCCCAGGCCTTCAATCTGATGCGCGAGCGCATCCAGCGCCAGATCCAGCAGCGCACCGAAATGCTGGCCGGGGTGTCGCACGATCTGCGCACGCCGCTGACCCGCATGAAGCTGCAACTGGCCATCATGGGGGAGCTGGACGGCCGCGCCGAGCTGGAGGAGGACGTGGCTGAAATGGAGCGCATGGTCGAGGGCTATCTCGCCTTCGCCCGTGGCGAGGGCAGCGAGCCGCCGGTGGCCACCGACCTGCCGGCGCTGGTAGACGATGTGGTCGGGCGGTACCGCCGCCAGGGCATCGCCATCGACCTGCACAGCGAGGGTGAAATCGTCATGCCGATCCGGCCCGACGCCATGGCCCGTGCCCTGGGCAACCTGATCGGCAATGCCGTCCGCTATGGCGGCCAGGTCTGGGTGCGGGTGGGCTGCCGCCGCGATGCCGCCGAGGTGCTGATCGACGATGATGGCCCCGGCATCCCGCCGGAGCAGCGCGAAGAGGTGTTCAAGGCTTTCACCCGGCTGGACCAGTCGCGCAATATGGGCACCGGCGGGGTCGGGCTGGGCCTGACCATCGCCCGCGACATCGTGCGGACCCATGGCGGCGATCTGCTGCTGGAGGATTCGCCGCTGGGCGGCTTGCGGGCGCGGGTGCGGCTGCCGCTTTAGAAAACCGGCGGAGAACCGCCGGACTTGGGCCGGAGCCCTTCGTGTATTTCGATTGTCATTTCGGCATTGCCGGACCGGTATGATAGCATCCGCGGTTTGGATATCGGGGGGGTGGGCGATGCGGACGGTGCTGGTGGGAAATATCAAGGGCGGTTGCGGCAAGACGACGCTGGCCACCCATATCGCCGCCGCTTTTGCCGGCAGCGGCCTCGCCACCGCCATCGGCGATTGCGACCGGCAGCGCTCCAGCCTCAACTGGCTGCGGCGGCGCTCGGCCGCCCTGCCCAGGATCATCGGCCTCGACTGGTCCAAGGATGTGGGCGATCCCCCCAAGGGGCTGGAGTGGATGGTGATCGACGCCCCCGCCGCCATGCATCACAAGGACGTGGAAGACCTGATCGACATCAGCGACATCGTGGTGGTGCCGGTGCTGCCGGGCGCCTTCGACGAGGATGCCACCGCCCATTTCCTCGAACGGCTGGCCAAGGTCAAGGCGGTGCGCAAGAACAAGCGGGTGGTGGCGGTGGTGGGTAACCGCCTAAGGCCGGGCACCCGGACCAGCGATCATCTCGACGGCTTTTTCGGGGGGCTGGGCTTTCCGGTGGTGGCCCGGCTGCGCGACAGTCAGATCTATCCGACCATGGCGGCCCAGGGATCGACGGTGCTGGAGGCGACCGACCGCCGCTCGCGCTCCTATGCCGCCGAATGGCTGCCGCTGCTGGAATTGCTGGGGCGCTAAGCGGGATGCTTTCAAGTCGACTCATCCCGCGACAGAGGCCATTGAGGCCGAGGCCAAGCAAACCGGAGGTTTGCGCCCGGCGAGGGACATACAAAATCCCGAGAGCATGATGCGACCTGATCGCGTCATGCTCTCGGGATTAAGGGGTCAGGCGTCCTCCGCGATCAGCCATTCCAGGCCGTGGCGGCCCTGGGCGGGGGCGATGACCTGGGCCAGCCAGGGCAGGATCCCGGCCAGCGCCTCGTCCAGCTGCCAGGGCGGATTGATCACCAGCAGGCCGCTGCCGTTGAGCCGGAAGGGATCGTCGTCGGGGCGGATCAGCAATTCGGCCGCCAGGGTCTTGGGGCCGCCCTCGTCCTTGATCGCCTGATGGAAGCGTCGCACCGGCTCGCGGCCCTTGATGGGATACCATACCAGGACGATGCCGGTCGGCCACAGCTTGCGCATGCGGCGCAGGGCGATGCGCAGGCGCTCCAATTCGTCCTTGACCTCGAAGGGGGGGTCGATCAGCACCAGCCCCCGGCGTTCGGGCGGCGGCACCAGCCCCTTGGCCGCCACATAGCCGTCCAGGTGGTGAACGCCGACCCGCCGGTCGCCGGCGAAGCGCCGCCGCAGCTCGACCACGTCCTCGGGATGCAGCTCCACCAGCGCCAGCCGGTCCTGGGGCCGCATCATGGCGCGGATCATTTCCGGCGATCCGGGATACCAGCGCAGGCCGCCGTCCCCGTTCCAGGCCCGCACCGTCGCCAGATAGGGCGCCAGCGCCGCGGGGGCATCGGCACGGTCGAGGACCTTGGCGATGCCGTCGCGGTATTCACCGGTCTTGTCGGCGGCGACCGAGGCGAGGTCATAGGCGCCGAGACCGGCATGGGTGTCCAGGGCGAAGAACGGCGTGTCCTTGCGCTTCAGGGTGGCGACCACCAGGGCCAGCGCCGCGTGCTTCATCACGTCGGCGAAATTGCCGGCGTGGTAGGCGTGACGGTAGTTCATGGCGGTTCAGCCTCCTCGACACCGGCGGTATTAGACCGGCGGGCCAATAAATTGACCCGCCTCTTTGCCCTCAGTCGCCGGGCGCTGGCGCTTGGCTTTGTCCGCTACGCGTTCCCTGCGGTCCGCGCCATGTGGCGCGGCGGCCCTTGGCCTTGCCGTCTCGCCATCAAACCGAGAAGGTCAGTTCGATGGTTCGGCGGTATCATTCCTGGGACGGGGGACCATAGGACAGTCGGGGTGGGGACGAAAGCCTTTGTCGCCAAGGCCCGTGGAGATGGCGTTGTTTTAAATAAACCATGGGCTCACGGTCGCAACGTCCCCTGGCGGACGATTGCCCGGGGGCGACCGACCTTGCGGGGAAAGATCCGGGAGCCGAGTACTTTGGTATGGGGGACTATCCTTCCGCATCGGGTTGATACTGTAGTCGTGAGGAGCGTTTCATACGGATTGTTATTATTAGCTACAATTTAACAAATCTTGATTTATACGATTTCCACTCAAGTCTGGTATGCTGTCCGTCAGCGCCACACTCCCTTGGCATGCGGTTTCGCGGTCAAGGGTATCCGTCCGGTGCCGGAGATGACAGGGCTTCGTCAGGCCCTCGGCCTATAAAGACGGTGATTGGAAGGTGGGTGGCTGTTTCGGCCTGTCCATCATTCACCCACAATCACCCGCTAGGATGGGGCGGTCGCCGATTGGGGGAGATGGGGACGCACCAGCGCGAACCGGTCCCAGGGGGGGTACGATATGACTAAGTCTGGCATATATCTTTCGGGTGTGGAGCGAAATTTCGGCAGCGACGAGATTATCGTCAGCAAGACCGACACCAAGGGCCGGATCATCTACGCCAACGAGGTCTTCCTGCGCATGGCCGGATACTCGGAGAGCGAGATCATGAACCAGCCGCACAGCATCATCCGCCACCCCGATATGCCGCGCTGCGTGTTCAAGCTGCTGTGGGACACGATCGAGGCAGGCAAGGAAATCTTCGCCTATGTGAAAAACCGGGCGAAGAACGGCGATCACTATTGGGTTCTGGCCCACGTTACCCCCACCTTCGACGCCAACGGCACCATCATCAGCTACCATTCCAACCGCCGCAGCCCGCGCCGCGAGGCGGTGGAAAAGGCAGAGGGATTGTATCGGCAACTGCTCGCCATCGAGCAGGCCAACCCCGACAGCAAGGCCGGGATGGAGGCATCCTTCCAGGCCGTCGTCGCCACATTGCAAAACGCCGGAGTGCCCTACGATGAATTCGTCTTCGCTCTCTAAGGCCCAGGCCGCCTGCGCCCTCTCGGCCCTGCTGTGCGTTATTGGGGCCGTGGCGGAACTGGTGGAGGCATCCCCTCGGGACGCCGTCGCCATGGCGGTGGCGGCGGTGGCGGCGGTGGCAGCCCTGCTGTTCATCAACCGCGCCCGCCTGTCGGTCAATCGCGCCTGCGCGATTCTGGGTGAGGCGACCGCCGGCCGGCTCGACAGCCGGATCATCGGCATCCGCGAGGGCGGTACCCTGGGCCGGCTCGATCATTTCATTAACCGCCTGCTGGATCTGACCGAGGTGTTCACCAAGGAGGCCGACGCAGCCATGGCGCTGACCTCCGAGGGCCGTTACTTCCGCCATATCCTGACCGATGGCATGGTGGGCGAGTTCGCCGACCATGCCCGTCTGATCAACCGGGCGCTGAGCGAGATGGAAAATCGCTCCAAATCCTTCACCTCCGAGGCGACCGGCGTCGGCGACACCATCAAGCATGTGACCGCCGTGGTGGCCGCCACCGCCACCGAGCTGGAAGCCACCGCCCGCCAGATGTCGGACATCGCCAACCAGACCAGCGATACCTCGACCCAGGTCGCCAGCGCCGCCGAGGACGCGTCCAGCCATGTGGAAGCCGTGGCCGCCGCCGCCGAGCAGGTCTCCGCCGGCATCCGCGAAGTGGCGGCGCGAATCCAGCATTCCGCCGAAATGGCCCAGGAAACCGTCCGTGTCGCCACCGAGACCGATACCGCCATCAACGGTCTCAATCAGGCGGCCCAGAAGATCGGCGAGGTGGTCAATCTGATCACCGAGATCGCGTCGCAGACCAATCTGCTGGCGCTGAACGCCACCATCGAGGCGGCCCGGGCCGGCGAGGCCGGCAAGGGCTTCGCGGTGGTGGCCAATGAGGTCAAGCATCTGGCCAACCAGACCGCGCGGGCCACCGACGAGATTTCCAACCAGATCGACAGCATGCGCGCCGCCACCCATCAGGCGGTGGACGCGGTCCGCAATATCGCCGGCAAGATTCGCGAGATCAACGACAACGCCACCGGCATCGCCGCCACCACCGAGCAGCAGAGCGCCGCCGTCGCCGATATGAGCCGTTCGATCCGTAACGTCGCCGCCGATGTCCAGGCAGTCGCCAATACCATCGGTGATGTCGCCTCCACCGCCGGAACCGCGACCGAGGCGGCGGGACAGGTCCTGATCGCCGCCGGCGATCTCGCGGCCCGCTCCGTCGGCATGAACGACGACATCGACGCCTTCGTGTCGCGGGTCTGCAACGGCATGAAGCAGAAGGCATAGACTCCGGCCACCGCCCCGGAAGGGGAGGCCGGCGGGGGTGTCAGCGAGACAAGGGTGTCAGCCCCCGAACACCTTCTTCAGCAGATCGGTGGAGCGCTTGGCCGGATCGCTGCGGATGGCTGCCTCCTGCTGGCCGAGATAGGTGAAGATGCCGGCCAGCGCCTTATCCAGCACATGGTCGGTCAGCATGGACGGCCCCGATTGCAGGGCGCCGCCGACCATGGGCAGGTTTTTCGCCGAGCCGGCCATGGTGTTGTAGGACTGCACCGCCCCGGACTGGGCCACCGTCTGATCCACCACCGGCCGCATGGCGGTCTTGAGGTCGGGGGTCATGGTGCGCTTGAAGTACAGGGTGGCGGCGTCGGATGGTCCGTTGAGGATGGCGCGGGCATCGTCCAGCGTCATTTTCTGCACCGCGTCGAAGAAAATCTGCCTGGCCTTGGGGGTGGCGGCCTCGGCGGCGCGGTTCAGCTTCAGTTCGAGATCGTCGACCAGGGCCGACTGGCCGGCCAGGGCGAGGCCTTGGCGCAGGCTTTCCAGCTTGGCGGGCAGCGGAATATGCACGGCGGGGTCGGCGTTGAAGCCGTCGGTGCGGCCCAATTGAGCGGTGACCTTGTCGGTCGCCACCCGCAACGCCTCCTTGAGGCCCGAGCCGATATCGCCCACCGACAGCGCCGCGCCGAGCGATCCGCCGCTGTTCCCGCCACCGGACTGGGGCTGGACCTGCTGCTCGACCTTGTCCTTCAGCATGGACTTGCCCATGTCCATCAGGCTGCCCTGGGCCAGGACCGGGGCGGCGGCGAACATGGCGGTGGCGAGAGCGACGGCTGGCAGGGCGTGTTTCATGGCTCAGGCCTCGAGCAGTTGCAGGATATTGCCATCGGCGCCGAAGCAGGCCGCCGTCAGGGGGCCGCCCTGGCCCGACCCGGCATCCAGGGTGGCGATATGGGGGCCGATCAGGACGCCGCCATGGCGGCGGTCGGAACCGCGCACCACCAGCTTGAACCCGGAATAGGGCTCGCTCAGCCCGGCGAACTCGCTGGAGCCCCACCAGAAGGCGTCCATCTGGGCCGATAGCGGCCGCGACGGATCGAGGCCGGCATGGGTGAACAGCAGCAGATTGTCGTCGGTGAAGGCGGCGTGTTTGAGCACGCTCATCAAGGTGGTGTGGCCGTCGAAATTACGCATGTTCTGGCGCAGTTGGCTGGTCCAGCGGGTCAGGGCCAGGATGCCGTCGCGCACGCAGGTCATGCCGTCGTCGAGATTGCCGCCATAGGCGGCGATGGTGGGGCCGATGCCGTGATCGACCATCCAGCGCAGAACTTCGGCCGGATTGGGGGCGAATTGCAGCTGCAGCAGCTTCTGCCACATCTCTTCCTGGGCGCCGCGCAGATAGACCACGTCGTCGACCTCGACCCCCGGCCGGGCAATGAAGGCCCGGCGAAACACCAGCAATTCGTCGATGGTTTCCAGGACCGTCGAGCCGTAACCGAGGTAATCGCCGAGATAGACCACCTGATCGCCCGGCTTGCATTCGCTGGCCATGCGGGAATGCAGGGCACCGAGGCGGCTCCGCTCGCCGCGAATGGCGGCGACCGCCCAGACACGGCCTCCGCCCCGCAAGGTGGCGAAGATATTGGGATCGGACACGCTGGTGGACGACCTTTCGGCTTCCGCGTTCATGGCTTTGCTCGGTTTTCTCGCCGGGCGCACATGGTCGCAGCCGCAGGGCGCCGCGTCAACGGCCAGTTGGCCGGCGGCGCGACGATAGCGGGGGACAAGATGCCGGGGGGCAAGGTGAGCCAGACCCCGATGATCAGGCCGCCTCGAGCAGTCCTTGCAGCTTTTCGGTGGCGGCCTGGGTGTCGATGCTCTCGACCGCGGCCAATTCCGAGGCCAGCCGTTCCAGCGCCGCTTCGTAGATCTGGCGTTCGCTATAGGACTGGTCGGGCTGATTGGCGTTGCGGTAGAGGTCGCGCACCACCTCGGCGATGGAGACCGGATCTCCGGAATTGATCTTGGCCTCGTATTCCTGGGCGCGACGGCTCCACATGGTCCGCTTGACCTTGGCGCGGCCCTTGAGGGTCGACAAGGCGGTCTCCATGACCGAGCGGGGGCTGAGCTTGCGCAGGCCGGATTTCTGGGCCTTGGTGACCGGAACCCGTAGCGTCATGCGGTCGCGATCAAAGGTAATGACGAACAGTTGCAGCTTCATGCCGCCGATTTCCTGGGTCTCGACGGCGACAACCTGGCCAACGCCGTGGGTAGGATAGACCACATAATCGCCCTCGGAGAAAGAAACGATCGTCATCTTTTTAAATTCCCTAGCAATAGAGTATCCATCGTGTCCATACGCGCTCCATCAGAATACAGAAGGAACGCAACACTACAGCCGGCCGCGTCAGAGACGGGCAGGCTGCGATACTACGGCTTGTCTTGGTGAGCGAACCTACGCCCCAATGGCTTCTCGCCGATACGCATGCCTTCGGCACAGTTCGCCGGACATGCCCTTATAGCACGATCGGCACCGTGAAGAACAGGGAAAAACCCGGCCGGCGCGTTTCCAACCGGGAAACGCCGGCCGGCCGGGGGCAACGGCCAGGATCAGCGCTTGGCGGGCGTGGGTGACAGCAGGGCCTTCTTGTTCGGCTTGTTCTTCCAGGCATCGGCATCGGCCGGGGCGGCGCCCTTGCGGGTAATGTTCGGCCACTCGGCGGCGTATTGGCGGTTGAGCGCGGTCCATTCCTGGGTTTTCGGCTCGGAATCGGGGAAAATGGCTTCCGCCGGGCATTCCGGCTCGCAGACACCGCAATCGATGCATTCGTCGGGATTGATCACCAGGAAATTCTCGCCCTCGTAGAAGCAGTCCACCGGACAGACTTCGACGCAATCCTGGTACTTGCACTTGATGCAGTTCTCGGTGACGACGTAGGCCATGCCGCTCTCCACTATCCCTAAATCACCCGGGGATCGCCGGTCGATCCCCCCAATCGAATCCCCCTTGGCTCGGTTTCAGGGGAATTGGGCGAGAGCGATACCACAGCGGCCTCCGCCGCTCAATCCTTTCGGAGATTTACAGGATTGGCCTTTCGGAGATTTACAGGATTGGCCTTTCGGAGATTTACCAGATTTGGATCATGGGGGGAGATCACGGCATCGGCGTGCGCAATCGCACCGGGGCGCGCTGGCCGCGCCGCAGCCAGAGATTGGCGGTCTCGACGGCGAGGGCGAAGCCCATGGCGAAGGTGAGATATCCCTTGGGAATCGGATGGCCGCTGCCGTCGGCCACCAGCGCCACCCCCACCAGCAGGAGGAAGGACAGCGCCAGCATCTTGATGGTCGGATGACGGAGGATCAGGGCGGAGAGCGGCGCCGCCGCCGCCAGGATCGCCCCGGAAGCCAGGATCACGGCGGCGATCATGACCCATAGGGTATCGGTCATGCCGATGGCGGTGACCACCGAATCCAGCGAGAAGACGATGTCGAGCAGGGCGATCTGGGCCACGATTCCGGCTAGGCCGGCCTTGGCTGGGGAAGGCGGCGGGGCCGGGGCGGGGGGCTGGTCGCCGCCTTCGCCCTCCAGGCTGCCGTGAATTTCGTGGGTGGCCTTGGTGACCAGGAACAGGCCGCCGCCGGTCAGGACGATGTCGTGCCAACTGACCGGCAGGTCCCAGATCACGAAAACCGGGTCCACCAGGCCAGCGATCCAGACGATGGCGATCAGCAGCCCGATGCGGACGATCAGCGCCAGGATCAGGCCCAACCGCCGGCCCAGCGGCTGGAGCGGTTCGGCCAGGCGGCGGGACATGATGGCGAAGATGGCCAGATTGTCGACGCCGAGCACGGTGTCGAGCAGCGACAAGGTGGCCAAGCTGAGCCATATTTCCAGATTGGAAAGCCAGTCCATGGTCGAGCATCCTCGGGTTCGGTTGACGGCGGAGCCGACTGTACGGGAATTTTCCCAAGATTCCAGTGGCCTCGATTTCCCGGCGCACTATGGCAGCGGTCTTAAGGAGCTGGGGCAACAGTCTTAAGGGAGGCTGGGTATTGGGTTGCCTCCCGGTCTGTCAGCCGATACCATCCCTCCGGGGAACGGGAAGGGAGGGAGTGGGTGACCAGCCGTAATTACGACGCAGCCGCCACCGCCCCGGAGGGAGCGGCTCCCGATCCGCGGGAGGCCGAGGCCCGGCTCGACGCCTTCATCGCCAACCTGCCCGGCTTCGTCTTTCAGCGCGTCATGACGCCGGACGGCGTCATTCGCTATCCCTGGATCAGCGACAACGTCGAATCCCTGCTCGGGTTCTCCGCCGCGTCCCTGGATGTCAATTCCCAGGGGTGTCTGCATGTGGTGCATTGGGCCGACCGCGACCCCCATGTGGAGGAAATCCGCCGCTCGGCCCTGGCGCTCGATACCTGCCACGACCAGTTCCGCGCCATCACCGCCACCGGGGAGGTCCGCTGGCTGCACGGCCGGTCGCAGCCGCGCCGGCTGGCCGACGGCACCGTGCGGTGGGACGGGGTGGTGGTCGATGTCACCGAGGGGCGCCGCGCCGAGCTTCGGCTCGACATGCTGATGGATCATGCCGACGATTCCATCCTGGTGCTGGATGCCCAGGGCAATATGGACAGCGTCAACGTCGCCGCCGAACGGCTGTTCGGCTGGACCGCCGCCGACATGATCGGCCAGCCTTTCGCCGTCCTGCTGTCGCCCGATCTGCGTCACTCCGATATCCTGGATCCCCAGGATTCCGCCACTGCCGGCCTGGTGGGCGGCGGCCCCCGCGACCTGACCGGATTGCGCAAGGACGGCACCACCTTCCCGCTGGAACTGTCCACCAGCGAGGTGCGGCTGGAAGGACGGCGGCTGTTCGTCGGCATCGGCCGTGATATCACCAAGCGCCGCGCGACCGAGGCGGCGCTGCGCGAGACCGAGCAGCGGCTGCGCGCCATCGCCGCCAATATGCCGGGGATGGTGTTCCAGCGGGTTCTGCACTCCGACGGCTCCATCGCCTTCTCCTATGTCAGCGAGAGTTGCCGCAATGTCATGGGGCTGGGGGCGGACGAACTGACGGCCAATCCCAACCGCTTCCTCGCCATGCTGCCCATGGAGGAGCGCCAGGTCTTCCTGGCCGGACTCGGCCGCTCGGCCAAGGCCATGGAGCCGTTCGACGAGGAAATGTCGGTGGTCGGCGCCGATTTCCGCCGCCGCTGGCTGCGCGGCCAGTCGCGCCCGACGCGGCGCGACAACGGCGACGTGGTGTGGGACGGCGTCATGCTCGACGTCACCGAACGCAAGACCGCCGAGCAGCGCCTGTCCTTTCTGGCCTATCACGATCCGCTGACCCGGCTGCCCAACCGTCCCGCCTTCCTCGAACGCTTCACCGCCGCCGCCGGCGAGGCCCGCCGTGACGGCAGCCTGCTGGCGGTGATCAGCATGGGCATCGATCGCTTCGGCATCATCAACGCCACCATGGGCCATGCCATCGGCGACCAGGTGCTGATGGCCGCCGCCGACCTGATCCGGGCGGGGATCAATCCGAACGATGTCATCGCCCGCAGCTCGGGGGACCGCTTCCTGCTGCTGCTGACCGGCTATGCCGCCAAGCGCGAGTTGCTGGACGCCCTGGAGCGGCTGCATCAAACCGCCCAGGCCACCGTTTCCGTCGCCGGGCAGGATTTCGACATTTCCGCCACCCTGGGGGTCTCGTTCTTCCCCCGCGACGGCGAGGATGCCGAGACCCTGATCAAGAACGCCGATGCCGCCCTGCAGCGCGCCAAGGACCAGGGACCGTCCACGCTGCAGCTGTTCACCAAGGACATGAGCACCCAGGCCAGCAAGACCCTGTCGTTGCAGAACCGGCTGCGCCGCGCCCTGGATCATGGCGAGCTGTCCGCCCACTACCAGCCGCAGGTGGATCTGCGCAGCGGCCACATCATCGGCATGGAGGCCCTGGTCCGCTGGCAGAGTCCCGAGCTGGGCATGGTCCCGCCCGCCGACTTCATTCCGGTGGCCGAGGAATCCGGCCTGATCGACGGCATCTGCGAATTCATGCTGGAGGTTTGCACCCGTCAGGTCAAGGATTGGCAGGACGAGGGACTGCCGGCGATTCCGGTGGCGGTGAATGTCTCGGGGCGCCAGTTCCAATACGCCCGCCGCCTGCTGTCGGCCTGCGAGCGGGTGCTGTCCACCACCGGCCTGGACAGCCGCTGGCTGGAACTGGAATTGACGGAAAGCTCGGCCATGCGCGATGCCGACAACGCCATCGCCGTGGTGCAGCAACTGGGCGAGATGGGGATCGGCTGCGCCATCGACGATTTCGGCACCGGCTATTCCTCCCTGTCGGTCCTCAAGCGCTTCCCCATCCAGAAGCTCAAGATCGACCGCTCCTTCGTCATGGACATTACCACCGACACCAACGATGCCGCCATCGTCGCCGCCATCGTCGCCATGGCCAAGGCGCTGAAGCTGAAAGTGGTGGCGGAAGGCGTCGAGACCCAGGAACACCTGGATTATCTGCGCAACCTGGGCGCCGACCAGATCCAGGGCTATTTCTTCAGCCGGCCGCTGCCGGCGGTCGGCATGCGGCAATTGCTGCTGGAAGGCCGCCGCATGAATCTGACCAGCATCGGTCCTGGCCAGCATTAGCAGTTGACCGGGTCCCGCCATGGGGCATAGTCGTCGGGCCGGGGCAGGGGCACCGTTTCTCACTGAGAGTGTCGCGCGAAACATCCATGAAAGATCACGACGAACTTGCCGGCTCCGGCCCGGCGGCGGTCAAGCATTCCTATACCATTCCCTGTTCCAGCGCCTTCCGTGACGCCATGGACCGGCTGGCGGCGCGGCGCAAGGTCAATGTGGGCGATATCGCCCGCTCGGTGCTGCTGGTGATGCCGCCCGAGGCCATCGCCGCCTTCGCCGACCCCGGCGAGCCGGCTGTCGATGACCGCGAGACGGTGATCCTGAAATCCGGCCCGGCGCTGGGGCGGCCCTGGCGGCGCAAGCCTCGGTTGCAGGTCCGCATGGCGCCCGGCTATTCCGTCGATACCATCCGCCGGGCGCTGGGCATGGCGCTGTCCCTGGAACAGGGCGCGTTCCGGGTGCGGCTGGAGGACCCCAGCGCTCCGCCGCCGCCCGAGCCGCCGCCGCCCGAGCCGCCGCCGCCCGCCAATGACGCCTATCCCAAGGTCGAGCGGCGGCGCGGCGTGCGCGAGCTGAGCCAGAAGCTGGCGGCGGTCGGCGATGAAATCGACCGCCTCAAGGCCATCATCAGCGTCCTTGCCTTCGAGCCGCTGCCCGATGGCGTCCAGACCCGTGCCGAGGCGCTGTATATCCTGGGATTCGCCCCGGGCGACACCCCCGACGCCCGGACCCTGCGGGCCAAGTTCCGCATGCTCGCCACCATCCATCATCCCGACAGCAATCACGGCGATCATCACCGCATGAGCCAGTTGAACCAGGCCATGGAAGTGCTGCGCGGCTATCTCTGAGAGCGCCGCATGGCTTCAGTTCGGTGGCACCCCGGGCGCGGATATGCTAGAGTGCGATGGCAACAGGGTGAAGCCGTCAGGCTTTACCCTGTTGCCTGAAACGCTCTCTAATATATTGATGAGAGACGGATTCAGCTTCTCGGGCGAATCGCCTGCGCGATTCGACCTCAGAGCATCCGGCTCTAGTCTTGCGATCGCAAGCACCATAGTAATAAAGCTGCGACCAATCATGGATGATGGGCAGGATAATATAGAAATGCTTTATCGTGCCGCATTTCGGGAATACGGCACGGTTGCTCTGTGGAACATGCATCCGGTCGATCACCCGACTCCTGCCGACGCCCTGGCGATCACGACGGCTCTTCGGACGCATGGCAGTATGCCGGGGCGGCAGCTTGCCGAGCGGATCGAAGCGATTTGCCGTGCCCCTCACTAACCTGCAATCATACGTCCTGCGCATCCTGGCGGCGCAGCGCAGCCCCGACAGCTATATCGCGGGGGGAGTCGCCATCAACCGCGAGGGACCGCGTTTTTCGGGTGATATCGACATTTTCCAGGACTCCGAGCAGCGCCTCGCCACCGCAGCCGATGCGGATATTGCCGCCATGCTGGCGGATGGCCTCAAGCTGACTCCCCTGAAAATCCGTTCGGGCCGCCGCGAATTCCGCGTCGAGGGGCTCGGCGAGCAGATGATACTGGAGTGGGCGGTGGACAGCGACTTCCGCTTCTTTCCCACGCAATCGGATGATGTCTTCGGCTACGTGCTCCATCCGGTCGACCTCGCCGCCAACAAGGCGGCGGCGGCGGCGGATCGGCGCGTCCCGCGCGATGTGGTGGATCTGGTGACGATCCACGAAACCATCTTGCCGCTTGGGGCCGTGATCGGCGCGGCGGTTGGAAAATTTCCGGGGGCGACGCCAGAGGAAATGCTTGGCGAAATCACGCGGCACAGCCGGTTCACCGCCGAGGAGTTCCGGGTACTGGCGCTGGAGCGGCCCATCGACGTCCCCGGACTGCATCGTCGCATCCGTCGCATGATCGAGGATGCGGAAGACTTCATCCGCCATCTCCCGAGTTCGGCGGTCGGCGTGGTCTTCCTTGACGGCGACAAGGCGGTGCAACCGGATGTGACCGCGCTGGAGCGCTATCGGCGCAATCCCGGCGGTCGGCGGGGGATCTGGCCGTCATCCCCGGATATCGCGACCGCCATGCTGGAACGCGACCAAACCCCATGAGCCGCCCGATCACCCACGAAAAAGCCCTCCTCGTGGGCCAGCCACTTAGTTAAGGTGTTGAGAATTCAGCCGACCAGAAGTCAGTCATTTCTGGTCGGCTTTTCCGTATGGCAGATTCTTCTTTGCTTGGCCTCGGCCTCAACGGCCTCTGTCGCGGGATGAGTCGACTTGAAATCATCCCGCTCTAATCGCGGCGCACGCCCAGGAACTGAAGCATGAAGATGAACAGGTTGACGAAGTCCAGATAGAGGTTCAACGCGCCCATGATCGCCATCTTGGACGAGGTCTCGCCGTCATGGCCCTCCCAGTACATCTCCTTGATCCGCTGGGTGTCGTAGGCGGTCAGGCCGGCGAAGATCAGCACCCCGGCGGCGGAGATGACGAACTGCATCGCCGAGCTGTGCATGAAGATGTTGACGATGCTGGCGATCATCAGGCCGATCAGCCCCATGATCAGGAAGCTGCCGAACCCGGACAGGCTCCGCTTGGTGGTGTAGCCGTAGAGGCTGAGGCCTCCGAAGGCGGCGGCGGTGATGAAGAAGGTCCGGGTCACCGATTCACCGGTATAGACCAGCAGGATCGAGGCCAGCGAGGCCCCCATCAGCGCCGAGTAGACCCAGAACAGGGCCGAGGCGGTGGAGGACTGCATGCTTTGGATGCGGGCGCCCAGGAAGAACACCAGCCCGAGGGGAGCCAGCATCACCACCCATTTCAGCGGCGTGCCGAAAATCAGCTGGGTCGCTTCGGGGCTGGACGAGACCAGCAGGGCGACGATGCCGGTCAAGGCCAGGCCGGAGGCCATATAGTTATAGACCCGCAGCATGTATTGCCGCAGGCCGAGATCGATCTGCGCCGCGTCCGCTTGGGCGGCATTCATGTATCTGCGGTCGGTTCCGAAGGCCATTGTCGTTCCTCTGACTCGTTCGGGTGAAACTGTTCCCAATATGGAGGAGTTTCGCAAGGAATCAAGTTACCGTGCGTTTATGCAGCGGTTCTCAGTATGGGCTTGAGCGGGAGCATGGGGCTTCGGGACGGGACTGAGTTGCTCTGTTGGGATCGTCAAGGTGGCTGTGGTGGCGGTCTCCCTGTTCGTATGGTTCGAAAGAGGCTTC